>Ga0111539_10000221_pt1 | contig 68470 bp, 70 predicted proteins | sample RhiMethybrSRZTD1_FD_79667 | JGI IMG/M metagenome (GOLD analysis project Ga0111539, IMG submission 79667) | Populus rhizosphere microbial communities from Tennessee, USA - Rhizosphere MetaG P. TD hybrid SRZTD1 (version 2) (version 2) | ecosystem: Host-associated > Plants > Roots > Rhizosphere >...
ACCAAGACGCCATCCCGGTACAGCGGGAGCCCGCCCGGATCGGCCGCGAGCCCCAGGGGCGAGCGCTTCGGGCCCACCGTGCCGTGCGCGGGCTTGCGCGTGATGTCCGAACAGGTGAGCTGCGAGAACTGGACGCCGTACAGGGGACCGGAGGGCTGCCCCGCCTCGTTGGGGTTGAAGTGCTCCTGCACGATCTGCCCCGCCGTGCGCGTCGAGAACGCGTTGCCGTGCGACGAAAGATAGGCGCCGGTGAGCGCCTTGGAGACCGCCGCGAGCACCGCGGGCACGAGCGGGCGGCGCGTCTCGAGGCCCCCGGGCGCGGGCAGCCCGCTCAGCACCGTGACGTTCTCGGGGGCGCCGGCCATCGAGTACGCGGCGAGCACGTTGCCGCTGCGATCCACCACGACCACGTGCGCGCGGGCTCCGAGCGCCTGGGCCTCCCCCACGGCCTGCGCGACGATGCGCTCGACCTCGACCACGCCGAGCAGGTCCGTCGCACCCACCGCGGCCTCGCTCCCGCCGCCTCCTCCGCCCGAGCCGCCGCAAGCCGCGGCCAGCGCCGCGGCGAGCGTCACGCCGGCGAGGCGCCTAGCGGGCATCGGCGACTCTCCCGCTCGCGCGCTGCGGCGACCTCGGCGTGAACAGCGGGTCCCACGGGTACCGAGTGTCGTGGAATCCGTGGCAGAGCAGGCAATTCGACGTGATACGGCCCTCGGCGGGCCTGGAGCCGCCATGGCACCCCCGGCAGGTCTTGATCGAGGGCATCGCGACGTCAGCGGAGCGCTTCGAGGTGGCCACGTCGTGGCACTCGGCGCACTTCACGTGCGGGTGCGCCCTGTGGCTGAAGCGCGCCTGCGGCATCCATTCCGTGCTCGCGCGGACGGGAGCGATGCGCCACTCGGGCGTTGCGGGCGAATGGCCAGGCGCACGCGTCACCGCGTGGCAGGTCTTGCACACGCGCACCTCGAGCATCTCCTCGCCCACCTGGCGAGCCTTGCGCTGCGCGAGCTTGAGCGCGCTCTCGCGCTCGGACGGGGTGGGTTCGCCGACGCGACGCAGCAACCCTTCGCCGGGAACGCCGAACGCCTTGCGGAAGCTGTCGGGCACGCCCTGCAATGCGAGGTTGGCGTAGAACTCCTCGATCACCACGAGCGCGTCGCTCACCTTTCCGTGGGGCACCTCGCGCGCGGTGACGGCCGGTTCGAACTGCAGCGCGTGGCACTCCTGGCAGTGCTTCGCCATCGAGACCGGCAGGAAGCCCTGGCGCGCGGCGTCGGGCTGGTGGCAGCCGCGGCACTCGAGTTTCATGCGCCCCTGCACCGGCGAGCGCACGCCTTCGGGCGCGAGGTGCACGTCGTGCGGGAAGGTGAGGTTCGACGCCTCCACGGGCGCGTCAACGCCCATGCGCACGCGGCGCACGCCCGCCTCGCCGGGAAGCGACAGGCGGAACGCCGGATGGTCGCGAGCGAAATCGGATGCGTCCAGCGCGGCGGCGCCCGCCGAGCGCGAGCGCAGGTCGCGATGGCAGGCGACGCAGAAGCCGTCGTCGTCGCGGTGCGTCGCCTTGACCCCCTTGTGCTCGCGGTGGCAGCTCGCGCAGCGCGCCCCTTCGAAGAGCCCCGCGGGCTGCGCGTGCGGCGCGAGGTGCTTGCCGATGCGCGCGTGGCATTCGAGGCACGTGCGATCCTTCACGCGCTCGAACGCCGTCTCGTGGCAGGCCCCGCAATCCTGCGCGATCGGCTGGTGCGCGAGCATGAGGGGCCCCGGGTTCCAGAAACGGTCGCCGAAGGTCGACACCTTCGCGGCGTCGCGCCACGGCAGGTCGAGCACTCGCCCGGAAGGCAGCGCCACGAACAGGCCCAGGACGATGAGGGCCCAGAGCCACGCGGCGCCCCGCTTGGTGAGGCCGAGCGAGCCCAGCGTGAGCTGGCTCGAACGCGTTGCGAGGTCGCTCGCGGCCTCGAGCGGGCGCACGAGGTCGAGCTGGATCGCGGCGTCGTAGTCGGCGGAGGGCGGCGGCAGCAACTCCATCCGGTAGGGCCCGATGTCGACCGGCTCGCCGGGCGCGAGGCGCACCTGGCGCACGCCCTTGCGCGAGATGTCGCTCGCGCCCGCCTCGCCCGCCACGTACATGAAACCCTCGTCGGGGCGGGTCACCATGCCCTGCTCGAGCGCCACGCGGGGATCCGGCAGGTGGATCTCGCAGCTCGCATTGCGCCCGACGCGCAGCCAGTCCGCGCTGACCGGCTTCTTCGACTGGACGCGCCCGCCGGCGCGGATGGTGAGCAGGACCTTCACGCGCTACCAGTAGATGAAGACCGCGACCACGTGCGCGACGAGGGCCGCCAGCAGCATGAAGGCGAGCGGCACGTGGAAGTAGAGCCAAAGGTCGAGCAGCGCCTTGTGGCGCAAGTCGCGCCGCGCCTGCTCGAGCAGCTGCTGCTTGCGCAGCAGCAGCGCGTAGGTCTCCTTGCCCACCTTGGCCGCGTCCCCGGTCAGGCGCCGCGAGGCCTCGGCCCATCGGGTGACGGCCGCCGCCGTCGGGCACGAGGGATCGCGGCCCGTGACCAGGCGGCTGAAGCTGCCGCCCAGGCGCGTACCCTTCAGCGAGGCATCGACCAGCGCGAGCACCGAGTCGGGCAGCGAAAGCGCCTTGGCACGTATCTCGCGGTCGAGGTCGTTCACCTTGAGCAGGATCCCGGCCTGGGTCTCGACGCCGAGGTTCTCGGTCATCGCGCGCGGCACGCGCAGGTAGAGGAACACGCCGTAAAGTCCCGTACCCACCACGGCGAGCATCAGCAGGTAGGCGAGCGTGTGCACGTTCCACCCCAGCTCGAAGCCGGTGTGCAGCGTGACGATGACGACCAGCGCGGTCCCGAGATAGACGTGCGCGGAAAGCCAGCCCTGCACCGTCCCGGAGGTGGAGCGGTAGCGGCGCTTGCGCACGCCGTACCAGAGCAGCCACAGGATCAGGACCGCCCCGATCGTGCCGAGCGTGTAGCCCAGCCAGGTGCCGCCGTAGGGCTTCAGCGGCGGGTCGTGCCAGAGGTACGCCGCCGCAGCGAGGCAGGTGAGCGCGACGGCCCCCTTGAACCAGCGGAACTGCGCGTACTCGAGGATCGAGCGGTGCCTCACCCTAAGCCATTGCTCATCCGGGTCGCGCGCCTTGTCGGGTTTGGGTTTATTTGTGCCGCGACAAGAATTCTAGCAGGGGGCCCCGGCTATAATTTGACTTGTTTTCCCTTGCTTTTCTGGACCTTATTCCCTGATGGTCGTTTTCTGGATTCTGGCCACCTGCATGGCGCTGGTGGCCCTGGGCGTCGTGCTGGTGCCCCTGCTGCGGACGCGCAACGAGATCACCGGCCCCACGGCGCGTGATGTCACGCTCGAAGTGCTGCGCGGGCAGCGCCAGGAGATCGAGGCCGACATCGCCGCCGGGAGCCTTCCGGCCGAGGCGCGCGAGGAGGCGCTGGCCGAGCTGGTCGAGCGCGCGGGCGCGGACCTTCCCGCCGAGCCCGCCTCGCCGAAGCCTGCAGCGCCGCCCCCGGGCAAGCCGTGGCTTGCCGCGGCCGTCGTCGCGATCGCCATTCCGCTGCTCGCCTTCGGGCTGTATGCGGTGATCGGCTCGCCGTCCGCGACGGATCCGAAGGCATTGCAGGCCCCCGCGGCCGCCGCGTCACACGACAAGGAGCTGGTGGGGATGATCGACAATCTCGCGCGCAAGGTGCGCGAGCGTCCCGACGACGCGCGCGGCTGGGAGTTGCTCGCCCGCTCCATGATGTCGCTCGGCCGGTTCACCGAGGCGGCCGAGGCTTACGCGCACCTGGCGAAGCTCGTGCCCAACGACCCGCAGATCCTCGCCGACTATGCCGACGCGCTGGGCATGACGCAGGGGCGCAGCCTGCTGGGTAAACCGCGCGCGCTCGCCGAGCAGGCGCTCGCCATCGACCCGAAGCATCCCAAGGCGCTCGCGCTGGCCGGGACCGCGGCGATGGACGCGCACGATTGGGTACCGGCGATGGGCTACTGGCAGCGGCTGGCCGCGGTGGTTCCGCCCGATTCGCAGGACGCCACGCAGCTGCGCGCGATCATGGATGACGTGCGGCAACGCGCCGGACCCGGGGTCACCTTCCCGGCCGCGACGCAGGTGGCGCAGGCAGCGCCCCCGATGAAGGCCGCTCCGGCGAAGGCCGACACTGCCGCGAAGGCCGACACGGCCGCGAAGGCCGACGCTCCCGCGAAAGCCGGCGCGGCGCCCCCGGCGAGCGCGATCTCCGGCTCTGTCACCCTTGCGCCCGGCGTGGGCAAGCTCGACGGCGGCGAGCACCTGTTCATCCTCGCCCGCGCCGAAGGCGGTCCGCGCGTGCCGCTCGCGGTGGTGAAGCTTCCGGCGAGCGTCCTGCCCTACCAGTTCGCGCTGGACGACAGCCAGTCGATGGCGCCGGGCATGAACATCTCCTCCGCGCAGGCGGTGCGCATCGAGGCTCGCGTCTCGCGCTCCGGCAACGTGAAGCCCCAGACCGGGGATCTCGTCGGCACCAGCGACGTCGTCAAGCCCGGCGCGCGCGGCGTGAAGATCCTGGTGGACAAGGTGGTGCCTTGAGCCTCGAGGGACGTGCCCTGGCCTGCTCGCGCGGAGCCGTAACGCTCTTCCGCGAGCTTTCCTTCCGCGTCGACCGCGGCGAGTGGGTCGCGGTGCGCGGCCCGAACGGCAGCGGCAAGACGACGCTGTTGCGCTGCGCGGCCGGCCTCACGCGCCTGGATTCGGGCGAGATCAGGCGCGAGGGCAACGTCGCATACGCCGGCCACCTCCCCGGCATCAAGGACGACCTCACCGCCGAGGAGAACCTGCGCGGCGCGCTCGCGCTGTCCGGCGCGCCGGTCGATGCCGAGCGGGCCCGCGCGGCGCTCGACGAGGTCGGCCTTGCCAGGCGCCGGATGCTGCCCGCCCGCCGGCTCTCGGCCGGACAGCGCCGCCGCATCGGGCTCGCACGGCTCATGCTCGAACCCGCCCCCATCTGGATCCTGGACGAGCCGCTCACCGCGCTCGACGACGAGGGACAGTCGCTCTTCGCGCGCACGCTGTCGCGCCATCTGGAGCGTGGCGGGTTGGCCCTGGTGGCCACCCACCATGACCTCGCGATCGCCCCCGCGCGCCTGCTGCGCTTGGGCGAGGGAGCGCGCGCTTGAACGCCACCGCGCAAGCCACGGCACTGCCCGCCCCGTCCGGATCGTTCACGACCGGCTTCTCATGGGCAATCGGGCGCGACCTCACGCTGGCGCTGCGTCATCCCGGCGAGACGCTGCTGGTGGTCGCCTTCTTCGTCCTCGTGGCCTCCCTCTTCCCCATGGGCGTGGGCGCCGACCCGCAGTTGCTGCTGCGCATCGGACCCGGAGTGATCTGGGTGTGCGCCCTGCTCGCCGCCTTCCTCTCCTTGCCGGCGCTCTTCTCGGCCGACTACGTCGACGGCACGCTCGAGCAGATGACCCTTTCGCCGCACCCGATGCCCGGCTGGGTGTGCGGGAAACTGGCCGCGCACTGGTTGGTGTCGGGCCTGCCCCTCACCGTGCTCTCGCCCCTGCTCGGCTTGCAGTATGGGCTGCAGCCCGACACGCTCGCCGCCCTCGCGGTGGCGCTCGCGTTGGGCACGCCGGTGCTGTCGTTGCTCGGGGGCGCCTGCAGCGCGCTCTCGCTTGGCGCGCGCGGCGGTGGCGTGTTGCTGGCGCTGCTCGCCCTGCCGCTCTTCGTGCCGGTGCTGATCTTCGGCGCCGGCGCCGCCGAGGCCCAGGCCGCGGGCCTGTCGCCGGCTCCCCACCTGTCGCTACTCGGCGCGCTGCTGGTGCTCGCCGTCATGGCGCTGCCCTTCGCCATCTGCGCCGCCGTGCGCATCGCCCTGGACTGAGATGAACTGGTTCCTCTTCTCCTCGCCTTCGACCTTCTACCGCCTCGCCGGGTCACTGGCACCCTGGTTCTTCGTGCTGGCCGCAGCGCTTGCCGCCGCCGGACTCTACATAGGCTTCGCCGTGGCCCCGGTGGACGCGGTGCAGGGCGAGGTCTACCGCGTCATCTTCCTGCACGTGCCCGCGGCGTGGATGTCGATGTTCCTGTACTTCGTGCTGGCCGGCTGGGGCGCCGCCTCGCTGGTGTTCAACACTCGCCTGTCCGCGATGATGGCGCGCGCGATCGCTCCCACGGGCGCTGTGTTCACCTTCATCGCGCTCTGGAGCGGCGCCTTCTGGGGCAAGCCCACCTGGGGCACCTACTGGGTGTGGGACGCGCGCATGACCTCCGAGCTGGTGCTGCTGTTCCTCTACTTCGGCTTCATCGCGCTCGCCAACGCCTTCGAGGATCCGCGCCGCGGCGACCGCGCGGCGGCGCTGCTGGGAATCATCGGGCTGGTGAACCTGCCGATCATCTATTTCTCGGTGCAGTGGTGGAACACCCTGCACCAGGGCTCGAGCGTGAGCTTCAAGGGCACGACCATGCACGTGGCCATGTTCCGGGGCATGATGCTGATGGCCCTCGCGTGCTGGATGTACGCGATCGGTGCGTCGCTGGTGCGCGTGCGCTCGATTATCCTGGAGCGCGAGGCGCGCACGCGCTGGGTGCGCGAGCTGCGTGGCCGCCCCGGGGTCGGTGCCGCCGAGGGAAGCCGGGCATGAGCCACGATTACTACATCTGGATGTCGTACGGCGCCGCCGCGATCGTCGTGGCCGTCGAGGTGATCGCGCTGCGCATCGGGCGCGCAAGGGCGCTGCGCCGCATCGAAGAGGAGAGGGATCTTGAAACCCAGGACTAGGCGTGCGGTGTGGATCGCCGCCGGCGTTGCCGGCCTCGGCGTGGCCACCGCGCTCGTGCTGAACGCCTTTCAGTCGAACCTCGTGTTCTTCTTCACGCCGACCCAGGTGGCGCAGAACGAGGCCCCGAAGGACCGCACCTTCCGCATCGGCGGCCTGGTCGAGGAAGGCAGCGTCGTGCGCGAGAAGGATGCCCTCACCGTGCGCTTCAAGGTGACCGACACGGCCAGGACCATCCCGGTGGTCTACACCGGCATCCTTCCGGACCTCTTCAAGGAGGGCAAGGGCGTGGTCGCGCAGGGCAAGCTCAACGCCGACGGAACGTTCAAGGCGAACGAGGTGCTGGCCAAGCACGACGAGAACTACATGCCGCCCGAGGCGGCGCACGCGGTGCAGCAGGCCGGCGGCAAGCCGATCGACGGCACGGCGTTCGCAGGACAGGGAAGGAAACCGCACAAATGATCCCCGAGCTCGGACACTTCGCCCTCGCCATCGCGCTCGCGCTCTCGATCGCCCAGGCGGTGCTCGCGTTCACCGGCGCTGCTACCGGCCGCGCGGCGCTGATGGCGACCTCGCGGCCGATCGCCGCGGGCCAGTTCGTCTTCGTCGCCGGCGCCTTCGCGGCGCTCGCCACGTGCTTCGTGGGCAACGACTTCTCCGTGGTCAACGTGGCCACGAACTCCAACTCCAGCCTGCCCGCCGCGTATCGCTTCGCCGCGACCTGGGGCTCGCACGAGGGATCGCTGCTGCTCTGGACGCTGATGCTCGCGGGCTGGACGCTCGCCGTGGCGGTGTTCAGCCGCCACCTGCCGCAACGCATGGTCTCGCGCGTGCTGGGCGTGATGGCCCTGGTGGCGGTCGGGTTCCTGCTCTTCATGCTGCTCACGTCCAACCCGTTCGACCGCCTGGTCCCGCCGGCGGAAAACGGCCGGGACCTGAATCCCCTGCTGCAGGATCCCGGCATGGTGATCCATCCGCCGATGCTCTACATGGGGTACGTCGGGTTCTCGGTGGCGTTCTCCTTCGCCATCGCCGCGCTGCTGGAGGGACGTCTCGACGCCGCGTGGGCACGGTGGTCGCGCCCGTGGACCACGGCTGCGTGGTGCTTCCTTACCATCGGGATCGCGCTGGGCAGCTGGTGGGCCTACTACGAGCTCGGCTGGGGTGGCTGGTGGTTCTGGGACCCGGTCGAGAACGCGTCCTTCATGCCGTGGCTGGTGGGCACGGCGCTGATCCACTCGCTCGCGGTGACCGAGAAGCGCGGCACCTTCCGCAGCTGGACCGTGCTGCTCGCGATCGTCGCCTTCTCGCTCTCGCTCGTGGGCACGTTCCTGGTGCGCTCCGGGGTGCTCACCTCGGTGCACGCCTTCGCCACGGACCCGAGGCGCGGTGTCTTCATCCTGATCTTCCTCGTGGTGGTCATCGGGTTCTCGCTCGCCCTCTTCGCCTGGCGCGCGCCGCGCGTCGGACTGGGCGGCGGATTCGCGCCGGTATCGCGCGAGTCGATGCTGCTCGCCAACAACGTGCTGCTCACGGTGGCGATGGCGGCGGTCATGCTGGGCACGCTCTATCCGCTGTTCCTCGACGCGCTCAACCTCGGCAAGATCTCGGTCGGGCCGCCCTACTTCGACTCGGTGTTCTACCCGCTCATGGCGCCCGCCGTCTTCCTCATGGCGATCGGTCCCGTGGCGAGCTGGAAGCGGGCCGAGCTGCCGCAACTCTGGGTGCGCCTGCGCTGGGCGCTCGCCGTGGCGGTGATCGCGGCCATCGTCGTCCCCTTCGTCATGGGACGATTCTCGCTCGTGATCGCCGCGGGCCTCTGGCTCGCCTTCTGGGTCGTCGCCGGCACGTTCGTGCAGATGCGCGGCCGCCTCGCGACGGCACCGCAGGCCTCATGGGCCGGAAAGCTCGGCGCACAGCCGCTGCACTGGTGGGGCATGTGCGTTGCGCACCTGGGCGTGGCCGTGTTCATCATCGGCGTCACGCTCGTGAAGGGCTATGAGACCGAGCGCGACCTGCGCATGCAGCCGGGCGACAAGGTTGTCCTGGGCGGCCACGAGTTCACCTTCAAGGGCACGCGCGAGCAGCCGGGCCCGAACTACGTCGCGATGGTGGGCAACTTCGAAGTCCGCCGCGAGGGTTCGACGCAGGTCCTGCGCACGATGCACCCCGAGAAACGCCTCTACCACGCCTCGGGCCAGACCATGACCGAGGCCGACATCGACACCAGTTTGCTCGGCGACCTCTACGTCTCGCTCGGCGAGGCCGTGGACGGTGACGCCTGGGGCGTGCGCGTGTACCACAAGCCCTTCGTGGACTGGATCTGGGGCGGTGCCTTCACCATGGCGCTGGGCGGCTTCCTCGCGCTCTCGGACCGCCGCTATCGCGCGCGCAAGGCCGCCACCGCGCCGGCGGGCGCCGCCGCAGCGAGGGCCTGAATTCCGTGAAGGCGCTGAAGTACATCATCCCGCTCGGGGTCTTCCTCGCGCTCGCGATCTTCTTCGCCGTCGGCCTCACGCGCGATCCGCGCACGGTGCCCTCGCCCTTCATCGACAAGCCCGCGCCGCAGTTCCGGGTCGAGCAACTGCACGAGCCCAAGCTCGCGTTCACGCCCGATGAAATGAAGGGGAAGGTGTGGATGCTGAACGTATGGGCATAGTGGTGCGCATCCTGCCGGATCGAGCACCCGCTGCTCGTGGACATGGCGCGCAAGCGGATCGTCCCGATCGTGGGCCTCAACTACAAGGACCAGCGCGAGGACGCGAAGGCCTGGCTCAACAAGTTCGGCAACCCGTATGAGCTCTCCGCGTGGGACATCGACGGGCGAGTGGGGCTCGACTTCGGCGTGTACGGTGCCCCGGAGACGTTCCTGATCGACAAGCAGGGCGTGATCCGCCACAAGCAGATCGGGCCGATCACTCCGGAGGACCTGGAAAAGACGATCCTGCCGCTGATCCGGAAGCTCAACGCATGAAAGCGCTTGTCGCTGCGCTGCTGCTCGCCTTCGCAAGCACCGTCGCCTCCGGCCAGGTGCAGGCCCCCGACGTCGCCAGGGATCCCGTGGTCGAAGCCCGGCTCAAGGCGCTGGCGGAGGAGCTGCGCTGCCTGGTGTGCCAGAACCAGACCATCGCGGATTCCAATGCGGGCCTCGCCGTGGACCTGCGCAACCAGATCCGCACCCAGATCGGCCAGGGTCGCAGCGACGAGCAGATCCGCAACTACATGGTCGAGCGCTACGGCGCCTTCGTGCTCTACAAGCCGCCGTTCCAGGCCACCACGGCCCTGCTGTGGATCGGCCCGTTTGCGTTGCTCGCTATTGGCGTTGGGATTTTCGTGTTGCTGGTGCGACGCCGGCGCGGCGCGCCTTCGCTGCCTTCCGCGCCTGGGAACGCACAGTTGGCAGCGTTGCTCGAGCAGGAGCCCGGCGCTTCGACCTCGCAGGCGAAGCCTTCGAAGCCTTCGAGGCAAGAGCGCCCGAAGCGACGCTAGCGCCCAATCGGCGCGAGGCTTCGGCGGCCGATCCGACCACCAGGCGGGCGAGGAGGTCGAAGCGGTCCCCGAGGATGCGATCTGCCGCTCCCCAAACACAGATCGCCGCGACGACCTCGTTGCTCGCGTTGCGCACCGCGCTCGCGATCCCCGCCACACCCTCGTGATACTCGCCTCGATCGACGGCAAAGCCATCGCGGCGCACCGCCTCGAGTTCGCGCATCACCTGCTGCCGGGTCGTGAGGGTGAGGCGAGTGAATCGCTTCTCAAGAACCATGGCTTCGTCAATCGATTCCGGGCCTCGCCACGCGAGGATGGCCTTGCCGATGGCCGTGGCCGTCGCGGGAAACCGCGAGCCCAGGGGTGCCTCGGCCCGTATCGCCGAGGGTCCCTCGACCCTGCCCACGAACACCATGCAGCCCTGGTCGTATGAGCCGATCGCCACGGACTCACCCGTTTGCCGGCGCAACTCGCGCATGGGCTCCACGGTAGCCAGGTGCAGATTGTCCTCGGGAAGCATGCGTCGGGCGATTTCGTGCAGCTTGAGCGTCGCGCTATACCGGGAGGTCGACGCATCCTGCTCGGCATATCCCAGGGCGATCAGCACCCCCAGTGTCCGGTGCACGCTGGGCGTCCCAAGCTTCAGCGTGTCGGCCAGATCCATCAGTCGCATCGGCTGCGCGGCGCCGGCAAGCGCCTCCAGAACGGCGAACGCCCTTCCAACCGAGTGCTGCATCATCCAGAGCCGTTACAAATGTTAGGTTGCGCAAGCATACGCCGATCGAACCGGCGCGCCCGCTGCGACAACGAATGGTCAGAAAACAAAAAGCCCGGCAGGGAAACCTGCCGGGCGAACTGGGAGTAGCTCTTACTACGGCCCTTCAACGCCTCAGGAGAAACTCCTTAACATCCCTTCATTCCTACCGGCTTACAAGCCGATCTCGAGCTTCAGTTGGATCGTATTGAACTGGTCCGGCTCTGCCGCACCCGGCCGGACCGGTCCACCCTTGTTCTGGGCATATTCCAGCGACCAGAGGACGTTCGCCGCGACCTGGTACAGCAGTCCCCAGGCACACTCGATCTCCGGCTTCTTCCAACCGACGGTGTTCCCGGTCACGTCCGACTGTTCCTCGTACGTGAGCCACTTGCTGCATATCATCTCCGCCCCGTACTTCCGGTTGTACCAGTAACGCGCGCCACCGCCGGTCCGCGAGCCCTCGAAGGTGTTCGCGCTGACGGTCCCCTGGTTGTTCTTTTCCTTGATCCAGCCGATGCCGACTTCAGCGTCGATGGTGTGATAGCCCCAGTCGACCTTCTGGTAGATGAGGCGGAAATCGTGCGCTGTCCCCTTTTTCTTGGTGTTCGTGGTCCCGAACGAGGTCCTGGACGCGGTCGGGTTGGAGTCGCGAGCATCGGTGAACAGGTACTCGACCCAGAGGTTGTTCTGCATCGAGCTGAACGGCCACCAGGCGGCGTTGAACTGGATGTCCTTCTTGTCCCAGTTCACGCTCGTGCCCGGCATGACGTGCAGGTTCAGGTAGTACTTGTCGTCCCAGAAGGCAAAGACCCCGACGCCTCCGTTGTCGGTATCCGCGCCACTGAGGCTTCCGTAGATCGCCGTTCCGCCGCGGTTATTGACCTTGCGGTAGCCGCGGTCGTTCAGGTAGAAGCCGAAGTAGTTGCCGGGATTCAGACCCTTCAGCTCGGCGCCGAACACGATCTCGAGCTCGTCGACCTCGACGATCGAATCGCGCCAGTCGCCCCTCGAATCCGCATTCGGTCCGCCGCCCGGGGGAACGAAACGGTCCGGATCGGTGCTCTGCGGTTGGTAGTAGATCTCGTTGTAGACCGCCACGTAGTCGCCGATCGGGCCACCGAAGCCCCAGGAGAACCGGGTGATGAGAGTGCTGAACCACTTGTCGCGGTTCTCGGGGTTCACGTCCAACTTGCCTTCGCGCTTCATCAAAGGCGTGGAACGAATCCGCCACCACTGATAGTGATCGACCGAGATGTTGACGCGGCCTCCCTGCTCGCCCGGCTCACCATGCTCGAGGGTCTCGCGCACGTGGGGAATCCGGTATCCCTGAAGGAAGAACCGCATTCCGATCGCCGTCATGGACGGCGGTCGCGTGTGGCAGGCAAAGCACGAGAAGCCCGTCTGCCGGGCAAAGGCCACGATCGCATTGGCCTCGGGCGTGTATGCCGTCGTCAGCAAGCCGACCACCAGGGCGGCAGTGGCGGCGGATATTCGGGCGGCGCCCAGCCCGAGCAGCCTGGTTATTCTTTGGAGTCGCATGGCCATTCTCCTCTCGTTGCGTCCTTTTTGGACCATCCGTGACTGCTAGTTGAACTGACCCTTCTGGAAGTTGCCCTTGAGGTAGTTCACCAGCAGCTCGAGCTCACTGTCGCTGATCACCGGCTGCGGAAAAGGCGGCATGCTCATTACGCCCTGGGGATCCAGGCCGTACTGCGGTCGGGTCTTGTCCTTGTTCTTGCGGCCATTGCGAATCACCTGCTTGATCGCCTCCGGCCGCGAGTTCTGGACGAACGCATTTCCCAGCAGCTCGACCCCGACCGGATGAATGCCCTGACCGCGGAACCCGTGGCACCCCGAGCAGTTCTTCTTGTAGAGCGACCAGGCGCCGTCCTGAGCGGTGAATTCGTTGTTGAGGTCCGCATAGACAGGCGCGCTGATCGTTGCGGCCAGCACGAACGTCAGTTTCCACATCAGGGGCTTCATTGCTGTTCCCTCCTTCTGTTTTTTGGGAATGCCCGGCGCCGCCGGCTCATTTCTGCAGCTCGACCTGTATGTAGGGGATGATGTCCGTCATTTCCGCTTCGGACAGTGCCTGCGCCGGCATGCCCTGCGGGATTTCCTTGAATTTCTTGGCCGCGCCGGTGCGGCCGAACTTGATGAGCGACTTGAGCTCGTCGGGACTGGCCGACTTCACGAACGCACTGCCCTTCAGGGGGGGAGCTTGCGTCTGACCGGAAGTGGTGCCCTCGCCATTTGCGCCATGGCAGGCAGCACAGACATCCTTGAAGACGGAGGCGCCGGCGTTGGCGTTGGCATTCGCCAATGAGGAGGCCGGCAGTAACGCGAGGAACGTGCCCAACAGCCGGACATGCGCGTATCGCAGCGTCAAACAGCCTCCCCTTGTAATGAGCGATCAGGCCGTCGGTGTTTCTTGTTTTGAAGCTCTGATTCCTTCTTGATGTGGCGCAATCTTCAAGCGCTCGAATCAACGTGTCAAGCATTTTCTGGAATTGCGTTTCACTATATGAAATTGTGGAAACGGCGCCACAACAACATCCATCGCTGCTGCCATTCAGGGCTCTCGATCGGTCACGCGCCGCCGAAGAAAATTGACCCGCCCGCACTCCATCACTTAGGATCGGCTGGAGATGAATCAACGCTTGGAGAGTCATCGAATGGGCCATCGCTCTGTGCGACTCGCTGTGTGTGGCCTGTCTCTTGCCGCACTTGCAGGCTGCGGGACGACCATCTCGTCGAACGTTCCCAATTGGCCCCAGAGCTCGGGCAAGTCGGCCGAGGAGACGCGCGAGATCCGTGAAGCCGAGGTCGCGCGTTACAGGGCGAGCCAGGAGCAGATGTCCTCCAAGACGTTCCTGTCGAACATCACCGGCGACAAGAGCAACATGACGCCGGCGCCTGCAGGACAACCCTACGAATCGAGATCGACGCCCACGGCCGCAAAGGCGCCGCCTGCTCCGGCGCCAAGCGCCAAGGAACCGAAGCTGGGGAACTGGGAAGCCCAGGCGCCCGAGAAAGCGGTTGCCGGCAAGGCTCCTGCGACGGCAAAACCCGAAATCCTGGCCTCCGCTGCACCTTCAACGGCGAAGGCGACGCAGGGTTCGCGTTACGGGGACCTCGTCTTCATCTCGGGCCAGCTCCCCGTCGATGCGCGCGGCCAGCCGGTCGCGGCCGACATGCGAATAGAGGATCAGATCCGCCTCGCTCTCGACAATGTCCGCTGGGCCCTCGAGTCGAATCGCCTCACCATGGCGAACGTCGTCTCTCTGACGGTCTTCCTGCGCGACCTCAACGATGCGCGCATCTTCGACGAGGTCTACGCGAACTACACCCGGGGTGGCGAGGCCGCCCGCTCGGTCGTCGAGGTTTCCAAGCTTCCGAACAACGCCAGGGTCGAGATTTCAGCCGTCGCCGGTCGTTGATCCGTGTCCTTTTCCAGCGGCCGGCCCGGACAGGCCGCCTGCCCCAATCCCGCGAATACGTGAGCCCATCATTCATGCATATCAAGCCTGCCCTCGGCACCGTGGTTGTGATCCTCTGCGCGGGTTGCGGCGGCAGCAGCGCCCCCCCGCCCGAAGTCGCCTCGCCGAACCCGCGAGTCGTTACGCCGGCGTTTCTCGCTCCCGGATCCTCACGGACCGAATATGACGGAATCACCAACGATCTGTTGACCGGTGGACTGGGCAAGTCGGGCCTGGCTGCGGCCGCTCCGCCGGCCTTCGCGGATCCGAACAATCCGACCGCCGCCGAACTGCGGACCCGCGCGATCTACAACAACTATCGAGCCCTCGTGGACACGTCCGCGGCGGGAGGGTACGGCACGCTGTACGGGCCGAACGTGAACAGCGCCGGTCAGGCAGGCTCGGGAGAAGGCCTGGTCAAGGGCGCCGAATACGTGGCCTTCTCCGATGACGGGACAGGAACGGGCAACGTCACGACAGTGGTTCAGATTCCGTCCACGTTCAATGTCAACGCGGCCTGCATCGTCACCGCCACGTCGAGTGGCTCACGTGGCGTGTACGGGGCCATCGGAACTGCGGGAGAGTGGGGTCTGAAGCGGGGCTGCGCAGTCGCCTACACCGACAAGGGGACCGGAAACGGAGCCCACGAGCTTTCCGGCGCCGATGGCGGGCAGGTCTACCTCATGAACGGTCGTCGTGCCACTGCGGGTGGCGCGGGCACGCAGTCCACCTTCACGGCCCCCCTTCCCGCGTCGGAGCTATCGGCGTTCAACGCGGCGTTCCCGAACCGCTGGGCATTCAAGCACGCCCATTCGCAGCAGAACCCGGAAAGGCGTTGGGGCGAATACACGCTCCAGGCCGTGGAGCTGGCTATCTATTTCGTGAATCTCGAATTCGGGCCCGAGACACCCTTGCTGAACAACGCGGGCGTCCAGATCGGGGTCATCATCCACGAGGTCATCAATCGCGAAAACACGATTGTCATCGCATCCAGTGTTTCCAATGGCGGGGGTGCCGCCCTTGCCGCCGTTGAACAGGACACGACGGGCTTGATCGACGGCCTCGCGGTTGCCGAACCTCAAGTCCAGGTCAACACCCCGGCAGCGATCATCCGGCGCGGCTCGCGCACGGTGCCGGGCGCCCGGACATTGCTCGACTACACGACGCTTGCGAACCTCTACCAGCCGTGCGCGGCGTTGTCCTCGAATGCGGCGGGCTCTCCGGGCCTGGCGTTCGTTTCCGCCAGCCTCGCCGCCAACCGGTGCCAGGCGCTTGCCGCGCGCGGCCTGGTGACCGGAACGACCACCGCACAGCAGGCGGACGATGCGATGGCCCGCCTGGTCGACGCCGGCTGGGAGCCCGAGTCGAATGTGCTCCATGCCTCGCTGTACGCGTTCGCCACGCCCGCCATCGCGGTCACGTATGCGAATACCTACGGCCGCGCGAGCGTCTCGGCCAACCTGTGCGGCTTCAGTTTCGCGGCGACCGCCGCAGGGGTGCCGGCTGCATTGCCCGTCACGAGCGCCGTGCAGATGTGGGCCGCGGGCAACGGCATACCGCCTACCAACGGCGTGAACCTCGTGAACAACAACTCCGTCGGCGGAGCGCTTCAGGACGGCTTGTCCGTCTCCCGATCCACGGGAGTCCAGGACTTCAACATCGATGGAGCCGTTTGCCTGCGGGACCTGCTGAACGACAACATCGTGCGCACGGGAATCGACCAGGTCAAACGCACCGCCGCCCTGCGCAGCAAGCCGGCGATCATCGTGCACGGACGCGATGACGGGCTGGTGCCGGTGAACCACAGCTCCCGGCCCTTCTATGCGCTCAACAAGACTTTCGAGACGACCAGCCGGCTGGTCTACATCGAGGTGACGAATGCGCAGCACTTCGACGCCTTCATCGGCAACGCTGCGCTACCCGGCTACGACACGCGCTACGTTCCGCTCCATCGATACCTGATCCAGGCGCTCGACCTCGTGTACGACAACCTTCGGAACGGGACGCCCCTTCCCCCTTCGCAGGTGGTGCGGACGACGCCGCGCGGCGGCACACCCGGCGCGGCGCCGGCCATTACCGCGGTGAACGTGCCGCCGATAGTGCCGAATCCCCCCGTCGCAAACCTGATCACCTTCTCGGGAAGCGTCCTGACCATTCCTGACTGAAGGTCTCGCCGGAAGTGGTTCCGGCCCTCACGCGGGCTGCAGGCTCTCCGCCTTCGCCTTCGTACGGCTCTCCGCCTGCTCGAGATATCCGAGGGATTGGGAGACGTCGCGCGCCGCCACGGTGGCCAGGTGCGCCAGCTCGTGCTGTCGAGGACCGAGGATGTTCTTTTCCGCGCCCCAGACGCCGATCGAGGCCACCACGCCGCCCGTCCTGTCACGGATGGGCGCCGCAATACCGCTGATGCCTACGCGAAACTCGCCACGATTGATGGCGTAGCCGCGCGCGCGGATCTCCTCGAGGTCGCGTTCGATGTCCTTGCGGCGCGTGAGCGTGAGCGGCGTGTAGCGCTTGACGTGCTGGAAGGCCATGTCGAGCGCCTCGGAGGGCAACCAGGCGAGTAACGCCTTGCCGGTAGAGGTCACCGACGCCGGCAGGCGCGAGCCGATGCTCGTCATCGCCTTGAGCGGCTGCGCACTGTCGACCTTGTCCACGTACACAGCGTAGCCAGCGTCGAACACCGTGAGCTGCACCGATTCACCGCACTCCTCGCAAAGGCGGCGCAGGCGCGGGTTCGCGACCGAGACCAGGTCCACGTCGCGCACCAGCATCGAGCCCATCTCCCACAGCTTGAGCGTGGGCGAATAGAGGCTGGTGTCCGCGTCCTTCTTCACATAGCCCAGCACGGTGAGTGTCGAGAGCAGGCGGTAGACGTTGGGCTTGGTGAGCCCAAGCTGGCGGGCGAGCTCGGTAAGGCGGCGAGGCTGGCCGGAACGGACCAGCGCTTCTAGCAGGTTGAGCGCCTTCTGGACTGTCTGTTCCATGTTCGGCCTCCCCTGATTCAACAGCTGCCGAAATGCCGACCAAAAAATCGTATCACATAATGATCGGACGGTCCGGAATCTGGTTCCTGCCTTCGCCGGTGTCGGGGAAATGACGGGCGAGCAAATCGGCCACCGCATTAACTCCCGCAAGCGCTCCGGCCTCGAATCGCCGGTCGCGAAAGTGCGCGTCCATCGTGTCGACGATCCCAACCCATTCACCGGGCGCCACGCGCGCGTCGATACCGCGATCGGCAACGATCTCGACCTTTTGCTCGGCGAGCAGGACGTAGACCAGGACGCCGTTGTTCTCCTCGGTGTTCCAGACGCCTTGTGAGGCGAACACTTCCCGCGCCCGTTCGCGCGCCGCGAGGCCGTGCCACAGCTGGACCGTGGTGAGCTCGGCCTCGACCACGAAGCAAACCTCGCCGCGATGGCGGCGCTCGCCTTCGCCGATCGCGCGCGCGATCGCGTCCATGGTGGCATCGGGGAAGGCGCGGCGCGCAGCCGCCGGAGTCATCGCCACATGGCGCCAGAAGCGCTTCCAGTCCATCACCAGCTCCCCGAGGCGCCGCCGCCGTCGAAGCCGCCGCCACCGCCGCTGAAACCGCCTCCTCCGCCCCAGGACCCGCCACCGCTCGGGATGTACCCACCGCCCCATCCGCCATGGCGCGCGCTGCGTGCGAGGCCCGAGCCGGAAAAGAGCGACATGGCGAACGCAAGCACGGCGACGCCGATGCCGAAGGCGATGCTGCCGAAAACGAACCACGCGGCTGCGCCGGTCAGGCCCGATGCGACGCCCGCGCCGAGCAGCCGCCCGAACATGCCGCGCAGCACCGTCGCGACCACCGGCACGAGAAAGAGCCCGATGATGAGGAAGTTGCCGTAGGAAGAAAGGCTGTCGCCGCGCTGCGCCGGAGCGCGGCGCTCGGCGGGCGGGGGCAAACCCTCGCCCTCGACCGCTTTCAGGATCGCGTCGACGCCTCCCTGGATGCCACCGGGAAAGTCTCCGGCGCGGAAATGTGGCGTGACGATCTCGGCGACGATGCGCTTGGACAACGCGTCGGTGAGCGTGCCCTGCACGCCCCGCCCGGTGTGGATGCGCATGCGCCGCTCCTGCATGGCGACGACGAAGAGCACGCCGTCGTCCACGCCCTTGCGGCCCAGCTGCCAGCTGTCGGCGACGCGGCCGGCGAACTCCTCGATGGTTTCGGAGCCGACGGTCGGCACGAGCAGCACCGCGACCTGCGAGCCCTTGGCCTCCTCGAAGGCGCGCAGCTTCGCCTCGAGCGCGTCGCGCTGCGCCGTGGACAGCGTTCCGGTCTGGTCGGTGACGCGCGCGGCGAGCCGGGGGACCGGGATCGCGTCCTGCGCAAGCGCCGCAAACGCGACCAAGGCCGCGGCTGCCGCCGCGGCCCAGGCGCGGGCCCAGCGCATCGCGGCCTACTTGCCCGGCGCGGGCGCCGGGGCGGGCGTGGCGGCGCTGGGCGCCGCCGGCACGGCCGACTTGGGTGCGAAGTCCACCTTGGGCGGCTCGGAGATGGCCTTCTCGTTCTCCACCGTGAAGCTCGCCTTCTCCTTGTAGCCGAAGATCATCGCGGTAAGGTTGGTGGGGAACTGGCGCGCGAGGATGTTGTAGTCCTGCACCGCCTTGATGAACCGGTTGCGCGCGGTGGTGATGCGGTTCTCGGTGCCCTCGAGCTGCGCCTGCAGGTCGCGGAACAGCGCGTCACTCTTCAACTGCGGGTAGTTCTCCACCACCACCAGCAGGCGGGAGAGCGCGCCCGACAACTCGCCCTGCGCCTGAGCGAAGCGCTGCATCGCCGCCGGATCGTTCACCATCTCGGGCGTGGCCTGCACCGAGCCCACCTTGGCGCGTGCGTTGGTGACGCCGAGCAGCACGTCGCGCTCCTGCGCGGCGTAGCCCTGGACGGTCTGAACGAGATTGGGAATCAGGTCGGCGCGGCGCTTGTACTGGTTCAGGACCTCGGCCCATGCGGCCTTTACTTGTTCGTCGCGCGTCTGGAATTCGTTGTAGCCGCAGCCCGAGAGCAGCATGGGGATTGCAAGCATCAGGATCTTGAGCAATTGCCGCATGGATTCCTCACGAGTCAGGGACGGACGGTATCGAGCAACTTGCAAAGGCGGGCGACATCGTCAGGCGTGCGGGGGGTCGGGTGCTGGACCACATCGCTTTCCATGTACAAGAGGCGCCCCTCCCGCACCGCTTCGAGTGCTCTTCGCACCGCCCAGTTCCCTTTGAACTCCTCTTCGCCCGAGGCGGATCCGAACCCCACGATCACGCGAGGATTGCGACGGTAGACCAGGTCCCAGGGCACCTCCGGCGTCACCGCGATCTGCGGGGAAAAGACGTTGCTGGCCGCGCATATTTCCAGGGCATCGGTCAGGAAGTGGCCCGCGGATACGGTCGTGAGTGGCCGATGTTGTATTTCAACCATGGCCGAAACCCTCGGCTTGCCGAGATTTGCCGACTTCATGGTCGCGAGCCGATGCTCGAAATCCCGCGCCACGCTTTCGCCGTCACCGTCTGTCAGGGTTCCAAGCAGCCTCAGGAGTCGTGGAACGTCGTTCAGGCGACGCGCATAAACCACGGCCACGGCGGTACCCATGGCAGCAATCCGGTCCGTCTGATCCGGGTCGATGCTGTCGATGGATGCGATGACAAGGTCGGGCTTCAGGGTTGCGCCCTGGCCCTGCATGAACCCGCTGACCCCCCGGACCTTGGGAATCGCATAGGTTTCAAAAGGATATCGGCTGCCTTGGGCGATCCCCACGAGCTCGGCGCCGCGCCCCACGGCGAAGACAAGCTCGGTCAGGAATGGCTCGAGCGTCACGATCCGGATCGGAGGCCTCGGCAGCCGCACCGTTCTTTCGACGTCGTCCGTAATCACGATGGGCGCAGCCCAAAGCTCACCCACGACGATCAAGCCGAGTGCGAAGGCAAGCAGCCAACGCCGCTTCATCCGACGCCCCTCAGGGTCCGGCGCGCAAAGACGAGGTCTTCCCACGCCTTCGCCTTCTCGGGAAGGCTGCGCAGCAGATAGGCCGGATGGTAGGTGACCACGACCGGGATCCCGCGGTAGCGATGCACGCGCCCGCGCAGGCTGGCCACGCTGGCGTCGGTTCCCAGCAGGCGCACCACCGCGCTCTTGCCGAGGGCGACGATCAACTTCGGCGCGATGAGCTCGATCTGCCGGTCGAGGAAAGGCGCGCACGCGGCGGCCTCCTCCGCGGTCGGCGTACGGTTGCCCGGCGGACGGCACTTCACGACGTTGGCGATGTAGGTGTCCTCGCCGCGCCGGCAACCGATCGCGGCGAGCATGTTGTCGAGCAGCTTCCCGGCCTGGCCGACGAAGGGCTCGCCCTGCTCGTCCTCGTCCGCGCCGGGGCCCTCGCCCACGAAGAGCCAGGGACCCGCCTCGGCGCCGACACCGAACACGGCCTGCTTGCGCTGCTTGCACAGGCCGCACGCGCGGCAATCAGCGACGAGTTGGCGCAGGCGTTCCCAATCGGCGCCGCGAGCAGCGTGCTCGGCGGCTTCCGTCGTGATCGCGGGGGCCGGGGCCGACGTGGCCGGGCCGCCGCCGACCTCGTACCAGCGCGCCACTTCGAGGAGCCCCAGCTCCCTCAGCGCGCGCTCGTCCATCACAGCGACAGGCCGAGGAACAGCGCGTCCTCGCGTCCGCCGGCCGCGGGGTAGTACTCGGGACGGATCGCGATCTGCTGGAAGCCCACGGTGCGGTAGAGGTGGCGCGCCGGCAGGTTCGAGGGCCGCACCTCGAGGTAGACGATCTGGCAGCCGGCTACGCGCGCCACATCGATCATGTGGCGCAGGAAGCCGCGGCCGATGCCCTGGTTGTGCCACTCCGCGGCGACGGCGAAGTTGAGCAGGTGCGCCTCGTCGAGCGCGACCATCAGCACGGCGTACCCGATCACCGTCTCGCCGTGAGTCACCACCCAGCAGTCATAACCGGCGTTCACCGAATCGCGGAAGTTGCCCAGGCTCCACGGGAATTCGTAGAGCGTCTTCTCCAGGCCGGCGATCTCGGGCAGGTCGCCCATGCGCATGCGCCGGTAGTGCAGCTGCGGGATCGGGACTGCGCTCAATGCCGGCGCCTTTCCTCGCTCGTGAGGGCGACCTTGTCGCGCAAGTATAGGGGCGCGGCCTGCTCCGCGGGCACGCCCGCGCCGCGTCCGAAGCGCCGCGCGGCGATGCGGGCGATCGATCCGGCTCGCGGCAGGTCGTTCTCGAGACGCATCTGGATCGGCTCGCGGTAGGCGTCGCGCAGCCAGGGATGGCGGTCGAACCCGCTCCCGGTGGCCACCCACCGCCGCCCGGGCAGCGGCGGCAAGGCGTCTGCGCGCACCAGGCGCGGCGAGATCACCTCGTCCCAGTCGTCGGCATTGCGCGAGTACGCGGCAAGATAGGCCTCGCCCATGCGGGCATCGAGCGCGGCGAGAACGTGGCCCTCGTTGGACTGCTCGGCAAGGGCCAGCAGCGTCGACACGGGCACGACCGGACGCGCCGCGGCAAAGGCGAGCCCCTGCACGATGCCGCAGGCAATCCGCAGGCCGGTGAAGGAGCCGGGCCCCTGGCCGAAGGCGAAGGCGTCCATCTGGCGCGGCGCCAGGTGCGCGCGCTCCAGGATACGGCGCAGCATCGGGACCAGCAGGTCGGAATGACGGTTTTCCGCCATCACTTCTTCCAGGAAGAGTTCGCCGCCCCGCAGCAGGGCGACCGAGCAGAGCTCGGTGGAAGTCTCGACGGCGAGGAGGTTCACCGCGACATTATATACTATCAAAGTACTGTTTATTAAACAGTACTTTACTGTCAACTATTAAAGTTGATTCTAGATGAAGTCCAGCGGCGCGTAACGGCCCGCAAGGACCGGCGCCGACGCCACCTGCCAATGGCGCTCGAGGAATGTGGCGTAGTAGGCGCGGAAGTCGATCCCGAAGGGCAGGTTGCCGCTGCCGTCGAGCCGGTCGAGGGCCGGCGGCGGGCCATAGAGGCCGCCGCGCACCTTGCCACCCATGACGAAGTGGACGTTGGCCGTGCCGTGGTCGGTGCCCCCGGTATGGTTCTCGCGCGGGCGCCGCCCGAACTCGGCATACGTGGCGACGACCGTGCTGTCCCAGCGGTCGATCTCGACCAACGCCTCGCGCAACGCCGCCAACCCGTCGCCCAGTTGACGCAGGAGGTTCTGCTGCGCGTTGAGCTGGTAGGCGTGGGTGTCGAATCCGTCGAGCGTGAGGCGCACCACGGCGATCCCGGCCTCGTTGGCCGCGAGTTGGGCTGCGGTGGCGACGCGGTTGCCGAACTGCCCCTGGGGAAATGTCGCGGAGAAGGCCTTGCCGGCGTGCAACCGCTGCGCCGAGACGAGCACGTCGCGCTCGACACGCAGGATGTGCGCTAGCGCCGCGTTGCGCGACTCGCCCTCGCCGCGCGCCAGGCGCGCGTTGCGCAGGAACTGCTCCGGATTGGCGAGCGCGATCGCCCGCGCCCCGTGCCCCGACAGCGGTCCCATGCCGCCCAGGCCGACCACCACGCCGTCGGCGGCGAAGCCCGCCGGCGATGGCGACGCGGCGAACGCGCGCGTGAGCCAGCCGGCCTCGAGGTACTCGTCGCTCTTCGACGCCGTGTCCCAGATCTCGATCGAGCGGAAATGCGACAGGTTCGGATCCGGGTAGCCCAGGCCCTGCACGATGGCGAGTCGTTTCGACTCCCAGATCGGCGCGAGCTTCTCGAGCGCGGGGTGCAGTCCCACTTCGGGCGTGAGCTTCACCAGCTGGTCGCGATCCAGCTTGAGGCGCGGCCGCAGCCGCGCGTAGTTCGGATCCGCGTAGGGCACGACGGTGTTCAGGCCGTCGTTGCCGCCCTTCAGCTCCACCAGCACGAGCAGCTTGCGCACCCCCGGCGCGGCCGCCGCGCGAGCCAGCCGCGCAACGCCCGCGAAGGGCAACGCGGCCGCAATCGTGAGGAGTGCGCGGCGGCGCGGATCGGCGCTCATCGGAGCTGGAACACCGGGTCCGAAACCAGCGCGCGCACGAAGGCCGACTCGTCGTCGCCACCCGGGACGGGGTTGGCCGGCGGCATCGCCAGCACGAGCGTGGCGACGCGCGCGGGACGATCGGCGAGGCCCGCGTCCACGCTTCGCGTCCAGCGCTCCCCTTCGAAGGCATAGCCGCGCATGCCGCTCTCCAGCGTGCGGCGCAGGGCATCGCGCGGCGTGGGAGCCGCGGCCGTCATCGTCATCGACTCCTCGGCCGGAGCCGAAGCGTCGGCCTGCATGGCCTCGGCGCCACGGAACACGCGGTCGATCCACTGACGGCGACCAAGGAGCGTCGACGAGTCGATCCACGTCTCGCCGCCCGGCCACCCCTTCACATTGGGTGGCGTGAACGGCGCCTGCCCGAGCGCCGCCACGGCGAAGGCCGCCGGCCGGTAGTCCACCGGACGGATCCCGAACGTGCGCAGGGTCCCGACCACCAGGTCGACCGGGGACTTGATGAGCACGGCGCGGTTGTCCTCGGCCCAGAAGGCGTCGGAAACGAGGAGCGCACGCACGAGCGGCTTCACCTCGTAGCGGGCATCACGGAAGACGCCGGCCAGGCGGCGCACCTCGGCGCGGTCGGGCGTCGGCGAGACGAACTCGCGCCACAGCTTGGTGGTGACGAACTCTGCGGTCTGCGGCTGGGCGAGGAGGAGATCGAGAATCGCCGTGCCGTCGAGGCGCCCGGTGCGTCCGAGGACGGTCTTCTCGTCGGGGTCGTGCCACATGCGGCGGTAGACGAACTCACCGGTGTCGCGATTCACGCTCCAGCCGGTGAAGGCGCGCGCGGCCTCCTTCACGTCGCGCTCGCCGTAGTTGCCTTCGCCCAGCGTGAACAGCTCCATCACCTCGCGGGCGAAATTCTCGTTGGGGGCCTCGCGCCGGCTACCCGCGTTGTCGAGGTAGACGAGCATCGCGGGATCCTTCGCGATGTCGTGCAGCAGCACGCGAAAGCTGCCGAGCGCCTCGCGCCGCAGCAGCGCGTTCTGCCGGTACATGAGCGGGATCGAGCGCACCTTCTGCTGCGAGGTGGCGAAGTGGTTGTGCCAGAAGAGCGTCATGCGCTCGCTGAGCGGGCTCGGCGTGAGCACCATCTCGTGCAGCCACCAGGCGCGCAGCTCGAAGCCCTGCTGCAGGCGCTTGCGCAGCTCCGCGGCGCGATCCTCCGCGTTCATGTCGCGGATGCGGTAGTACGGCAGGAAAGCATCCTGCGCGAAGGCAGGCGGCGCAAGCGTGGGCTCGCGGCGCGCTCCGGCAAGCAACCGGTCCACGGCTTCGGCGCGCGTGAGCGGAGCGAATTCGCGGATCTCGGAATCGGACGCGCCGAACCCTGCCCGGTTGAGCAGGTGGCGCGCACCCTCGTAGCCGATCTGCTGTGCCTGCGCCGCAGACGCCAGGAGCACCAACAGACCGGCCACCAGGGATTTCATCGCCGCGAGCCGTTACTTCCCGGGACCGCGGTGCGCCTTGCGGGCAGCCTGCGCCTCCTCGGCGCTGATGAAGCCGTCGCCGTTGGTGTCGGCGCGGGCGAACGCCGCCTCGGCGGCCGCCAGCGCTTCCGCACGGCTGACCTTTCCGTCCTTGTCGGTGTCCATCCGCTTGAAGTGCCCGCCGCGCTCGTGGTTGCCGCGCGCCGCGCGCAGCTCCTCGAAGCTCACCTGGCCGTCGCGGTTCGTGTCGATCTGGTCGAAGCGCTCCAGGAGGCGCGGCAGCGCCGCGGCTTCGGCGCGGCTGATGAGCCCGTCGGCGTTGGTGTCGGCCGCCTTGAGGCGCTCGAGCATGCGGCCCTGGCGCTCACCCGGGTCGGCAACGGCGATGGTGGCGATGGCGCCCAGGGCGAGCGCGGTGAGTGCGGCAACGGTCTTCTTCATGACTAGCTCCTTCATCGTAAGTTTGCAGTGCGCCAGCTATGGGTCACCAGCGTATTCCGCTCAACGTCCGATGGACAGGGATCGCGCACATGAAGTGGTAACCAGTTGTAAACCAAAGCGATGACAGTGCGTTCACCCGCTACCATGGCAACGATGAATGCAATGCCCCACAAGATCCTGGTCGTCGACGACGACCTGCGCCTGCGCGACCTGCTCAAGCGCTACCTCACCGAACAGGGCTTCGCGGTGGACACCGTCCCCGACGCCTCCGCGATGGACCGGCAGATGAGCCGCGTGCGCTACGACCTCGTGGTCCTCGACCTGATGATGCCGGGCGAGGACGGATTCGCCGTCTGCCGCAGGCTGCGCGCCTCGGATGCCACCATCGGCATCGTCATGCTCACCGCGCGTGGCGGGGACGTGGACCGGATCGCGGGCCTCGAGACAGGCGCCGACGACTACATCGCGAAGCCCTTCAACCCGCGCGAGCTGGTGGCGCGCGTGAACGCCGTGCTGCGCCGCCAGGCGGTGCCGGAGACGCCGGGAGCGCCGAGCGCAGCGGCCGACCAGGTGGCATTCGGCCCCTTCGCGCTCGACATGGCCACGCGCACCCTCACCCGCGAGGGCGAGGCGGTTCCGCTCACCACGGGCGAGTTCGCGTTGCTGAAGGCGCTGGCGCAGAACCCGAGGAAGCCCATGTCGCGCGACAAGCTGATGGAGCTCGCGCGCGGGCGCACCCTCGAAAGCGCCGACCGCTCGATCGACGTGCAGGTGTCGCGGCTGCGCAGGCTCCTCGGCGAGGATCCACAGGGCCCGCGCTTCATCCAGACGGTGTGGGGATTCGGCTACGTGTTCGTGCCGGACGGGGCCCCGGCCCGGTGAGGCTTTTCCCGCAGTCGCTCCTCTGGCGCACGCTGCTCGTGCTGGTCATGGCGCTGGTGCTGTCGCAGGCCGCGGCGGTCTACCTGCTCGACCAGTACGTGACCCGCCCGCGCATAGCGACCGGCATGCGCCAGTTCGTGAGCCACCTCAAGACACTCTCGGCCGCGCTCGAGACCATGGACCCGGCGCAGCACGAGGCCTTCATCGCACGCGTGGCGGAGATGGAGGGCATCCGCATCACCCCGGTGCGCGAGGACATGGCGGTGCGTCCGGCCCCGGACGTCCCCCTGACGCGCATGTTCCGTGAGCGCCTGCGCGAAATCTTCGGACCGAACGCCGAGATGTACGTGCGCGCCGCCAGCGCCGATCCGGAGGAGTTCGAGCGCCGGCCACCGCGACTCTTCTTCATCCGCCTCACCGCGGGTCACCGCCAGTACTGGGTCGCCATTCCACGCGGCCGCCTGGACCGCGATACCGGCACCGCGGTGCTCGCGTGGAGCCTCGTCGGCCTCGCCATCGCGGTGCTCGCCACGTTCCTGATCGTGTGGCGGCTGAACCGCCCGCTGGCCGAGCTCGCGCGCGGCGCGGAGCGCCTGGGACGTGGAGGCGATCCGCCGCCGGTGGCGGAGAGCGGTCCCAGCGAGATCCGCGCCGTGGCGCGCGCGTTCAACCAGATGAAGGAAGACCTGCGCCAGGCCGAGCGCGATCGCGCGACGTTCCTCGCCGGCGTGTCGCACGACCTGCGCACCCCCCTCGCCCGCCTGCGCCTCGGGGTCGAGATGCTCGAGGCCAGGGTCGACGGGGCCACGCGCGAGGCGATGGTCTCGGACCTCGACGACATGAACAAGATCGTCGACCAGTTCATCGACTTCACGCGCGGCGAGGCCAGCGAGGCGCTCTCGCCCGTGAACCTGTCGGAGTTGGCCCGCGCCTGCTCGGAGCGCGCGGCGCGCGCCGGCGTGGCAGTCCATTGCGAGCTGGCCGAAACCGCGCCCGTGATGCTGCGCCCCCTGGCCATGCAGCGCGCGGTCGACAACCTGATCGCCAATGCCGCGCGCCACGCAGGCGGCGACGTGCTGGTGCGCACGACGGTCGATGGACAGCGCATGGCGCTCGCGGTCCTCGATCGGGGTCCCGGCATCCCGCCCGAGATGGTCGAGCACGTGAAGCGACCTTTCGCCCGCCTCGACGCCTCGCGCACCGGCCAGTCGGGCGCGGGGCTGGGCCTGGCCATCGCCGACCGGATCGTGACCCTCCACGGCGGGCGACTGGAGCTGCTGCCGCGCCAGGGTGGTGGTTTGGAGGCACGCCTTGTGCTTGAAACGACTGCAGAATTTGCGCTAGAAAAAGCCTGAGCGCGTGTCATCCTATGGGGACCGTCGTGCGTTGTCCGAACGCCCTCTATCGCCACGGAGACCCCAAATGAGAACGCTTTCCAAATATCTTCTCCCGGTGCTCGCTGTCTCTGCGGTGCTGATCGTGACTGACGTGTATGCCCAGCGCGGGGGTGGTGGAGGTGGGGGCGGACGTGGCGGCGGCGGTGGCGGTGGCGGTGCCTCGGGCGGCAGCCGCGGCGGTGGCGGCGGTGGCGGCGGTTACCACGGCGGCGGTGGTGGTGGTCGCCACGGCGGCGGTGGTGGAGGTCACCACGGCGGCCATGGGGGCCATGGGCACGGCGGCCACGGGCACTACGGTCACGGACACGGTTATTGGTACGGCGGCGCCTACTGGCCGTACTACGCGTGGGGCTGGCCACTCTACTGGGGCGCGGCCTGGGGCTACCCGTATTACGACTACGGCTATCCCTATCCCTATCAGTATCCCCAGGAGCAGGTCTACCGCGAGCCCTACCCCGTCTATCCCCAGGGGCAGCTCGCGCCGCCGCCCACGACGCAGGTGCCGCAGTACGGCAACGGCGGTCCCACTCGCAGCCCGCTGTACCAGAACTACTGCGAGTCGGCGCGCGCGTATTTCCCGCAGGTCACGGTTTGTCCCGAGGGCTGGCGGCTGGCGAGTCCCGGCTGAAGAAGGCCTCGACGTCCTCGAGGCGCCGGGTGCGCCGGAAGGGCGGCAGCGCGCGCCACATGCGCCGGCCATAGGGTTTGTTCACCAGCCGCGGGTCGCAGATCATCAGCGCCCCGCGGTCGGCCTCGTCGCGGATCAGGCGGCCGGCACCCTGCTTGAGGCTGATCACCGCGCGCGGCACCTGGTATTCCATGAAGGCGTTCCCGCCCGCGCGGTTGATGCGCTCGATGCACGCGGCGAGCACCGGATCGTCGGGCGGGTTGAACGGCAGCCGGTCGATCACCACGAGCGAGAGCTGCTCGCCCTTGACGTCCACGCCCTCCCAGAACGACTGCGAGCCCACCAGGATCGCGTTCGGCGAGCGGCGGAAGATCTCGAGCAGCTCGTTGCGCGATCCGCGCCCCTGCAGCAGGAGCGGCCATGAAAGGCCCTCGGCGGCCAGGCGCGCTTCCATGAGCTGGTGCGCGCGGTCCATCGCGCGCAGGCTCGTGAACAGCAGGAAAGCGTGTCCGCCGCTCGCGCGCACCGCCGGCCAGGCCGCCTCCACCACCGCCTCGACGTAGCCCTCCGAGTTCGGATCGGGCAGCCCTTCCGGGACGTAGAGGAGGGCCTGGCGCTCGAAATCGAAGGGACTTGGCCAGCTGTGCGTCCGCGCTTCCGCAAGCCCCATCTCGCCCTGGTAGTGCTTGAAATCGCCATTCACCGAGAGCGTCGCCGAGGTGAAGATCCACGCGCGCTCGGCGCCTTCCATCTGCGCGTGGAAGATGCGGCCGACATCCAGCGGCGTGGCATGCAGCGCGGCCGCCTGCGGGTAGGCGTCCACCCAGCGGACGATGTCCGGGGCACGGGACTCGCCGTAGGCGTCCTCCTCGCGCGGCCGTGACCCCGCGTCGCGCCACTCCGCGACGCGCGCCAGCATCGCCTCTGCGCGCATGCGCGCATTGCGGATCTCCTCGGCACGTTCCTCCTGCGCCTGCAGCCGGGCGGTGAGCGTCTCCAGCTCGGTTGCGAGGCCCTCGAGCGCGCGATCGAAGGCGGCCCGGTCGCGCAGCGCCGCGAGCGCGATGCGGCCCGAGGCGTTGCCTAGGGCGAGCCGCAGGTCGCGCGCCGCCTTCTCGACCGCGTCGGCCGCGTCTCCCATGTCGGTGCTCTCGCGGGCGAACTGGGCCTCGGCCACGCGCACATCGCGCGCGAGCTCGATCAGCTGGGTGGTCGAGAGCGACTCGCCGAAGAAAAGCCGCGCCAGGTCGGGCAGGTGGTGCGCCTCGTCGAAGATCACCGTGTTGGCCGCCGGCAGCAGGTCGGCCGCGCCCTCGTCGCGCAGCGCCACGTCGGCGAAGAAGAGGTGGTGGTTCACGACGATGACGTCGGCCTCGGCGGCGCGGCTGCGCGCCTTCATCACGAAGCAGTCCTTGTAGTAGCGGCAGGCCGAGCCGAGGCAGTTCTCGCGCGTGGAGGTGGCGCGCGCCCAGGCGGCCGAGGTCTCCGGGACATCGGCGCACTCGCCGCGGTCCCCGCTCATCGTGCGCGCCGCGAAGCTGCGGATCCGGTGCAGGTGCGAGACCTCCTCGCGCGAGGCGAAGGTGCCCTGCTCCACCGCCGTCTCCAGGTGGTGCAGGCAGACGTAGTTGGCTCGCCCCTTGAGCAGCGCCGTATCGACGGCCACGCCGAGCGCCGCGCGCACCTGCGGCAGGTCGCGATGGAATAGCTGGTCCTGCAGGGTCTTGGTGCCGGTGGAGACGATCACGCGCCCGCCGGCCAGCAGCGCGGGCACGAGATAGGCGAAGGTCTTGCCCGTGCCGGTGCCGGCTTCCGCGACGAGCACGCCCTTGCCCTCGATCGCCTCGAGGACTGCCTGTGCGAACTCCAGCTGCTGCGGGCGGTGGCGATAGCCGGCGATCGCCTGCTCCAGGCGTCCGCCCGGTCCGAAGACCTGCCGCAGGTCGCGCGAGGCCGCCATGGTTGTTTTCCTACGAGCGGCCGAAGACGATGCGCTCGTCCTGCAGCAGCCGCGCCACCCCGAAGACGCACGCCGCGGCAAGCGCGAGCGCGACCGCCGAGGGCACGGCCCAGTCGAGCCAGCCGAGCTCGTCGCCGCGAACGATGCGCGTGAGCACCACCTGCTGGCCGAGCACCGGCACCCACAGCTGCCAGAACGCGTCCTTGAGGCCCGAGAAGAGCACCACCAGCGGCACGAACGAGACCAGCGTGGCCAGGTAGCTCACGTAGGTCTGCGCCTCGCGATACGAGCGGCCGTAGGTGCTGATGAGCATCTGCAGGCCCGCGGTCATGGCCGCGAACGGGACCACCATGGCGAGGAAGAGGCCGAGCTCGGGCATGCCGAACGTCATGAGCGCGGCCATGCGCTTGCCCGCATAGAGCATCGCGGCGATGACGAACCCGGCGAGCGTGAGGGAGGCCACGCCGCAGGCGAACGACCAGGCCGCAAGCCACTTGCCCGCGACCACGCGCCAGATCGCCACCGGATTGGCGATCAGGGGCTCGAGCGAGCCGCGCTCGCGCTCACCGGCGGTGGAATCGATGGCGATGGTCATGCCGCCCAGCAGCGGCGAGAGGATGGCGAACATCGGGATGAGGAAGAGCAGCAGGGCGCCGCGCTGCTTCGGCGTGGCGGTGTTCACGTGCTGCACCTTCATGGGCTCGGTGAGATCGGGGCTCACGCCCCGTGCCATGAGCCGCAGCATGCCGGTCTCGCGGTTGAACGCCCGCAACAGCCGCTCGGCCTGGCGGATCGCCGGGCCCGACTCGGTGCGCGAATCGTCGAAGAAGATGTCGACGCGCGCGTTCTCGCCGGCCAGGTAGCGTTGGTCGAAGTCGCGCGGCACCACGATGACCGCGTCCAGGCGCCCTTCGCGCACCCGCGCCTCGTAGTCGGCCGGCGCCACCTCGATCTCGACGTCGCTGCGCTTGAGGAAATTCACCAGCGCGGGCGCGTGCTCCTGCCCGGCGATGCGCACCTTGAGCGTCGCGGCCTTCTCCTCGAGGCCGGAGACGAATTGCGCCACCAGCACGAGCGTGATCGGTCCGGTGAGGATCGAGGCGAACAGCACCATCAGCGCGGTGCGCCGGTCGCGCAGCGCATCGCGCAGCTCCTTGCCGAAGACGGTGGCGAGCGCGCCCCTCATGCGGCGGGAGCCTCCACACCGGCGAGGTGGACGAACGCGTCCTCGAGGTTGTCGCGGCCGCTGGAGGCGAGCAGCTCCGGGGCCGTGCCGCTGGCGACCACCGCGCCGCGCGCGACGATCACGATGTTGTCGCAGAGCGCCGAGACCTCCTGCATCACGTGGCTGGAGAAGACCACGCACTTGCCGGCCTCGCGCAGGCGCCGGACCACTTCACGCAGGCTCCGCGTGGTCATCACGTCCAGCCCGTTGGTGGGCTCGTCGAGCAGCACGTTCGGCGGGTCGTGCACCAGGGCGCGCGCGATCGCGACCTTCATGCGCTCGCCCTGCGAGAAGCCGTCGGTGCGACGGTGGAGCAGCGGCGAGAGGTCGAGCCACTCCGACAGGCGCGCGATGGAGGCCTCGATCGCCGCCGGCGCCATGCCACGCAGGTCGCCGTAGTAGGCGATGTTCTCCCGCGCCGTGAGGCGCCCATAGAGGCCGCGGGCGTCCGACAGCGCCCCCAGGCGGGCGCGAGCCTCGAGCGGGTGCGTGGCAACGTCGATCCCGTCGACGCGGGCTTCGCCGTGCGTGGGCGCGAGCAGCGCCGAGATCATGCGCAGCGTCGTGGTCTTGCCGGCGCCGTTGGGACCGAGGAGCGCGGTGATGGCGCCGTCGGGCGCGGCGAACGAGACCTCGCGCACCGCCGCCACGGCGCCAAAGCTCTTGCCGAGGGCGCGCGCCTCGATCATCGCGCCACGCCCAGCGGCATCACGAACAGCGGCCGCGGGATGCGCTGCAGGCACTTGCCGTCGACTCCGGCCGCGCTGCCCGCGCGCACGAAGGACTCGATCATGCGCGGGGCGCAGCCGTGCAGGCTTACGCCATGTCCGAGGTGCGGGGCGACCACGTGCAGCGCATTGGGCAGCGTGCGCGCGACCTCCTCGCCGTGCCGCGGCGGCGTGGCCGGGTCGATGCCGCCGGAAAGGAGCAGCGCCGGCACGTCGGATCGCACCGGTGCGTAGTAGTCGTCGGGAATGGTGCCGCGCGGCCAGGTGGCGCAGGCGCGCAGGAAGTCGTCCACCAACGCGCGGCCGAAGAACGACTGGCTCGCCGCCTGGAGGTCCGCGGGGGTGATCCTGGGAACATCCTCTGCGCAGATCACCGAGAGGTGCATGCCGACCGACAGGTTCTCGGCGATGTCGTCGGCGAGCTCGAGGTTCTGCGCCAGCAGCGGGTTGAAGTCGCCTCCGGAGGCGGCCGCGAGGCCCAGCGGCAGCAGGCTCGCCAGCTCGGCGACGTACAGCGGCCGGAACATGCCCGAGAGCAGCACGTTCTCGTTCACCTGGATTTCGGCGCGCTCGCCGGTGCGCGGATCGAGGATGGTCGTGCGCAGGGGGCGGCGCGCGAGCTGCGCGCGCAGCGACTGGATCATCACGTTGAGGTCCGGATACACCTTCTTGCACAGCGCCTCGCCATCGCAGGCCTCGATGAGGCGCTTCAACGCCGCGTCGCCGTCGGTCGCGAAGGACAGCGGCAGCTTCATGGTCGAGGGCGCCACGCCATCCAGCACCATCGTGCGCACGCGGTCGGGGTGGCGGCGCAGGTATTCAAGCGCGACGCGGGTGCCGTACGAGCCGCCCCAGAGGTTCACGCGCGAATAGCGCAGCGCCGCGCGGACGTCCTCGAGGTCCTGGATCGCAACCGGGGTCACGTACTGGCGCGGGTCGGCATCGAGCTCGGCCAGGCACTTGTTCACCAGCCGCTCGGGCAGCGCGTCCTCGAAGAGCGACTGCAGCGGCTGCGAGTCGTCGTCGCAGTTGAGCGGATTCGACTTGCCGGTGCCGCGCTGGTCGAGGAAGACGATGTCGCGCGTGTCGTTCAGCTTCGTGAAGAGCGGCATCACCTGCTGGGCGAGCGAGATCGCGCCCTGCCCCGGCCCGCCCGCGAGCACGACGACCGGGTCGGGCTCGCGCGCGCGCAGGCGCGCGGGGACGACGGCGACGTGCAGGGTGATGCGCCGGCCCGAGCGTGCCTGGCGGTCTTCCCAGACCTCGAGCACGCCGCAACGCGCCGCGGCATCGAGGCCGGGCAAGCGGCATTCGGATAGCGCGATCGCGGGAGCCGTGGACTGCTCGCCGGAAGTGCACGCCGCCGCGGCGGCTGCCACGAGCGCGCATGCGAGGACGCGTCGCAGGCCCGGGGGCCGAGGGGTGCGGGATGTCATTGGTGCAGCGCGGAAGTATAGCGGTTCGGCGCTACCATTCCCCCGTGGCCACGCCCGAGTTTCCCAAGCGCGATCCGGCGAGCGCGGAGTTCTGGGACCTGCGTTACGACGCCGGCTTCGCCCCGTGGGATGCGGGAGGCGTCCCGGCGCAGCTCCAGGCCTTCGTCGCATCCGCTTCGCGGCCGCGCCGCGTGCTCGTGCCGGGCTGCGGCTCCGCCCATGAGGTGCGCTTCTTCGCGGCAAGCGGCTGGGACGTCCTCGGCCTGGATTTCAGCCACGAGGCGCTCGCGCGTGCGCGCGCGCAACTCGGCCCGCACGTCAACCGCGTGCGCCATGGCGACTTCTTCGCCCCCATCGCGGAAGAGCCCTTCGAGGTGGTCTACGAGCGCGCCTTCCTCTGCGCGCTGCCGCGGCGCCTCTGGAGCGACTGGGCCGCGCGCGTGGCGACACTGGTGGAACCCGGCGGCACCCTCGCCGGCTACTTCTTCTTCGACGCGGGGGAGCGCGGCCCGCCGTTCGGGCTGCGCGATCGTCACGAGCTCGATCTGCTGCTCATGCCGTCGTTCGAGCGACTCGAGGATGCCGCGGTCGGAGACTCGATCGACGTGTTCAAGGGGAAGGAACGCTGGCAGGAGTGGAGAAAGCGATAGGCCCGCCGCCCGTCTCCTAGAACAACATCGACTGCGGGTAGGCGTTCGCCGCATTCTCGTCCACGTAGGTGGCGCTTGCAGGCTGCGCCATGGCGCGTTGCGCCGCGTGCTTGGCCGCCGCCATCACCTCGTGGCGAGTCTCGTAGACACCCGGCAGCACCGGAAGCACGCCGATGGCGAGCTTCGGCAACGGCCGGATGTGGTCGCGGCCGTCACGGCCGCTCAGCACGAAGTAGCCGCGCTCGACCGCCTCGGCGGGCACCTGGCGCGCGATCATGCCGGGAAAGAGCTCGTGCGCACGGGCCGCGCGTACCGCCCAGTCCTCGCTCTGCATGAGGACGGTGAAGCGGCTGCCCGCGATGTGGCCGACGAAGTCCACGCCGGGGCGGCACACCGCTTCGAGGAGCCGCGCCGTCGCGTGGATCAGCGCATCGCCCTTCTCGAAGCCGACGCCGTCGTTCAACCCGCGCATCTGGTCGATCTCGACGAACCACGCGGTGAACGGCGCGCGCGCGGCGAGCAGCCGCTCGAGGTGCTCGTTGATCGGCACCTGTCCGGGCAGCAGCGTGAGCGGATTGGTGTAGCGGGCGGCGAGCACGCGCGAGCTCTGCAGCGCGCGCATCACGTCGCCGGAAGAGCCCATGCCGAGGTAGCGGCCCTGGGACACGATCACGAAACCGTCGGCGAGCCGGCGGGCATCCGACTCCACCAGCAACGCAGTGAGGTCGCCCAGCTCGAGCGCGGCCTCGACGCGAATCGGCGTCTCGTCGGCCACCTCCCCGCATCGGCGCACGAGCAGGCGCTCGGATTCGGGGCTTGCGGCGACGAGCTCCAGCTGCGTACGCGAGAGCACGCCGGCGAGCTGGCCATCGGGCGCCAGCACCGGGATCGCATGGACGGCCGGTGCGGCGGCGAAGCGCTCGAGCACGGCCGCGATCGTGTCCGCCGGGTTCGCCGGCGATACCGAGCGGATGAAGTCGCCGGCGGTGGGCTCGGTGCCGGCGCGCAGCCGCGCCGGGGTGACCACCGGCACGCTGCCGTCGGCATAGGCGGCATCGGCCTCGGCGGTGAGGCGCGTGAGGGGGGCTTCGGCCGGGCGCCCGATGAACCAGCCCTGCCCACACGCGATGCCGATGTCCTTGGCCACGCGGAAGTCCTCCGCGCCCTCGATGCCCTCGGCGATGACCTGGGAGCCGCTGCTCTCGGCGATGTGCTGGATCGCGCGCAGGAACTGCAGCTTCACCGGGTCGATCGCAATGCCGCGCACGAAATGCTTGTCCGCCTTCACATACTCCGGCCGCAGCTCCGACCACAGGCGCAGGCTCGCGAAACCCTCGCCCAGGTCGTCGATGGCGATGCGGAAGCCCATCGAGCGGTAGAGCATCAGCGACTCGTGGACGAAGCGGAAGTCGACCGTGGGATAGTCCTCGGTCAGCTCGATCACGATGTTGCGCGCCTCCAGGCCCAGCTGGCGCATGAAGCGCGCGGCGCGCTCCTGCTCGAAGCCGCGCTGGATGATGAGCTGGGGCGAGACGTTGAGGAAGAGGCTGCCCTGGAGGTCGCGGCGCGCGAACGCACGCAGCACCTCCTGGATGCACACGATGTTGAGCTCGAGGGCCACGCCCGCCTCCTGGGCGGCGCTGAAGAGCTCCTGGGGAGCGCACACGAGCGAATGCTCGGGCCCGCGTACCAGCGCCTCGTAGCCGACGATGCGCCCCTCGCGGAAGCCGAAGATCGGCTGGAACACGATCGACAGGGCGCGCTCGGTGACCACGCGGCGAACCTGCGCGAAGGCCTCCTGCCGGATCGGCGTGACGTTCTCCTTCATGGCGAAGGATTGTCGGACTTCACGACTAATTATAGGGCGGGAAATCGGCGCAAAAAAAAAGGCGCCTTCGGCGCCTTTCCTGCTGAATAACCTGCGGAACTATTCCCCGTAGAGCTTCTGCTTCATCTCGCGCCGTTCCTGGGCCTCGATGCTGAGCGTCGCGGTCGGGCGCGCGAGCAGGCGCTGGATGCCGATGGGCTCGCCGGTCTCCTCGCAGTAGCCGTAGGTGCCGTCGTCGATGCGGGCGAGGGCCTGGTCGATCTTCTTGAGGAGCTTGCGCTCGCGGTCGCGCGTGCGAAGCTCCAGCGCATGCTCTTCCTCGAGCGTGGCGCGGTCGGCGGGATCGGGCGCGAAGGAAAGCTCGCGCAGGTGTTCGGTCGTGGCGCCGGCGTTCTCGCGCAGTTCCTTCTGCAATTGCAGGAGGCGCTCGCGAAAGAACTTGAGCTGCACCGTGCTCATGTACTCCGCCTTCGGCATCTTGGTGATTTCAGCCTCGGTCGGCAGCTTGGTTTTGCTGGCCATTGATTCTCTTAGAGCCTTGTGGGGTATTTGGGCCGGGCCCGGGGTTCCGGGTCGGCGACGAAGCCCGGTAGTTTAGCACCCGCGCGTCGCCGATCAAACATCGACACCCCCCGCCGGCAATCATTCCGGGATGCCCCGTAGCGCATTTGGCATCCCATTGAATTCACGAAGGTTTTATACTCCCATTCATGACCCGGGCTCCGCTCTGGCTGTGGGGCTGCCTGGCCCTCGCCGTCCCCCTGGTGCTGCCCTTCGCCGTGGTGGCCGCCAGCGCCTTCGCGCCGGCCGGCGACGCGTGGGCGCACCTCGCCTCCACAGTGCTGCCCGATTACGTGCGCACCACCCTGGTCCTGGTGGCCGTCGTGGCGGCCGGGGTGATGCTGGTGGGGGTCGCCACGGCCTGGTGCGTGACCGCCTACGAGTTCCCCGGCCGGCGCTGGCTGGAGTGGGCCCTGCTGCTGCCGCTTGCCGTCCCCGCCTATGTGGTGGCCTACGCCTACACGGACTGGCTGCAGTTTTCGGGGCCGGTGCAGGGAGCGCTGCGCGCCCTCACCGGCTGGGGCCGCGACGACTACTGGTTCCCGCAGATCCGCTCGCTCGGCGGCGCCGCGGCGGTGTTCGTGGCCGTGCTCTACCCCTACGTGTACCTGATCACGCGCGTGGCCTTCCTCGAGCAGTCGCGCAGCGTGGCCGAGGCCGGACGCACCCTCGGCCTCTCGGCGGGCGCCTGCTTCGTTCGCATCACCCTGCCGATGGCACGCCCGGCGATCGCCGCGGGCACCGCCCTCGCCCTGATGGAGACGCTCGCCGACTTCGGCACCGTGTCGTACTTCGGCGTGCAGACCTTCACCACCGGAATCTTCCGCGCCTGGCTTTCCATGGGGGAGCCGTTCGCGGCCGCGCGCCTGTCGCTGATACTGCTCGCGTTCGTCGCCGTCGTGGTGGTGGTGGAGCGCGTCGCGAGGGGACGCGCGCGCTTCCACACGGGCGCCCAGCGCCGGCCGCGGCCGACGCGGCGGGTGCTACGCGGATGGCCCGCGGCGATCGCCGCGGCGGTCTGCATCGTGCCGCTGGTGGCAGGGTTCCTCGTGCCGTTGGCGCTGTTGCTGCACCTCACGTTCTCCGCGCCCGACCCGCAGTTCGGGGCGCGGTTCGCGCGCCTCGCGTTCCACAGCGCCGCCCTCGCCGCGATAACGGCCGCCTGCGCCGTCGCGGTCGCGCTGCTGCTGGCATACGGCGCGCGCGTCACGCGGAGCACCTTCGCCGTGGGCGTGAACCGCCTGGCCGGCCTGGGCTATGCGATGCCGGGTGCGGTCATCGCGATCGGCGTGCTGATCCCGGTCACGCGCCTCGACCATGCGCTGGCGGATGCGGGCATCGCAAGCGGCCTGGTGCTCACCGGGAGCATCGCCATGCTCGTCTACGCGTACCTGGTGCGCTTCCTCGGGGTCGCGCTCAACACGGTCGAGGCCGGGCTCGCGCAAGTCACGCCCCACATGGAGGACGCTGCCCGCTCGCTCGGCATGGGCGCCGCGGCCACGCTCGCGCGGGTACATGCACCCATCCTGCGCTCGAGCCTGGTGACCGCGGCTCTGCTGGTGTTCGTGGACGTGATGAAGGAGCTGCCTGCGACCTTCGTGATGCGGCCGTTCGACTTCGACACGCTCGCGGTGCAGGCCTACAACCTCGCTTCGGACGAGCGCCTGGCCGAAGCCTCGACGGCTTCGCTCGCGATCGTGGCCGTGGGGCTGCTGCCGGTAATCCTGGCCGCCCGCCGCCTGGTGCGCAGCGACGCGGTCGAGCGCGTGGCGCCCGCCGCGGCGCCCGTTCGCGCCTAACGCGCCGTGCCGTTGCCGTTGCCGCCGGTTCGCAGCAAGCGGTCGATGTCGTCCCCGCCGAGCGCCTTCACCTCGGGCATGTCCTTGGCATCGGCGCGGCGCGCGAAATTGGTGCCGGTGCTCTTCAGCCCGGCGCGATACTTCGGCGAGCCATTGGGATCGAGGTCGGTGGAGATGGTGGTGCAGCCGGCGGTCGCAACGGCGGCAGCGCAGAGCAGGAGAAGTCTCATCGTCCGGGCGCGGTGGTTGGAGGAAGGCCCGATGATAAGGGCGCCGGGCCTTCCGCGTCACGGCCTTTCCCGGCCTTGTGACGAACCGTTACAGACGGCTTCCTATTTCCAGCCGGCGCGATCGTAGGCCTGCTGCGCGGCGCCCTGGTTGCGGCCGAAGAGCCAGACGTTGAGCGAGTCCTTGCGGAAGTCGCCGAGGGAGGCGAGCTCCTTGTTGCCCGAGATCGTGCCCACCACCGGATATTCGTTGTTGCCGTTGGCGAAGTACGCCTGCGCCTCGGCACTCGCGAGGTACTCGAGGAATTTGATCGCCGCCTCCTTGTTGGGTGCGTATTTCGCCACTCCTGCGCCCGAGATGTTCACGTGCGCGCCGCGGTCCTTCTGGTTGGGGAAGATCACGCCGAGCTTCTCTGCGGCGGCCCTTTCCTCGGGCTTCGACGACTTGAGCAGGCGAACGTAGTAATAGGTGTTCGCGACGGCGATATCGCACTCCCCGGCGGCAACCGCCGTGAGCTGGTCGGTGTCGCCACCCTTCGGCGTCCGTGCCATGTTGGCCACCACGCCGCGCGCCCAGGACTCCGCCTTGTCCGGACCGTCGGCAGCGATGAGCGCGCTCATGAGCGACAGGTTGTACACATTGGAGCTCGAGCGGATGCAGACCTTGCCCTTGTGGCGGGGGTCGGCGAGGCTCTCGTAGCTCTGCAGCGTGGCGGGATCGACGCGACCCTTGGCGTAGTAGATCGGGCGGGCGCGCATCGAGAAGCCGAACCAGAGCCCATCGGGGTGGCGCAGGTTCGCGGGAATGCGCTCGTCGAGCAGCTTCGACCGGATCGGCTGGAAGAGCCCGGCCTGCTCCGCGCGCCACAGGCGCCCGGCGTCGACCGTCATGAGGATATCGGCGGGGCTGCGCGCGCCCTCCTGCTTCATCCGCTCGATCAGCGGATCCTCGCCCGCCTCGATGCGGTTGATCTTGATGCCGGTGGCCTTGGTGAAGTTGGTGTAGAGCGCCTCGTCGGTCTGGTAGTGGCGCGAGGTGTAGAGGTTGAGGACCTTCTCCTGGGCATGCAGCGGAGCGAGGGCGAGGGTCGCGATGAGCGCGACAAGGGGTCGAAGAAGGGTTTTCATACTGAGAATGGTAATAAGAATGATTCTCATTTGTCAATGGGCTTATAATTCGGCATGGCCAGCGCGCTGGAAATCGACAAGGTCTGCTTCGAATACCCGGGCCACGGGCCGGTGTGCTGGAACTTCTCGCTCACGCTCGGCGACGGCGACATCGGCTGCCTGCTGGGGCCGAGCGGCTGCGGCAAGACCACGGTGCTGCGCTGCATCGCGGGCCTGGAGCCGGTGCAGGGCGGCGAGATCCGCCTGCACGGCAACGTCGTTAGCCGCCCCGGCCACACCGCGCCGCCTGAAAGCCGCCGCGTGGGCTTCGTGTTCCAGGACTACGCGCTCTTCCCGCACCTCACGGTCGGCGCCAACGTGGAATTCGGCCTCAAGGATCTCGGCAGCCGCGCGCGGCGGGATCGCGCCGCGGAGCTGCTCGCCGCCGTCGGCATGGCCAAGGCGGCAGAGCGCTACCCCCACGAGCTCTCGGGCGGGCAGATGCAGCGCGTGGCCCTCGCCCGCGCGCTCGCGCCCCGCCCGCAGCTGCTCCTGCTGGACGAGCCCTTCTCGAACCTCGACGTCGAGCTGCGCGAACGCCTGTCCATCGAGGTGCGCACGATCCTGAAGTCGCTGGGCACCACGGCGCTCATGGTGACCCACGACCAGCACGAGGCCTTCGCGATCGCCGACTACGTGGGGGTCATGAACGACGGCGTGATCGAGCAGTGGGATACGCCCTACTCCCTCTACCACCGGCCGGCCTCGCGCTTCGTCGCCGACTTCGTGGGTGAAGGCGTGCTGCTGGCGGCGCGGGCCTCGAAGGACGACGGCATCGACACCGTGCTGGGACCGCTGCGTCACTGCCCGGGCTGCACGCTGCGGCCGGGTGACGACGTGGCCCTGCTGCTGCGGCCCGACGACGTGCTCCACGACGACGAGAGCGCGATGAAGGCCGAAGTGGTCAAGAAGGCCTTCCGCGGCGCCGAGTTCCTCTACACCCTGAGGCTCGACGACGGCACGCAGGTGCTGTCCCTGGTGCCCTCGCACCACAACCACGCCATCGGGGAAAAGATCGGGATCAAGCTCGACGTCGACCACGTGGTCGCGTTCCCGCGCGCGTCCGCTACCGCAGCGCCTGACGGCGGGAATTAGCCGGGTCGGACTCCAATGTCGTGAAACGGCCTGGCTGCGGCGATCAGCCGGCGCTATTGGAGCCTGGCCCTAATACTTGCGCAGGTCCTCGATCACCTTGCCGTCGTTGGGCAGGCTCCCGGCCGCGACTGCGCGCACCTCGCCGCGCATCTTCGTCACGTCGCGCAGCGTGGCCTCCACGGGCGCGATGTCCGCGCCCAGGCCCTCGACGTGCAGCGTCATGCGATCCTCGCCCGCCTCGTTCTCGACCACCAGTCGCGCGCGCGCCAGGGCATGGCGGCGCAGCACCTCGGCGACCTGGTGCGGATGGACGAAGAGTCCCTTCACCTTTGTGGTCTGGTCGGCTCGTCCCATCCAGCCCTTGATGCGCATGTTGGTGCGGCCGCACGGGCTCGTCCCGGGCAGCAACGCCGACAGGTCGCCGGTGGCGAAGCGCACCAGCGGGTAGTCCTCGTTGAAGGGCGTCACGACGACCTCGCCCACCTCGCCCGCCGCGACCGGGTCGCCGGTGCCGGGACGGACGATCTCGAGGATGAGGTTCTCGCTCGCGACGAGCCCCTCGCGTCCGGGCGTCTCGTAGGCGATGAGGCCCAGGTCGGCGGTGCCGTACGCCTGGTAGCAATCCACGCCGCGCGCCTTCATGAACTCGCGGACCGTGGGCATGAATGCCTCGCCCGACACGATGGCCCGCTTGAGTGCCGTGGCCGGGAGTCCGAGCTCGTCGCACTTCTCCAGGATGATCTTGAGGAAGGATGGCGTGCCGACGTATCCGGCGGGCCGCAGGTCCGCGATCACGCGCGCCTGCATCTCGGTCTGGCCGGTGCCGCCGGGGATCACCGCGCAACCGAGGTGGTGCAATCCGGTCTCGAACATGCTCCCGGCCGGGCTCAGGTGGTAGGAGAAGCAGTTGAGAACCACGTCGCCCGCGCGAAAGCCCGCGGCGTGCAGCGTGCGCGCCGACTGCCAGAAGTCGGGGCGGCGGCCCTCGGGGTCGTAGATAGGCCCGGGAGACATGAAGATACGCGCCAGCCCGCCGGTTGGCGTGGCTTCCAGCCCGCCGAACGGCAGGCGCGCCTTCTGCAGGTCATGAAGCTCCGCCTTGCGCGTCACCGGGAGGCGGGCGAGCGCCTCGCGCGTGGTGACCTTCGCCAGGTCGAGGTCTTTCAGGCGCTCGCGGTAGTAGGCGCTGCGGGCCCGGGCGAGCTCGAGCTGGCGCGGGAGCCGCTCGAAGAGCGCCGCCTCGCGCGCGCCGGGTTCGCGCGTCTCCAGCGAGTCGTAATGGCCCGTCACCGCGTCATCCCAGCCAGCGCTTGCGCCGGCGGTAGTGCTTGGTCTCGCGGAAGCTGCGCCGGCCTGCGGTCGAGATGCCGAGGTAGAACTCCTTCACGTCCTCGTTCTCGGCCAGGTGGCTCGCCGCGCCCTCCATCACCACGCGCCCGTTCTCGAGGATGTAGCCGAAGTCGGCGAAGCGCAGCGCGACCATGGTGTTCTGCTCGGCCAGCAGGAAGCTCACGCGTTCCCTCGAGTTGAGGTTCTTCACGATCTCGAAGATCTCCTCGACGATCTGGGGCGCGAGGCCCATCGAGGGCTCGTCGAGCAGGATCATGGTGGGCCGGCCCATGAGCGCGCGGCCGATCGCGGTCATCTGCTGCTCGCCGCCGGAGGTGTAGCCCGCCTGCGAGGTGCGCCGCGACTTCAGGCGCGGGAAGAATGCATAGACGCGCTCGAGCTCGTTGCGGATCTCGGCGCGGGAAACCTTGCGCGTATAGGCGCCGGTGAGGAGGTTCTCCTCCACCGTGAGGTGCGCGAAGCAGTGCCGGCCCTCCATCACCTGGATCACGCCGCGCCTCACCAGGTCCGCGGGGTTGAGCTTGTCGACGCGCTCGCCCTTGAAGGTGATCGCGCCCTTGGTGACCTCGCCGCGCTCGGCCTTGAGCAGGTTCGAGACCGCCTTCAGGGTCGTGGTCTTGCCGGCGCCGTTGGCCCCGAGGAGAGCGACGATGCCCCCCTCGGGAACCGACAGCGACACACCCTTCAGCACGAGGATCACGTGGTTGTAGATCACCTCGATGCCGTTCACATCGAGCAGAGGGGCCGCGGCGGCCTGCGGAAGTGCGCTCATCGACCCCTCTCGCCCTCGTCGCCTACTTCTCTTGCGAGCAAATGCGCGGCGTGATCTTCTTTTCCGCCGCGTACGCCTTGGCCGAGGTCTTGATCATCGGTCCCAGGATCTTCATGTCGGCCTCGTACCAGTCCGACGTGTAGCTCCAGTCCTTGCCGTCCCAGGTGTGGACGCGGCCCTTGCGCACGCCCTCGTGGTCGTCGCAGGAGGTCTTGAGCGGCTGGACCATGTCGCCGAAGCCGAGCGCCTTGATCTTGCCGGCGTCGAGGTTCAGGTTCTCGGCGCCCCAGCGCACTTCCTCGCCGGTGACCACGCGCTTGCCGTACTTCGACTGCGCCTGCTTGATCGCCTCGACCGTGAGCATCGCGGAGATCATGCCGCGGTTGTAGAGCACGCTGCCGACCTGGTTCTTGTCCTTGGCGGTGCCCTGCCCCTTCTCGTACAGCAGCTGCACCATCTCCTTGTGCACCGGGAAGTCCTTCTCGTCCGAATGGCCCAGTGCGATGCCGTTGTAGCCCTTCGAAGCCATCTCGGCAGGCTCGACGTCGGGCTCGGCCGAGGACCACCACACGCCGTACATCTGCAGGCGCGGATAGGAGACGGCGATCGCCTCCTTGATCGAGGTCGAGTTCATGACGCCCCAGCCCCACAGGAACACGTAGTCGGGGCGCTGCTGGCGAATCTGCAGCCACGTGGCCTTCTGTTCCACTCCGGGGTGTGTCACCGGCAACAGGATCAGCTGGTAGCCCTCCAGCTTCGCGCGCTCCTCGAGGAGCTTGATCGGCTCCTTGCCGTAGGGCGAGTCGTGATAGACCAGCGCGATCTTCTTGCCCTTGAGCGACTTGTCCTTCTTCTTCACGTGTTGCACCAGCATGTCGGCCGCGCTCCAGTAGCTGCCCAGGAGCGGGAAGTTCCAGGCGAAGACGCTGCCATCGACCGAGTCGGCGCGGCCGTAGCCGGTGGTGAAGAGCACGATCTTGTCGTTGGCGACCTTGTCGGTGAGCGCGTAGGTGATGCCCGTGGACAGCGGGTTCACGATCACCGGCTTCTTGCTCTTCAGCCGCTCGTAGCACTCCACGCCGCGGTCGGTGGCGTACCCCGTTTCGCACTCCTCGAAGGCGATCTTGATGCCGTTCACGCCGCCCTTGGCGTTCACCAGCTTGAGGTAGTCGACGTAGCCGTCGGCCCAGGGAATGCCGTTGGGCGCGTAGGCCCCGGTGCGGTACACCAGCACCGGGACGAAGATCTCGTTGGACTGCGCTGCGGCCTCGTGCACGGCGCCCAGGGCGCCCGCCACGGCGAGTGCGACCGCCGCGGCCTTGGTTCTGAAGTGTTTCATCTCATCCTCCTCGTCGTTGTGGTGCTGCGGTGCTTCAGTGCGGGAACGGCCAGAGCCTCAGCTTCTCCTTGCCGATCGCCCAGAGGCGCGCGAGCCCGCGCGGCTCGACGATCAGGAAGAAGACGATGAGCGCCCCGAAAACCATGAACTCGATGTGCGAGATCATCGCGGTGGATAGCGGTATTCCGAGCCAGCCGGGCAGCTGGTTCAGCACGAGCGGCAGGATAACGATGAACGCGGCGCCCAGGAAGGACCCGAGGATCGATCCCAGCCCGCCGATGATCACCATGAAGAGCAGCTGGAACGAGCGATTCACGTCGAAGGCGAGCGGCTCCCAGGAGCCCAGGTAGACGAAGGCCCAAAGCGCCCCTGCCACGCCGACGATGAACGAGCTCACCGCGAACGCCGATAGCTTCGCGTACATGGGGCGGATGCCGATCACCTCGGCGGCCACGTCCATGTCGCGCGTCGCCATCCACGACCGGCCGATCGCCCCGCGCACCAGGTTGCGCGCCACCAGCGCGAACACGCAGACGAATGCCAGCACGAAGAGGTAGCGCTGCGCGGGCGTGTCGATGCCGTAGCCGAAGATCTCCAGCGGCGGGGCCGACACGTTGCCCGAGGACGAATCGTGCGTGAACCACTTCACGCGCGCGAACAGCCAGTCGACGAAGAACTGCGCGGCGAGTGTCGCCACCGCGAGGTAGAAGCCCTTGATGCGCAGGCTCGGGATGCCGAAGAGCGCGCCCACGATGGTCGAGAAGACGCCCGCCAGCAGGAAGATCACGATCAGGTTCAGGTCCGGCACGCGCACCGCGAGGTTGTAGGCCGAATACGCGCCGATCGCCATGAAGGCCCCGGTGCCGAGCGACACCTGGCCGCAGTAGCCCACCAGGATGTTGAGCCCGATGGCGGCGAGCGAGAGGATGAGGAACGGAACCAGGATCGCGCGGAACAGGTACTCGCTGCCGATGAACGGCATCACGCCGAAGGCGAAGACGAGGAAGCCGATCACGAAGATGCGGTCCTGCAGGATCGGAAAGAGCTGCTGGTCCGATGCGTAGGTCGTCTTGAACTGGCCGGTCTCGCGATAGATCATCGTCTACACCCGGTCTATGTGACGTTCGCCGAAGAGGCCTTCGGGGCGGAACAGCAGGAACACCAGCGCCAGCACATACGCGAACCAGTTCTCGATCCCCCCGCCCAGCATCGGTCCCAGGTACACCTCGGAAATCTTCTCCCCGAGGCCGATGATGAGGCCGCCGACGATGGCACCGGGAATCGAGGTGAAACCGCCGAGGATCACCACCGGCAGCGCCTTCAGCGCCACCTGTTGCAGGGAGAACTGCACGCCGAGCTTCGAGCCCCAGATCACGCCGGCCACCAGCGCGACCAGCCCGGCCACGCTCCAGACGATCACCCAGATGCGGTTCAGCGGGATGCCGACCGATTGTGCCGCCTGGTGGTCGTCGGCCACGGCGCGCAATGCCCGGCCGGTCGCGGTTTTCTGGAAGAAGAGCGCCAGTCCCGCGACCATGATGGTGGCGAGGATCGCGGCGATCACGTCTTCCATGTTCACCAGGATTCCGCCCTCGAACGTGCCCTCGAGCAGGATCTTCGGCTCCTTGGGCATTCCCACGTTCAGGGTGTAGATGTCGCTGCCCCAGATCGTCTGGCCGAAGCCGTCGAGGAAGTAAGCGATGCCGAGAGTCGCCATGAAGAGGACGATCGGATCCTGGTTCACGAGGCGGCGCAGCACCAGCCGCTCGATCAGCCACGCGAGCGCCACCATGATGGCGACGGTGAGCGCGAGCGCCACCACGAACGGCATCTTCTCCATCAGCCGCACCAGCGAGAGCGCGGCAAAGAGCACCATCGCGCCCTGCGCGAAGTTGAAGACGCCCGAGGCCTTGAAGATCAGCACGAGGCCGATGGCCACCAGCGAATAGAGCACGCCCGACATGAGGCCGCCCAGCACCACCTCGAGCCATTGCGGGAACTTCGCCGATCCCACCGCCATCGGCGAGACGGCGCCCGCGGCGAGCAGGATGAAGAACGCGATGGTGAGGTTGCGGGTCGTGGCGATGTTCATCAGTGCTTCACCCCGAGGTAGGCGTCGATCACCGCCTGGCTCGCGCGCACCTCGTCGGGGGTGCCATCGGCGATCTTGCGGCCGTAGTCGAGCACCACCACGCGGTCGGAGAGGTCCATGACCACGCCCATGTCGTGCTCGATCAGCACGATGGTGGTGCCGAACTCGTCGTTCACGTCGAGGATGAAGCGGCTCATGTCCTGCTTCTCCTCCACGTTCATGCCGGCCATGGGCTCGTCCAGCAGCAGCACCTTGGGCTCGGCGGCGAGCGCGCGCCCCAGGTCGACGCGCTTCTGCAGCCCGTAGGGCAGGCGCCCCACCGGGGTCTTCCTCACGTGCTGGATCTCGAGGAAGTCGATGATCTCCTCGCAGCGCGTGCGATGCTCGATCTCCTCGGTGAGCGCCGGGCCAACCCGCAGCGCCTGCAGGAAGATGTTCGACTTCATCATCAGGTTGCGGCCCGCGAGGATGTTCTCGAGCACGCTCATGCCCTTGAAGAGCGCCAGGCTCTGGAAGGTGCGCGCGATCCCGCGGATCGCGGCGTCGTGCGGGTCCATGTGAGCGTGCGTCTTGCCGCGATAGGTGATCTTGCCCTGCTGCGGGCGGTAGACGCCGTTGATCACGTTCAGCATCGAGCTCTTGCCCGCGCCGTTGGGGCCGATGATGGCGCGCACCTCGTGCTCGCGCACGTCGAAGGACACGTCGGTGAGCGCCTTGACGCCGCCGAAGGCGAGCGAGACGCCCTCGACGGCGAGCACCACCTCGCCGATCGTGCGGCCGCTCGTGGCGCCGGCTCTCGGCTCGTTCAGGTTCATGCGGCCACCGCTTGCCTGGCGTACGTCTTCGCCGGGTGCACGCCCAGCTCGGCGCGCACTGCGCCCGTGCGCCCGTCCTCGAAGCGCACCTGCGCCTCGACCACGACGCGCTCGACGCCCGCATAGAGCGCGTCGACGATGGTCGCGTACTTCTCGCCGATGAACCCGCGGCGCACCTTGCGCGTGCGCGTGAGCTCGCCGTCGTCGGCGTCGAGCTCCTTGTGGAGGATCACGAAGCGGTGCATCTGGCTGCCCGAGAGCTTGGGATCGTTCGCCAGGTCCGCGTTCACCTTCTCGACACAGTCGCGGATCAGCTCCACGACCGGGGGCTTGGCCGCGAGGTCGGTATAGCCCGCGTAGGCGATGCCGCGGCGCTCGGCCCAGTCGCCCACCGCCTGCACGTCGATGTTGATCATCGCGGTCGCCTCGGCGCGGCCGTGCCCGAACGCCACCGCCTCCTTCACGTAAGGGAAGAACTTGAGCTTGTTCTCGAGGTACTTGGGCGCGAAGAGCGTCCCGTCCGCGAGCTTGCCCACGTCCTTGGCCCGGTCGATGATCTTCAGGTGCCCGCCGGCGTCGAAATAGCCCGCGTCCCCCGTGTGGTACCAGCCCTCGGCGTCCTTCGCCTCGCGCGTGGCTTCGTCGTTCTTGTAGTAGGCGCGGAACAGGCCCGGGCAGCGCAGCACGATCTCGCCGCTGTCGAGCACCCGGATCTCCACGCCCTTCATCGGCGGGCCGACCGTGTCGGCGCGCACCTCTCCGTTGGGCTGCACGCACACCATGACCGAGGTCTCGGTCGAGCCGTAGAGCTGCTTGAGATTGATGCCGAGCGAGCGGTAGAACACGAACAGGTCGGGGCCGATCGCCTCGCCGGCGGTGTAGGCCACGCGCACCCGCGTCATCCCGAGCGCGTTGCGCAGCGGCCCGTAGACCAGGAGGTTGCCGAACGCGTAGTGCGCCCGGTCGAGCGCGGCCACGGGGCGGCGGTCGAGCAGGTTCGCACCCACGCGCCGGGCGAGCTCCATGAAGTGCTGGAACATGCGCCGCTTCACCCAGCTCGCGTCCTCCATCCGGATCGTCACCTGGGTGAGCAGCGCCTCGAGCACGCGGGGAGGCGCGAAGTAGTAGGTGGGCCCGATCTCGCGCATGTCGGTCATCACCGTCTCGCCCGACTCGATGCAGTTGATGCGGAATCCCACGACCATCCACTGAGCGTACGAGAAGACGTTCTGGCCGATCCACGCCATGGGCAGGTACGCCAGCACCTCCTCGTCGTCGCGCAGCCCCTCGAGCTCGGCGTAGGCGCGGCTCGACATGATCAGGTTGTCGTAGGTGAGAACCACGCCCTTCGGGTTTCCCGTGGTGCCCGACGTGTAGAGCATGATCGCGGTGTTGGCGCCGTGCGACTTGGCGATCTCGGACTCCAGCAGGCCGGCATTCGCGCGCGCCCATTCGCGGCCCGAGGCGACCAGGCTTTCGTACGAGGCCAGCTCGGGCTGGGTGTAGTGCTTGAGGCCGCGCGGGTCGTCGTACCAGACATGCTTGAGCGCCGGGCACCGCGGCATGATCTCGAACAGCTTGTCGGCCTGCTCCTGGTCCTCGACCACCGCGAAGGCGATCTCCGCGTTCTGGAAGACGTAGACCATCTCCTCCGAGGGCGCGTCCTCGTAGAACGGCACGGGAATGGCGCCCAGCGCCTGGGCCGCGGTGAGGGTCCAGTACAGGCGCGGCCGGTTGGCGCCGATCACGGCGATATGGGCTCCGCGACGCAGGCCCGCCTTCGACAGGCCCGCCGCGAGGGCTTCGACCTCGGCGCGCACCTGCGACCAGGTGAAGGTCTGCCAGATGCCGAGGTCCTTCTCGCGAATGGCGGGCGCATCGCCGCGCTCGCGCGCGTGCGTGAGCAGGAGCTTCGGAAAAGTGTCCGGCGTCCCGGCTTGCACCGTCATGGCCCTGGGGCCCTCCTCCAGCTGGTTGTGCCCTAGTGTAGCCACACCTCTTCGCGGCCGGATGTCTTTTGGCCGACAATCGGGCCGGTGAAGACCCTTGCCGACCTTTTGCGCGCCTCGGTCTGGACGCGATCCCTGGGTCCGGCCGAGCTCGAGCGGGTCGCCCGCGAGACGATGGTGCGGGAGCTGCCGGTGGGGGTCCCGGTGTGCCGCAAGGGCGAGCCGGTCGAGCACTGGATCGGCGTCATCGACGGGCTGGTGAAGATGACCAGCGTCTCCGCGGAGGGCAAGACCACGACCTTCACCGGCGTGACCAGCGGCGGCTGGTTCGGCGAGGGGTCGCTGCTGCGCGACAAGCAGCGCAGGTACGACGTCGTCACGCTGCGCGACAGCCGCGTGGCCTACATGCCGAGCGCGACCTTCAACTGGCTGCTCGACAGCAACATCGGCTTCAACCGCTTCCTGCTGATCCAGCTGAACGAGCGCCTGGCGCAGTTCATCGGCATGGTCGAGCACGAGCGGCTGCTGGAAACCGACGCTCGCGTGGCGCGCTCGCTCGCGAGCCTGTTCAACCCGCTGCTCTACCCCGAACAGGCGACCGACGTGCAGCTCTCCCAGGAGGAACTGGGATACCTCTGCAACGTCTCGCGCCAGCGCGTGAACCAGGCGCTGCACCACCTCGAGAAGGAGGGCCTGGTCAGGGTCGACTACGGCCGCATCCGCATCCTCGACCTCGAGGGCCTGCGCAACTTCATGGGTTAGGAAAGGCCTAGGCCGGCATGCGCGGGTGCACGAGCCCGCCCACCAACCCGATCGCGCCGGAGCGCTGCAGGTCGGCCAGCAGCCACCCGGACATGTCGCCGGGCGCCTGCCCGAGGAAAGGCTCGGAGAGAAGCCTGTAGCCGGGCACGCTTTCGAGGTACCCGCGAATCTCCTCGACCCGCATCGAGCCTCGCTCGAGCAGCGCGAAGACGAACAACGACTTGGCTATGTGGCGCGCATTCCGGCCCGGGTCGGCCGAGAATGCCGCAAGCCTCGAGCGCGCCCTCGCCAGCGCGCCGGCGACGTCGCCGAAGGGCTCGCCATGGCCGGGGATCACCACGGCGGGATCCAGCCTCTCGATGCGGGCGAGCGTCTCGAGCGACGCCTCGATCCCCGACGGCACGCCCTCTTCCGGCCACACGATCCCCATGCCGTTCTCCCACAGCGCGTCACCCGAGACGAGGATGCGGTGGCGCGGCTCGAAGAACACGAGCGCCTCCATGTCGTGCCCCGGCGCGGCATGCGCCTGCCACTCCAGCCCGGCGCCGTCGAACCGGTCACCGGCGCTCAGCGTGTCGTCGAAGTGAAACGGGTCCGCCCGATGGCCGAAGAGCGCCATCGAGCCGGTCTCGGGGGTCCAGGGGTGGACGTTCGCGGCTTCGCCGGCGGGGATCGTGATGCGGCAACCATGCGCGCTGGCGAGGGCGGCGTTGCCCCCCATGTGATCGGTATGGCAGTGGGTGTTGATGAGCCGCTCGAGGGGCTCGCCCTCGAGCCCCTGGGAACCCGCGACCCGCTCGAGCGTGGCCTCGCGGTGGGTGCAATAGCCCGAGTCGATGACGACGTTGTCCCCGCGCGAGCGCAGCACCACCTGGTTGCAGTTGAGCATCCCGCGCACGATGACGCGCACCGTCGGCGGCAGGCCTTCAGGCGTCACGCCGCCCCCGTCGCGGTTTGGCGGCGAAGCCCGCGATCGCCCGGTCCACGAAGCGCTCCATGAGGCGCGGCGCGGATGCATTGAACATGCGGATTCGGCCGGTATGGGCCATCAGCAGCAGCCCCGAGGCATGGGCGAAGACGTCGACCACGAGCATGCGCGCCTCCACGGGGCGCGCGCCCAGGGCGAGCGCGGCCTCCGAGATCGGCCGCAGCGCGTCGGCGAGCGCGGCGTTCAGCATCTCGTCGCGCGCGCGCCCCAGCCCGTGCGGCTTCATGCCGCCGCGCAGCAGGTAGAAACCGAGGTCGAGGTCGCGGGGGTTGGCGTCGTAGAAGCGGAAGAAGGCGAGCGCCGCGGCGCGCAGGCGCGCGGACGGCTCGCGGGCGCGCGCGATGGCGCGGTCGACGGCGCGGCCGAGCTCGGCGAGCGAGGCGCGCAAGAGCTCGGCGTAGATCGCTTCCTTCGACTCGAAGTGGAAATAGAGCGCCGCCGGCGTGTATCCCGCGGCGGCCGCGATGGCGCGCAGCGAGGCGCCGTCCAGCCCGTCGGCCTCGAAGACGCGCCGCGCCGAGGCGAGGATGAGCCCGCGCTTCACCTCGTCGACCTCCAGCCGCCGCCCCTGCCCGCTCCTCGTCGCCATGACGACGTGATACCACGCTTGACGGCCGGATTTCAACACTGTTAGATTTCCGAACACTGTTCGAATCGCTCCGGGAGACAACGCCATGTCCGTGCGCATCGAGAAGGCCGGCCCGGTGTGGACCATCGTCCACGACCGACCCGAGGCCCGCAACGCGATGGATCCGCGAAGCGCCGACGAGCTGACCGCGGCCTTCCTGGAGTTCGACGCAGCCGACGACGCGTCGGTGGCGGTCTTCTGGGGAGCCGGGGGCGCCTTCTGCGCCGGCTGGGACCTCAAGTACGTGAGCACGCTGGACCACTCCTACCCGCTGGGCGAGCTGGACATCCCTCCCCTGGGCGCGCGCGTGAACGGCGGGGAGATCCCGCGCGGGCCGCTCGGCCCTTCGCGGCTCGAGCTCGACAAGCCGGTGATCGCGGCGATCGAGGGGCCGGCGGTCGCGGGCGGCATGGAGCTCGGCCTCTGGTGCGATTTCCGCGTGATGGCCGAGGACGCCTATTTCGGCGTGTATTGCCGGCGCTGGGGCGTGCCTCTGATCGACGGCGGCACGGTGCGCCTGCCGCGCATCGTCGGCCAGGGCCGTGCCCTCGAGATCATCCTCACCGGGCGCAAGGTCCCGGCGGAGGAATGCCTGTCGATCGGCCTGTGCGAGTACCTCACCCCGAAGGGCGGAGCGCGGGCGCGCGCCGAGGAGCTCGCCCAGCAGATCGCCCGTTTCCCCCAGGCCTGCGTGCGCGCCGACCGGCGCTCGGCGATCCGCAGCCACGGGCTGCCGGTTCGCGACGCGCTGGTGCAGGAGTGGTACAACGGCCGCGAGGCGCTCATCAAGGATGGCGTGGCCGGGGCAAGCCGCTTCCGCGACGGGCTCGGCCGCCACGGGGACTTCGCGAAGATTCGCTAGCGGACCGGGTCCGTGGCCGCCGCTCGCCTAGAATGCAGGCGAGAACGGACCCCATGGGCGACCTCGAAGACTACTTCCGCGCCAACAAGAAGCGCCTGATCACGAAGTGGCGGCACTACTTCGAGATCTACGAGCGCCACTTCGCGCCCTACCGGGGCCGGCCCGTGCGGATGCTGGAGTACGGCATCTGGCACGGGGGGTCGCTGCAGATGTGGCGCAGCTACTTCGGCCCACAGGCCCATATCGTCGGCGTGGACATCAAGCCCGAGTGCGCGCGCTTCGCGGAGCCGGGCACCGACGTGGTGATCGGCGACCAGGCCGACCCCGCAACGCACCGCGGCCTGCGTGAGCGCTACGGCACGTTCGACATCGTGGTCGACGACGGCGGCCACCGGTCCGAGCAGCAGATCACCACCTTCCTCGAGATCTACCCCGCGCTCGCACCGGGGGGCACCTACATGGTCGAGGATGTCCACACGAGCTACATGCCAGGATGGGGCGGGGGCCTGCGCCGTCCGGGCACCTTTATCGAGTTCGCAAAACAGATCGTCGACCAGCAGTACGCGTGGTACGGCCCGATCCCGGGCCTGCACGGCGACGAGTTGACGCGCACCGCGTTCGGGTTGCACTTTTACGACTCGATGGTGGTGATCGAGAAGCGCGAGCTCGAGGTGCCGATGCCGGTCTACAGCGGCGAGGCGACGTTGCCGGTCGACGCCCGGGAGCTGCAGTTCCTCGCCCACATGGATGGCCTCGCGGGCCGGCGCGACCAGGCGGTCGCCCGCTGCCGGATCGCCCTCGAGCTCCTGCCTGGAGACGAAGCCCTGCTCAAGCTGCTGCGCGAGCTGGAGTCCGGCCCCGCTTGAGCTCGAGCCTGCTGGCCGGACTGCGCGTCGTCTCCACGGCACTGAACCTGCCGGGACCTGCCGCCTGCGCGCGCCTGCGCGACCTCGGGGCCACGGTGACCAAGATCGAGCCCCTCTCCGGCGATCCGATGCAGCAATTCAACGCCGCGTGGTATTCCGACCTGCACGAGTCGGTGAACGTGCTGCGCCTGGACCTCAAGTCGACGGACGGACGCGCCGCCATGGACGCCCTCCTCGTCGAGGCCGACCTCCTGGTGACCGCACAGCGACCCTCGGCGCTCGCGCGCCTGGGCCTCGGCGCCCGAGCCCTCGCGGAACGCTTCCCGCGCCTGTGCCACGTCGCGATCGTGGGCCACGCGCCACCGGAGGAGGAACGCGCGGGCCACGACCTCACCTATCTCGCGCAGGCCGGCCTCCTCTCGCCACCCGCGCCACCCGCGACGCTGTATGCCGACATGGCCGGCGCGGAGCGCGCGGTGACCACGGCGCTGGCACTGGTGCTCGCGCGCGATCGCGGGCGACCGGCGCGCGCGGCCCACGCCCCCCTCGCCGATGCCGCGGAGTGGCTCGCGCAGCCGCTCGCGCGCGGCCTCACCTCGCCGGGCGCGCTGCTTGGGGGCGGGTACGCCGGATACAACGTCTACGCCGCGCGCGAAGGCTGGGTCGCGGTCGCCGCGCTCGAGCCGCACTTCGCGCAATCGCTCGCGCAGGCCCTGGGCCTGCCCACGCTCGAGCGCACGAGCCTCGCCGCGTGCTTCGCCCGCGAGAGCGCCGCGCACTGGGAGACGTGGGCCCGAGCCCGCGACCTCCCCATCGTCGCCCTGCGCAGCCCCTTTTCCCCCCACCCCGAGGCTCCATGAAGATCGCCAACAACGTTTTCCTCGTCGCCGGCGGCGGCTCCGGCCTTGGCGCCGCCACCGCGCGCATGTTGCTCGAAGCCGGCGGCAGGCTCGTCGTCGCCGACCTCAACGACGCCGGCGGCTGGTCCGGCAAGCCCGCGCAATCGGTCCGATTCCTTCGCACCGACGTGACCGACGAGGCGCAGGTCCAGGCCGCGGTCGACCTGTGCGGCTCGGCGTTCGGTGCCATCCACGGCGCCATCAATTGCGCGGGCATCGCGCCCGGCGAGCGCGTGGTCGGCAAGACCGGGCCGCACGCCCTCGCGAGCTTCGAGCGCGCCGTGCGCATCAACCTCACCGGAACGTTCAACGTGATCCGGTTGGCCGCGACGAAGATGAGCACCCAGCCGCCCTTCGAAAACGGCGAACGCGGGGTGATCGTGAACACCTCGTCGGTCGCGTCGATGGACGGGCAGATCGGCCAGGCCGCCTACGCCGCCTCCAAGGCCGGCGTGAACGGCATGACCTTGCCGATCGCGCGCGAGCTCGCCCGGTTCGGCATCCGCGTGATGACCATCGCCCCGGGCATCTTCGACACCCCCATGCTGCAGGGGATGAGCGAGGAGATTCGCGCCTCGCTGGGCGCCCAGGTGCCGTTTCCCTCGCGTCTCGGCAGGCCCGAGGAGTACGCGGCCCTCGTGCGCCACATCGTCGAGAACGAGGTCCTCAACGGTGAGGTGATCCGCCTCGACGGCGCAATCCGCATGGCGCCCAAATGACCTTCGTGGAGGTCGATGGGAAGCTGGAGTACATCGACCTCCCCGCCGCGCGCCCTGGCCGGCCCGAAATCCTCCTGTTGCACGAGGGCCTGGGCTCGGTGTCCATGTGGCGCGACTTCCCGCAGCGTCTCGGCGACGCCACCGGTTGCCGCGTGGTCGCGTATTCGCGGCAGGGCTTCGGGCGTTCGGGCCGGCGCACGCGCCCCTGGACGCCGCGCTTCGTCCACGAGGAGGCGCTCGAGGTCCTGCCCGCCCTGCGCGCCGCGCTGGACATCGCTCGACCCCTGCTCCTGGGACACTCCACCGGCGCCTCGATGGCGCTCGCGCACGCGGGCGCCGATCGCTGGCCGGTGGCGGCCGTGGTCGCCATGGCGCCACTCACCGACGTGCAGGATTCCAACGTCGGCAGCATCCGGCAGGCGCGCGCGCACTACGAGTCGAGCGACTGGCGCGCGAAGCTCGCCCGCCACCACGACGACGTGGACGCCGTCTTCTACGGCTGGAACGACACGTGGCTGCGGCCCGACTTCCGCGACTGGAACCTGCGCGCCGACCTGGCGGGCATCCGCGCGCCGATCCTGGCGATCCTCGGGCGGGAAGACGAGTACTCCACGCCCGACCAGGTCGAGCTGATCCGCGCTCTTGCCCGGCGCGCCGCGAGCTTCCGTTTCCTGCACCTTGACAACTGCGGCCATGCCCCCCATCGAGACCAGCCGCAGGCGGTGATCGCCGCCGTGGGAAGCGCGCTCGACGCGGTATAATTCCACTCTTCGATCCAGCGGCCTTGTCGATGCTGTTCGATACCCATCTCAACGAGGATTTCGACGCCCTGCGCGATACGGTCAAGCGCATGTGCGACGCAGAGCTCGCGCCGCGCGCCTCCGGGATCGACGCCCGCAACGAATTCCCCGCCGACATGTGGAAGAAGCTCGGCGAGCTGGGGCTGCTGGGCATGACGGTGCCCGACGAATACGGCGGCACGGGCCTGGGGTACGTGGCCCACATCGTGGCGATGGAAGAGGTCTCGCGCGCCTCGGCCTCGGTGGGCCTGTCCTATGGCGCGCACTCCAACCTCTGCGTGAACAACCTGTACCTCAACGGCAACGAGGCGCAGCGGCGCAAGTACCTGCCGAAGCTCTGCTCGGGTGAATTCGTGGGCGCGCTCGCCATGAGCGAGCCGGGCGCGGGCTCCGACGTCGTGGGCTCGATGGCGTGCAAGGCGGAGAAGAAGGGCGATCGCTGGGTCGCCAACGGCTCGAAGATGTGGATCACCAACGGGCCCGACGCGGACGTGGCGATCGTCTACATGCGCACCGCCCCGAAGGAGCAGGGCTCGAAGGCGATGACCGCCTTCCTGGTGGAGAAGGGCATGAAGGGATTCACCACCGCGCAGAAGCTCGACAAGCTGGGCATGCGCGGCTCCAACACCTGCGAGCTGGTCTTCCAGGACTGCGAGATCCCGGAGGAGAACGTGCTCGGGGCCGTGAACGGCGGCTCCAGGGTCCTCATGAAGGGCCTCGACACCGAACGCTGCGTGCTCTCCGGCGGCCCGCTCGGGATCATGCAGTCGGCCATGGACCTGGTGCTTCCGTACGTGCACGAGAGGAAGCAGTTCGGCCACGCGATCGGCACCTTCGAGCTCATGCAGGGCAAGATCGCCGACATGTACACGAAGCTGCAGGCCTCGAGGGCCTTCAGCTACCGCGTGGCCGGCGCGCTCGACGCGGGCCGCGGGCGTGCCGCGCGCAAGGACGCCGCCGCGTGCCTGCTCTTCTCCTCGGAGAACGCGGTGCAGGTCGCGCTCGAGGCGATCCAGTGCCTGGGCGGCAACGGCTACATCAACGAGTTCCCGGCGGGGCGCCTGCTGCGCGACGCCAAGCTCTACGACATCGGGGCGGGCACCAACGAGATCCGCCGCATGTTGATCGGGCGCGAGCTGTTCGAAGAATCGATCTAGAAGGCAACCGGAGACAGGCAATGGCTGAGAGCATCGTCATCGTGGGCGCCAAGCGCACCCCCATAGGTTCCATGCAGGGCAAGTTCAACTCGATGAGCGCGTCGCAGCTGGGCGCGGTCGCGATCAAGGCCGCGGTCGAGCAGGCGGGCGTGAAGCCCACCGAGGTCGACGACCTCATCTTCGGCAACGTGCTCGGCGCCGGCCAGGGCCAGGCGCCCGCCCGCCAGGCCGCTCTCGGCGCGGGGCTCGACAAGTCGACGCCCGCCACCACCATCAACAAGATGTGCGGCTCGGGCATGAAGGCCGCGATGATGGCGTTCGACTCGCTCTCCTCCGGCAACTCCACCATCGTGGTGGCCGGCGGCATGGAATCGATGACCAATGCGCCGCACCTGCTGCCCAAGGGCCGCGGTGGCATCCGCTACGGCCACGGCCAGGTGCTCGACCACATGGCCTTCGACGGCCTCGAGAACGCCTACGACGGCAAGCCCATGGGCACCTTTGCCGACGCGACCGCCGCCAAGTACGGCGTCACGCGCGAGCAGATGGACGCCTACTCGAAGACCTCGACCGAGCGTGCGGTGGGCGCCTCCAAGGGCGGTCACTTCAAGGACGAGATCGCCCCGGTGACCGTCAAGGGACGCAAGGGCGACGAGGTGGTGAGCGAGGACGAGACGCCCTTCAGCGTGAACGTCGAGAAGATCCCGACGCTGCGCCCGGCGTTCAACAAGGACGGCACCGTGACCGCCGCCACGTCGTCGTCGATCTCCGACGGTGCCGCGGCGCTGGTGATGATGACCGAGTCGGAAGCGAAGAAGCGCGGCGCCAAGCCGCTCGCGCGCATCGTCGCGCACGCCTCCAACGCGCACGAGCCCGAGTGGTTCACCACCGCCCCGGTGGGCGCGATCGAGAAGGTCCTCAAGAAGGCCGGCTGGAAGGCCTCCGACGTCGACCTCTTCGAGGTGAACGAGGCCTTCGCCATCGTCACCATGGCCGCGATGAAGGACATCGGCATTCCGCACGACAAGGTCAACGTGAACGGCGGCGCCGTTGCGCTCGGCCATCCGATCGGCGCCACCGGCGCCCGCATCATCACGACTCTGATCTACGCCCTCAAGAAGCGTGGACTGAAGAAGGGGGTCGCCGCGCTTTGCATCGGCGGCGGTGAAGGCACTGCAATCGCACTGGAGGTCCTGTAATGAGCAATATCGCAACGCACACGGCGCCGCCGCACGCCGCCACTCCGATCGAACGAACGCCGAACATCGGCGCCAACCTGGCGGCCGAGCTGCGCACCATCGGCATCGACTCCCTCGAGGCGCTGATGCGCGTCGGCTTCTGGGACGCGTGGCTGCAGCTGCGCCGCGCCAATCCCGAGCGCGACGGCGTGCCGGCATGCCTTGCGCTCGCAGGCGCGGTCGCGGGCGTGCGCTGGAACCACCTGCCGCCCAAGGTCCGCCAGGACATCCGGCAACGGGTGAAGGCCGTCCGCGCATGATCCCGGCCCGCGCCGGCGCGGCCGTGGCGATCCTCGCGATCGTGGCGCTCGCCGGTTGCGGCCGGTCCGAGGCCCCCAAGGTCGATGCCGCGACCGAGCGCGCGCAAGCGACGGAACGCGCCAAGAAGGACGCATTCGGCACCCAGGTGAGGGCGCACGAGAAGGCCCAGTCGATCGGTGCCGACGTCAACAAGAAAGCCGAAGAGCAGCAGGACGCCGTCGACAAGATGAGCAAGTAGCAATGCTCACGCAGACGCACGCGGACTTCCTCACCGAGGAGCAGCGCATGGTGCGCGACATGGCGCGCGACTATGCCCGCGCCGAGTTGGCACCCCATGCGGCCCGCTGGGACGAGGAAGGCTACGTGCCCGACGCCACGGTCGCGAAGATGGGCGAGCTGGGCCTCATGGGCATGCTCGTGCCCGAGGAGTGGGGCGGCACGGGCGCCGACTACGTCGCCTACGCCCTCGCGATCGAGGAGATCTCCGCGGGTTGCGCCTCGGCCGCCGTGCTGATGAGCGTGCAGAACGGCCTGGGATGTGGCTGCATCCTCTCCTGGGGCACGCCCGAGCAGAAGAAGCGCTGGCTGCCCAGGCTCGCGGCCGGCCAGGCCTACGCCTGCTTTTGCCTCACCGAGCCCCAGGCCGGCAGCGAGGCGAACAACCTGAAGACGCGCGCGGTGCTCGAGGGTGGGCAGTGGAAGCTCACCGGCACCAAGCAGTTCATCACCGGCGGCAAGCGCGCCGACCTCGCGATCGTCTTCGCCGTCACCGATCCGGACCTCGGCAAGAAGGGCCTGTCGGCGTTCGTCGTTCCCACCGACCGCCCCGGCTTCCAGCCGCAGAAGCTCGAGGACAAGCTGGGCATCCGTGCCTCCGACACCTGCGCCATCGTGCTGGACGACTGCCAGGTTCCCGAGGACCACCTCCTCGGCCCGCGCGGCAAGGGCCTCGCGGTCGCGCTCTCGAACCTCGAGGGCGGGCGCATCGGCATCGCCGCCCAGGCCGTGGGCATCGCGCGCGCCGCTCTCGAAGCCGCGGTCGCGTACGCCAGGGAACGCACGCAATTCGGCAAGAAGATCATCGAGCACCAGTCGATCGGCAACCTGCTCGCCGACATGCAGACGCGGCTGAACGCCGCGCGCCTCATGGTCCACCACGCCGCGCGCATGCGCAGCGCCGGCATCCCGTGCCTGTCGGAAGCCTCGCAGGCGAAGCTCTTCGCCTCGGAGGCCGCCGAATGGATCGCTTCCAGGGCGATCCAGGTCCATGGCGGCTACGGCTACCTGCGCGACTATCCGGTGGAGCGCCACTACCGCGATGCGCGCATCACCCAGATCTACGAGGGCACGAGCGAGATCCAGCGCCTGCTCATCGCACGCACGCTGGCTGAATGACCTCGGCGGCTCCGCAGCAGAACCGCCAGGCGCCGGTCGCGGCCTGGGTCGCCCAGATGATCGGCACGCTCGTGCTGGCCGGCGTCGTGCTCGCCTTCGTGCGCTCGATCGGCGGCGTGCTCGGCGAGGTCGATCCCGACTGGAAGCGTTTCGCGATGCTGGGCATCCTCGTGGGGATCGCGCCCGCCCTGCTCTACCTGCGCACGTTCAAGCCCGCTCTCGACGCCGACGAGGCCGCGATTCGCGCGCGCGGCACCCCCGACCCGGCCGCGCGGGCGCGCCTCATGCGCGCGCTGGCCATCGGCGGCGCGTTGTGCGAGATTCCCATGGCGATGGGCGTGGTGCAGCTCTTCTTCGGCGGCGAGACTCGCTGGTTCCTCGGCGCCACCCTCATCACCATCGCGATCCGCCTGTCCTACAGACCCTTCACGAAGGCCTGACGTGCCCGCCATCAAGACCCGCCTCGACGCCGGCTCTCCCGCGTTCGCCGCCAATGCGGCGCATCACCGGGCGCTCGCCGAGGAGTTGCGCGCACAGGTCGCCCGCATCGCCGAAGGCGGCGGGCCGGAGGCGCAGAAGAAGCACACCGCGCGCGGCAAGCTCCTGCCGCGCGACCGCGTGCGCGGATTGCTCGACCCGGGCACGCCCTTCCTCGAGCTCTCGCAGCTCGCGGCCCACGGCATGTACGACGGCGACGCGCCCGCCGCGGGCATCGTCACCGGCATCGGCCGCGTCGAGGGGCGCGAGGTCGTCATCGTGGCCAACGACGCCACCGTCAAGGGCGGAACCTACTACCCCATCACGGTGAAGAAGCACCTGCGCGCGCAGGAGATCGCGGCGCAGAACGGCCTGCCGTGCATCTACCTGGTCGATTCCGGCGGCGCCTTCCTGCCGCTGCAGGACGAGGTCTTTCCGGACAAGGAGCACTTCGGCCGCATCTTCTACAACCAGGCCAACCTCTCGGCGCAGGGCATTCCCCAGATCGCCGTGGTGATGGGCTCGTGCACGGCCGGGGGCGCCTACGTGCCCGCGATGTGCGACGAATCGATCATCGTCAGGAACCAGGGCACCATCTTCCTCGGCGGGCCGCCGCTGGTGAAGGCCGCGACCGGGGAGATCGTGAGCGCCGAGGACCTGGGCGGCGGCGACGTCCACTCGCGCACTTCCGGCGTCACCGACCACCTTGCCGACGACGACCGGCATGCGCTCGCGATCGCGCGCGAGATCGTGCGACATTCCAAGGGGGATTGGGTCCCGGCCGACGCCGGGGTGACGAGCGTCCCCGAGCCCCTCTACCCCGCCTCCGACCTCTACGGCATCGTGCCTGCCGACCCGCGCCAGCCCTTCGACGTGCGCGAGGTGATCGCGCGGATCGTGGACGGCTCCGAGTTCCACGAGTTCAAGGCGCTCTATGGCACCACGCTCGTGACCGGCTTCGCGCACATCCACGGCCAGGCCGTCGGCATCGTGGCCAACAACGGCATCCTGTTCTCCGAGTCGGCGCTCAAGGGCGCGCACTTCATCGAGCTGTGCGCGCAGCGCGGCACCCCGCTCGTGTTCCTGCAGAACATCACCGGCTTCATGGTGGGCCGCAAGTACGAGGCCGGCGGCATCGCCAAGGACGGCGCCAAGATGGTGACCGCCGTGTCGTGCGCGCGCGTGCCGAAGTTCACCGTGATCCTCGGCGGCTCCTTCGGCGCCGGCAACTACGGCATGTGCGGGCGCGCCTTCAACCCGCGCTTCCTCTGGACCTGGCCCAACGCGCGCATCTCGGTGATGGGCGGCGAGCAGGCGGCCTCGGTGCTCGCCACCGTGAAGCGCGACGGCATCGAGGCGAAGAAGGGCACGTGGTCGAAGGAGGAGGAAGAGAAGTTCAAGGCGCCCATCCGCGAGCAGTACGAGCGCCAGGGCCACCCCTACTACGCGACCGCGCGCCTGTGGGACGACGGCGTGATCGACCCCGTGGACACGCGCCGCGTCCTCGGGCTCGCGCTGTCCGCCGCGCGCAATGCCCCGATCGAAGAGACGCGCTTCGGCGTCTTCCGGATGTAATTCCCGATTCTCATTCCCAATTCCTGATTCCTGATTCCCGATGACCACCGCACTCGCCGTAGAACGCCAGGGCCCGCTCGGCCTGGTGACGCTGAATCGCCCGGAGCGCCACAACGCCTTCGACGATGCGCTGATCCTCGAGCTCACCGAGGCGCTGCGCACGATGGAGGCCGACGACGCCGTGCGCATGGTGGTGCTCGCCGGCTCGGGTCCCTCCTTCTGCGCCGGGGCGGACCTCAACTGGATGAAGCGGATGTCCGGGTTCTCGAAGGATGAGAACGAGCGCGACGCGATGCAGCTTGGCGCCCTCATGCGCACCCTGGCCCACTTGCGCAAGCCGACCATCGCGCGCGTGCAAGGGGCGGCCTACGGCGGCGGCGTGGGCCTGGTGGCCTGCTGCGACATCGCGATCGCCTCGCACGCGGCGACGTTCTCGCTCTCCGAGGTGAAGCTGGGGCTCGTCCCCGCGGTGATCGCACCCTACGTCGTCGCCGCCATCGGGCAGCGCGCGGCCCGGCGCTACTTCATGAGCGGCGAGCGATTCGACTCGGGCGAGGCCTGGCGCCTGGGACTCGTGCACGACATCGCCCCGAACGAGAACGAGATGGACGGGCGCCTCAACGACCTGGTCGAGGCGATGCTGCTGTGCGGCCCGGTCGCGCAGCGCGAGGCGAAGGACCTCGTGCGCGCCGTCGCCGGGCGCCCGGTCACCAGCGAGCTGATCCAGGACACCGCCGAGCGCATCGCCCGCATCCGCTCCTCGCCCGAAGGGCGCGAAGGCGTGTCCGCCTTCCTCGACAAGCGGCGCGCTTCCTGGGTCCCGCCGCCCGAGCCCGAAGCCCCGGCGCCGAATCTGCCGCCCCCACCCGGGGCGTAAGGCCAGTCATGAAACGTCTCTCGCGTCACGTTGCCATCACGCTGCTTTCCTTCGCCGGCGCGATCCCTGCGATCGCCGCAACCTCGATCGGCTCCGCCGTGGCACCTCCCGCGGCCAAGGCAGAAGCGCTCGAGGCCTTCCGCGCGCCGGGCGCCTTCACTACGAAAATCCGCCTGGGCGCGCCCGAGGCCGCCGCGATCAGCGCGCTCAAGGCGGCCAACGCTCGCGGGGACAGCAAGCGGCTCGAGGTGGGCATCGGCCGCGAGCTTCCCGGCAGCGAACAGGCGCTGGCGGTCGCGCGCTGGATCAACGCGCCCGGGGGTTCCGTCGCGCGCTGGCAGGTGACTTCGGAAGCGGCGCTCTCGCTGCGCGTCGCCCTGCGCGCGCCGAGCTGGCCGGCAAACGCCGAGCTGCGCTTCGCCGGCAACGCGCAGCCGGTCGTCTACGGTCCCTATGCCGGTGCGAATGCGGCGGCCGCGGGCGCCGCCTACTGGAGCCCCGTGCTCGAGGGCGACACGGCCACCGTCGAGGTCTTCGTGCCCCGCGGCGAGGCGTTGCCCGATCTCGACGTCGCCCGCGTCTCGCACCTCTTCGTGAGCTTCGCCGATCCGAAGGCGGAGGTCGCCGCGAAAACCGAGCCGTGCCAGGTGAACTTCATCTGCCGCGCCGCGAGCGACGCCGCGCTGGCCGAAGTCGGCCGGGCGGTTGCGCGCATCGCCTTCACCACGGAGAGCGGCGGCTCGGCGCTCTGCTCCGGAACGCTGCTCAACAACACCGCCGGCGGGTTCACGCCGTACTTCGCCACCGCCGGCCACTGCATCGGCATCCCCTCCGAGGCGGCCTCGATCACGACGCGATGGTTCTACGAGACCGCCACGTGCGCGGGCACGGCGCTCAACACCGCCGATACGCAGGTCGGCGGGGGTGCCACGCTGCTCTACGCCAACGCTTCCGAGGACTTCGCCTTCATGCGCCTGAACGGCACGCCCCCCGGCGGTGCCGTGTTCTCGGGCTGGGACGCGACGCGGCTCAATCCGGGCGAGCCCGTGACCGGCATCCACCACCCGACCGGCGACGTGAAGAAAGTGAGCCTGGGGACCGGGGCGGGCGTGGGCCGGTCGGTCGTGGCCGACGGCTCGGGCTTTCGCATCCAATGGAACGCCACCGCCACCGGCTTCACCGAGCAGGGCAGCAGCGGCTCGGGGATCTTCTCCGGCAACGCCTCGTCCGGTTACCGCTTCCGCGGCACCCTCCAGGGCGGCCCCATCGTCACCTGCTCGGCGCCGATCTCGACCGTCTTCGACTACTACTCGCGCTTCGACCTCGCCTTTCCGTTCATCGCGCAATACCTGAGCCCCTCTTCCGCGCCCGCGCTGGGCGGGAACGCGCTCGGCAACCCCGGCTTCGAATCGGGAACGACCTCGTGGACGCAGTCCTCCACGGCGGGCACGCCGATCATCACCAACGATGCGGCAGCCGCTCGCTCGGGTAGCCAGTACGCGTGGCTCGGCGGCGCGAACAACGTGACCGACACGCTCACGCAGACGCTCGCCATTCCCGCGGGCACGGCTCGCCTGCAGTTCTGGTACCGCATCACCACCGCCGAGACGATCACGTCGCGCTTCGACATCCTCACCATCACGCTCAACGACGCCTCGAGCGGGGCGGAGCTGATGGAGCTGGGGTCGCTCTCCAATCTCGACCGCACCACGGCCTATGTCCAGAGCCCGGTGTACGACGTCTCCGCCTTCGGCAACCGCTCGGTGCGGCTGCAGTTCCGCGCGGTCTCCGACGGCTCCGACCTCACCTCCTTCCGCATCGACGACCTCACGGTGAACGGCACCGCCGCGCCGGCGGCCAACCACACGGCGCTCTGGTTCAACGCGGCCGAGTCCGGCTGGGGACTCAACGTGAGCCACCAGGGCGACACGGCGTTCGCCACGCTCTTCACGTACACGACGACCGGCGGGCCGATGTGGCTGGTGATGCCCGCGGGCACGCGCCAGGAAGGCGCGTCCACCTTCACCGGCGCGCTTTACCGCACGACCGGCCCCGCCTTCAACGCCAACCCGTTCACGCCGCTCGGCCCGGCGAACATCACCGAGGTGGGCAGCATGACCGTGGACCTGAACGGGTCGACGGCGCTGCTGGGATATGACTTCAACGAATCGGCCTACGTCTCCAAGGTCATCACCAAGCAGGTCTTCGGCGCGGCCGCGGCGAACTGCCAGGCGACCACCGGCAGCCGCGTGGGCGCGACCAACTACCAGGACCTGTGGTGGAACCCGGCGGAGTCGGGCTGGGGGCTCAACCTCACCCACCAGGGCGACGTGATCTTCGGCACGCTCTTCACCTACGCCACCAACGGCCAGGGGCTGTGGCTGGTGATGCCCGCCGGCCGCCGCCAGTCCGACGGCTCGTTCACGGGCGAGCTCTATCGCACCACCGGCCCCGCGTTCAACGCCGTCCCGTTCACGCCGATCGGCGCCGCCAACATCACGCAGGTGGGCACGATGCGGCTGCGCTTCAGCAACGGCGAGAACGGCACGCTGGAATACTCGGTCGACGGCGCCGCGGTGACCAAGGCGATCACGCGGCAGGTGTTCGGCACACCGGTGGCGGTGTGCAGCGGCTAGGGCGGGCCGACGGGGCAGCCTCCGGAGTGAGCTAGCCCCGGTTGCGGCCCTGCTGCCAGAGCACGTCGGGCCTGCCGCCCGCGCGGTTGATCACGCGCGCGAGCACGAAGAGCAGGTCCGAGAGCCGGTTGAGGTAGCGCCGCCCGCCGTCACCGCCCTTCTCCGCCCTGCCCAGCGCCACGACCACGCGCTCGGCGTTGCGGCACGCGGTGCGCGCCAGGTGCGCGTCCGCCGCCGCCGGCGAGCCGCCCGGGAGGATGAACTCCTTCAGCCCCGGCAGCGTCGCGTTGAACGCGTCGAGGTCGCGCTCCAGCCGGGCGAGATGCACCTCCTCGATCTTGGTCACGCCGGGCAGGCAGAGCTCGGCGCCCAGCTCGAAGAGGTCGTGCTGCACGTCCTCCAGGCAGCGGCGCACCTTCTCGGGGACCTCGTGCGCCAGGACGCGGCCGATGAACGAGTTGAGCGTGTCGACCAGCCCGATCGCCTCGATGCGCAGGCTGTCCTTCGGCAGGCGCGAGCCGTCGCCGAGCCCCGTCGTGCCGTCGTCGCCGGTGCGCGTGTAGATCTTCGTGAGTCGCTTGCCCATCGTTGCTCTTCTCCTTCAGGATCCCGCCACGGCGCGCAGGCACGCCGGGCAAAGGCAACGGGCCTCGGGGCCCGAGGGCGCGACCGGCGGATAGGCCGTGCACCAGCAGGGTTTGTCGGGATCGAGCGCCCCACAGGCAAACGACGCGCCGCAGCGCTCGCATCGGCTGGTGCCGGCCGCGATGCTCGACTCGTGCCGGAGCCGGCGCGCGGGCAGGCGCTCGAGCACGTTCCAGCGCTCGTTGTCCGAGAACGACGCCCAGGCACCGATCTCCTCGAGCGTGCGGAAGCAGCCGAGGCAGAGCTCGCCCGTGGCGTCCAGCGTGCAGACCCTGATGCAGGGCGACTCGATCACGCGGCGCGCTTCCCCGAGCTGCGCTTCGCCCACGCGGCCACGATGCGATGCAGGGCGTCCAACCCGTCGGTCAGCGCGGCGGGCCCCGGCTGCAGGATGAGCGGCGACTTGACCTCGTGCAGCTCGCCGTCACGCACCGCCGGGATCGCCTCCCAGCCGGGGCGCGCGGCCACGCGCTCGGGACGAAACTTCTTGCCGCACCACGAGCCCACGATCACGTCGGGAGCGCGGCGCACGACCTCCGTGGGATCCGCCAGGATCCGATCGCGCCCCATCGGCACGCGGCGCGCTCCGGGAATATGTCGTCCCCGCCCGCCACGCCGATGAGCTCGCTCACCCATCCGATCGCGCTGATCTGCGGATCGTCCCATTCCTCGAAGTAGACCTTCGGCCGCCGCGGCAGGCGCGCCGCCGCCGCCCTCACCGCGTCGACGTGGTCGCGCAGCTCCGCGGCCAGGCGCTCGGCGCGGCCCACGGCGCCCACCATCGCGCCCAGGCGCCGCACGTAGCCGAGGATGCCCTCGATCGAGCGGTGGTTGGAGATCCACACCTCGACGCCGCGCGCCACCAGCTCGCGGGCGATGTCGGCCTGGATGTCGGAAAAGCCGATGGCGAGGTCGGGCTCGAGCTTGAGGATCTCGCCCACCTTCGCGCTCGTGAACGCGGAGACCTTGGGCTTCTCGCGCCGCGCCCGCGCCGGCCGGACGGTGAAGCCCGAGATGCCCACGATGCGCGCGTCCTCACCGAGGGCGTAGAGCACCTCGGTGGGCTCCTCGGTGAGGCAAACGATGCGGGTGGGAAACGACATGGCGGAAGCCGCTACATGTTCCTCCGATACCGCCCGCCCACCTCGAACAACGCATGCGTGATCTGCCCCAGCGAGCACACCCGCACCGCGTCCATCAGCACCTCGAAGACGTTGGCGTCCGCGATCACCGCCTGGCGCAGCCGATCGAGCATCGCGGGCGCTTCGGCGGCGTTGCGCCCGTGGAAGGCGCGCAGGCGCTTCAGCTGGCTCTGCTTCTCGTCCTCGGAGGAGCGCGCGAGCTCGAGCTTCCCGGGGGTGGCGTCGCCCTTGGGATTGCGGAAGGTGTTCACCCCGATGATCGGGTAGGAGCCGTCGTGCTTCTTGTGCTCGTAGGTGAGGCTCTCTTCCTGGATCTTGCCGCGCTGGTAGCCCGTCTCCATGGCCCCGAGCACGCCGCCGCGCGAGGCGATGGCCTCGAACTCCTTCAACACCGCCTCTTCCACCAGGTCGGTGAGCTCGTCGATGACGAAGGCGCCCTGGTTGGGGTTCTCGTTCTTCGCCAGGCCCCACTCGCGGTTGATCACGAGCTGGATCGCCATGGCGCGGCGCACCGACTCGTCGGTGGGCGTGGTGATCGCCTCGTCGTACGCGTTGGTGTGCAACGAGTTGCAGTTGTCGTAGATCGCGATGAGCGCCTGCAGCGTGGTGCGGATGTCGTTGAACGCCATCTCCTGCGCGTGCAGGCTGCGCCCCGACGTCTGCACGTGGTACTTGAGCTTCTGGCTGCGTTCGTTGGCACCGTACTTGTTCTTCATCGCCACGGCCCAGATGCGCCGCGCCACGCGCCCGAGCACCGAGTACTCGGGATCCATGCCGTTGGAGAAGAAGAACGACAGGTTCTGCGCGAAGTCGTCGATGTGCATGCCGCGCGCGAGGTACGCCTCCACGAACGTGAAGCCGTTGGAGAGCGTGAAGGCGAGCTGGCTGATGGGGTTCGCCCCGGCCTCGGCGATGTGGTAGCCCGAGATCGACACCGAGTAGAAGTTCTGCACCTTGTGGTGCACGAAGTGCTCCTGGATGTCGCCCATCATCTTCAGCGCGAACTCGGTCGAGAAGATGCACGTGTTCTGGCCCTGGTCCTCCTTGAGGATGTCGGCCTGCACCGTGCCGCGCACGTTCTCCAGCACCCACGCGCGGATCTTGTCGGCTTCGCCCGCGGTCGGCTCGCGCCGGTTGTCGGCGACGAACTTCTGCAGCTGCTGGTCGATCGCGGTGTTCATGAACATCGCG
>Ga0111539_10000223_pt1 | contig 68170 bp, 55 predicted proteins | sample RhiMethybrSRZTD1_FD_79667 | JGI IMG/M metagenome (GOLD analysis project Ga0111539, IMG submission 79667) | Populus rhizosphere microbial communities from Tennessee, USA - Rhizosphere MetaG P. TD hybrid SRZTD1 (version 2) (version 2) | ecosystem: Host-associated > Plants > Roots > Rhizosphere >...
GACCACGGACCAAGGACGGACCAAGAACGAAGAACCAAGGCCCAAGGACCAATCTCTTAAAGGTCGCGTAGGACGAGCATGGGATCGACGCGAGCCGCGCGCACCGCCGGAATCGCGCACGCCACAGCCGAGACCGTGCCGAGCAAGGCGGCGACCATCACGAACGTCAGCGGATCGGTCGCACGCACACCGTAGAGCAGCGTGTCCAGTGCGCGCGTGACCGACCACGCCAGCACGGCGCCGATGCCCACACCGGCGCCGGTCAACACGATGCCTCGCGACATTACGGTCCGCAGGACGTTCCGCCACGTCGCACCGAGCGCCATGCGAATCCCGATCTCTCGACCACGCGCCGACACCGTTTGCGCCAGCAGCCCATACAGGCCGAGCGACGCGATGACGAGCGCCAGCGCGCCAAACACGACCAGCAGCGTCGTCTGCTGACGGCGATCGCCGATGGTGAGACCGATCAGGTCCGTCATCGTTCGGGCCAGACGGACCGGCTGATCGGGATCGACCGCGCGAACGATCCGTTGGATTGCCGGCACATAGCCGAGCGGGTCGCCATTGACGCGCACGATCAGATTGATGGTCGGAAAGAAGCGTGGCCCCTGCGCCGACGTCACGTAAACAGCGGGCTTCGGCTCCTGCCCGTATCCACGCTCGAGGACGTCCTTGACGACCCCGACGACGGTGAACGGCGGCTCCGTCGGGTCGAACCGGATCTGCCGGCCGAGCGCCGATTGTCCGGCCGTGAATTGCCGGACGAGCGTTTCGTTGACGACCACGGCGCGCGGCGCGTCGCGGCCGTCGCGCGCGTCGAGGAGACGCCCCTCGACCGGCGTCACGCGCAGCGTCTGCAGATAGTCGGCCGTACCGATGCGGAACAAGGTGTCCCGCTGCTCTCCAGGAAGGGGCTGACGTCCGTCGATACTGAAGAATCGCGAGCTGCCAGCCTGAAACGGAAGCGTTGAGCCAAATGCCGCGCCGCGCACACCTGGCAGTGCGCGAACACCGTCGAGCACGGTCTCGTAGAACGCCGGCCGTTTGATCGGGTCGGCCCACCTCGGCATCAGCGGCGCCTGCATCGTCAACAGGTTGTTCGCGTCGAACCCGAGAGCGACGGCGTTCAGATTGGCGAGCGTCCGCAGCATCAGCCCTGCGGCGACGAGCAGCACCAGCGTCGCCGCCACTTGCACCACGACCAGGCTGTCGCGGAACGCGCCGCTCCGTCCGCCGACGTTGCCGCGCGCGTGCTGCTGCAGCACGTCCGCGGTGGACGCGTGCGCCGATTGGAACGCCGGTCCCACGCTGAACAACAGACCCGTCGCGATCGAGAGCGCACCTGCGAACGCGAGGAGCCGCCAATCCATCAGCGACACGGTGACCGCCTGCAGTCCGATGGGCACGATCCGTTCGATGAACGTCGTGGTCAGCACCGGGATCGCGAGGCCCAGCACGCCGCCGCCAATCGACAGGCACAGCGCTTCGACAACGACCTGCCGCGTCAGCCGTCCGCGCGTGGCACCGAGCGAAAGGCGCACTGCGTACTCGCCTCGGCGGACCGACGCGCGGGCCAGCAGCAGGCTGGCGAGATTGGCGCAGGCGATCAACACGATCGCTGCCGCCGCACTCATCAGCGCGATCACCTGAACTCTGCTGACGCCGAGTACGTGTTCGCGGATGGGGACGACCACCGCCCCGATACCGCGATTGGTGTCCGGGTACTGTTCGCTGAGGCGCTTCGCAATCGTCCGCACTTCCGCGTCGGCGGCCTCGACGGATGCACCGGGCTTCAAGCGGGCGACCACGTCCAGGAAGTGGTTGCCGCGCGTGGCGGCCTCCTCGGGCGAGAACTGCATCGGGACCCAATAGTCGATGTCGCGGCTGAGGAAAACGAGCGATGACGGCGCCACACCGATCACCTCGTGCGTGACGTCGCCGACGCGCTGGACGCTCATCGAAATCGTGCGGCCGACGATGCCCGGATCGCCGCGGTAGCGGCGCTGCCACAGTGCATGGCTGATGATGACGACTCGCGCGCCGCTGGTGTCATCCGCCGCTGTGAAGTCGCGGCCAAGCACAGGCTGGACGCCCAGCACCGAAAAGAAATTCGCCGTCACACGCCGTCCGAGCACGACCTCCGGCGCACCGTCGCCGGTCAGGTTCGTGAACGCGAAGCCGGTTGCCGCCATGTCGGTGAACGACCGACTGCTCGCGCGCCAGTCCCGGTAGTTGCCGGGAGCGGACACCGCTCTGGGAACACCTGCCGCGCCAGTCTGGTCCTCCCAGACGAGGACGACCTGATCTGGATTCTGGTATGGCAGCGGCTGAAGAAGCAGGGCTTGTACGAGCGAGAAGATCGTCGTATTGGCACCAATGCCGAGCGCCAGCGTGCCGATTGCGGCAACGGTGAAGACAGGCGTCTTTCGCAGCACGCGAACGGCGTAGCGCAGGTCGTCCAGGAGATCCATGGCGCCTTAGACGGAAGGCCAAGAGCGCCAGTTGGTGCGGCGTTTCTGCCTTGTGAAGCGTGTGCTCTTGTGGCATAAGACGCCCAGTCCTCCGTGGCAGTGGATTCCGAAGGGTGTCCCATGTCTAGAACGCTGTGTGCTCTGTGGATCGGCGTTGCCGCCGTCGCGTTCGCGCCGGCGCTGACGCGCGCGCAGAAATCGTCGAATGAGCCCTCGGTGGCCGCGCGGCTCCAGCAACTCGTGGACAAAGAGGAGATTCAGCAGTTGCTGCTCGACTACGGGCGTCATCTCGACAGTCGCGACTTCGGGGCGTACTCGGCGCTCTTTGCCAAGGACGGCGAGTGGGTCGGCGGCTTCGGCTCGGTCAGCGGTCCCGCGAACATCAAGGCGTTCATGGAAAAGAACATGGGGACCCAGCCCAATGTCGCCAAGAACTATCACCTGCTCTCGAACTTCGTGATCACGGTGAACGGCGACACCGCGACCGCGTGGTCGCGCTGGGCGTTCGTCGTGCCTGGCGAGCGCGGCGCGGCAATTTCGCAGGCAGGCCGCTACGACGACACACTCGTGCGCGAGAACGGACGTTGGCGGTTCAAGAAGAGAGTCGCGTCGAACGATACCGCGGGCCCGCGGCCAGCCGGGGCCCCCGCCAAGTAAGGTCGTTCCTTCAATTCGGGAGCTTTCGATGTCTCGTCGACAACACACGTGGTCTGTTCCGTGGCTGATCCTCTTCGTGTTTTCCGTGGCGTTTCTCGGCGCGCAGACGACGAGCATCGATGACGCGGCGCTGAAGAAAGCCGGTCAGAGCGGCGACGACTGGCTGACCTACGGCTTGAATCAGGCCGAGACGCGCTTCAGCCCGCTGAAAGAGATCAACGCCGGCAACGTCGCCCGTCTGGCGCCGGCATGGGCATACGAGGTCGGCTCTGGCGGCGGCGGGCAGGAAGCGACACCGCTGGTGGCCAACGGGACCATCTACGGCATCACCAATTGGAGCATCGTCTTCGCGGTGGATGCTCGGACAGGCAAGGAAAAGTGGCGGTGGGACCCGTGGGTGAATCAACAGTCGGTGCGCCCCGAAATCTGCTGCGGCGTGGTCAACCGCGGTCTCGCGATCTATCAGGGGTTGATCATCGCGCCGATCATCGACGGACGTCTTCAAGGGCTCGACGCCGAGACCGGCAAAGTGGTGTGGGAGGCGCGCGTCGCGTTCCCGCAGGATCACTACACCCTGACGATGGCGCCGAGGATTGCGAAGGGGAAGGTCATCATCGGGGCGAGCGGCGGCGATCGGCCGACGCGTGGCTTCTTCGATGCCTACGATGCGCTGACGGGCCGGCGCGCGTGGCGGTTCTATACCGTTCCCGGTGATCCGTCGAAGCCGTTTGAAAACGCGTCGATGAAGAAGGCGGCGGCGACGTGGGACAAGGAGTGGTGGAAGAACGGCGGCGGCGGCGCCGTGTGGGATGGCGCGGCGTACGATCCGGAGTTGGGGCTGGTGTATGTCGGTACCGGCAACGCGGAGCCGTGGGCCTACCAGCATCGATCGTCACGCGACAAGGACAACCTCTACGTCTGCTCGATCCTCGCGGTCGACGTCGATAGCGGCGAGCTCAAATGGCACTACCAGGTGGTGCCGGGTGACAACTGGGACTTCGACAGCGTCCAGCATCTGATCCTCGCCGACCTGACGATCAACGGCCGGCCGCGCAAGGTGATCATGCAGGCCAACAAGGACGCCTTCTTCTATGTGGTCGATCGCGTCACCGGGCAGTTCATCTCCGCGGGTCCGTTCTCGCAGGTGACGTGGGCGAAGGGAATCGACCCGAAGACGGGACGGCCGATCGTCAACGAGGAAGCCTTCTACGACACTGATGCGATCCTGATCTCGCCTGGCGGCGGCGGAGCGCACAACTGGTCGCCGATGGCCTTCAGTCCGATGACCGGCCTGGTCTACATCCCGACGTCGACCGCCAACTCGTTCTCCTACGCGGTCGAGCCGGTGTACGCACCGCGACAGGGAGCGATGACTGGAACCGTGCGTCCCGCACCCACACCGGTCAAGCCACCGCCACCGGCGATCGGGCCGCCACCGATCGAAGGACCGGCCGGGCGCGGCGCACTGGTCGCATGGGATCCAATCGCGCAGCAGATACGCTGGCGCAACCCCGGCGGCGGCGGCATCGGCGGCGGCACGCTGGCGACCGCCGGCAACCTCGTGTTCCAGGTCCTCAGCAACGGCAAGCTGATGGCCTACAGCGCCGACAAAGGCGAGAAGCTCGCGGAGATCGACACGGGGCTGCGCAGCGGGATGGGGCCGCCGATCACCTATCGCCTCGATGGCCGGCAGTACGTCGCGCTCATGGGCGGAGTCGGCACGGTGACGGGAGGCAATGCGGGGCCAGGCAATCAAGCGACGCCGTTCGCACCAAAGCTGCTGACGTTCGCGGTGGAGGGAGGCGGTTCGCAGTAACGAACTACAGTTCAACGTTCATTGTTGAGGCTAACCGAGCGCCGGAAGCGCCTGGTTCGTCTGTAACCAATAACTGCCAATCTGGTGCAGCGCGCGCGTGAACTGCTGGAAGTCGATCGGCTTGCGCACGTAGCTGTTCGCGCCGAGGGTGTAACAGGTCAGCAGGTCCTTCGGCTCGGCGGACGAGGTCAGGATCACGATCGGAATGAGCCTCGTGCGCGGATGCGAGCGCAGCCGCTCCAGCACCTGAACGCCGTCCACACGTGGCAGCTTGATGTCGAGCAGCACGAGATCGGGCAGCACGTCGGGATTGCGCGACGCGTACTCTCCAGTGGCGAGCAGGTAGTCGAACGCCTCCACACCGTCGCGAACGACGGTCACCGTGCTGACGAGATCGCTCTTGCGAAAGGCCCGCAGCGTCAGCTGTACGTCGTCGTCGTTGTCTTCGACCAGCAGGATCTGATACACGGCCTCGGTCTACTGGAGGGTGAAAAAGAAGCAGGCGCCCTCGCCCGGTCGGCTCTCGGCCCAGATGCGCCCGCCATGCCGCAGCACGATGCGGCGTACGGTGGCGAGGCCGATGCCCGTTCCGGGGAACTGCGTCGCATCGTGCAGACGCTGGAACGGGCCGAACAGCTTGTCGGCGTAGGCGAGGTCGAACCCGACGCCGTTGTCGCGCACGTAGAAGACCGGTGCGGACCCATCGCCGGTGGTCTGGCCGACCTCGATGCAGGCGCGCTCACGGCGGCTGGTGAACTTCCACGCGTTGGTCATCAGGTTCTCGAGCGCGACGCGCACCAGCGGCGGATCGCCCTGGGCCTCCATGCCCGGCGCGACGCTGACCGATACCTCACGCGTCGGCGAGACATCCGCCAGTTCGCCGGCGATCTTGCGCGCGAGATCCGAGATATCCACCGCCTGGCGCGTCATCTCGCTGCGTGTGTACATCGACAGGGCGAGCAGATCGTTGATGAGATGATCCATCCGCTTCGCCGCGGCAACGATGCGCGAGATGTCGTCCTGCGCGTCGGGCGGCAGTGACGGCCCGGCATCTTCGACCAGTGCCTGGCTGAAGCCGGCGATGCTGCGCAGCGGCGCACGAAGATCGTGCGACACGGAATAGCTGAACGCTTCGAGCTCGCTCGCCGCCGCCTGCAGCTGCACCGTGCGCTGCCGCACGCGCTCCTCGAACTCGACCGTCAGCCGGCGCTGCTGCTGCTCGGCGTACGCCAGCGCGCGCTCGACGCTGCGCTGGGCGCTGAGGTCGAGCACCGTCACGAAGACAGCCGGTCTGCCGTTGAAGTCGAAGCGATGCGACACCAGCTCGACGTCATTCGACTCGTCGTCGGTCGGTTGGACGGGGCCGCGGCGCAGGAACTCGTCGCGGTTGAGGTCGAAGTACGAGAGCGCGGCGTTGTTGACGTCCAGGATCGCCGACGTGGCCTCATCGTAGAACCACATCGGAAGGGGGTGAGCGACGAAGGCCGCGCGGAGGGGATCGTCGACCGTGACCACTTCTCTGGCCGGGAGCTAGGCTCCGAGGCTCTGTCGGGCGGCGACCCACCGCCGAACATCGGCAGGAGGAGCCGGGGCCGCGATGTAGTTGCCCTGCGCGGCGTCGCAGCCCAGATCGCGCAGCCGTTCGAGCACCACCGCCTCTTCGACGCCTTCGGCCACGACCCTGAGGCCGAGATTGTGCGCCATGTCGATGGTCGAGCGCACGATCGGGTCGTCGCCAACCGCCAGCGCGCTCGCAAACGAGCGATCGATCTTCAGCTGATCGACCGGAAGACGACGGAGATAGGACAGCGAGGAATAGCCGGCGCCGAAATCGTCGATGGCAAGCGTCACGCCCATGTCGTGCAGCAGCGACAGACAGGTCGTGGTGCGCTGCGCGTCGACGAGCAGCGTGCTCTCGGTGATTTCGAGCACCAGTCGCGACGGCGACGCATCGTGCGCGCTCAGGACGTTGGCGATGCGGTCGGGAAGATCGGGATCGCGCAGGGTGCGCGGCGAGAGATTGACGGCAATCGAGATCGGCGGCTGTGGCCCGGCCCACTCCGCCAGCGCCTGATCGAGCAAGAGCATCGTCAGCGGCTCGATCAGCCAGGTGTGCTCCGCGAATTCGATGAACTCACCCGGCATCAGTCGGCCGCGATGCGGATGGTTCCAGCGCACCAGTGCCTCGACCGACGTCGCGAGGCCGGTCTTCAGATTGACGATCGGCTGGTAGTCGAACAGGAACTGTCCGCACTCGATGCCCTCGCGGAACTCGGTCATCAGCGTGAGGCGCCGATGGGCGTACTGATCGCGTCCCGGGACGTAGACCGCGTAGCCGAGACCACCCGTCTTCGCGACGTACATCGCGATATCAGCCTTCTGCAGCAGCTCGTCGGCGCGGACCCCGTGAGCCGGGTAGCAGGCGATGCCGAGACTGCCACCGACGCCGAAGCTGCGATTGTCGATCATGATCGGCCGGCGCAGCGTTTCGAGCACCTTGCGCGCGGCGAGAATGGCGCCGTCGCCATCCGTGCGCGGCAGCACGATCGCGAACTCGTCGCCGCCGAGACGGGCCACCGTATCGACGTCGCGCAGCAGTTCGCGCAGGCGCCACGACAGCTCCTGCAGCACGCGGTCGCCGGCATGATGGCCGAGCGAATCGTTGACGGTCTTGAAGCCATCGAGGTCGAGGACCAGCAGCGCCAGCGATTCGCCGGCGCGCTCGGCGCCGCGGATGCCCTGCTGCAATCGATCGTGCAGCAGCACGCGATTGGGCAAATCGGTCAGGGCATCGTGATACGCCAGGTGGGCCAGGCGCGCTTCGGCCTGCCGGCGCGACTGGCGGCCGGCGGCGTCGCGGAGCTCGCGCTCGACGGCCGGCACCAGCCGCTTCAAGTTCGCCTTCATGATGTAGTCGTGGGCGCCGCTGCGCATCGCCGCGACCGCGATGTCTTCGCCCATCGTGCCCGACACGAAGATGAAGGGCAGGTCGGCGTCGTACTCACGCAGGAGGGTCAACGCGGCGAGGCCGCTGAAGCCGGGCATCGTGTAATCGGCGATCGCGACGTCCCAGCGCTGACGAGTGAGCGCGTTCGCCAGCGTTTCGGCGCTGGCGACGCGCTCGGAAGAGACTGAAAAGCCGGCCCGTGTCAGCTCTCGCAGGATCAGCGCCGCATCGTCATCGGAGTCCTCGATCAGCAGGAGCCGAATCGAGGGTGACGTACGGGCGTGGCCCGGAGAGTCGGACGGGCGGATATCGAGGCGGGATGGCGATCCGTTTGGATCGCCACGGATTTGATGGACTGGCATTGCCGCACACGATAGCGAGAAGGTCCCGCCTGTGGGCATCGGGTGTTCGCCTGAACGAGCATTCAGGCGAATACTGATAAATCGTGGTGTTTTTCGACGCCGTTCGATCGATCTCGCGCGGAATCATTTGCTAGTAAGTAGTCTCGACACGCATGTCAGGTTTTCGACTGAGTCAACATCATCCAATTACCTGACGAGGCTCCTCCTAGTGGGGCTGCCTCGCGCGGCCCATAGTGGTAATGCGCACACCTGATCGTCTTCCACCGATCAGCTTGAAGAGCTCGCGGATCTGTTCGCGCGGCGTCAGCTTGCGATGGTTGAACCGCCACGCGTATTCCGCCAGGTACAGGCCAAGCCGTCCCCGCCGGATGCCCCCCTTCGATCGCAGACGTTGATTGAGGTAAGCCCAGAACCCTTCGAGATGGCCGAACGGCGGAGAGGCGCCACCCTCGCCGTGTGCGGGAAGGCGATAGAGCCGACTCCGATACACGATCGCGCCGTAGTCGAGGGCCGTCGGGCCAATCACGCCGCGCCCATGTCGGCGCTCCCGCAGACTGCGAATCAGCCACTCAGCATCCTCGTCCGCCACGACTTCGGCCCAGACGTGCTCGCCGACCAGCCGTAAGCCGATGACCGCTGGCCGCAGCCGTCGATGGCGAGCTGCGTGATCAGTGCGTTCGCCCGAATGCGCGTGATCGGCGTGCCACTGATGTCCGAGCGGCCCGGCGCGAGCGGGCGCGACGTCGACCATCGCGGAGCGCACGATCGTTAGCGCGCGAAGGATTCGCTTGCGCTCCAACTGCGTCTCCTGGGCGATCTGCGCGCTCGTCATTCCGCGGACGAACCATTCGAGCAAGGCCCGCCACTGGCGCCGCGTCAGTCGCAGCGGCAGACGGTCGGGTTTCCAGTCGTAACGGCAGCGGGCGCACCTCCGGCGCCCGTTTTTCAACGTCCAGAATTTGCGGGCGCCACACCGCGGACAAGGCATGGGATTGGCCGTGTTCTCTCTGGGCTTTGATGATTCCCGGTGGAGCAGTCGGGACTATGGCTGATGTACTACGGCCGAGACTCGCACGACGCCGATTCAGTTATTTACCCGATGGCATACCAGTTGCCGGGGCGGCTGCAACGCGTCGTTCGTTCGTGCGCTCCCGACGGGGCTCGCGAGGTGTACGGCCCCTATCAAGGTCGAGGTCAGCGTTGCAATTTCCCACTCTCCCGGTTTCCTTCTCTCTCCGTACGCTCGTCGTTCGATTGGTGGTTTCCCTGGTTGGCGTGATCGCCATCGCTGTGTTCATGCCGTCGGGCCAGTCACGGGCGTCGGCGCAAATCCAGACTCAAACCGTGTTGCTCTCGCCAACGGATACGTTCATTAATCTGAACACCACGAATTACAGCCGGTCGGCGCTGCTGGCGACCTACACCTGGCCGAACTACCAGCCGGCCAACGCCATCATCATGAAGTTCAACCTGTCGTCGATCCCGGCCGGCGCGGTCGTCCAGAGCGCGAAGTTGAAGCTCGCCCTGATCGAATCGGATTCGCGCGACGGCGCGACCTATACGATCACCGCGCACAAGATCATCGGACGCAACCCGAATATCGCCGCGACGAACGGGTCGATGAGCGGTACGTCGACCGCGTGGGCCCCCTCCAACTGCTGCTATGACGGCTTCCCCCTCGCGCAAAGCGACATCTCGCCGGCTTACGCGTCGGTCGGCGTGAGCAAGACCAACGGCTGGAAGTCCTGGACCATCACCAGCATGGTGCAGGAGTGGCTCGCCAGTCCGACCCTCAACTACGGCGTGCTGTTGAACTCGGACTGGACATCGCCGCAGGACCGATATCGCTTCTTCGCCAGCATGGAATACCCGGACGCGACGTTGCGTCCGGTGCTGGAGGTCACCTACGCCGCGAGCGGTGCGGCGGCCCCCGAGCTGTCCGATCTGTCAATCACACCGCCGGGCAACGACGACTCGTTCGTGTTCGTTCCGGCCGACACGTTCCTGACGCTCGACGACAGGAACCACAGCGCGTCGCCGTCGCTGTGGACCTACACCTGGCCGGAGTACACGGCCGCCAACGCGATCGTGATGAAGTTCGACCTGTCCGTGCTGCCACGCGGGGCATCGATCCAGGACGCCACCCTGCACCTCGCGTTGATCGAGAGCGACGGCACCGGCGATGCCACCTACACGATCAGCGCTCACAAGATCGCGAACCGGAATCCGGTCATCGGCGCGGCGAACGGATATACCTACGACGGATGGAATCCGTGGAGCTGGAGCCCGTGCTGCTACGACGGCGTCCCGCTGGCGCAAGGGGATATCACGGGCCCCTACGATCAGCAGGCGATCGACAAGTCACCAGGCTTCAAGCAGTGGACGCTCACCCGCATGGTCCAGGAGTGGGTCGCCGATCCCTCATCGAACTACGGCGTGCTGCTCAACTCCGATACAACGAAGTACAAGGACCGGTATCGCATGTTCGCGAGCAGCGAGCACGGCAACACCAGTTTGCGCCCCTATCTGTCGGTCAGAGTGGCGAACGGCTCGACCAGTGGCGGAAGCGCCATCTCGAATAGCGGTACCTCGTCTCCGACGGGGCCGCTGAGCGGCGTCTCGGCAGGTTCGATCGTGGTGGTCCCCGCGGACACGTATCTGGCGCTCGACGACAGCAACAAGAGCGCGTCGCCCACGCTATGGACCTACACGTGGCCGGACTACACGGTGGCCAACGCCATCGTGATGAAGTTCGACCTGTCGGCGCTGCCACCGGGTGCGTCGATCCAGGACGCGGCCCTGCATCTCGCGCTGATCGACAGCGACGCCACCGCCGACGGCAGCTACACCATCGGCGCTCACAAGATCCGGAACCGCAATCCCGCCATCACCGCGGCCAACGGATTCACCTACGACGGGTCGAACCGATGGACCTGGAACACGTGCTGCTATGAGGGTGTCCCGTTGGCACAGGGTGACATCACGAGCCCGTACGATCAGCAACCGATCGACCAGTCGACGGGCTTCAAGCAGTGGACGCTCACCCGCATGGTCCAGGAGTGGGTCGCCGATCCCTCGTCCAACTATGGCGTGCTGCTCAACTCCGATGCGACGAAGCCCAAGGATCGGTATCGCACATTCGCGAGCGCCGAGAACGGCAACGCCAGTTTGCGCCCGTACCTGACGATCACGTTGGCAGGTGCGAGTAGCGGCACCATCTCGAATAGCGGCAGCACCATCTCGAGCAGCGACACGTCGGCTCCGGCCGTATTCCTGACCAGCCCCTCGGCCGGCGCGATCGTCGCAGGCAATGCGGTCGCGGTGTCGGCAAGCGCGAGCGACAATGTCGGTGTCGTCGGCGTGCAGTTCACACTCGACGGCGCCAACATCGGCGGCGAGGACCTCACGGCGCCCTATTCCGTGAGCTGGAACACCAGCAGCGTCGCCAACGGTGTGCATTCGGTCACGGCGCTCGCGCGCGACGCTGCAGGCAACCAGCGAGCGTCCGCTTCGGTGAGCATCTATGTCCTCAATGCGGTACAAGCGCCCTCGAGCAGCGGCATCTCCGCACTCTACCCGGGCGACGTCGGGATCCGGAACCACTCCAGCGTGATCTTCAGTGAGCAGTTCGAGGATTCGATCGGCGAGATCATCTCGCGCTGGGGCGACGCCAGACGTCCTGAGTGGATGCAGCTCTCGAGCGACGTGCCCCCAGGCGGTGGCGGCGGCCACTCGCTCAGCCTTCCGTTTGTCGGCGGCGTGACCGACGGCGGGCATCTCTACAAGGTGCTCAGTCCCGGTATCGACGACACGCTCTACGTGCGCTACTACATCAAGTACCCCATCAACGGCGTGATCGGGCACAACGGCATCTGGATCGGCGGCTTCAACCCGATCTCTCCCTGGCCCAATCCGCAGGCAGGCACAAAACCCAACGGCGACGATCGCTTCATCGCCGGCGCCGAGCAGACCCAGCTTGGCGGATTCGATCACTACAACTACTGGATGGCGATGCACCTGTCCAACGACGGCAACTATTGGGGCGACCTCCTGCTGAACAACAAGTCAGTACAGGCCGCGCGCGGGCAGTGGGTCTGTGTCGAAGAGATGGTCAAGCTCAATAACCCGACGTGGGCCTTCAACGGTGAGCACGCGCTATGGCTCAACGGCGTCAAGGTTTCACATCTAGGCCCGGGCTTTCCCAACGGCTATTGGAGCAGCGGGATCTTCACGCAGGACCCGAGTGGGTCGCCATTCGAAGGGTTCCGGTGGCGCGCGACGTCTGCGCTCAATCTCAATTGGATCTGGCTCCAGAACTACTCGCCAAACAATGCGGCCGGCGTCAGCGGCACGATGCTGTTCGATCACGTCGTCGTCGCCACCAGCTACATCGGCTGCCTCCAGTAGCACAACGCGCGCGTTGCGCGCCAATGATCGCGGAAAAAGATGACGGTGCGTCTATCGGGCGCACCGTCATTTCTGTTTTGTGGCCACAGAGTCAATTCTGTAACCCCAGCGATTCGATTGGACGCGTGCGTGATCACCGTGATAATTGATGAAAGTCCCGCTCGGTCCACCCGACTTTGACGAGCTTTTCACGACGAGCGGCCGTGCAGCCGAGTTCAGATTGCGCACGTTGGGCTGCGACGGCACGGGTGTTGCCGTGAATGCAGTGCAGTATGACAACAAACGCAACGGGATCCCTGCGTGTTGCCCGTCCGCTCGCGATCGTCGTCGCGCTTGCCATTGTCGCCGGTGAGCTCTTCGCGCAGTCTTCGGCCGGCATCTCCGCACAGTATCCGGGTGACGCCGGAATCGAAAACAACCCGAATGTGGTTTTCGTCGAGCAGTTCGAGGAAGGGGCCATCAGCGGCGTCGTCGAGCGATGGGGCGACGCGAAGAATCCGACGGGGATGCAGTTCTCAACCGATGTGCCGCCGGGCACGCCGGCGGGACACTCGCTGAACATTCCGTGGGTCGGCGGCGGCGTCAACAACGGCGGAGCACTCTACAAGGTGATCAGCCCGGGCATCAACGACGTCCTCTATGTCCGCTACTACATCAAATATCCGACAACCGGAATCACGCACCACTCGGGCATCTGGATGGGCGGCTACAACCCGGTCTCCGCGTGGCCCGACCCGCAAGCCGGCAGCAAGCCGAACGGCGACGACCGGTTCATCGCCGCCGGTGAGCACAACAACGTCACCTCGGCGTTCGATCACTACAACTACTGGATGGGCATGCACCCCGACGGCGTCGGCTCCTACTGGGGCAACATGCTCCTCAACAACCCGTCGGTTCAACTGCCACGCGGTCAATGGGCCTGCGTCGAGCATATGGTCAAACTAAACAATCCCACAACAGACACCAACGGCGAGCAGGCGTTGTGGATCAACGGCAGGAAGGTGTCGCATCTCGGTAAAGGTTTCCCGAATGGATTCTGGTCCGGGGGTCGCTTTACACAGGATCCGAACGGGACGCCTTTCGAAGGCTTCCGGTGGCGCAACGTCAGCGCCTTGAACATCAACTGGATCTGGCTGCAGAACTACTCGCCCGATGATCCCGCCGGCTTTAGCGCCACCATGTTGTACGACCACGTTGTCGTGGCGAAGAGCTACATCGGCTGCCTGGCCGGCACGACGACGGCGGGCGCGCCGCCCGCACCGGCGAATCTCCGAATCACCACTGGAAGCTGATCGCGGATACGAGAACCGGACGTGCGGCACGCTCCGTGTCGCAACGTCCGGATCACGCGAGAGTCGCGATCGAATCCTCGTCAATATTCCTTACAGCGTAGCCTGCCGACTCCAGGAGCTGAGGCACTCGGGAACCGGCGAAGTGCCTGCTCTCAAACAGAATCGCGGCTGGCCTCACCCGTCTGAAGTCCATCCCGGAGAAGATCGCAGGCTCATGCCCCTCGGCGTCGACGTGTAGGAGGTCGATGCCGTCGAAACCATGCTTGGCGAGCACGCCTGCGACCGTCAGCACGGGCACCTGAGTCTCCATGATGTCGGCGTGAGCAACGCCGTGTCGAATGAGATGCGAGCGGTCGAACGAGCCGAGCAGCGAGCCTTCTGGGTGTGCGCTGCTCTGGCGCGTCGCGTAGAACCGCATGGTCCCAGGCTCGGACGAGATCGCCGAGTTCTCGAGCCGAACATGCGAAAACCGCGAGTAGTTCTTCCTCAGCCGAGCGAAGACATGAGGAACAGGCTCGACGCAAATGCCCGTCCAACGATTGCGGATCACGAACTCGCGGAGCGGGTCGTTGACGAGTCCGTCGTTGGCGCCGATCTGGAGGAACCGGCACGAGGGATGCTCGCGCGCGAATCGTGCCAGAAAATCGTAAACGAAACTCCTATCCCCGGCGATCCTCGAGAGTCGCTTCGCCAGATCGAACATTCGCGGTGACCGCACGAGTATGCGCGACACCTGAGTCTTTCCAGCACTCATCGGCGAGACCATTGATGCGACAATCCTCCCCGCGTGTTCTCGAGAATGGCAAGGTCTAGCGACGAGAGGTGCGAACCTCGATCGAATCGACGAACAGTTCCTGTGGTTTCGGCGGATCCGCGCTGAAACTCAACTGCACCGCGTTCAGGCGCAGAATGTCGCTGTTCCGGAGACGCAGCTTTTGCCAGACGGCGCCTTGCGATCCGTCCACCCAGAACATCTGCTGACCGTCGCTGTTGCCCGGCGTATTGAGCTCGACGTAGAACTCGACGCGATGCCAGACGTCTGGGCTGAGCGGAGGCGCGGAGCCGTAGTTCGCCTGTCCCGGCTGGTCGCCGAATCGGCCCCAGCAGACTTCTCCTCCGCCGCCGGGTTCTCGCGCCATTTCCGGAAAGTACGTGTAGAAGCGCTGCGGCCCCGGGACGTCGGTGATGAGCATCGCGTCGAAAAAGTCGGTCCCGTTGGGACACAATCCGGCTTTGCCGAATCCGGACCATTGGTTGTCGGTGCGCGATCCGTACATCCCGACGAGCTTCGTACCGCCGGACCAGCTGGCCGGGAAACGCACGTACATACTCACGTAGAGCGACTGATAACCAGGCATGAAGAATCGCGTCAGCCATCCGCCATCAGCGCCCGGAACGTACGTCACGGCCAGATACCGGTTGCCTGACTGCGCATCGGGCCCGTTGACGACGCGTTGCCGTGCCGGGTTGACACCGTCTTGCCACGAGTCGAGCGTCCCGGACTCGAAGTCTTCGACGAACAAGGTTTCGCCGCCGCTCAGACGCGGAAGCGGGCTCGGGCCCTGCGGCCCGTTGGCGGCACCGCCGCAGGCGAGCAGCGCCGTGAACACCAGCCCGATGCCGAGCCAGACATATCCCGCAGATTTCATCTCACTCCTCACTTCCCCGCCGTTACAGTCCTGCTCCACTCATCTTCTCGGCGTTCGTGCGCGCCACCCATCGGCGCATTTCCATGGCGCCTGCAGGTGCAGCGATGTAATACCCTTGCGCCGCATCGCACGCCAACGCACGCAGCTGATCGCGCTCCGCCGCGGACTCCACGCCTTCGGCGACGACCATGAGCCCGCGACCATGAGCGAGCTCGATCACGGCGCGCAGCGACGCGTCCTCTTCGCTCAGCGCCGCTACGAACGGACGCCCGAGCTTCAATCGTTCCACTGGCAAGTTTCGCAAGTAGCTGCCTGGCGAGTCGGTCTTGAAATGGTCGATCGCCAACCTCACGCCCATTCGATGGAGGCGCTTCAGCGTCGCCTCAGTGCGCGGCGACTCGAGCGCAACTTCGTCGTCGACGAGCTCGAGCGTCAACGCAGACGCCGACATCGCGTGCACGCGCAGCAGTTCGGCGATCATGTCTGGCAGCGACTGGTCGCGCAAGCTCTTCGACGACAGGTTGACCGCGACGGGCGTCCACGTCGGACGATCAGCTGTGGCCCACTCGCTGATGGCCCGCTCGATCAAGAGCATCGTCAGCGGCTCGATCAGCCAGGTCGTCTCGGCCAGCTCGATGAATTCGGCCGGCGGCAGACGCCCGCGGCGCGGGTGATTCCATCGCGCGAGCGCTTCGACAGCGATGACGCGACCGGTCTCGAGGTGGACGATCGGCTGATAGTCGAAGACGAACTGTCCGAGCTCGACGCCCTCGCGGAGCTCCGCGATCTCGAACAGGCGCCGGCTGCCGTCGCGATCGCGCGACGGCACATACACCGCGATGCCCGATCGCAGGCGCTGTGCCTTGCGCAGGGCCAGTTCGGCTTTCTGCAGCAGCTCGTCCGGATTGGCGCCATGCTCCGGAACCGAGACGATTCCGATGCTGGCGTCGATGGCGATCTGGTGCCCATCGAGTTCGACACCGAGGCCAAAATCCTGGAGCACTTTCTGCGCCGCGAACTCGGCGCCAGCCGCGTTCGTTCCGGGCAGCATCACCGCGAACTGGCTTTCAGCCAGCCGTGCCACGGTATCGACGTCACGCAGCCGTTGCCGTAGCCGCATGGCCAGCTCGAGCACCACTCGATCGATCTGCCGTCCGTGCGCGTCGACGAGGGCGTCCAAGGCGGCGACTTCGAGCACCATCACCGCGAACGACTTGTGCGATCGGTGTGAATCCAGGAGTGCCTGGAGCAGGCGATCGTGCAGCAGCAAACGGTTGGGTAGATCGGTCAGCGGATCCCGGTACGCGAGATGGACCAGTTGGGCCGCGACTCGCGGCCGGGCCACCCGGCCGGTTGATTCTTGCAGCTGACGATCGACCGTCGGCACCAGGCGCGCAAGATCGCCCTTGGGAATGTAGTCCTGGGCGCCCAGGCGCATCGCCCTGGCGACGTCGTCGTCCGTGATCGTGCCCGACACGAAGATCAGGGGCAGCTCCGGCGCGTGCTCGCGCACCAGCGTCAATGCGGCGACGCCGTTGAACCGAGGCATCGAGTAGTCGGCAATCGCAAGGTCCCACTGCTGTGCGCTCAGCGCCTGCGCCAACGTCTCGGGCGTGTCGACACGCTGCGCCGACACGGAATACCCCGCGCGCGACAGCTGGCGCACGACGAGCGCAGCGTCGTCGTCAGAGTCGTCGATGAGCAGCAGTCGAAGCGGGGTCATCGTCATGCCGCAGGCGCAGCACATCCGACGGCACTCGGTACGCCGTCGACGTACAGATCGAACCAGGTCTGGAACACGACGAGCGACCAGATCAGCGCGTCGTTGGTCTCGCGCCCGTCGAAGTGGTCCCTCAAGATACGGGCGACCGTCTGTCGGTCGAGGATGTCGTGACGCGCGAGCCGTTCGGGCGCCAACACACCCAAGGTGTAAGCCTTCAGATCTCGTTTCAGCCACCGAGACATCGGGCCGACGAACCCTTGCTTGCGATGCGACAGCACCGCCTCGGGCAGCATCGTCGACAGCGACGTCTTGAGCAAGTGTTTCTTGCGCAGCCAGCTCATCTTGATCTCGGATGGAATGGTCGCGCTGAACTCGAACAACTCGTGGTCGAGGAACGGCACACGTACTTCGAGCGAGTGACACATGCTCAAGCGATCGGTGAGCGCGAGGATGTCGTCGGGAAGATACGTCTTGACGTCGCAGTACGAGACGCGATCCATCGCTTCTTCGGCCTGCGCGTTGCGGTAATGCCCGAGGAAGCGCTCCTGCGCAGATTCCATCGCCGCCGAAGTGCCGGCACGTCCGCTGGCAAACAGCTGCGCCCTGTATTCGGGGGCGACCTTCGTGACGTAGCCAAGGTAGCGCCGCGCCTCGTCATCGACGGCTGAGCGCACGAATCGCTTGAGGTGGTTGACGCGGTTGCCGGCCGGCCCGAACTCCGGCAGGCAATCGACGAGCGGACCGATCAGACCGGAGCGGACGACCGCAGGCACGCGGTTGAACCACTGGCTCAATCGAAAGCCGAGATACCGCTCGTAGCCGAGGAACGCTTCGTCGCCGCCGAGACCGGACAGCGCCACTGTGACCTGTTCGCGCGCGGCCTTGCAGACGAAGTACGAGGGGATCATCGAGTCATCGGCAAACGGCTCGTCGAAGCTCCGGACGATCGACTCGATCACGCCAGTGACGTCGGGACGTACCTCGTACTCGCGGTGGTTCGTCCGGTACCGATCGGCCACCATCCGCGCGTAGCGGCGCTCGTCGGCCGAGCCGCCGTCCTCGCCCGCGAAGCCGATGGTGAACGTCCGCACCGGAACGCTGCCCGACGCCTTCGCCATGAACGCCACGACCGCACTCGAGTCGATCCCACCGCTCAGGAACGCGCCGAGCGGCACATCGCTGATCAGCCGGAGCCGTACCGCCTCGTCGAGTCGCGCCAGGAGCTCCTCACGAAGCTGCGCCTCGGTGCGCGTGCGATCCGGCTTGAACACGAGATCCCAATAGCGCTCTTCGCGGATACGCTCGCGGTCGATCGTCAGCGTATGTCCGGCCGGTAGCTTGCGGATGCCGGCGAAGATCGTCAACGGCGCCGGGATGTACGACAGCATGAAATACGAGGCCAGCGCCTCGTCGTCGAGCCGCCGAGCGAACCGCGGGTCGGTGAGAATGGCTTTCATCTCCGACGCGAACACGAACTGCCCGTCGTACTCGGCATAGAACAGCGGCTTCTTCCCGAATCGATCGCGCGCCAGGAAGAGCGTGTCGCGGCGCTCGTCGCGGACCGCGAACGCGAACATGCCGCGGAACATGTCGACACACGCCCCGCCCCATTCCTCGTAGGCGTGCACGATCGTTTCAGTATCGCTGTTGGTCCGAAACGCATGCCCACGAGCGATCAACCGGCGGCGGACGTCTTCGAAGTTGTAGATCTCGCCATTGAAGACAACCGAGACCGTCCGGTCCTCGTTGTAGAGCGGCTGCTGACCGGTGGCCAGGTCGATGATGCTCAGACGGCGATGACCGAGCACGGCATTCCGGTCGGTGTGATAGCCGCACTCGTCAGGACCGCGATGCGTCAGCGCGGACGTCATCCGCTCGATGCGTTGCATCGCATCGTCGGGCCGCCCCTGCAGGTAATAGATGCCAGCTATTCCGCACATAAGAAGACAGGAATCAGGAATCAGGAATCAGGAATCAGTAGGAGGCAGGCATCAGGAGTCAGGCTGACATCAGGACTGGACCAGCCCTGATTCCTGATTCCTGATTCCTGATTCCTGCCGATCGTGTTGCCAGACGACGTCGCGGTGGCCGGTCAAAAAATGCCACCACCCCTGCAGCGCCGCCGCATGCATGGTGATTGCGATGCTGAACATCTTCATCGGGCGACCGATGATGGACCACGACGCCAGCGCGGGCGTCCGCTTCCATGCCGCCCAGGCGATGCCGCCGGCGGAGAGTCCGGCGATGACAACGACCCATGGCGCCGCGAGCGCCGCCAGCACGGCCAATGCGATCAGCGAGGCGGTCAACAGCACCGGCACCAGAAAGCGCACGATCTTGTGTGAGAACAGAAAGAACGAGAACAGCCCGTACCGAAACACGTTCAGCAGCGATACATGGCGCCACAGCGCGCGCAGCGTCCGGTTGGTGATCCGCGCCTGCCGACGGAACTCACTCGTGACCGAATTACCGGTCGGCTCCGAACACGAGGCGTCGACCGCAAACACACACTCGGCACCTTGTGCGATGACGTCCAGCGGAATGACGAAGTCGTTGATGTCGTCATCGCGCAACGGCCGGAACAGACGACGACGGATGGCGAAGACGGCCCCATCGGCGCCGACACAACAGCCCCATCGACTCTCCGCTGTCTTGATCATGCGTTCGAGCGATGTGTACACGTTCGTCACTCTGGCCACGTCGCGAGATCCACGCGTCACGTATCGCGTGTATCCGGTAGCGAGGCCGACCGCGGGATCGACGAAGTGGCGAACCAGCTTCGGAATCGTCTCCGGAGCGAAGGTCGCGTTGGCGTCGGTGAACACCACGAGATCGCCGCGCGCGTCCGCGATTGCGTGATTCAATCCGATCGATTTTCCGTGTCGCTCCGGCTGGGCCAGCAGCCGGACACTTTCGGACTCGAGCGATCGGACGATGTCGTTGGTCCGATCGGTCGAGGCATCGGACACCACCAGCACGTCGAGGTGCTCGCGCGGATAGTCCGATTCCAGAACGTTGCGGATCTTCTGGGCGATGGTCGCTTCTTCGTTGAAGGCCGAGATGATGACCGTCACGGGGCGACGCGACCGCCGCCGATCGACCAGGGCACGTGCGCGGGGGCACACGGCACCGAGGAGCGCTGCGATCATCGGAAATCCGAGATACGCGTACAGTGCCGTAGCAATACCCAGCACAACGACCGTGAGCAGAGAGCCTTCGAGAGTCATGGTTTCAATGCCCCGTCGATGCAGCGCCGTTCCGGCGCCGCACCTGCATCGTCATGGTCAGTAGGACACCGACGCTCGAACGGAGCCGTTGATCGGACGAGATCCGCGCACACCGGTGTGGCGCTCGTCGTGAGTGCCATCGGTCGGTGTCCCGTGCCAGTCGATGACCTCGACGGCTTCGAAGCCGGCTTCGCGGAACCAGTCCATCACCTCGGACGCGCGCTGGCGCCACGCGTAGGTCGGCGCCAGACGATCGCGCGCCGACATCAACGCGCGATCGAACGTGAACGGGGGCACGTTGTCGTCCCAATGCCGCCGCAGCCGATTGACACCGACGTATCCGAGCGCAAGTGAGGCCAGCATGGCCGTGCCGATCGGTTCGGGCGCGCGGTCGAAGAGCGGACGAAGCGCGGTTCCGGCGGCAGACGCCATTCGCTGCAGTGCCGTGCCGCTGACCGAACGCATCGCATCGACCCAGACGTAGAAACGGCCGCCTGGCCGACAGTGCTTGGCCATCGCCAGCAGCGACTCTCGCGTCGAGTAGGTGTCATGCAGGGTGGCGTGCGCACAGATGATGTCGAAGGCCGGCGGGTCGAACGGAAGATGGAACGCCGATGCCTGCACGAAATGGAGCATCGTATTGTTGCGAAACCGCTCGGCCGCCCCGAGTACCGCGCCGCTCAAATCGACGCCGACGGCGTCGCACTTGAGCTGCCGGCGCACCCGCGACGTCGTCTGCCCCTCGCCGCACCCGATATCGAGCAGCGTGGCCGAGGTCTCGGATGCCGGCAGCACGGGACCTGCCACGAGCTTCTGGTGATCGTCGGGCCGGCTGCCGTTGCGCGTCACCCCTCGATCGTGCGCCTCGCCGCGATTGATCGATCGAAGGATGGCGAATTCGTCCGGTTGCGGCGGACACGACGGGAACCGATAGCGCGACCCGAGCTTGGACAGCGGGGCCGAGTAGTCCTGCGCGAACTTCGCGTGCACGACGGTCTCGTACGGGACCATCAAGGGGACGCCTCGCACGATCGGATACACGAGACCGGCGGACGGGGCGAGCAGGACGCCGGCATCGACGCGACGACAGAAGTCGCGCTGCGAGGCCAAGTGCCGATAGCCGGCGGCCGCGGCGGCCTCAGCCATCTGGTCGGTCAGGGGTGCGTTGGTCTCTCTGAACGAGACGAGCGTCAACGCCTCCCCAGAAATGGGGCATCGAAGCTGGGCCGAAAAGCGTTTCCACATGGTAAAGGGTCGAAATGAACGAAGACCGTCGGGATCGCCGAGCGTGCAGGATGACGCTGGCCGGGAATACGGTGTCGCAGCGTTCGAGTCAGTACGACGTTCGAATCAGTGCGACAGTGGCGCGCGAACAGCCGCCGTCAAGGAACGATTCGCTCGCACGCCGGTGTTGCGGCGATAGTCATCCTGATCGGCGCTCGGAATGTCTCGCCAATCGAGTACTTCGGCGGTGTCGAAGCCGGCCTCGCGAAACCAATCCACGACTTGCGACGCGGGCTGTCGATGGGCGTACCGCGGCGTGAAGCGATCGAACGCCAGGTGGAGCCCACGGTTGAACGTGACCGGCTGGACGCTGCCATCCCATTTCCTTCGGAGCTGGTTGTAGGCAACGTATCCGAGTGCGATCGGCGCAAGCACCACCGTGCCGATTGTGCCGGGCGTCCGGCTGAGAATCGGACGCAGTGCGATTTCGGCGGCGTACGCGACGCGCCGGAACACGGTGTCGTCCTTGGACCCCGGTCCGTACACCCACAGGTAGAACCGTCCACCGGGCCGGCAGAACTTCGCCACCGCCAGCAGCGCGTCGTGAGTCGAATACGTGTGATGCAGCACACCGCGCGAATAGATCACATCGAAGCTGCCCGGCTCGAACGGCAGGTAGAACGCCGAACCCTGCACGAAGTGCAGGAAGGGATTACCGCGAAAGTGCTCGGTGGCGCCGACGACGGCAAGGCTCAAATCGACGCCGACCGCATCACCGCGGAGATGGCGACGCGCCTGAGCCGTGGTCAGCCCGATTCCACAGCCGACTTCGAGCAGCCTCCGCGGTTCGGTGTCCTCGTGGCGAAGACCCAGCTCGGCGATGAGACGCCGATCGTTGTCCTCGTAACTCACGTCCCAGATGACGCCGTCGTATTTGTAGCCGGCCCACTCGCGGCTGAACGTGCGCAACACGGACTTCTCACCGGGTCTCGGGGAGTACGCCGGGAACTGGAACTGCGCGCCGATGTTGGACAGGTGCCGGGAGAAGTCACGTGCGAACTGGTTGTGGAGCGACGTCTGGTACGGGAGCATCAGCGGCAAGCCCCGAGCAATCGGGTACATCAATCCAGACGAGGGCGCGAGCAGGACTCCCGCCTCCACGCGCGTGCTGAACTCGGGATCGTTCGGAGCGAATCCGATCTGTTCGGCCGACGCGGCGACGTCGTTGCTGAAGACCGCTGTGGTCTCTTTGAAAGGAACGAGCGTCAGTGCATCTCCGGAGATCGGGCATCGAAGCTGATGTGCGAATCGTTTCCACATGGTGAGGACCGTCCAATAGTTGAAAGCGCCGCGCGAACACGCGGTCGCCTATCGCTGCATCGACACAGCTACGAGCGCACCGCCCGCATCGTCACTGGTATCGAGGTGCAACACCCGCCGCAGCGTTTCGTGCTGTCGGTTCCAGTCGAGGGTGAGCTTGGTGCGCAGTGCGCTCATCTCGACCGCCAGCTGGTCAGCACGCGCGAGCGCGTCCGTCATCGCTGCGGCTAATGAGCGGCTGTCGTGTTTCGTGTACACCGTGCCGCGATTGAAGTACGCGCGCAGCGCGGCGGTGTCCGATGTCACGAGCGCCTTGCCGAGGGAGGCGGCTTCGTAGGCACCGCAGACGAGGCAGTCTTCGAGACAGGTGAGATCGACGATCACGTCGGCTGCTCTGAGCAGCGCGATGTAGTCGCGCTCGGAGAGAAAGCCGGTCACGTACACGTTGTCCGGACGCGGTGGCAGCTCGACGCGACTGTGGTTGCCCGTGATGAACATCGTCACCTGCGGGTCCATCAGCCGTGCGGCGTCGATGACCTCGCGCCACGGCTCATCGCTCGCGTAGGTGCAGACGAACACCACGGTTCGCGTCGGGCCGGCCGGGACCGGCGCGTGCGCCGGTAGATCGGCCAGCTTGTCAGGGAGCACGAACGCCTTGCCCCCGTCACGCTCGACCGCCGCGACAAGGTTCGGATTGCTGACGATGCACAGGTCGGCGGTATGCCGCATCAATGCCAGCAGCTTGCGATGGGGCCAGTTCGCCAGGCTCGGGTCAATCGCGGCATTATGGAGATCGGCGACGAACGTGAATCCCAACAACGGCTTGAGCATCGCCGTCAGGAGCCCGAGCACGGTCGATGGGCACTGCGTCACGACGACAGACGGACGGCGCCGGAGCAGGAGTGCGGCCGTGCGTGTCACCAGCGTGAGATAGCGCATCAGCCGCGCGCGGGGCGAGGTCATCTCGCACAGCTCCATCGAGAGCGCACGGCTCAACTCGCGCGATCGGCGATGCCGTTCCCACGTGATCCAGATGGGGGAGGCCGGCTGACGCCCATGATCGGCAGTCGCGCGCGATGAATAGCGTGTCAATGGGTCCTCAGCAGAGCCGATCGATAAACGTCCACATAGCGATCGACCATTCGCGACAGGTCGTATTCGTCTCGCGCGCGACGTCCCGCGCGTTCACCGAGGGCGTGCGCCTCGACGCCGTCGCCGAGTAGCCGATCGAGCGCCGCCGCCAGCGCGGCGTCGTCGCCCGGCGGCACGAGGACGCCGGCACGGCCCTCGTCGAGGACGATACGCACGTCGCCCACATCACTGGCCACAATCGGACGATTGGCGAACATCGCCTCGAGCAGCGCGAGCGGCATCGCTTCCGACAGCGATGGGAGCGCGAAGATGTCCGCCGCCGCGAGCACCGCAGCCACGTCCGCCCGCAATCCCAGCAGGTGAACGCGGGCCTGCAGCCCATGCGCACGCGCATGCTCCATCAGCCCGTCCGCCAGGTCGCCACGGCCGCCGATGGCTACGTGCACGGTCGGGTGGCGATCGGCGATCAACGCGAGCGCCTCGATCAGATGCGCGTGGCCCTTGACGGGATACAGATTCCCGAGCGCAACGATCAGTCGATCGCCGGTGCGCAGGCCCAGTTCGTGCCGCAGCGTGACTCGCTGCGCCGGCACGAAGCGAACGCCGTTGGGAATCATCTTGATCCGCGACTGGCGAATCACCAGCGTGCGACTGATGTCGCGCGCGCAGGTCGTCGACACTGCAATCGTGTCGGCGCTGACGGCGACCGCGGCGCGCAGCGCAAGGCGGCGCCGCAACCGCTCCGCGTAATACCGCCCGCCATGCATCGTCACTACATGGGGGATGCCCGCCAGCCACGACGCCCAGGCGCCATACACCCCCATCGAGAACTCGTGGCTGTGCGCAACGGCGATGCGGTGGCGGCGAAACGCGCCGGCCAGCGCCCGCGCCGACGCTGGTGACAGGGGGCGCTCGATGTGACAGTAGTCGACGGTCACACCCGATCCATCGAGCTGCCGTTCGAGCCATCCTTCCCCGTCCTTTGGCACGAACACGACGGTCTCGACGCCCGACGCCTGCAGCGCGGTCGCAACCTCGGCGACGACACGCTCGGCACCTCCCGGTCCGTCGGTGTTGATCAGTTGCGCCACGCGATACCCGGCGCGTCCGTCGATCGGGAGCATCAAATCCTCCGAAGCTGCAGGCCCGCGGCCCACGCCTCGAATGCGGCATCAGCAATCGCCCCGGGTACGTTGATGCGCCGGAGCGACCATGGGTCCGCCGTCGCGTCGTTCAAGCCGGTGGCCAGCGTCAACGAGGCGCGATAGCCCACCGCCTGCACGGCCGAACGGACGCGTGCGTCCCAATGGCCGTACGGATACGAGAAGAACGTGGGCGTGATCCCGGTCTCCTGTTGCACGACCTGACGGCTCGTCACGATCTCCTCATGGAGCTCGGCGTCGTCGAGCAGCGTCAGAGTGCGATGGGTGGCCGAGTGAACGCCGATTTCGATCTGTCCTCCAGCGGCAGCGCGAATGGCGGACCAGTCGGCCGGCCACAACGCCGGCGGTACCGCGAACCCGTTCGTGACATTGACGTCAGCCAGGATGGCCGCATCGTCTCCCCGCAGGCTCGTGACCCAGCGGTCGCGATTTCCTCGCTCGAGCGACACCGTCTGCGGACAGTCCCACCAGAAGCCGCGAGATCGGCCTGGAGCACTAGCGATGACGAATACGGTTGCGGGAACGTCGAGGTCGTCGAGCAACGGCACCGCGTAATCGAACACGCCGGCGTAACCATCGTCGAAGGTGATCACCGCCGTTTCGGTGAGCGGCGCCCCCGCAACGAGCCGATCCACAAACGTACTCAGCGAGACGACGTCGTAGTGATCGAGCAGCCATCGCACCTGCCGCTCGAATCGGGCGAGCGTGATGTGCATGGCGGGGTGACCGGCCACGTCCGCGTCGCCCCAGACGACGTTGTGATAGCAGAGGATGAGTCCCGCGTTCTTTGTCAGCCGCCGAAAGGTCGTCGCGCCGCAGGCGCGCAGGCCACGGTAATACAGCGTGGCCCCTGCGCTTGCCGCATCGACTCCGTTCATGCCGCCGCCGGGGGGAGCGTCCGACGCTCGATCTTGTGCATGCCGATCGCCAGCGCCACGAGCACGTACAACAACTGCGTGTAGGCGAGCGACAGGAAGATGGAACCGACGATGAATCCGACCAGCGAAGCCCCCAGTGCCTGCTTCAGCGCCGGCGACACCGGTGAGCGACGAGTGCGAAGGCGCCGCTGAAGTGGCGGCGGCTTGAACACTCGAAAGGTGCTTGCCAGCATGCCGACGAAGAAGACGAGCGCCGGGATCCCGTTTTCAGCGGTGACCTGAAGGAACATGTTGTGCGGAGCGTTCCACTTGACGCCGACGCCGTACTGCTGGCGGCTCGCCATCTCGGACAACATTCCTTCAGCGGAGGGGAAATTGTCGGTACCGAGGCCGAAGACCGGATTGCTCAGCACATAGCCGAGGCCCCGTTCCCACACCTGCAAGCGGCCTGACTCGTTCGTCTGGTTATAGTCGGTCTCCGAAAACGTCGAGCCGATCTGCCTCCAGTATCGGTCGCTCGCCACCACGAGAACCACCGCAGCGACGACGCCGATCGTCGCGAGCCGGCCTATGAGCGACATCGCGCGAAAGCTGAGGATGAAGAACAACGAGGTCGCAATCAGTGCCAGGAACCCGCCTCGGGACCCCGAACGGACGAACACCGCGCTGATCACGATCAGGCCGAGGATTGGAAACGCGCGCATCGTCCATGACCGCGCACTCATCGCCAGCAGCACACCCAACGGCATCACCGCGACCGCGACAGTCGCAAAGTCGTTGGCGTCGTAATAATAGAGGCGCCCTAGCCGCCACTGGTTCCCTTCGCCGAGCTCGAAATTCATGAGCACGACAACCGAGTAGACCGCGATCGCATAGAAGACAGCGCCGACCATGCGCTCGAGGTCGCGCGGTCCGCGAATCGCACCCGCAATGATGAACGTCATCAGCACGGTCTTCGACATCTCGCCGACGACGTAATCGAAGCTGTGACCGGCAACCAGCGCACCTGGGACGGACACCACCATCCATCCGAACAGCGCGAGCAGCCACGGCGTCGGGCCGCCGGACAGCCACGTCCAGCGGCGAACCGAAAGCCTGTCGCTACAGAACAGGATGATCGAGAGCAGACCCGCCGTAATCGCGGGTCGGACGACGTTCAGCGGTGGAAACAACTCGTGCACGCGGCCGACGGCCGTCAGGACGTAGACCGCCGTGCACACCAGAAGCAGGTCCCACTCTCGATCTAAGGTGGACGTCGTGGGCTGCGCTGACGGTGCAGCCGATGGCCACCCGCGAGTCGTGCGGGGGACAGCATCGACCAGAATCGAATCAGCGTCACTCATGAGAATCCTCGAAGACGGTCGGAAAATGATCCTGATTACCGGGTTCGGATTCCCGGAGACAGAAGGTCAGCACTGATGGCTGGAAGCCAATTGGGGTCGCACGTCAACCCACGTTCGGCCCGGTCACGGGCTCGACCGATGGATCCGTTCGGGAGCGCGCTGGTCCTGACATCTCGACGACGACGCCGTCCGACCGCGCCGAGCCCGAGAGCATGGCGGCGAGCTGACCGGTCAGGCTCCGGCCATCCCAGCGCCGGTACAATTCCGGATCGTTGCGCAGGTGCCTGTAGGCGCCGCTCGTAAGCAGGCCATCCAGGTACGTCTTCAACCCGGAGACATCGTTCGGAGAGAAACAGGTGCCACCGCCCGTCTCCTGGATCAGATCGGCGGTCGGTCCTGGCCCTGCCAGGGCCAACAGCTTCGAGCCCGATCCCAGGTAGTCGTAGATCTTGGCCGGCACGGCCATCCCATGGTTCGACGGCGCCAGCACAAGAAGGAGATGTGAGCGCTGCATTATTTGGGCGGCCTCGGTGTGCGGCAGACGCTCGATGATCTCCACCGCAGACTCGACGCCGTACCGCCGGGCCAGCGCTGCCGTTTCCAGCTGGCCGACGTAGCGGCAGTTGCCAATCAGCTTGATACGGACATCTCCGGGCCGCGCCTTCCCTTCTTTCTCGAGCGCGCTCAGCGCGGCGAAGAGCGGTTCGGGATTCCGGTCCAGATAAAGTGTGCCGGCGTAGGTGATCGTCAACCGATCGTATTTCTCGGGACGCCCGCCGAGGGCCAGGTGTCCCAGGTCGAAACCGTTCGGCAGGCATGTGAACTTGTCGCGGATGTGCGGGAACCGAGCCGTCATCGATTGCCGCATCGGCTCCGTGACGGTCAGCACCCGGTCCGCCTTGTTCATGACCATCGCCTCCATCCAGTGCTCGAGGCGCCGTGACAGCCACGACTGCGAATGGGCGGACCGTATGGCCAGCGATTCGCCCCAGGGATCCCGGAAATCGGCAATCCACGACACGCGGGTGAATATCTTTGCGATGAGGCCAACGAAGTGCACGGAGAAGGGCGGCGCAGATGTGAGGATGCAGTCGATACCGTGCCGCCGTATCAGGCGCACCGCGGTGATCGCGGCGAGGACGGACCAGTTCTTCTGTTCATCAGGCAGCAGAACGAACAGCGATCTGGCGTAGCGCCGCAATCGCTGAACGACGCCCTCGCGGCCGTTCGCTCGAACGGGCGTCTCGACCGCAGGCCGATCGCCGCTCGCACGTCCCGTTCGAAGATGCAGCACCTTGTGCTTGATCTGAGCGTAGACGTCGAAAATGCCCGACGGCTGGTGCGTCCTCGTGATCGGAACGGACTCCAGCCCTACCAGTCTGCCGTGATCGGTCCCCTCGTACTGGGGTCGATCGGCATCGTCAACCGTCAGCACGTACGGTCGCCAGCCGAACTCGGGGAGGAAACGCGCAAACCTGGAGATGCGCAGGCCGCCAACCGCTGCGCTCGGGGGGAAGTGATACGCCGCCAGCAGGATTCGCCGAGAAGACGTCGCCGGTGATACCGGCTCGCTCGGTGTGCTGCGGCGCCGATATGACAGCATGAGGCTACCTCCGCACGACCAACGCGGTGCTACCACGGGAGAAGCGGTAGCTCGACAGCGTGAACGTCTCGGTCACTTCCTGGAGCGCCGAGAAATTGAACAGAACGTTGTACGTGAGATAGGCGGCACAGCCGGCGAGTGATTCGAGCAGCAGGCGGCTGATTGGCCCCATTCCGTGCATGTACACGCCGGCAATGAGGACGACCGCAATCATCACGAGGCACCCCACGATCGGATGCCAGAGGCCGCTCATGTAACGGGCCCATCCGAGCTCGACGACTCGCAGCGTTCGGGCGGTGACGATGCCAAACAGGAACGGCCGCGTCAGCAACCACGCCAACGCCACGCCCTCGATCCCGGCGTAGCGCGCGCCTATGTAAAAAGATGGCGGCAGGACGATCGCCCCGAGCATCGTGTTCCCCAGCACCACTTGCGGTCTGCCCTTCGCCATCGCGAGGGGAGCGTGGATGGTCTCGATCGCGCGAAAGCACAAGACGACGCACAGAATCCTCAAGGGGAGCACGACCGGGAGCCACCTGGCGCCGAGAAACACGACGACGGCACTGTCGGCGACCAGAGAGAGCCCGATGAACATCGGGAACGTGACGAGCGCGACGAAGTTGACGAGTTTGAGGTAATGACGCTGCAGCGTCGCCGTGTCGTGCTGCACTGATGAGAACGAGGGAAAGGCGATCTCGTTGAGAATCGTGACGAACTTCTCCAGCGGCAACGACGAGTACTGAAAGGCCAGACTGTAATATCCGAGCTGTGTGGAACCGAGGACCTTCCCGATAATCGCCATGTCCGCAGTCGAGTAGACGTACCAGAGAAACCTCGAGGCGGTCACGTGGAAGCCGAAGTTCGTGAACAGCCCGACGTTGCGAAGGGAGAAGGAACGGTTGAACACCGGGGGGCGGTAAACGCAGTACAACACCGTGGTGACGAGCCGCAGAATCAGTGAGCCGAACACCAGACTCCACACGCCGTAGCCGAGCACCGCCAGCACCAGTGTCGAGACACCCCCTGCCAGGTTCCCCGCGATCTCGGCGGCGGCTTTCTCCTTGAATGCCATCTCCCGCTGCAGGATTGACGCGGAGGGAACGCCGATCCCATTCAAGAGAAACGCGATGGCCAGAACCCTGATGATCGCGACGAGCTTCGGCTCGCCGAAATATGCAGCCACGGGTGGTGCCAGCGGGAGCAGCACCGCGAAGAGCGCCACGTTGACGGCGACGATCACCCACCGCAGGTCGGAGAGTTGCTGCGCGCTGAGGTCGGTCCGCTGCACGATCGCCGCACCGAGACCGATTTCGTTGAACAGGTACAGGACACCGGTAAACAACACCGCCATCCCCATCAGCCCATAGTCCTCGGGCGACAGCAGACGGACGACGATGACGGTGATGATCCAGGTGATGATCTGGCCGGAGAGCCTGGTTGCAGTCAGCCAGACCACACCCTCGATCACGCGCGCCCTCAGCGGCCGGCCACTCACCGCGGCCGGCTGCATCGAAGCCGAAGGGATCTCGAGGCCGTCAGTTGTTGTGGCTCGTTCTTCAGTGAACATCGGTCCCACGTCAAAGCGCAGGCGCCCGAAATCAGTTGGCAGACGCGACAGTGTTGGCGCCAATCAGATGGCACTCCGCGATCGAGTTCACAACGTAGCGCGCCTGCTCCTCGGTCAGCTCAGGGTGCACCGGCAGCGCAAGCGTCGTCTTCGCGGCTCGCTCGCTCTCGGGAAAGTCGCCGGTCTTGTGTCCGAGGCTGGCAAAGCATTCCTGCAGATGCATCGGCACCGGGTAATACACTTCGGTCCCGATCCCGCGCTTCTTCAGTTCCGCCTGCAGCTCGTCGCGCCGGTCGACGCGGACAACGTACTGGTTGTAGATATGACGGTCGGTGGCGATGACCGGAACGACTACTGGAGAATTGGCGTCACTGCCGCTGACGAGACCGGCCTCCGAGAACAGGCGATCGTATCGTTGGGCATTGCGCTGCCGCGCCGCGGTCCACGCGTCCAGGTGCCGCAGCTTTGCCGTGACGACTGCCGCCTGGAGCGCATCGAGTCGGAAATTGCCGCCGACGACTTTGTGAAAGTACTTGGGCTTTGAGCCGTGCGCGCGCAGAACGGAAAGCTTCGACGCGCGGTCGGCATCGTTGGTCACGACCATTCCGCCGTCGCCGGCCGCACCCAGGTTCTTGGACGGAAAAAACGAAAAACAGCCGTAGTGCCCGATCGATCCCGCGCGTTTGCCCCGATGCTCGGCGCCGATTGCCTGGGCCGCGTCCTCGATGACAACAATCCCGTGGCGATCCGCGATCCGCATCACCGCGTCCATATCCGCCATCTGGCCGTACAGGTGCACGGGGATAATTGCGCGCGTCTGCGGCGTCACACGAGCCTCGACTTGCGCCACGTCCAAGTTGTAGGTCACCGGATCGATGTCGACCAGCACCGGCGTGGCGCCCAGACGTGCGATCGCACCAACTGTCGCGAAGAACGTGTACGTCGTCGTGATGACCTCGTCGCCGGGGCCGATGTTCTCTGCCATCAGGCACGCCAGTAACGCATCGCTGCCCGACGACACGCCAACGCCGTACGCGCAACCAGAGTAGCGGGCTATCGCTTTCTCGCACTCCTCGACTTTCGGACCAAGGATGAAGTGCTGCGATTCCATGACCCCGGCGATCGCCGCATCGAGGTCGGCTTTGATGGTCGCGTACTGCGCTTTGAGATCAAGCAACGGAACGTTCATTCTTCGTGTCCTTTTTGAGTTGACGATACGTCTTCTTGCCCGTGCTCAGCTCCGCGGGCAACGGTGCCTCTTCTTCGAGATCCAGGCAGCGCAGTACCCCGGGCGCGGTTTCCTTGTATCGGTATGTGCTTTCGGGGCACCGCATGATGCCGGAGGTGTCTGGCGCTCCGAGACGATGCCCGTGCCGGCTCATCCAACCCACCTGGCGTCCGGGATTGCCAATCACCAACGCGTAGTCAGGCACATCCTTCGTCACAACGGTGCCCGCACCAATGAAGGCATAGCGACCGATCGCGACGCCACACACGATCGTGGCATTCGCGCCGATCGAACACCCGCGTCGGAGGACCGTCGGTTCGTACAGCGAGTGCCGGTTCACTTGCGATCGCGGATTGCTGACGTTCGTGAGAACGCAGGAAGGCCCGAGGAACACGTCGTCTTCGACCAGCGTGCCGGTGTAGATCGAGACGTTGTTCTGGATCTTGACGTTACTGCCGATCACCACGCCGCTGTCGATGTTCACGTTCTGACCGATATTGGTGCGCGACCCGATCCTGGCCCCCTTCATCACATGCGAGAAGTGCCACACTTTCGTGCCGGCGCCGACCTCGGCGCCCTCGTCGATGTAGGCGGACTCGTGCGCGAAGTAGGGCAGCTGTGGCGTCTTCTCGGACGTCGCCAGGTTCGAATGACTCTGGAGGGCCCGCTGGCATGCATCGAGCACGCGCAACACACGGAGTCCTTCAGCGCCATCGCTGACCGGCGGCTTCCGCGTCGCCACCGCCTCGAGGAACTGCTGGCATTCGGCTCGCAGCGGCTCGCCGCTCTCGAGCGGGACGATTTCGGCCTCTGCTTTCACCGCCGTTGGAATGCGGTTCTTCCATTCCACCCGGTGTGGATAGAGCACGAGCTTGTGCTCCGCCATGTCGTCGAACACCGCCATCTTCGTCGAACCGACGACGACGAGCTTCTGCTCCTTCACCGGATGCAACCAGCTCACGAAGATGTGGCCCTGGACGCCGCTCGGAAAATCGAAATGACTGAGCGTGACGTCGACGACATCCTGATTCAAATAGGCGTTGCCCTGACACGACACGTAGCTCGGCATCTCGTTCAGCAGCGCGAGCATCACCGAAATGTCGTGGGGTGCGAAACTCCAGAGAATGTTCTCTTCGGTGCGAATCTTCCCGATGTTGAGACGATTCGAGTAGATGTAGGTGAGCTTGCCGAGAGCACCACTCTGAATCAGTTCCTGCAGCTTGAGGATGGCGGGGTGATAGCGCAGGATGTGACCGACCATCAGGATGCGGCCCTTCGCATTCGCCAGTTGGACCAGCTGCTCACCATGACGGACGTCGATCGCCAGCGGCTTCTCGACGAGGACATCCTTGCCGGCCTCGAGCGCCGCCTTCGCCATCTCGAAGTGCGTGACCGCCGGGGTCGCGAGCGCAACCGCGGTGATCGCGGGGTCGGCGAGCAGGGCGCTGTACTCGCGATAGAAGGAGACCGCGGGATATTGCGCGCGGCACTCCCGTTCCACGCCTTCGCGATCATCACAGAGCGCGGCAACAGCGCCGAGTTGATGAAAATTCCGGACGAGATTCTTGCCCCAGTAACCGACTCCCACCACTCCGACCCTGACCTGGCTTGCGGGTTCTGATTGCGTTTCCATGTCGATGTCTCCGTGACCGCGAGTATTACGATGCCGATTCGGCGACGACAGAGGGGCCTACTAAATCCACGAGATCCACACATCGCGACGCTGCATGACCGTCGCCATACAGCAAGGGGCGGATGGTCGGCGGCTCGAACCGCCGCACGGCGTCGATGATGCTCGCCTCGTCCGCCCCGACGACGCGATTCCAACCGGCTGCGACCGTTTCAACCCATTCGGTCTCGTCACGCAGCGTGATGCACGGCACGCCCAGCCAGTACGCTTCCTTCTGGAGACCCCCCGAATCCGTCAGGATCGCCCTGGCGCCCGCCGCCACCGCCACCATCTCGAGGTAGCCAAGCGGATCGATGAGACGCACATGCGGCTTCAGCACGTGTCCCGCCGTCCCGATCACCTTGCGTGCTCGGGGGTGCACTGGAAAGACCATCGGCTCTTCGATCGCATTGAAAGCCGACAGGATGCTCGCGAGGCGACTCGGGTCGTCGGTGTTCTCGCCCCGATGCAACGTGACCAGCAGATATCGACCGCGTTCGAGTCCTAGCTGGCTCAGGATCGCCGGAGCACCCGTGGAGACGCGGCTGCGAGCCCAATTCAGCACGTCGAGCATCACGTCACCGACGAGATGAACGTTCCTGACCACGCCTTCCGCCGCCAGGTTGTCGATCGCCGTCTGGCTCGGACAGAGCAGCAGCTCAGAGAGATGGTCGGCGACGACCCGATTGAGTTCTTCAGGCATCCGACGGTTGAAGCTTCGGAGGCCGGCCTCGATATGCACGATCGGAATGCAGAGCTTGGCGGCCGCTAACGCACCAGCGACCGTGGAGTTCGTGTCGCCGTAGATCAGCAGGGCGTCCGGCCGCTCGGACAACAGTGCGCCCTCAATGCCCTTCAACATGGCGGCCGTCTGCTGCGCGTGCGTGCCCGATCCGACGTCGAGGTTCACATCCGGTCGGGGCAGTGGCAACCCATCGAAGAAAATCCCCGACATCTCGTAGTCGTAATGCTGGCCGGTGTGCAGCAGGATTTCCTGATGGCGCTGCCGCAGGACTCGACTGACGGCCGCGGCTTTGACGAACTGGGGCCGTGCCCCGACGATGGTCAGAATCTTCACTGAAGGATGTCAGCGCGCCCGTAGATCCGCCGCCGGCGTAGCCTGTCGCCGTGTCGCCGAGGCACTCCACTCGCGCAGTCGGCCAAGGGGTGTGCGCACGTCGACGTAGGGATCGTCACGGTAGACGAACAAGATCCAGATCAGACCGAACACGATGGTCATCGCGACTCCGGCGGCGATGAAGCCAACCGGACCGACGACCCCGAACCACTCCTTGAACCAGAACAGCAGCGCCAGCACTGGCACGGCACCGAGCGCGGCACGTGGGACCACGTACTGCACGTACTCGAGCAGGCCCACCTTCAACTCGCGACACGCGATCCCGATGACCACCACGCCGAAGAGCACGTTGGGGACCGCGGTGCCGATCGCGACGCCAGTCAGACCCAACGGCCGCGCCAGTACCGCGCTCATCAGGAGGTTGACTACGCCGGCTGCCAGGAAGACGACCGTCGGAACACGCGGCTTGCCCAGCCCCATCAGGATCGGCAGCGCGACCCCACGTGCCGGCAGGAAGACGAAGCACGAGGCAACGAGCATCTGCAGGACGGCTCCGGACGCCTCCTGGTACTCCGGTGAGATCCACCATCCGACGAACCGCGGACCGAGGACCAACAGGAACAGTCCGGCGGCAATCGACAACGACAGCGACGCCTTGGACCACCTGAGGAACACCTCGCGCAGCTCCTCGGCGCGGTTCTGCGTCGAGAGCGAGGTCGCCATCGGCGCGACCACCGCCGCGATGCCGATGACGAATTCGACCAGGTAGACGACGAGGCTGTTCGCGATGGCGTAGTACGGAATCAATCCGACGCCCAGCAGCGCCCCGATGACGATGGCGTCGGTTTCGAAGCTGAGACGACCGCCGCCGGCCATCAACAGCACGAACACGCTGAACGACAGGATCTGCCGCATCATGCGCCAATCGAACAGGCGCAAATTGATGCGGATGTAGGAGTAGCGGAGACGCACCAGCGCCCACGACGCCGTGAAATCGAACGCGAGCGCCACCAACTGGATGACCGCGAGGAACGTCAGCGACGGGCGCAGCGGCAGCACCCAGATGGTCAGCGCGAACCGCAGCAGCAGCGTGCTCACGCGGACCAGATTCCTCGGCACGAAATCGTGATGGGCGAACAGGATGCCTTCGGGCAGCAGCGCCACGAAGCTGAGCGACATGTAGACGACCATCAGCGCACAGGCCGCGTAGGCGTCGGTCCGATAGTTCGAGGGGATGTCGTAGAACAGGAACATTCCCCAAAGCGCACCGCCAATGAGGAATGCGGCGCCGGCCAGAACGAGATACAGCCCCGCGCACGTACCGATCGTCTGGTTCGACTTGGTCCAATCCTTCAGGCTCAGGTGCTGTCCGAGGAAACGCACGAGCGCCATCGGCACTCCGAGCGATATCAAGCTCAGATATCCCGTGATCGCGTTGACCAACGTCCAGGTGCCGTAACCGTCCCCTCCGAGCGTGTGCAGCACGATCGGCGTCGTGATGTAGCTCAGGAGGACGTTGACGACGATCAGTACCCAGTTACTTCCGACGTTACGTAGCACGATGCATCCGTGCGGGCGTCGACGCTTCTGCCTAGAGCAAGGTCGAACCCGAATTGGTAGGGATGGGGATGCCAGGTGGAGATCGGCACACGAGGAAGATGGAACGGATCCGTCCCGCGGGTAATCGTGCCCCCGAACGCCGCACAACAGCAGCGGAACCCGGAGGCTTTGACGAGCGCGCGATTGGCTTCGGTCAAATGCTCGCGCCCGCCGTAGGGATACGCGAACGATTCCACGCGCGCTCCGAGCGCTTGCTCGAGGTCGTCGCGCGCTCCCTCGATCTCGATTCGTGCGATCGGGGGCTGAACCGTACCCAGGTCGACGTGGGTGCGCGTGTGGGCGCCGATGTCAAACCCGAGACGATGCAGGGCGATGACCTCGTCCCACGTCATCCAGGGATACTGCACGCCCCGCCGAAGGTCCCAGAACGGCACGACACTCGTGCCGATCCATCGCGACACGACGAAGAACGTCGCCGGCAGTTCCAGCCTCGCCAATATCGGGGCGGCGTTGAGCAAGTTGTCCCGATAGCCGTCATCGAACGTAATGGCGAGGGCACGGCTCGGCGTCGTCCCGCGCTCGAGCATGCTCACGAGATCGCGGAGCGAGACGACGTTGAAGAAGCGCTTGAAGAACTCGCAGTACTCCTCGAACGTACGTGTATCGACGGTCAACCCGTCCGAGCGATCCGAGTCGTCGCGGACGCGGTGGAACGCCACGATCACGGCCTCGTGCCTCATCAGCAGCGCGTCGAGGCGCACGGCGAAGAGACTTCGGCCGAGCAGGCTCTTCAGGGTGCTCATTCAGCGGCTCGCGGTGCGGTTGCCGACCGCCAGACAGATGGCATCGACGGCCTGAGTGATGTGGTCGAAACACACCTCGAACGCCCGGTCGTCGCCGTTGATGGGATCGGCAATCTCCATCGGCGTCGAGGGTGCGAGTGACGTCAGGAGATGGATCTTCGGGCGGGCCTCGGGAAACCGCTCCCGCAGGGCCACCAGTTGGATCAAATCGACGGCGAGCACGACATCGCTGGCCTGCATGGCGGCCGCAGACACGCGCGAGGCAGTGTGGTCATGAAGATCGACCTGCCGTCGCCGCGCGAGTCGCAGCGCGATCGGATGGGCCGACCGCCCGGGAAGCGCTTCGACGCCGGCGGACACGATGCGCCGATGGTCGGCGTCGTTCAGACGCTGCTGCAGCAATCGCGCCGCAAACGCACTGCGGATGATGTTGCCGTGACACACCACCAGTAACTGCGTGGCAGTGCGCAGCGCCTGCACCAGCGCGGCGGGATCGCGGCGAACCTGCGCCGTCGAGCGGCGGGCGATCTCGCAGGCGACCTTCAGCCGCGCGCGTTCCACCACGCTCCGCACGACCGCCGTCAGCAGCGACCCGACGCCCGGCCGCGGCTTGTCGGCCGATTCCAGGATCGATGAACCGGTATCGAACATCGAGCTCACCTGTGTGTTCTCACGCGGTGCGACGACATCGGTGCGAGGCTTCGATAAACGTTGAGGAGCGCCGCGCCGCTGCGCTCGTGCGAGAAGGCTCGTTCGACGGTCTGTCGTGCGCGCGCACCGAGCCGCGCCGCGTACTCGCGATTACGCATCAGCTCGAGACAGGCCCGCGTCAGCCCGCCCTCATCGCCGGGCGGCACCAGCAGACCGTTGATGCCGTGTTGAATCACTTCGGGAATACCGCCGACGTCCGACGCCACCACCGGACGCGAGAGCGCCATCGCCTCGAGCAGTGACATCGGAAGGCCTTCGCTGTGCGAAGGCAGCACGAAGATGTCGAGCGCCGCCATCACGTCGTAGATGTCGCGGCGCGAGCCGGGGAACAGGCAGGCGTGGCCGACCTCCTGCGCGTGCGCCGACGTCCGCAGCTCCTCGTGCAGCGGCCCGTCGCCGACGATCAGCATGCGCGCGCGCGCGTCCACCTGCAGCAGTCGCTTCGTGACGGGCAGCAGATGCGCGTGGCCCTTGACGACGTCCAGCCGGCCGGCGGTGCCGATCAACGGCGCGGTCGGATCGATGCCGAGCTCCAATCGCACGAGCATGGGGTCGCGACTGGGCACGATCCGGCTCAGATCGAGGCCGTTATGGATGCACGTGACCATCGTGGCCGGGTATCCCGAGTCCCAGAGCGTCTCGACCATGCGTTGCGACACGGCAATCACGAGATCGCAGAGATTCTGCTGCGTGAGCCGATCGAGTCCGTCGTACACCTGGCTCTTGATGTGGCGCCAGCCCCGCTCCGGCTCCACCAGACCGTGAATGGTCCGCACGACGCATGGCACGCCGGCCATTCGCGCCGCGAGCGTGCCCAGGATGCCGTCCTTGTACTTGTGCACGTGGACGAGATCGCACGGATGCTCACGGAGTACGCGCCGCAGCCCGAGCAAGAGACCCAGCAGGCTCGTCCGCGTCTCGTCGATGACGATGACGGTGACGTCGAGCCGCCGCAATTCATCGGCGAGGCGGCCATCGTTCAGCAGTACGGCGGTGATGCGCACGCCAGGTTGCTGAACCAGGTACGCGATCGACGCCGTCACTTGGCTCTCGGCGCCGGCCCAGAGATCGCCGCTGATGATGTGGCAGAGATGCAATGCCGGCGACGACCTGACGGCTTCCGAGCGACGCTCGTGACGTTCGGCGACGACCTGGGTGGACATCAGCGTCCCCGCTCGACGCGCACGTGCGTGTCGACGGCCACCTTCGTCATCGGCCGCCGCGTCCGGCGGGCGACCGTGCCAGCGAGCGACCGTCCGTAGTGCCACAGCTCGTGCCATGCCGGGGCGAGGTCGTCGCGCCGGACGAGCTCGTTGCGCACGCCAGGTGCGCTCGCTCGGATGAACTCGAGCGCCGCGCGCAGGATCGACGTCTCACCATCGGCGGCGATGCGATCGCGGCCCGAGACGCGCAGCAGCAGATGCTCAACGTCACCCAGCCACCACCGAGTCCTGCGGCCGACGGCGTAGGTGTCGGGCAGCGCGGGGCGGCCCCCGAGCGCCAGTTGGCAACTCAGAAACGGAAAGTCCACGCCAGCGTCGATCGCAAGCTGCAGCGATCCCCAGAACCGGCCGTTGACTTCCATGAGCACCGGCGTCCCGGTCTGCCGGTCCTGCTTGTATTCGAGCATGGCGACGCCGTGCCATCCGAGCGGCTCGAGCAGACGCCGCGCCTGTTCGCGCAGCTCCGGGTCGACCGGACGGCTCTCCGCCAGCACGCTCACGCCGCCCGACGGCGGCCGCTCTCGCAACCGCGCATGCTGGAACGTCGTCAGCACACGGCCGCGCTCGCAGAGCACGAACACGCCGATGCCACGGCCGACGATGCGCTCCTGGACGAGCGAGGGGTACGACGCGAGATAACTGGTCCCCTGATAGAGCTTCAGCAGCTCGCCGCGCGTCGAGACGTAGTGCACGCCACAGCCAAGCCAGCCGTCGGGCGTAGGAATCCGCGACCGCGTCGCCTTGACCACCGCGGGAAACGCGATCCGGTCCTGAACGGTTCTGAGCGCCGCGATGCCATCAACGAAGTGCGTCGCCGGGATCGCGATGCCGCATTTGTCAGCGCGCCGCAGCAGCGCCCCTTTGTCGGTCACGCGCTCGAACGCGTCGAAGGGCGGGACGGCCAGCGCCGTATGCGCGCGCAGCGCATCCTGATTTCGCGCAATCGCATACGTCGTGACGTCGGTGACCGGCATCAGCACGTCGATCCGCTCGCGCACGACGAGGCGTTCGATGAAGCGGTCGAACGCATCGGGCTCCCGGTACGGCGAGGGATACGTGATCCGGCGGGCACAGTACCGGGACGACGCCGCAAGCGGCCGCTCATGCTGCTCGCCGACGATCACCGACAGGGCACGCCGGCCGAGGGACCGCGTCACCGCGAGCGCGGCCCGCTGATCTCCATCCAACACGAGCACATTCATGAGCGTGGTTTCGCGTGGCCGGTCCTCCGGCCTGGTGGACATCGTCGAACGACCAGACGGGTTCGCTGGTCTACTGAATGAGGTACTTCCGGACGCGAGGTCCGAGATGCCGGGTGACACCGAGCGGGAGCGCTCTCCAGAGGTGGATGAACGTTCCTTTGCCTGCCTCGAACGTCCGCGTCGTCCGCCGATGGACCGCCACCGGAATCGTGTACCAGAAGAGCGGCTCTTCTTCCGCTCCCCACTGGCGTTTGAATCGATAGGTCCCTGAGCCGCGCGTCGAGCGGCCGAAATCGAAGCGGCCGAACCCGTCGCGACATGCACCGCGAATCGTCTCCCAATACAGCAGCATGTTGGGGGAGAGCGATCGGTATTCGGTCAGACACGACGCCCACGGGACGGTGAGGACGTCGCCGGTCGCCAGCGCGACCAGTCCGCCGATCGTCGTGTCCCCTTTGCGCACGATCATCACGCGTGCGCGATCGCGAAACGCCTCCACCATCGTCGTGAAGAACGACTTCGCGTGCACCGGCGAACCGAGCTCACGCATGCGCGAGGCGAACACGGAGTAGAACGCGTCGACGTGCTCGACGCCGCCGCACTCGACTGAGAGACCCGAGCGCTCGGCTTTACGAATCTCGCTGCGCGCGCCGCGATCGAGGGCACGCCAGGCGACGTCGGCATCCGGCGTCAGCGTCAGCACGAGATTGACCTTGTGCTCTCGCGGCGGCGGCGACGTCAGCCCGAGCCGCCGCGGCGATCGCAGTTCCACCAGACGTGCGCCGGCCTCCGCCGCTTCGTCGACGAGCCTGGTAATCAGCGATTCGATGAGCTCAGCCGAGGCCGCGGTCGGTCCGCCGCCGTCGAGAAACGGCATCGACGTCACGACGTCGCCGATGAACGGCCGGCGGACGATGAAGGCCGGCAGCAGCGCGCGTCGCCCGGCTGCGTCCTCGGCGCCGAGGTACAGCGGGTGATGGCCATAGACACGGCGAATCACGTCGGCCCACTGCGGCGCGTGCGCGAGATCGGGACGAGGATCCGCGGCGAGGGGCCAGCTCTCGATCGCGTCTGGAGGCAGCCGCGTGACGCTCACTGTTGAAGGAAGCACCATCATGCACGGGCGCGAGGCGTTGTGAATTCGAACGGGCTGGCGACGGGCGGCGCCACCGGCATCGGGTAGTGGTCGAGCACGTCGCGAACGGTGCTGAAGTGGAACTGTGCGAACAACTGCGACAGCTTCGCGACCTGTTTCTTGACGCCGACGTAATGGCGGAACGCATCGCGCCACGGCATCGGCGGGCGCGGCTGGTCAGGATCGAGCTCCCACGGATGCAGATAGAACATCACCGGCTGCCCCTCCGCGGTGTTGACGCGCTGGATGCCGAGCCGGAACAACGCATACGGCGCGAGCCGGAAATAGCCGCCGCCGCCGATCGGCAGGTTCCATCCGAGCACGCGCGCCGTGCTGATCGGGAATTCGATCAAACTCGACGTCCCGTCGCGCCAGATCTCGTAAGGGAAACGCGGCGCCGTGTGCACGCCGTAGCGATCGTGGACGATCGGGTAGACGCTCGAATCGTAGCGGAAGCCCTCTTCGAGCAGGATCTGAAACGCCCAGCCCTGCTCGCGTCCGATCGAGAAGTTCGGCGCACGATACCCGACGATCGGTTCGCCGATGACGTCCTCGATGCATTGCTTCGCTCGGCGGACGTCGTCTCGAAACTCGCCCGGCGATTGCTGGTGGACGTCCGTGTGCCGATCGCTGTGACAGCCGACCTCGTGACCGTGTTCGGCGATTCGCCGGACCACGGCCGGATGCAGCGCCGCCACTTCGCCGAGCACGAAGAACGTCGCTTTCGCTCCATGCTCCTGCATCAGCGCGAGCAACTGGTCGGTGTTCTGCTCGACGCGGCTCTCGAACGTGGCGATGGGAATGCCCTGCGTGCCGCGTCTGAAGATCGCCGCGTGGTAGTACTCCTCGACATCGACGGTCAACGCATTGGAGATGGTGCTGGCTCTCGTGTGACTGACGGCAGTGGTCACGTGAACACCGGATCGGTTGTCAGAACGTTCGGTCGTAGCAACACTGACGGGGGACGGACCGACCTTGCCCGTCACGTGGCTGACGATCGCGCGCCTGTCTCCGTCGGTCAGCCAGTGGTGTGTGGGAATCGTCAGCAGGTGATCCGCCGCGAACGCCGCGCGCGGAAACTGCTGGCCGGCGAAGCGCCCGGCGATCTGAGGAATCTCGTTGACCGCCGTCGGGTAGCCGGCGGCGATCCCCAGACCGTGTCGACGCGATTCGTCGAGCACTCGTCGCTTGTCCTCAGTCGTCGCCGCGAAGACCGGCAGGCGCAAGTACGGATGGTTGCCGTGTGATGGCCATCCAAACCCGAGGCGCCGGCGCAGCTCCAGCGCGTTCTCCCTGCGTGTGCGACGGGAGCGCTGCATCCGAATCCGCATCCGGCGCATGAGGCCGGCCTGCAATCCAGACAGGCGTCGCGGCGTCACCCGCGTCGGAAAGATGGTGTCGCCGAGACGAAGAAACGGCAGGCCCGCGGGAATCCAATACAGGCTCGGCCGAATGAACAGCGACATCGCCACGACCTTCATCAGGCCGGCCACGGCGCTCGTGAGCCCCGATGATGGAACCGCCGCGTAGACCTGCTCGACCGCGCTTCCGATCGTCGGACAATTGGTGACGATCACGCCGCCGTCACCACAAGTGACCTGCTTGCCTCGGCCGAGGCTGAAGATGCCGACGTCGCCGAACGTGCCGAGCATCTGGCTGTTGAATTTCACACCCATGGCCTGCGCCGCATCTTCGACCATATAGGCGCCGTGAGACTGACAAACCGCACGCACGCGGGCGAGGTCGGATGGAACGCCGAACAAGTGATGCGCGATCACGCACAGCGTTCGGTCGTTGACGACGCGCGCCAGCTGCGCGTGATCGAAGTCGAACGACGATGGCTCGAGGTCGCACAGCACCGGCCGTAGTCCAGCCGCGATGACGGCGGCCGGCACCGTGTAACAGGTGTAGGCCGGAAGCACCACGTCGGTCCGCCGCGACAGCGATGCCAGCGCCTCGAGCGCCACCGTGAGCGCGGCCGTCCCCGATGACAGCAGGAACACCTGGCGCACGCCGAACGTGCGCGCGATCTCCGCCTCGAACGAGGACAACGCCGGCTCGGGATGACGCATGCCGCGTAGCCCGTGCCACAGGTCTGCCGGGCCGAGCGGCGCGGCCGCCGGCGGGAGGGTGCGTCCGATTCTCATGCGGATTGTCGCTGCGTCGCGCCGATGCGCTGTTCGAACAAGCCCTTCAAACGCACGCGATCGACCTTGCCGTTGCCGCCGACGGGCAGTGCATCGGAGGGCATCCAGTGCACCGGCAACATGTAGCTGGGGACCAGGCGACTCAGTTGGCGCCGCAGCGTGATCGGACTACATGCCCCCGCCGCTTTCGGAACGTAGGCGCAGCAGATCAACGCGCCGTCCAGACCGCTGTGGTCGAGCGCCACGATCGCGGAGTCTTTGACGGCGTCGATGCTGCTCAACGCCGATTCGATTTCGGCCAGCTCGACACGATACCCGCGCGTCTTGATCTGTCCGTCACGTCGTCCCTCGAGGTGCACGACGCCGTTGCCGTCGATGCGTGCCCGATCGCCGGTACGAAACAGCCGCTGCTCCGGATGTTGGGGATGACGGACGAATGCCGCATTCGTCTGCGCGATGTCGCCCCAGTAGCCACGCGCCACGCCGACACCGCCGACGTAGAGATCGCCGACCTCGCCGGCCGGGAGCGACTCGAGCGCAAGCCCGAGCACGAGCAGTTCCTGCCCCGTGCACGGCGTCCCGATCGGAATCGACGCTGGTGCGTCACCACCGGCGGCAACCGTGTAGGAGGCGCTCACGATGCCGGTTTCCGCGGAGCCGTACAGGTGTGTGAACGCGACGTGAGGCAGCCGCGTCGTCCAGTGGGCCAGCGATGACCGCGACAGCGAATCGCCGGCCCAGACCACACGCTTGAGCGCCGGAAAGTCGCCAACGAGATCGAACTGCGCCATGTGCGACAACACGGATGGCACCGAACACCAGTGCGTGATCTCCGACGTGCCGATGAACGCCGCCAGGTTGTTCGGGAGCACGCTGACGAGCGGCGGAACCAGATGGAGCTGCGCTCCGACCGCCATCGCCGCGAACACGTCGAGCAGCGCCAGGTCGAGATGCAGCGGCGAGTGACACGACAGGCGATCTCCAGACTCGAGGCCGAAGGACCGCGTCGCCCACGCGGCCGTGTGCATCACGTTCGCATGGGTGAGGACGACGGCCCTGGGCGCCGACGACCCCGATGTAAAGACCACGTGCGCCGCATGGAACGATCGGTTGCGCACGCGAACGGGATCGGCGGGGTACACCGAGAGGTCCTCGACGCGGAACTCGACGTTCAGGGCGCGCGGCGCTGTCTGATCGAGCCATCCAATCGACAGCCGGCCCGGTGGCTCCGCTGCAACGATTTCGCGGAGGAGCGGCTCGATCTCCCCGCCGGCTAGCATCCATCTGATTGCACAGGTCGTGATCATCCGGTGCAACCGCGCGCTCGGGCTTGCCGGGTCGAGCGGAACACAGATGCCGTCGGCTTTGTAAATGCCGAGCAGACTGGCAATCGCGACGGGCGATTTCGGCACCAGCAGCGCGATCGGTTCGCCCTGACGGCAGCCCGCTTCCCTGAGCACGCGGGCGAGTCGATTCGACAGCGCATCGAGCTCACCGTACGACAGTCGCGCTGCACCGCAGACGACCGCGGTCGCGTCAGGTCGCGTCCGCGCCTGAACTGTGACCCAGTCCTGGAGCAGACGAGGCAATTTCATGAAATCGTCCTTTGTCCTTGGTTCTTCGGGCGTGGTCCGGCCTTGGTCCTTCGTCCTCTGTCCATGCGAGAGTGCAGTGGCCCGGTTGCGTGAGGGACCCTGGACCAAGGACCAGGGACGGACCACGAACTAAGAACGAAGAACCAGGGACCAACGAGGCGCGCTCGATCTGAGGTGCGCGCGATGTGTTCAGGTTCCGTAGTAGCCGTAGTACTTGCGGCGCGGCCGGTCGTCGCCGTTGAAGACCATGCCCATGACCTTGCCGGCATCGAGCTGTCGAACGGCTTCGCCGAGCATCTTGCGCGTCGTCTGGTGCGCGGCGACGACGAACAGAAACGCGTCGACCCAGCGGCCGAGCGCGCGGCAATCGGCAACGGGCAGCACGGGCGGTGTGTCCAGCAGCACGAAGTCGTACTGACGACGCATGTCCCCGAGCACGCCCTCCATTCGCGATGACGCGAGCAGCTCGTACGGTTTCGCGTGGGCGCGTCCGGGCAACAGGACCGAGACGTTGATCGCATCGAGGCGCCGGACGGCAGCCGTCAGAGTGCACGTGTCGTCAGCGAGGATGTCGGCCAACCCGAGCGAGCGCTCGTCGGTGAGGCCGAGATAGCGTGCCACGGCCGGGCGGCGGAGATCCGCATCGACCAGGAGCACGCGCGTGCCTGACGACTGCGCGAGCGCACCGGCGAGGTTCAAGCTCGTGACCGTCTTGCCCTCGCCGGGTCCGGCGCTCGTCACCGCAACGACACGCAGATCGTTGTCGCGCCGCTTTCGCTCGATCGTGTCCCGCAACGCGCGGTACTGTTCGGCCTCCGGCGAGTGCGGCTTGCGAATGCTGACGAGCTCTTCGGCGGGACGCGGACGCTCCTGCCGTGACGGTTGCTGCAGCAGCGTTTCCATGGTCACACTCCTCGCGTGGTGAGGCGGGTGATCATCTCGTTGCCCGCCGTGACGAACCAGGAACCGGCGGCGAGCAGCGACAGCACGACAATCGCGGCACTCGTGGCCAGCACGCGACGCATCCGACGCCGCCGCGTCGCTGCGGTCGTGAGCACCCGCGGGATCGTGGCAAGAATCGGCGCTTTCACGAACGAGCGCAGGTCGTCGGGCGCATGGAACGACGAGTCGAGCTGCTCGAACAGCACGATCGCGATCACGCCGGCGACGAGCGCCGCCAGCGCCGCAATCGCCATCAGCCACACCCGGTTGGGCGCGATCGCCGAGCGCGGCGGAATCGCCGGGTCGAGGATGCGGAACTCCTCGGCGCCCTGATTCTGTTCGAGCGTCGCCGCAATCCGCGCATCTTCGTAGGCTTTCAGCAGTAGCTGATAGCGGTCGCGTGTCGTGTCGTAGCCGCGCGCCAGCCGCTCGAGATCCATCGCTTTCGTCGGCGTACTGGCCAGCCGCTGCTCATAGGATCCGATCGCGCGCCGCAACGCGCCCTCCTCGGATCGCAGTGCCTGGAGCTCCGCGTCGACATCGGAGAGCGACGCCGTCCCGGCTGCCGGCTTGGTCGTCGCTGACGGCGGCGGGACTTTGGCGGCGGCCGCGCGCGTCGCCGCGAGTTGGGCTTCGCGCGCCGTCACCTCGGCACTCAACCGCGCCACTTCGGGATAGCGGTCGCTGTAGCGGTTTTTCATGGCGGCGAGATCCTGCCTGAGTCTCGCCAACTCGCTCTCCGCCGTCCGCACGTCGGCCATCACCGCGCCGCTGGACGCGTCGGTCAACTCCCGTTGAATCCGCTCGCGCCGCTCCATCTGCCGTTGCTGCAGGTCGTTGTTCAACTGCAGCCGCGCACTCAAGCGGCTCAGGGCCGACTCGTTGACCCCGAGCTGCTGCGGCAGCGCGCTGCTGTTACGGCGAATGTAGTCGCCGGTCTTCGACTCATGCTGCTCGAGCTCGGCCTTCAGCGACTCCACCTGCTCGTTGAGGAACCCTGCGGTTCGCATGGCCTGGCGCTGCCGCGCGTTCGAGTTCTCCTCGACGTAGTAGTCGGCCAGCTTGTTCGTCACTTCAGCCGTCGTCGCGGCATCGCGCCCGCGGTAGCTCACCGTGAACGCGACCGTCGAGTTGCGGCCGTTGGTCTGCAAGCCCTCGAGTCGTAGATCGACGTCGCGTCGCATCCCGTCGACGACCATGTCGAGCGGCTGATGACGCCGTTCGTCGGGATACAGCCCGTACTTTGAGATCAGGGCCGTCAATCGCTCGCGGCTGGTGACTTGCTGATGAATCGTCTGAATCCGCGTTTCGAGCTCCGCCGTGACCGTCGGGCGCACGAACGTCTCGGCGACCTCCTGGCGATCGACCAGTACTTTTGCGGTCGCGCGATACAGATTCGGCAGCGACAATGCTGCACTGATGCCGCTGACCAGCACCGCGCCCGCAACGGCGATGCCGATGCCTCGACGGCGATGCCAGATTTCGCGAATCAGATCCGGATCAATGCGTCGGCCGTACGGTTCTTCCTCGTTCGTTGGAATGTCAATCGGTTCCATTAGCGCACCAGCACGATGTCGTCGGCCTGGACGAAGAAGTTCTCGAGACCTTCTCCGTTGTCCGACAGGAGCTTGTCGTAGGCGAAAGGAATCTGGCGGTTCTGGCCGCGTTCCCGTCGCAACACCACAATCCGTCGTTTATCCGCGTATTCGGTGAGTCCCTTGGCGAGCGCAAGCATGTCGAGCACGGTGGGGTGTCCCGTCAGCTCGAACCGGCCGGGCTCGCGCACCTCGCCGATGACCGACACCTTGAAGCTGTGGACGGCCCGCACGATCACGGACACTTCAGGCGCCTGCACGAACGACGTCAGCGCCTTGGCCAACGCGCCTTGCAGCTGCATCGGCGTCAGGCCGGCGGCCTGGACGTCGTTGATCAGTGGCAGCGAGATCTTGCCGTCGGGGCGAACGGGAACGGTACGCGTCAGCGCCGCGTTCTCCCAGACCGAGATCTCGAGCTCGTCGTCGGGTCCGATCACGTAGTCGGGTCTCGTCGGATCGACGACCGCCGCGCGGGTGGTGGCCGCTTGCGGCGGCGGCTGCTGTCGCGACGCCCCTCGAGACTGCGTCTGTGTCTGCGGCGGCGCCGTCGATGTTTGTGCCTGCTGCGAAACCGAAGACGGTTGCGGTGGTGGTGCCGCGGGAGTCGTCGGTGTCGACGCTGCCGGCGACTGGGCCGGAGCGGCTGTCGGCGACGATGGCGGTGCGGATGGTGCCGCAGTCGGCTGGGTCGACGGCTGGGGCGCCGGCGCGCTCTGAGCCACCGGTGCCGCCGGCTGGGATGCCGGCGTCGAAACCTGCTGCGACTGCGGCGTGCTCTGCGACAGCGGCCGCTGTTGCGCCGCGGACGCCGCATCGGCCAGTCCGCCAAGCATCCCGAGCGGCAACACCGCGACGAGCAGCAGACGGGCGACGTCGAGCGAGCGCAGCGGCGGCCGCGCCGTGCGCAGCGGACGCGCCGCGGCCGGCTGCGGCGGCAGGTCGAGGACCTTCTGCCCGCGCAGCACCTTGATCGTCTCGAGCGCAATCCGGAGGTCGAGCCACAACGACAGGTGCTTCACGTAATAGAGGTCGTAGCGAAGCTTCTCGAGCTCTTCCTCGAGGTTGTTCGCGTAGCGATAGCGCACCTGCGCCCAGCCGGTCAGGCCAGGACGCACGAGCGCGCGCAGCATGTAGCAGCTGATCGCGGCGCCAGTGAGCTCGTTCAGGTTGCGTGCAACCAGCGTGAGGAGCTCGAGGTTTGACACCGGATGGGGACGCGGGCCTATCAGGTTCATGTCGCCTCGAATGATGTTGATGAACTGTGGAACTTCATCGATCCGGAATGCTCGAAGGAACTTCCCGACGCGTGTCACGGCATCCCGGTTGTCGCCTTCCCATTCCGAACGCCGGGTGCCGCCGTGTTGCATGGTCCGGAACTTCACGAGGGTGAACGGCTTGCCGCCGCTGCCGGCGCGCTGCTGCCGAAAGAACACCGGTCCCTTGGAATCGAGCTTGATCGCCAGCGCCACGATCGCCATGAGCGGCGCGCACGCGATCACCGCCAGCAGCGCGACGAGCAGACTGACGCCGCGCGAGACCGCCTGATAGAACCGCGGCGGGCGGAACCCGCCGGACAGGATCACGGCCATCGGTGCCAGCGACTCGAACGCCAGTTTCCCGGCGATGCGCTCGTAGTACTCGACCACGTCCTCGACGATCACACCGCGGGCGATGCACGACTCCAGCAGCGTGCCGAACGGCGTCCGCCCGCGGCGTTCGCTCAGTGCGAACACGAGGCGAGTCGGCGACAGCTTCTCGATGATGCGCTGCAGACGGGCCACCTCGGCGTGGCCGCCACCAATCAACCGGCTGTCGTCGAGCACACCGACAATGACGCGCCGCCGCGACGGGCGGCGCTCCATCTCTTGAATCAGCTGCTCGGACAGCGGCGTGCAGCCGAGGATCAGGATTCGTTCCGTCGCCATCATGGCAAGGTCACCGTGGTCGTCAGCCAGAGACGCCGCGACTCAATCGGATCGTTCACGCCGTTCAACTCGATGCTCTGGTCGCTGACGCGAGCGGCCGCGCCGAACGACCATCGCCGCAGCACCTGGATGGTGATGTCGACATCCAGTTCGCGCACATCGGTGCTACGACCAAGGCTTTGACCAAGACTTTGACTCTTCGCAAACGCCGGAGTCGCCGACATCGTCAGTACACGCACCGGCGTCACCAACAGGCGGGCAAACACTCGTTTGACGTCGAGCAGGCCAGGCTCGCCGATGGCCGTGTCTTGTGACGACGAGTAGCCAGCTGAAATCTCACCCTTCTGGGTGCGTCGTCGGATCGTTCCTGCGATCTCCGGAGTCCAGTCGCCCGCCGTCAGTCGCGGGCCGCCGTCGACCTCGACCGTCGTCAGCGGCGTGAGCGCGTAGGTCACGCCACCCGTGAGCACCTGCGAGTTCTGCGCGCCGAGATCGCGGAATTTCAGACCGAATTCGTTCTGTCGCTCATAGTTAAACGTGACGTAGCGCGCGCGGACGTCGAGGCGATAGGACGTGCGCCGGCTCGCAGTCCACGCCAGCCCGACCTTCGCTTCCTGTCTCAGGTTCGTATTCGTCTCGACGAACGTGTCGTTCGACGCTTCGTAGCTCGCGTTCAGGTTGGTGATCCGGGTCACATCGTGGCCGGCGCGCCCACGCGCCAGGAGCCGCTCGGCTCGCCCGCGTCCGGCCGCGATCCCGGTCATGAGATTGAGATCCTGCGCCGTCTGAGTGTCGACGTATTGCGCCTCGAACGCGTATTCGGTCCGCGGAGTCGTGTTGTATCGAATCCGGAAACCGCCGTCCTGATAGGCGAGGTCGGTGTTCAAGTCGATGCGTTCGAAGTACCGCTCCGCGGCCAACCCGTACTTCGCCGTCAGATCGAGCCGGCGACTGCGGCGCCCCACTTCGAAGGTCGGCCCGAAGCGCGACACCAGGTCGGACTGCGGATGCTGCGACTTCGCCACCACGAAGATGTTGTCGTCGTAGATCTGGGTGAAGCCCAAGGCCACACGTGCGTAGGTCGGTCCGTCGATATGCTCTTGGGTCTCGGTGGGCAGTGCGGTGCTGGTGGGACCCTGAGCGACGAGCGTGGCCGGCGCCCACGCGCCGGCAAGCAGCAGCGCGGCAATCGTTCGCGCGCGGTGAAGCGGTCGAGTTGTGCGCATCATCATCGTCGCCACCCCGCTAGGCCGGCACCACGGACGTGGCGTCGACCGACATCGCAACACTGCGCTGCAAGAGATGCACCGACAGCACCAGCAGTCCCTTGTTGGGGCGCGATTCGACGAGCAGGCCTTCCACGCCGGTCAACGGCCCGTCCGTGATGCGCACACGCTGTCCTTCTCTCAAATACGGGTACGGCAACACGGGGCAGCACGCCGCATCGATCCGCTTGATCGCCTCAATCTCGCTGTGTGGAATCTCTTCCAGACGATCCCACCGCTCTCCGAGCACACGGACCAACCCATTGATACGGCTCACCGCGATGTAGGTGTCCTTGTCCATTCGATGCTGGAGAAAGAGGTAGCCGGGAAACATCGGCGCTTTGATCAGACGCCGCTTCCCGCGACGCCGCGACCAGATGTCGACGCGCGGCAGAAATGCGGGCAAGGCTTTTTGTCGAAGCTGATCGTGCACCAGCTGCTCGCAGTGGCTATGCGTCCAGAGTGCGTACCACGGTCCCGACGCGAGTGACGACGTGGCACCGCTCGACGTCACGTCCAGTGCTGCGGTGTCGATCAACGGCAAGGCTTCGCCCCCTTTGGTGTACCCGAGCTGGATCGGGACACCCTCCCGAAGGACGTGAAGTCACGAATGGCCGATGAGGCGAGCCTCAGAGAGAGGCTGGGGAACGCGCCTGGCCTGCTGCGTGCGGGACGTAAGTCCACCCACGCAACAGCAGACATGCTAGGCAGCAGCGTGAAGACTGACTATCAGGTGATCTCCTTGAAAATTCGAGGAAAGAACCTGTGACGACACCTAACCCGACAGTGGCGGCAGCGCGCGACGACGTGTTTTCCGGCCTGTTACAACGCGTTGACCAAGTGACGAGACGTAGCCTCTCGTCGTCATTTCATAGGACGAGAGTATCTCCGCGAGGAACTCCCAAGAAGCGTCCAACCGTTTCAATGTTTCTTCCGTGTTGTGTGAGGCTTCGATGATGGCGTGCATCGCGCGCTGATGCGTGCGCAGCACATCGAGCAGTCCATGACCGTCGGCGAGCGCCTGTCGGCCAAGGTCATACGCGCGCGTGAGTTCGGCTTCCCGATTGCCGAGGAGGTAATCGAGGAGCGCCGCGCGATAGCGGCGCAGGAACAAAACGTTCTGCGCGCCCATCGTTAGGTCACCCGGGGGTGAGCCGAATGAGTGTGCGCGATGCTGCCGCGTTTCCCTATCAGGTAAACCGCCCTTATTACAGGAGTGTGATCCCGGAGATGCGCCCTCATGGCTGCACGAGACCTCGGCGGATTGCGTAACGCACGAGGCCAGCAGTCGAGTGAATGTCGAGCTTCTCCATGAGCTTGGTCCGATGCGTCTCAGCCGTTTTCACGCTGACGCTGAGGATCACCGCGATCTCTTTCGTCGTCTTGCTCTCGGCAATCAGCTGCAGCACCTGACGCTCGCGGCCGGTGAGCGGATCGGCAGGGGGATCGGTCTTGGCGAGATACGCCTGCACCACGGCACCGGACACGCTCGGACTGAGATACATGCCGCCCGAGCAGACCTCGCGGATCGCGCCGATCAGCTGCTCGGCCGCCTGTGTCTTCGACACGCACGCCTTCACGCCGGCGCGCAGCGCCTCGAGAATGTGATGCTCCTCCGTGTACATCGTCAGCATCACGATCTTCGAGCGCGGCGAGACCTTGGTGATGTCGCGCGCAGCACCGAGTCCATTCAAGCCGGGCATCGCGAGATCGAGCACGACGACATCGGGCTGCAGCCGCTGCGACATCGCAATCGCTTCGAGGCCGTCGGAGGCCTCGCCGAGGATCTCGAATCGCTCGCGCTCCAGCAGTACACGCAACCCCTGTCTTACGACAGGGTGATCGTCCACCAGCAGAATCGTCACGCTCATGATCACCGCTCCAGGGGAATTTCGACGCTCAGATCCGTGCCGCGCCCGACGTTCGGCTCGAGCCGAAGCACACCGCCAAGCGCCGCCGTCCGCTCTTGAATTTCCACGAGGCCGAGACCCGATCGGCCGCTCTTACCCTTGACCGAGGCATCGAGACCGATGCCGTCATCGCGAACGGAGCAGACGATGCGATGCGCCTCGCGACGCAGCGCGACGTCGGCGCGCGTGGCTTTCGCGTGACGGACCACGTTGATCAGCGCCTCGTGAATGATGCGATACAACGTCGTCTCGAACGTCGCGGGTACGCCGCCGTTGATCAAGGCCTGCACCGTCACCGCCAGCCCCCACCGTTTGTGCACGCTGTCGGCGAGGAATTCCAGCGCCGGCACCAGACCGAGGTCCTCGAGAATCGGCGGCCGCAACTCGTGAGAGAGGTTGCGCAGCCGCTCCTCGATCTGCTCGAGCAGCCCGCGGACATCGTTCTGCGCCTTGGCGGTGTCCGGGTAGCGCACGCCGATGTCGGCGAGCGCGAGGTGGACCGATGCCAGCAGCTGCGCCGCTTCATCGTGCAACGCGTGGGCGATCCGTCGCGCCTGTCCTTCGAGCACATCGTTCAGCCGATGCAGGACGACGTTCGCCTCGCGAAAGCTGAGAAACGCCATCTCGAAGGGTGACGAGGCCTCGACGAAGAACCGCTCGATCGCTTCGAGCCGCTTCACCCGGTCGGTCTCGCTGGTCGCGGACGCGAGCGCCGCCGGCAAGGCGCGCGAGTGCACCGTCGCCATCTCCAGCACGCCCGAGCCTTCGGCGAGCGCTCGTCGTCCGAGCTCGTACGCCCGTTCGAGGCCTGGCTCCGCCTGTTCGGCGAGATACTGCTCGAGCGCGATCGAATAGTCCCGGGCGAGTACGTCGACACGCTCGCTCATGCATTCCCCGCTTGCTGATACCGCGCCACGACGACGAGCGCATCGTCGCGTTGACTGCCGTACTGCGCCAGCAGGCGTGCCGCCACCACCTTGGGCTCGCCGCTCAGCGCACATTCCTCGGCGAACTCCGGACGCACGCCGTCGGTCGCGATGAGCAATGTGTCGAGATGCTTCAACGGCAGCACCTCGGCTTTCAGACGCTCCGGCAGGCGGTAGCCGACGACGCCCGATCGCAGCAGCACGCGCTCGGTCGACGGGCTCTCGCCGCTCGTCGCCGTGTGGCACAGCACGGCTTCGACGTTGCCGATCCCGAGCCAGGTCATGGTGCGATCCCGCAGGTTCAACGACGCCAGGGTCATCGCCGCACCGCGCGTGCCGCGCAGCCGTTCGTGGCATCGCAAGATCAGCGCAACCGGCGACTCCCGGGCGTGGTCGTCGATGACGCCGTGCGCCAGCTGCGACGCCGCCGCCGCTTCGTGGCCGTGCCCCGATCCGTCGATAACCGCGAACAGCGCGCCGTCAGCCGGCGTCCAGACGCTGCACAAGTCGCCCGAGGCGCTCTCGGGAGCGAGCGGCGAACCGGCCGCGCCCCACGAGACCGCTGCTCCGTGACGCTCGATCGTCCCCCCGCTGGCCACCATGCTCATGACACGAACTTCCGCATGGTCACGGTGGTGCCCTTGCCGACCTGCGAGGTGATCTCGAACTCGTCCATCAGCCGCCGCGATCCCGGCAGCCCGATGCCCAGTCCCTTGCCGGTCGAATAGCCGTCGCGCATCACCGTCGCGATATCGGCGATGCCTGGACCCTGATCGGACGCGACGATCTGCAGCCCCTTCTTGTGGCTGTCGTTGATCAGACTGAGCACGACCTCGCCTTCCTTGGCGTACTCGACGATGTTGCGGGCCACTTCGGAGATCGCGGTCGCGATGATCGTCAGGTTGCTGCTCGAGAAGCCGGCCTGCGCCGCGAGCGCGCGCCCCTGCTGTCGCGCCGAGACGATATCGGTCGACGACTGAATCCGAACGCGGACCTCACGCTCCATGGGCGTCCTCGAGGCGCTTGTTCAGAAACAACAGCCCTTCTTCGAGATCGAGCGCGGTCGGCACGTCCTCCAGCGTCAGCCCGAGCTGCACCATCGAGAGCGCCACCTCTGGCTGAATGCCGACGATCACGGTTTCGGCGCCGCGAAGCTTGGTCATGTAGGCGATGGCGCGCAGCGTCCGCGTCGCGAACGAATCGAGCACGTCGAGCGCGGTGACGTCGACGATCACGCCACGAGCGCGATACCGGCCGACCATCTCGGCCAGGTCGTCACGGAGCTGAATCAGATCCTGATCGGTGAGTGCCGATTGAATGCTGGCGATCAGGAAATGACTCTGCTTCAGAATCGGAACGGCCATGCAGTCCTCACGCTCGTAGCGTCACGGGAGCAGTCGCAGGGGTTCACCGTGGCGGGCGCGGCGGTGACGATCCTAGTGATGGCGCGCTCCCGGATCCTCCAGCGGGACCACCTTGTAGCCGAGCACCCGTTCGGCGAGCTCGATCCCTCCTTGCAGGTCGCCGACCGTGTTCATCTTGCTCAGGTCGACGCCGATCGTGACCAGCGTCTGCGCGATCTCCGGAGACAGTCCCGTGACGATCACCGTCGCGCCGAGCAGCCGCGCCGCCTCGACCGTCTGCACCAGACGGTTGGCGATCGCCGAGTCGATCACCGGCACGCCGGTGATGTCCATGACCGCGACCTTGCCGCGGTTCTCGCGGATGCCGCGCAGCAGCTGTTCGGTGAGCTGCCGCGCGCGCTGCGGATCGATCAAACCGATGATCGGCAGAATCAGCAACCGCTCACGGACGCGCAGCACCGGCGTCGACAGCTCGCGGATGGCTTCCTGCTGCTGACGGATGATGCGCTCGCGCTCCTGGACGAACCCGACCGCCACCGTGTTGGCGATCCGGTTGGCCGCCGGTTCGTACGCGTCGAGCACGCGGTTCAGCAGATCGAAGTCGAGCTGATACTTCTTGAACAGCGAACGCGCCAGCACGTCGCGCAGCAGCAGCACGATGCCGAGCACTTCCTGCGTCTCGACGCCTCGTGGAATGATGCGTTCCGAGAGGTCGCGCGCGTAGGCCTGCAGCGCCTCGACGCTGCCGGTCTCGAGCACGGCCACGTAGTTGTCGTAGACCGTGGTGGCCTCGGCAAATACTTCTTCGCGGGTCATCGCCGTGAGCAGGCGCGACTCCGTGATCCGGCGTGCCCACTCCTCCCTCAGCTCGGTGCGGTTCTCGCGCAGGTGCGAGACGAGCTCTCGCAGCAGCGCCATCGTCGATTCACGCGTCTGCTGCTCGGGCTGGGACGGGCTTCCGTCACGTGCCATAGATGTTCTCCTTCGCTCTGGCGGTGCCATGTAGACCCCTCGGGGGACGGCGAAACCTTCGCAGTATGGAAAGCGCAGCAGCCCGGCGGTATCAGGTATTCTCCCGAGGATCTTTTCCCGAAACACCCGACCCCGATCCAAGCCGGAAAGCGCCGTCAATCCAAATACTTAATGAAAATAACCTCGTTCCGCGATTCGTTGTAGATCAACTCGTCGACGAGTGAGCGGGTCATCATCAGGCCGAGCCCGCCGGGGCGAAGCCCCTGCCGTTGCCGTTCGACGAGGTGCCGCATCGGCGCGTCTTGAGGGTTGGAGATCGCGGCGTGCCGCAGCGAATCGAGATCGAACCCTTCGCCCGGATCGCTGATCCGGTACAGCAGCAGCCGTTTGGCGCGAACGCACGAGATGCGGATTTTCCGCGTCGGGTCGAGCTTGCCGCCCCATTCGATCGCGTTGATCATCAGCTCGCGAAACGCCTGCGCCACCGATTCCCGGACCGCCTCCGCCAGATCCGCCTCGAGATGCATCATGAACGATTGAATGCGATCGACCATCTCGAGCGTGCAGGGCGCGATCACTTCCACCCATTCCGGCTTGGCCGACACGACTTCGATCGGCAGTCGCGCGACCGACGCCGACGCCGTCGCATCGGCCACGACATCGACGACCGTCTGCAACGGAAACGGCTTGCGGAGATAGCGGAAGGCCTGCAGCCGCACCGCCTCGAGCAACGGCTCCGACGTGTCGTCGCCGGTCATCATGACCACGAGTGGCGGATGCGGGAGCGTGCGCGCATGCGCCAGCACGTCGAGTCCGTTCATCGATGGCAGGTTGATGTCGAGCAGGACGAGATCGAACTCCGATGTCTCGAGCATCTTGAGGGCATCGGGGCCGTCTCCAACCTGCCGCACGGCATGCCCGGCCTTCTTCAGCGTCGATGCCAGCAAATCACGCAGCTCGGCATCGTCGTCCACGATGAGTACGCTCCACTGCACGGGTAGCAGTGTAACGCCCAGCTTCACACGGGGGGAACCCGGGCGGGCCATCCACGGTGTTCGGGTTACTTGCTGAAGATACGGCGGTAGCCGCCAGCGATGAGCGCGGACACGTCGGCGGCGATGCGTGGCAGGCGCAAGCCTCCTGGGTAGACGAGATACCGCGATTCCCACACCGGATCGAACTTCTCCTTGAAGGCGCGCAGTCCCTGGAAGTTGTACAACCGCGCCCCGTGCTGATAGAGGAAGTGCCCGGCGCGTGAGCGCAGCGGCGCCACCGCCGACGCCTCGAAGCCGGACATCGGCGCAGTGCCCAACGAAAACCACCCATAGCCGTTCGACTGGCCCCACAGCATCGTGTGCACGATGAGCGCCTCCATCACGTTCTTCGGCGCGTCGTGGTGATAGCGCATCAGATCCAGCGACAACTCCTGGCCACTCCCGCCAGGCCACAACGTCGCGAACGCCACGAGGCGGCCCTCGAGCTCGACGATGGCCGCGGGAAACCTCGCGAGATAATCGCGATCGAAGTAGCCGACCGAGAAGCCCTTCTCCGCGACCGCTTTCTCGCGGAGCCAGTCGTCTGAAACGTTCGCGAGCGCCGGCACCATCGCTGGCACGCTGCCCGCCGGGATCACACGGAACGTACAGCCGTCTTTGGCGAACCGGCGCGTGACCTGACGGTAGCGGGCGCCTCGAGGGCCGTCGAGCGTGAACGCCGCGAGATCGACGCGCGCCTCCTCGCCGATCTTCGCCGTGGTGAAACCGAAGTCGGCGTAGTGATGCAGATACTGGGTTCCGACTTCGTAGAACGCCGGCGTGCCGCCGAAGTCATCGCAGCGCTCGATGAACAATCGAATCAGCTCGCAGGCGCGATCCGCCGGCCCGACCGGATCCTTCAGCGCGACCCAGGTTCGCCCCTGCACGCCGTACATGAGGAACGCCTCGCGCGCCTCGTCGAGCAGCACCGCCTTGTCGCGCAGGTACACCACGTTGGGATACGTCGCCGGCTGCGTCGCGATGATCGCGCCGGCGCGGGAGAGATCGTCGGCCGAGGGCTCCTCCACTTCGGCCGGCGCATGGCCGATCAGGCGGGCGACCGCGAACAGCAGGACGACTGTCGCCGCGCCGACGGTGCCGCGCAGAAAACGCGAGGCGTCGCCGTTCAAGGCGAAGTACCACCAGAGGTCGTGCGAGTACTCGACGTGCTTGAACGCGAAGAACCCGAGCCACACGGAGGCGGCCAGCACCGCCACCACCGAGGCGATCCACGCTGCCGAGAACCGGGTGGCGAAGAACGCCGCCGTGCGGGTGAAGGCGGTGCGCGCGCGCCGCAGCAGCAGGAGCAGGACGCCGAGAATCAGCGCCTCCTCCCATCCGCCCGCCCGGAGCAGCGAGGCGATCATTCCCGCGGCGAGCGCACCGACCGTGAGGTAGTACGCGGCATCCAGGCGGCGGGCCAGACCCTGCGACAGCAACAGCAGGACGGCGCCCGTAATGCTGCCGATGACGTGCGACGTCTCGATGATCCCGAGCGGCACGAGGTGGTGCAGCAGGGCGAGGCGATGCTCGGCCGCCGGCGTCGCACCCGAGAACAGCAGCACCATGCCGGCGGCGAACGTCAGCGCGGCCAGCAACCGCGGCGTGATCTGCTCGGCGAGTCGACCGATGAACGCCGCCGCGCGCACCGCGTGCGCCCGCCGCAGCCACGCTTCATCGACCAGCAGCGCCGACACCGCGATCGCCAGCGGGATCGCGTAGTAGAGCACGCGATACACGATCAGGGCCGGAACGAGCTGTGCCGACGGAAGGAATGGCTTCAACAGCAGGACCATCAGCCCTTCGAACACGCCGACGCCACCAGGCACGTGTGCCGCCAGCCCGAGCATCTGCGCGACGAGGAACGCGCCGAGCACGACGACGAACGAGGCGCCGCTCGGCGGCAGCAACACATACACGATGGACGCGGCCAGCGCCCACTCGACACTCGACGTCAGCACCTGCAGCGTCGCGAGACCGACGGACGGAAACCGCAGCTCGAATCCCCTGATGCACAACGGCGCGCGATGGCGCCACGCGGCCGCGACGTAGCCACCCGACGCACAGAGCAGTGCGGCGCCGACGACCGCCGCCGTGCGCGGAGCGGGCAGACCGAGCGCGTCGGGAAGCGGGCTCACCAGGAGCGTGAGGCCGCCGAGCGTCATCAAACCGAGCCAGAAGGTCACCGAGTAGGAGATGACCACCGACGACAGCTCCGCGGCGGTCAGGCCCCAACGCGTATAGAAGCGATAGCGGACCGACGCGCCCGACAGCATCGCGAACCCGACGTTGTTCGCGATCGCATACGCCAGGAACGACGCGCCGCCGACACGCCACGAGGGCAGCCGCCGGCCGATCGATCGCAGCGCGATGAAGTCGTAGGCCGTCAGCACGGCGTAGTTGATCGCCGTGACTCCGCCCGCCGCCAGCAACAGATGGACGGGCGTTCCGGCAATCGCGGCCGTCAGCGTGCGCCACGACACCGCGTGCAGCTCGCGCCGCAGCACTTCGAGCGCGACGAAGAAAAGGGCGAGGCCGATCAGCGCCGGCAGCGCGCGCAGCGCGCGTTCCCGCGCCGACGCGGACGTGGTCGGCGAGACGGGAGGACTTAGGTGGGACGCCGGCTCATCACCCAATCGATCGCTTGCAACAGTCGTCGATTCAGCTCCACCAGGTTGTTGCTGAACCGGTGATCGGCCGCCTCGATCATCCAGAGCCGCTTCGGATCGGCGGCGCGATCCATCATCGACTGTATCTGCGCCGCCGGCACGAACTCGTCGCGAGTGGAGTGGATCACGGCGAGCGGTAGCGGCGACACCCGTCCGACGAACGCCGCGGAGCTGAACGTCGGCTCGTTCGGCACGCCATGCGTCACGTAGATCCATGCATCCTTCCAGCGCCATCCAAGTTCATTCCGGTCGGGAAGTCCAATCGCCACGACCCCGCTGATCAGCGATTTGGTGACGTCATCGGCCGCGGCGAGCACCGACAGTCCAGCCCCTTCCGAAACGCCCACCAGCAGCGGACGCGTCGGGGACCCGCGCGCGGCATAGCGCACCAGCTCACGGTAGTCGGCGGCCACATCCTCCGGCCGCAGCGTCGACGCGCGCGACGTGAAGCTCTCGAGATAGGCGCGCGTGTCGAAGCCGATCACGAAGTACCCCCGGGCAGCGAGCGCCTCGGCCACCTGTGGTCCGAGGTGAATCCAGCCACCGTCTCCACTCGATACGATGACCGGCGCGCCCGCGCCCGGGGTGCCGAACAGACGAACCAGTTGGGAGTGTCCGCGAAGGGTGACCGTGTCCGCGGTCGCCGCCCGCGACGGCTCGGTTGCGAGCACGAGGGCAGCAATCGCAGCGATCATTTGCGGAGCGTCCTGGCTCTGTCGTTCGGCGTTACTTCTTCGCCTGCGTCTTGACGGCCTTGGCCGGCTGCGCGCTCACGGCCGTGGCGACCATCGAGCTCCCTTCGGACCGATAGCGCACCGACACCGGCGACCCCACCGCAGGCGCGCCGTCGCGCTTCGTGTCGGCGTTGAGCGTGAAGGTCATGTCGCCGCCGGCCTTGCCCGACTTCGTGATGACGAGTGACGACGCGTCGATCGACTTCACGACGCCTTTCACCGAATGACTGGCGGCCGTCGCGGGCTTGGCCGCCACTGGCGCCGCACTCTTCTTGCTCGGGGTCTGCGCCATCGCGGCGTACGCCCCGCTGGTCACGGCCAGCACGGCCGTCAGCACGATCGTGGTGAACACTCTTCGCATTGGATAACCTCTCTCGCTCTTCTCGTGTTGCGTTCCGTTGTCATCGCCTGGCCACCGCGCCTTCGGCGATCGTCCTTGTCAGCGTCTATTCAAGAAGGCGAACCTGAGGGCGAGATGAACGCTCGATTAAGAGTTGTTAATGAAGGGCGATCGAGCTGGACCAGCGGTTTCGCCCCTCCAGATTCGTGGCAGCATAGGGAGCGCATGCGAGTCCTGGTGATCGAGGACGACCGGAAGGTCGCCAGTTTCATCCAGACCGGCCTGCAGCAGGAAGGCTATGCCGTCGACGTGCTGCACGACGGCAACACCGCCGGCGAGCAAGCGGCCGCCGTCGACTACGACGCGGTAGTGCTCGACCTCATGCTGCCCGGACGCTCGGGCTTTCAGGTGTTGCGGGACATCCGGGCGCGGAAGCCGTCGCTGGCTGTGCTGATCCTCACCGCCAAGGATTCCCTCGACGAGCGCGTCGCCGGGCTCGATGCCGGCGCCGACGACTACATGGCCAAGCCGTTCGCGCTCGCGGAGCTGTCGGCGCGTCTGCGGGCGCTGCTCCGCCGCGGCGCGCCTCGTGAGAGCGTCCTTCGAGTCGCCGATCTCGAGATGGACACGATTCGGCGGCTGGTGCGGCGCAGCGGCCAGCTGATCGAGCTCAAGCCGAAAGAGTACGCCCTGCTCGAGTTCCTGATGCGCAACACCGATCGCCCGCTGACGCGCTCGCTGATCATCGAGCACGTCTGGGACGTTCACTTCGACAGCATCAGCAACGTCGTCGAGGTCCACATCAACTCGCTGAGGAACAAGATCGATCGCGGTTATGGCATCGCGCTGATTCACACCGTGAGAGGTGTCGGCTACATGCTGACCGACGCGCCGTCGTGAGGCTGCCGCTCCGTCTCCGCCTCGCAGTGATCTCGATGACCGTGTCGGGTCTGCTGCTCGGCGCCGTGAGCATCGTGTCGTACGGCGTGCTGGCGCGATGGCTCGACGAGGATGCCAGCACGCGGCTGCGCGAGCTGACCGAGGGGCTGCACGGGTACCTGCGCTTCACCGACGGTGAACCGTCGCTCGATTTCAATCCCAACGACAGCGATCAGGTCGAGTTCGTGCAGGAAGCGACGCGCTACTACCAGCTCTATGCCATCGACAATGGACGCCTGGTCTTCCAGTCGGCCGGCCTGGTGCCGCTCGGACTGCACCTGACACCCGAGGAGGTGCAAACCTATCGATCGCGGCCGAGCCCGTTCGATATCGCCACCGACTACGGTCGCCTGCGGATCTCGAACGGCGTGATTCCCGGCGAACCGGGTCGCAGCTATCTGCTGCAGGTCGGTGTGTCGCTGCGGACCATCGACGCGGCGCTGGGGCGCTATCGCGACCTGCTGTTGTGGCTGGCGCTGCCGTCGCTGTTGGCCACCGCGCTCGGATCGTGGTGGTTGTCAGGCATTGCGCTCGCCCCGCTGTCGCGCCTGGCCGGTGCGGCGCGCGAGATCGACGTGTCGACGCTTCAGCGGCGACTCCCGACCCGCAACGTCCGGGACGAGCTCGACGACGTGGCGCGCGCGTTCAACGAGACGCTCGGGCGGTTGGAACACTCGGTCGCGGAGATGCGGCAATTCAGCGCGGCGCTCGCGCACGAGCTGCGGACGCCGCTGGCCGCACTCCGCGGTGAGATCGAGCTCGCGCTCCGCGTCGCCGCCACCGACGATCAGCGGCGCGCGCTCGCCAGTCAAATCGAAGAGCTCGACAAGCTGACGCGGCTGATCGACCAGGTGCTGATGCTCGCGCGCGCGGAGGCGGGCCAGATTCCGCTGACGTTTGCGCCGGTGAACGTCGGCGATCTCGCGGCGTCGCTCGTCGAGCAGCTCGAACCGGTGGCGCAGGCGCGCGGGATCGACCTGCTGTGCGAGCGCGCCGGGCCGGTCACGGTCGACGCCGACGCCGGATGGCTGCAACGGCTGATCCTCAACCTGCTCGACAACGCGATCAAGTTCACACGCGAGGGCGGACGCGTGCTGCTTCGCGTTTCGGCCGATGGCGGCAAAGGGCGGATCGAGGTCCGCGATACCGGCATCGGCATGTCGCCGGAGCAGGCAGGCCACGCGTTCGAGCGCTTCTACCAGGCCGACGCGTCACGTTCGGCGCCGAACGACGGCGTCGGGCTCGGACTGAGTCTGGTGAAGTGGATCGTCGATCGCCACCACGGGACGATCGAGATCAACAGCCGGCTCGGCGAGGGATCGACGTTCACGGTCACACTGCCGGGCAGCGGACGACGGATTCCCCCGCCGAGCGAGCCGCAGGACAGCGTCGCATCACCGCCGCATCGCCGTGCGACACGGTTCGGCGAGGGCGATGCGCGCGCGTGATTCAGGTCGAGGAGTGCGTATGCGTGTAATGCGTGCTGTGCTCATCTCGCTTACGGCCACGGCAATGTGGCTGCCGGCGACGGCATCGGCGCAGGGCCAGGATAGCCCGCAGGCGCTGCGACAGCAGATCGATCGTCTTCGCGCGGACTTCGACGCGATGCAGAAGGAGTATCGCGATCGATTGAGCGCCCTCGAAGCCGCGCTCGCCGCCGTCCAGACGCCGGCCGCACCGCAGCCGGCGCCTGCCGCCGCGCAGGCGCCGCCGGCGTCGCCGGGGCTTCAGGGTCCCGAGGCCGCAACGCTCGCCGGACTCCAACCGCAAGGGGCCGCAGGCGCATCGAAAGTTTTCAATCCCGACATGGCGGTGATCGGTAATTTCGTCGGAGCCACTGGTCACAACCCCATCGCGCCGGAGCCGGCGATGCAGGTCCGCGAAGCCGAAGCGTCGTTTCAGGCGATCGTCGATCCGTACGCACGCGCCGACTTCTTCACGGCATTCGGCGAATCCGGCGTCGAGCTCGAAGAAGGATACGTGACGTTTCCGGCGCTGCCTGGCGGACTGCTCGTGAAGGCCGGCAAGATGCGTGCGAGCTTTGGCAAGGTGAACACCTTCCACTCGCACACGCTGACATGGGTGGATCGGCCGCTCGTCACCACCAATCTGCTCGGCGGCGAGGACGGCGTGAACGACGCCGGCTTCTCGGTGGCGCGACTCATTCCGAATCCGTGGATCTTCCTCGAAGCGACCGGCCAGGTGTATCGCGGCGACTCCGAGGGACTGTTTCACGCGAGCCAGCGGAGCGACCTCTCCTATGTGGGCCACCTGCGCGGGTACCACGACATCACGGAGAACAGCAACATCGATCTCGGCGCCTCGTTCGCCCGCGGCCACAACGACACCGGCGTCGTGGACGATGTCGACGTCGGGCGATTCGTGACGAAGCTGTATGGGTTCGATGCGACATTCCGCTGGCGGCCGCTGCAGCGCGCGATCTATCGATCGTTCGTCGCGCGCTCGGAACTGGCGTGGAGCCGCCGGCAGCAGCCCGATGGGCTGCAGTCCGCTTTCGGCTACTACGTCTCAGGTGACTATCAGCTGGCGCGCCGCTGGTTCGGCGGCGCGCGCTACGATGCGTCGGATCGCGCCGAGGCACAAGCATTGCAGGATCGGGGCATATCCCTGCTGGTGACGTACTGGCCGAGCGAGTTCAGCCAGGTACGCGGGCAGTACCGGCGAACTATGTACGCGGAAGGATCGGATGCCAATGAGTTCCTATTCCAGCTGCAGTTCTCGATCGGAGCACACGGTGCCCATCCGTTCTAGACACGCCTCAGGCCCAAGGCCCTGGGCCCTGGGGCCTATCGTCGCAGCCGTCGTCGCCATGGCGGCTCTGGCGGCGACGCCTGCGGCGGCACAGGGAAAGCTGAACGTCGTCGCCACGACCGAAGATCTGGCGTCGATCGCCCGCGAGGTCGGCGGCGATCGCGTGTCGGTCGAGGCGCTGGCGCGCGGGTATCAGGATCCGCACAACGTCGAAGCGAAACCGAGTTTCATTCTGAAGCTGCAGAAAACGGACCTCCTCGTCGTGGTCGGCCGCGAGCTCGAGATTGGCTGGCTGCCGCCGCTGATCACCCAGAGCCGCAACGGCCGCATTCAACCGGGCAGCCCCGGCTACGTCGACGCGTCGATGAACACGAAGATCATGGAGATTCCGCAGGGGCAGATCACCCGCGCGATGGGCGACGTGCACCCGCTCGGCAATCCGCATTACTGGCTCGACCCCGAAAACGGCAAGATCATCGCGCGGTCGCTGGCCGCATCGTTCACGCGGCTGCGTCCGAACGACAGCGCGGTGTTCGATCAGCGCCTGAAAGCGTTCGTCGACCGGGTGACCGCCGCTCAGGCGCGCTGGAGCGCGGCGATGGCGCCGTTCAAGGGAACGAAGATCGTGACCTACCATCGCTCCTTCCCGAACTTCGCCGATCGCTTCGGCCTCGACATCATCGGCTACGTCGAGCCGCGGCCGGGGATTCCACCGTCGCCGCAGCACACGCTCGACGTGATCACCGAGATGAAACGGCAGAACGTCAAATTGGTGCTGGTCGAGCCATACTTCGACTTGAAAACGCCGAACGCGATCGGCCGCGCCACGGGTGCGGCCGTTCTGGTGATGCCACCGTCGGTCGGCGGGGTGAAGGAGATCACCGATTACGTGTCGCTGTTCGACTACGACGTGAATCTGCTCGTCAACGCGCTCAAGAAGGCAGGCACTTAACAGAACATTTCTGATTTGTGATTTGTGATTGGTGATTGGTTGTTGATTGGGTGATTGTTGAATGTTGATTGAGAGCCCTCTGACACGCGTCGCCGCTTCCGTGTTGTCTTTCAATCGACAATCGCCAATCAACAATCAACAACGAATCATCAAATCAACGATCACGAAATCACCAATGACATGGACACACTCGCGTTCTTAGCCCCTCCTTTCGTCGCGAGCCTGATTCTCACCGGCATTCACGCCTATCTCGGCCTGCACGTCGTCGAGCGCGGCGTGATCTTCGTCGACCTGTCGCTCGCCCAATTCGCGGCGCTCGGCTCGGCCGTCGCGATTCTCATTCCGGCGTTCGACGCGGATCCGCACGGCTCCGGCGTGTACTGGATGAGCCTCGGCTTCACCTTGATTGGCGCGCTCGTCTTCTCGACCATCCGCGGCCATCGTGCACGCATTCCGCAGGAAGCGATCATCGGCATCTGCTACGCCGTGGCGTCGGCGGCGACCATCATCGCGATGAGCAAGGCGACGTCGGAGACCGAGCACCTCAAGGACATGCTCGTCGGCAACATCCTGGCGGTGTCGTGGAGCGAGGTGATCAAGACCGCGCTCGTCTATGGCGCGATCGGCGCGTTCCACTACGTCTTCCGCCGCCGCTTCCTGGCGATCTCGATGGATCACTCTCAGGCGATGGCAATGAAGGGCACGCGGCGATGGGATTTTCTGTTCTACGCCTCGTTCGGCTTCGTCGTCACCTCGTCGGTCGCGATCGCCGGCGTGCTGCTGGTGTTCTGCTATCTCATCGTGCCGTCGGTCGCGGCGATGTTGTACGCCGACCGCGTCGGCACGCGCCTGGCCCTGGGCTGGACGATGGGCACCATCGTATCGGCCATCGGCGTCTACCTGTCGCTGGTGCTCGACCTGCCGACCGGCGCGACCATCGTCTGCACCTTCGGCGCCGTGCTCGCCCTCATGGCACTCGCCCGGCCGTTTATCCGGCCGTCGAACGCTGTCGACGGATGACTCTGGTTCTCGGCTGTCGGCCCTCGACTCTCGCCTGTCTCACCGTTCCCGCCAATTCAGAGATTGTTCACCCAGAGTTCATCTCCGCTTAACGACTTCGCCGGCACACCGTCGTCTTAACCAGCAGGGGCACGTCATCGTGACGCGCCGAACAAAGGAGGCCGCCATGTGGCCGATTGCGAAGAAGGTGCTGGCGATCGGAGCGCTGTGTCTCGCCGGGATGAGCAGCCGCGCGTACGCCGGGTCGACGGTGATGGAGACCAAGATTCCGTTTCCGTTCGTGGTCAGCGGAAAAACGATGCCCGCCGGGCAGTACGCCATCGAACGCGATGACGACATGTCGGGCGCGCTGATCATCCGCGGCGAGCACGGCGTCAACGCCGCTGCCATTCTGAACACCAGGCCCGCCGAGCCGGCGCATGGCGGTTCTCACCCGTCGCTGGAATTCCGGCACGTGGAGAACCAGTACGTGCTCTCGAACGTGTGGACACGCGACGGCCTCGATCGCGTCGTGAGGTAACGGCGGCGGCGGCCTACGCCAGTTCGTCGGCCAATGCATAGCGCGGATCCGCGGCGAGGCAGCGCGCCTCGGGCAGACCGAGCTCTTTGCGGACGATGTTGGTGCCGCGCACGATCGACACCATCTTGAAGAAGGCGATGCGGCGGCTCATGCCCTCGCGGCCGAAGCCGCAGTCGCTCGAGAGGACCAACCGCTCGGCCGGGATGTGCTTCAACGCCTTGCGGATGAGCGCGGCCACCTGCTCGGGACGTTCCACCTGCAGGTTGCGGTGATCGACGACGCCGATGGCGATCTTCTTGTCGCTGATGTGGCGACCGATCAGCTCGAGATCCATCCCGTCGCTGGTGGCGCACTCGAACGTCAGGACGTCGACATCGAGCTGATTCAGATGCGGCAGCGCGTCCTTGTAGGACTGATTCGTGGCAAACAGCCGCTGCTGCGCCGGGTTGCCCCAGCACGTGTGGCACCAGACCTCGGTCAGATCGCGCAGCCCTCTGACCGTGTTGTTGAAGATGTTCACGAAAAACTCGACGGGCAGCGTGGCGCCGGTGCCGCCGCGCTGAACGCCGATCAGATGGATATTCGGCTCCTCCATCTGAATCACCGTGCAGCCGGCGCGCGCCACATCGAGCAGTTCCTCACGCATCGCGCCGCTGATGTCGTAGAGCAGGTCTTCCTGGTTGGCGTAGTGGTCGTTGCCGATTGACGTGCCAATCAGCTCAGGCGTGATCGTGCCGAACTTCACCGGGCGCGTCGTCAGTCCTTGCGCGAGCTTCCACGTGGCGGTGTAGTGCAGCGGACCACGCGAGATCTTGTCGACGCAGCGCGGCATCACCCGGCTCTCCATCACCTCGAAGAGGATGTCGCCCTTCCCGGTGCCGCCGTAGCCCTTCCGTGTCTTGTAGTAATCCGATCCGCTCACGCCGTTGAAACGCCGCGCCGGGTACTGGAACCAGCTCATGCCGCCGACGTCGGCGTCGAGCCGCGCATCGCCGTCGGTCACGATATCGAGTCCGGCACGTTCCTGGTCTTTGAGGTGAGCGCCGACGAGATCGGTGTATCGCTCGCGGAAGCGGGCATCGGCGATCGCGTCGCGAAACGCCCGCGGACCGATGTTCTCGGTGTACCAGCTCGGTCGCGGCAGCGACCCGGTGATTGTTGTGGGAAGCAGAACGTTCGCGGTGGCTGTGAGCATC
>Ga0111539_10000224_pt1 | contig 67805 bp, 68 predicted proteins | sample RhiMethybrSRZTD1_FD_79667 | JGI IMG/M metagenome (GOLD analysis project Ga0111539, IMG submission 79667) | Populus rhizosphere microbial communities from Tennessee, USA - Rhizosphere MetaG P. TD hybrid SRZTD1 (version 2) (version 2) | ecosystem: Host-associated > Plants > Roots > Rhizosphere >...
CTGAAGGGCAAGCGCCTGCCGCTCGTGGGCCGGATCGAGCAGTGGGTGGTCGAGGAGCAGCAGCCGCGCTGGCTCGCCTTCCTCAACGCCGAGCACGACTACATCCGGCCGCTGCCCGCGGAGTTCATCGACGTGGCGATGCCCGGGGGCAAGCTGGCACCCAACCTCGCCCGGCGCGGCATCGAGGTGCGCCCCGACGAGATCGCGTGGATCACCTACACCACGTTCAACATGAAGGATCCCGTGGTGGGCGGCTACACGCCGGAGAAGATCGCGCTCAGGCGCGCGATGTCGATGGCGTACCCGATCGAGGAGGAGATCGCGATCATCTACAAGAACCAGGCGACCGCGGTGCATTCGCACATCGCGCCCGGGATGGCGGGATACACGCCCGAGAGGAGCCCCACGCTGGAATACAGCCCGGCGAAGGCGAAGGCGCTGCTCGACATGTATGGCTACATCGACCGCGACGGCGACGGCTGGCGCGAGATGCCCGACGGCTCGCCGCTCGTGATCGACAAGGCCTCGGTGCCGGTGCAGCGCGAGCGCCAGCGAAACGAGCTCTGGCGCCGCGCCATGGCCGACATCGGCGTGCGCCTCACCTTCGACAAGGTCGAGAAACTTCCGGACCTGCGCCAGCAGGCCAAGCTCGGCAAGGTGCAGATGTTCAGCTACGGCTGGATCGCGGACTATCCCGACGGCGAGAACTTCCTCCAGCTCTTCCTCACCAAGTCGATCGGGGGCGCGAACTACACGCTCTTCAGCCATCCGGAATTCGACGCGCTCTACGAGAAGTCCAAGGTGATGCCCGATTCACCCGAGCGCACGGCGATCTATCGGCGCATGGTGCACATCCTCTGGGTCTACAACCCGTGGCGGGTGAACTCGCTGCTGACCAACCACATCCTCATCCATCCCTGGCTGATCGGCTACAAGAAGCATCCCTTCGCGCACGCGCCCTGGCGCTACCTCGACATCGACCTCGAGAAGCTGCCGAAGCAGTAGGCGAAAAAAGGGCGCGCCGGCGGCGCGCCCCTTTCGCGTTGCGTGCTACGGATTCAACACGTTGCTCGCCTCGGCCTCGACGAGCAGGCGATCGGCGTCGGCCTGCAGCAGGAAGCCCGCCGCCATCGCCTTGTCGATCCCGGCGCGAACCGCGGCGACGTAGCCCGCGTGGTTGCCGTAACGCTCCTGGAGCGACAGGCGCGGATCGCCGCTCGCCAGGCGCTCGGCCTGCGTCTTCGCGAACGGGATCCAGCCGCCGAGGTAGTGGCAGATCTTGTCGTCGTGGAATCCGCCGTTGGTGATGTTCCACCCCAGGTACGTTCCCAGCGGCGCCTCGCGCAGCACCACCGGCACGCCGCCCAGCTCGTTGCCGTCGGCGTCGACCTTCGGCACCATCATCGGGATCGCCTGCTTCACGATCGGCGGCACGTTGTCGACGATGCCCGAGGCATCGAAGTTGTCGAAACGCGGGCCGAAGTCGTAGTCGAGCACCGGGTTGATGAGGCCGGTGGGCGCGGTGGCGGTCATTCCCGCATACGGAATCGTCGGGAATCCCATCGCCGCCTTGGTCGGCTCGACCAGCGTGCGCTCGCCCCTTGGGCCCTTCAGCCGCGGCCACTGGCTCGGCGGGGGCAGCGTGCCATCCATCAGCCAATGCCGGAAATGCTGCGCGATGGCGTTGGTGGTCTCGGTGTGCGGCATCGGATTGCTCGGGAACGTGCCGACACCATATCCGGTCGAGGGACAGTTGCCCACGGTTCCGGGATTGGTGCTGAAGCCGCCGTTGCCGCCGCCGTGGGGAGTGCTGGAGATGTAGTAGCGGCGCACGTTGTCGGGCAGCGGGATGTCCTGCTTGGGATCGGTGCCGACCCACTCGGGCCCGAGCTTCAGGCCCCAGATCTCCGCCGCGCCGAAGTGCTCGATGATCTTCGGGCACGTCTCGCTCTTGACGCACCGGTCGAGAATCCCGCCGGGAGGCATGCCGCGCACGTTGTCGGGATGCTTCTGCCACCACTGCGGGCCCTCGCTGCCGGGCTCGTAGAGCTTCAGCACGCCGTCGGGCATCGCGAAGCGCGTGTTGAGCGAGACGCGGCGGCCCGCGATCATCGGCCACGTTCCGTCCTGCACCCTGCGGCCGGATTCGTCCTCGTTGAATCCCAGGTGCAGGTAGGCGCGCAGGAAGTTGCCCGACTGCGAGCTGCCGCGCCCGAGCACCCAGTTCACCTTGCCGGCGACCGCAGGGAGGTTGCCGTCGGCCACGGAGGCGTTCTTGAAGAAGGAAGCGAGGTCGCGGAAAGCGGCGAAGCCGATGCCGAGCACCGGCGGACCCTGCGTCCTGAACACGACCTGGTAGGCGCGATTCGGATGGAAGCCGCCACGCACGCAGATCTGGCGCGGATCGGGAGTTCCCGGGAACGCCGTCGGGTCGCTGGGGCACCGGCCCCACGACCAGTCAGCGCGCGGGACGAGGTGGGTCGCGCCTGTGAATCCGTCGATGGTCTCGTGTTCGATCTCGGTCAACGTGTCCTCGGGTGAGTTCATGTCGACCGGCAGGTAGGGCACCTGGTTGGAGTGCACGATCATGCGCTGCGAGGCGAAACCGCTCGCGTTGAGGATGCGCCCCATGACGCGGCCCTGGATCGCCGAGCCATCGGGGTTCACCGCGACCGGCACCTGCACCCACTCGCGGCCGGGAACCTGGGCCACGCCGCCCGCGCCATCGATGCCGGCGTTCTCACCCTGCCACCCGGAGGACAGCCCCATGTCGCGCCCGGCCCGCAGGTCGGTGCTGATGGTGATGCGGCCCCCGCGATTGGGCACGTCGTGCCACATGAGGCCGCTGGTCACCCCGTCCGCTGGATAGACCAGCTGGAAGGTGGCCATGTACGGCACGCTGCCGTCGGCCATCTTCGGCGCGAGGTTGATGTCGGTGATGATCGCGTTCACCGGCAACATCGGGTCGAGCGAGCCGAAGGCACGCCCGATGACGCGCTTGTAGGCTGGCGCCGCTCCGGTCGCGGCGATGTCGGTGGTCGAATCGACGACGATGCTGTTGATGCGGGCCTGTGCCGCAGGGACGGCAAATGCGGCGGCCACCGCGGCACAGGCCGCGGTCATGCGGTGCTTCGCCATGAAGGTCTCCTCCTCGAAGGCGCACTTCAAGTTGGACGGAACGCTCGGCCGCGGGCCTTGTTGGGCGTTGTAATGACAGGCGGGCCGATGCGCGAGGCCCATCATGGATCCGCGCGAAGGGAGATTGCAAGCCGAAAGAGTGTTTCGCTGATAGGAACAGGATTCGGCGATAAGATCGGCATTCAATGGCCTCGGCATCTCCCGCACCACCGCCCCGCGCCGGCATCCCGGGCCAGCTCCTCGTCGTCGCGCTGGTCCTCGTCCTCGCGTACCAGCTCGCCTACTGGACCTGGGTGTTCGTCGCGCCCGCGCCCGTCGCCGTGCCCGCCTCGGCACAGCCGGCGGTGGACCTCGCGGCCGTGGCCCGGCTCTTCGGCGCGGACGCACCCGCCGGGTCGGGACCTTCCACCGGACTCAAGTTGAAGGGGGTGATCGCGCCCACGCCGGGGACCGAGGCCTCGGCCATCTTCTCGAGGGGATCGGGGCGCGACGTCGCGGTGTACATCGAGGGCGACGTCGAGCCGGGATTGAAGCTCGTGGAAGTCCACCCCGACCACGTGATCGTGAGCCGCGCGGGCGCGCGCAGCCGCATCGACCTCGAAGTGGCCCGCAGCACCAGCGTCGCGACGCGCGGCGGCATGCCCGGAAAGGCGGCCGCCTTCAAGCTCAACGTCGCGCGTACCGGAACCAACAACTACACCCTCTCGCGCAAGGAGCTCGACGAGGCCCTGCGCGACCCGGGCCAGTTGAATCACCTTGGCCAGATCGGCGTGCCGCCCAAGGGCGGCGTGCGCATGGACCTCGCCCCGCCCGGCAGCCTCGCCCAGAAGCTGGGGCTGCAGCCCGGCGACATCATCAAGAAGGTGAACGGCCAGACGGTGGCCTCGGCCGGAGACCTCGCCCGGCTCTACACCCAGTTCAACACGCTCTCCCTCATCCAGGCCGAGATCCAGCGCGGCCAGTCGACCCTGCAGCTCTCGTACCAGATCCAGCCGTAGCCTGTTCGTCCCGTTTTACTCCCCCACACTCCCCCCAACTCGCTCTTCCCGCCTTGTTTGCCATGCAGGCAAGACAAGAGGAACGAGTTGGGGGGAGTGTGGGGGAGCAAAGCGCGGTGAAGGCCCGGTAGACGCCGGGGTGGAATGGGAGCAGAATCTTCCGTTAAATCAACGCAAAAGCCTCAATACGTGACAAAGTTTCTAGCTTTCATGGCCCCCGCCCTGGCCGCGCTTGCGCTGGCCATGGCCGCGTTCGCCCAAGCGCCCGCCCAACCGGCACCGGGGCAGCTCACCAACGGTGAAGAGAAGATCACCGTCAATTTCGTCAACGCCGACATCCAGTCGGTGATCAAGACGGTCGGCCAGCACACCGGGAAGAACTTCATCCTCGACCCGCGCGTGCAGGGGTCGATCAACATCGTCTCCGACAAACCCGTCTCGAAGGACCTGCTCTACCAGATGCTGCTCTCGGCGCTGCGCGTGCACGGCTTCGCGGCAGTCGAGGACGCCAACTTCGTGAAGATCGTCCCCGAGGCCGAGGCCAAGACGAGTGCCAGCCCCACGGGTGAAGCGGCCGCGCGCGCTCCCGGCGACCGCATCGTGACCCAGGTCTTCCTGCTGCAGAACGAGAATGCGGTGCAGCTCGTGCCGGTGCTGCGCCCGCTGGTGACGGCCAACAACTTCATCGCCGCCTATCCCAACAACAACGCGATCGTGATCACCGACTACGCGAGCAACGTCGCGCGCATCCAGCGCATCATCGACTCGATCGACCGCCCGGCGTCCTCCGACGTGCAGATCGTGCGCATGCAGAACGCCTCGGCGATCGACATCGCCCAGACCCTGCAACGCGTGGTCCCCGAGACGACGGCGCCCACCAACGCCCCGGGCACGACGCCCAAGGCCACCGTCGCCGTGGACACCCGCACCAACAGCCTCGTCGTCCGCGCGGACAACCCCGCCCTCATGACGCGCATCAAGACGCTCGCCCTCGGGCTCGACACCCCGGGCGCCGCGAGCGGCAACATCTACACCGTGTTCCTGCGCAACGCCGAGGCGGTGAAGATCGCCGAGACGCTTCGCGGGCTGCTCGCGGGCGGCGAGACCTCCTCGCGCTCGACCACCACCACGACCCTGCCGTCGGGCAACGTCGCCACGCAGACCACGGCCTCGACCACCCAGGCGGCCGCGGTCACGCAGTTCGCTCCCGCCCCCAACTCGGTGATCCAGGCCTATCCGCCGACCAACTCGATCATCATCACCGCGTCCGAGCCCGTGTACCGCGCCCTGCGCACCGTGATCGACGCGCTCGACCAGCGCCGCCAGCAGGTGTTCGTGGAGGCCTTGATCGTCGAGGTCAACACGAGCCTCGCCTCGGAGTTCGGCGTGCAGTGGAACGTGGGCCGCAGCATCGGCGACGGCCAGACGCTCTTCGGCGGCACCAACTTCTCGACCGGCAGCGTGGGATCGAACATCCTCAGCGCCGCCGCCAACCCCGCGCTCATCGGCCAGGGCCTCAATGTCGGCATCATCAAGGGCACCCTCAAGATCCCCGGCACCGACATCGAGATCGCCAACCTGCAGCTGCTCGCGCGCGCGCTCGAAGGCGACACCGCCGCGAACGTGCTCTCCACGCCGACGGTGCTCACGCTCGACAACGAGGAAGCGAAGATCACCGTGGGCCAGAACGTGCCCTTCGTGACCGGCTCGTACACGCCCAGCTCGACCAGCTCCACCAACCCCTTCCAGACCATCGAGCGCAAGGACGTGGGCATCACGCTCAGGGTCACGCCGACCGTGTCGGAAGGCGGCGCGGTGAAGCTGAGGCTGTTCCAGGAAGTCTCGAGCGTCACGCGCGACAAGGTGCTGGTGCAGTCGGCCGACATCATCACCAACAAGCGCACGCTCGAATCCACGGTGCTCATCGACTCGGGCCAGATCGTGGTGCTGGGCGGGTTGATCCAGGACGACCAGCAGGCCGGCCAGGACAAGGTGCCGCTGCTGGGCGACATCCCGTACCTCGGCGCGCTCTTCCGCTACGAGACGCGCAACCGCAAGCGCACCAACCTCATGATCTTCCTGCGGCCGGTGGTGCTGAAGGACGACCGCGCCGCGGCTTCCCTCACCGCCGACCGCTACGAGTACATCCGCGGCCAGCAGGGTGCGGTCAAGCTGCCGCCGAGCGTCATCATGCCGGAGGGTACCTTCCAGCCGATGCCCCCGCTCGAGGAGCAACAGAACAAGCCCCTCAGGACGCAATGACGGCCCCGCTCGAACGAACCGTGAACCCCCGCGACCTCGACCCGCAGACGGTGCGATTGCTGCCCTACCCCTTCGCCAAGGCGAAGGGCGTGCTCGCCGCTCGCGTGGTGGACGGCGCGCTCGAGGTGTGGATCCGCCCGTATCCCGCGGCCTCGACGCTCGCCGAGGTGCGCCGCATGGCCGGCAAGGCCCTGCGCGAGGTGCTGCTCAGCGCCGAGGAGTTCGAGCAGTGCCTGGCGCTCGCCTACACGCGCGAGCCTTCCGCCGCCGAGACCATCGTCGAGGACATGGGCGACTCGGTCGACCTCGCCAAGCTCACCGAATCGCTGCCCGAGGTGGCCGACCTCCTCGAGAGCGAGAACGACGCGCCGATCATCCGGCTCATCAACGCGCTGCTCACGCAAGCCGTGCGCGAGGGCGCCTCCGACGTGCACCTGGAGATCTTCGAGTCGCGCGCGCTGGTGCGCTACCGCGTCGACGGGGCCTTGCGCGACGTGGTCGAACCCCGCAGGGGCCTGCACCCCGCCATGGTGTCGCGCATCAAGGTGATGGCTTCGCTCGACATCGCCGAGAAGCGCCTGCCGCAGGACGGGCGCATTGCGCTGCGCATCGCGGGGCGCGCGATCGACGTGCGCGTGTCGACCATTCCGACCAACAGCGGCGAGCGCGTGGTGCTGCGCCTGCTCGACAAATCCGGGGGGCGACTCACCCTCGACGCGCTGGGCATGTCGCCCGCCGCACGCGACAAGGTCGACGGCCTGGTGCATGCCCCGCATGGCATCTTCCTCGTGACCGGGCCCACGGGCTCGGGCAAGACGACCACGCTCTACTCGGCGCTTTCCCGCCTGGACCGCAAGACGCGCAACATCCTCACCGTCGAGGACCCGATCGAGTACGAGCTCGACGGCGTCGGCCAGACGCAGGTGAACCCGCGCATCGAGATGACGTTCGCGCGGGCGCTGCGCGCGATCCTGCGCCAGGACCCGGACGTGGTGATGATCGGCGAGATCCGCGACCTCGAGACCGCGCAGATCGCGGTGCAGGCCTCGCTCACCGGCCACCTGGTGCTCGCGACCCTGCACACCAACGACGCGCCCGGCGCGGTCACGCGACTCATCGACATGGGGATCGAGCCCTACCTGCTCGCCTCCACGCTGAACGGCGTTCTCGCCCAGCGCCTGGTGCGCAAGCTCTGCCCCGCCTGCCGTGCGCCGTATGAGCCCGACGCGGCCGAGCGCTCGGTCTTCGGCGCCAGCGCCCCGGACCGGCTCTACAAGGCCGTCGGCTGCGGCGCGTGCAACTTCTCCGGCTACAAGGGCCGCACCGGCATCTACGAGCTGCTCGTGGCCGACGACGAGTTGCGCCACCTGGTGCACGACACCGCCGAAGAGTCGAGCCTGCGTGCCCACGCCGTGGCCGGCGGGATGCTGCGGCTGCGCGACGACGGGCTGCGCTGGGTCCGGGAAGGCGTGACATCCCTGGACGAAGTCTTGCGCGTGACGCGGACGTGAAAAGCGAAAGGCTCCTCACTGAGAGCACAGAGAAGGCACTGAGAACACTGAGGGAGAAACGCTAATCATTCGTGCCAAGGTGAACGCAGCCACGAAACCAGATATGAGCCTCTCTCTGTGTTCTCAGTGCCTTCTCTGTGCTCTCAGTGAGGAGCTTTTGACCTAACCCCCCAGCGGAGCGAAAAGTTGCCGGGATTCAGGTACCAGGCCTACAACGTCGAGGGCAAGCTCCACAAGGGCGTGCTGGAGGCCGACAGCGCGCGGCAGGCCCGTGCCCTGCTGCGCGACCAGGGGCTCACCCCGCACAAGGTCGAGGTCATCGCGGCGAACGATCCGGCCGCCGGAGCGCGCTTCCGCCGGGTGGCGCTCTCCTCGACCGAGGTCACGCAGATCACCCGCGGGCTCGCTTCGCTGCTGGAGGCCGGGCTCACCATCGAGCAGGCCTTCAACGCGCTGATCGAGCAGGCCGAGAACGAGCGCTCCCGCCAGGTGCTGGCGGCCATTCGCGGCGAGGTGATCGCCGGGAACACGGTGGCGAAGGCGCTCGCCTCTTTCCCCAACCTGTTTTCCGAGCTCTATCGCACGCTCGTGGCCGCGGGCGAGTCCTCCGGCCAGTTGCCGCGCGTGCTCACGCGCCTCTCGGACTACCTCGAGGAACGCCAGCAGCTGCGCGCGCGCCTGGCGCTCGCGCTGGTGTACCCGGTCATCGTGATGGCCGTGGCGCTGCTGGTCGTGGGCGCCCTGCTGGTCTACGTCCTGCCGCAGGTCATCCAGGTCTTCCAGCACGCGCACCAGCAGCTGCCGGTGCTCACGCGCGCGTTGATCGCGCTCTCGGGCTTCCTGCAGGCGACCTGGTGGGCCTGGCTGGTCCTCTTCGCCGCCGCGGCGATCGCCCTTCGCATGTCTTTCAAGCGCCCGGCCTCGCGCGCTGCGATCCACCGCTTCCTCTGGCGCCTGCCGATGCTGGGACGGCTGCTGCGCAACCTCGATGCCGCGCGGCTTGCCGCGACCCTCTCGATCCTCGTCGGCAGCCGCGTGCCGATCCTGCAGGCGCTCGAAGCCGGCACGGGCGTCATGACGCTGGTGCCGATGCGCGAGGCGCTCACGACTGCGGCGCGCGGCGTGCGTGAAGGCATGCCGCTCGCCCGCGCGCTGGGCGCAACCGCCGCCTTTCCGCCGGTGATGGTGCACCTCATCGCCAGCGGCGAGACCAGCGGGCGCCTGGACGAATCCCTCGAGCGCGCCGCCCGACAACAGCAGAACGACATCGCCATCCGCATGGCGGCCTTCGCGGCGCTCTTCGAGCCGGCGATGATCCTCTTCATGGGCGGAGCGGTGCTGGTGATCGTGCTCGCGATCCTGCTGCCGATCTTCCAGCTCAATGCGCTGATCGGAAAATAATGGGGTCAGACTCCCATTTCGATAATCGGATTGATTCCGCCTGATGACCCGAAAACCATCGTCATTATCGAAACTGGAGTCTGACCCCGTTTATTGCGGTGCGATGCGCCCTGGCGGATTCACGTTGATCGAAGTCCTGGTCGTGGTCGTGATCCTCGGGATCCTGGCCGCGCTGGTCGTGCCGCGCATCATGGACCGCCCCGACGAGGCCAAGCGCGTCGCCGCCAAGGCCGACGTGATGGCGATCGTCCAGGCGCTCAAGCTCTACCGCCTCGACAACGGCTTCTATCCCTCGAGCGAGCAGGGCCTGGGCGCGCTGGTGAGCCGGCCCGCGACCCCGCCCGCGCCGGGCAACTGGAAGCAGGGCGGCTACCTCGAGCGCCTGCCCCGCGACCCGTGGGGCAGCGACTACCAGTACCTCGCCCCGGGCGTGAAGGGCGAGATCGACGTCTTCAGCCTGGGCGCCGACAAGGCGCGCGGCGGCGACGGCAATGCGGCGGACATCGGCAACTGGGACTGAGGGGTTCACCCTCATCGAGGTGCTGGTCGTGGTCGCCATCACCGGCATCATCGTGGCGCTGGCCTCGGTCAACCTCTTCCCCAGCGAACGGGAGCTCGCGCGCCGCGAGGCCGGCAAGCTCGCCCTCGCAGTCGAGCATGCGCGCGACTCCGCCTGGTTCGGGGGACGGCCCACCGCCATCAGCTTCGGCGACGGGCGCGCGCGCCTCTGGCGTTACGGCAACAGCGCATGGCAACCCGATGCCGCCCGCGACACGCCCCTCGATCCGTCCGTGAGCATCGCGGCGATCACGAGCGGCGGACAGGCGATCGGCACGGGCGAGCGGTTGATCTTCCTTCCCGACGGCCTCGACGAGCCTTTCCGCCTCGCGCTCGACATCCGCGGACTCCGCTGGGCGGTGGACGGCGACGCCGCCGGCAGCATCCGGGTGGTGGAGCGATGAAGGGGTTCACCCTGATCGAGATCCTGGTCGCCGTCGCGATCCTCGCGGTGGCGCTCGCGGCCACGACCCGCGCGGCAAGCCTCGCGACCGACGGCACCCTCGAGACGCGCCAGCGCCTGCTCGCGACCTGGGCCGCCCAGAACCGCATAGCCGAGCTGCGCGCGCGCCGCATCTTCCCGGCGGCATCCGCGACGCGGCTCACCACCGAGCAGGGCGGGCTTGCGCTCGTGATCGACGAGACCGTGACCGACACGCCCAATCCCGCGATCCGCCGCGTCGACCTCGCCGTGGGCGACGCGCGCGATCCGAACCGCGTGCTCACGAGGCTGACGGCCTATGTCTCGCAATAGGGGCTTCACCCTCATCGAGCTGCTGGTCGCGCTGGCGATCTTCGCCATCATGAGCGGCTTCGCCTATCGCGGCCTCGTCGCGATGCTGGACAGCCGCGAAGCCCTGGCGAAGGAGTCGCGCAAGTGGCGCGACCTGTCGCTCTTCGTGGGCCGCGTCGAGCGCGACCTCGCCGCGGTGCTGCCGCGAATCGCCACCAGCGCCTCCGGCACGCCGCTCGCGGCGCTCTCCTCCGCCGTCGATGCCACGTCCGGTCCCGTCGGCCTCGCGCTCACCCGCTCGGGCAACATGCTGGCCGGCAACGCCTCGGCTGCTCCGCAGCGCATCGCCTACCGCCTGCGCGAGGGACGTGTCGAGCGCCTCGCCTGGGCGGGGGTCGATGCGGCGCCACGCGACGAGCCGGCGGGCACTCCGGTGCTCGCCGAGGCCACGGGCCTCTCCTTCCGTTTCCTCGATCCGAAGAGCTCCGAATGGCGCGCCGACTGGGGCTTGCCGGGCAACGCCGCCGCGGGCCTGCCCGCCGCCGTGGAGATGACGTTGGTGCTCGCGAGCGGCGAGCGCATCGTGCGGCTCTTCGACCTGCCGAGGGGGCCGGCGTGAGGCGGCGTGAGTCCGGCATCGCCGCGCTCACCGCCATCCTCGTGGTCGCGGTCGCCGCCTCGGCCGCCGCGATGATGCTGTCGCAGCAAGCGGCGATGCTCGACCAGACGATGCTGGTCGCCTCGCGCGCGCAGGCCGAGCAATATGCGGCCGCGGGCCTCGACTGGGCGCGCGGCGTGCTCGCCCAGGATGCCCGCGCCTCGCAGGTCGACTCGCTGGACGAGGGCTGGGCCAAGCCGATCGTGGGACTGCCCGTCGAGCGTGCCGTGGTCGCGGGCGCGATCGCCGACGAGCAAGGCAAGTTCAACCTCAACAACCTCCTCGACAAGGGGCGTCGCAGCGAGCCCGACGTGGCGCTCTTCCGCAACCTGCTCACGGGGCTGGCCCTCTCGCCGGAGCTCGCCGAGCCGGTGGTGGAGTGGATGCTGCCCGGCGGCTCGGACGCGTACTACCTGTCGCTGCCTCGGCCCTACCGCTCCGCGCACGCCCCGCTCACGCAGGTCGACGAGCTGCATCGCATCCGCGGTTTCGACACCGCCGCGGTCCAGCGCCTGCGTCCCTACGTGACCGCCCTGCCCGACCGCACCCGGATCAACGCCAACACCGTCAACGAGCGCGTGCTGGCCGCGGCCTTCGGCAACGCGACCGAGAAGGTCGCGGGCCTGCTCGCGGAGCGCCGCAGGAAGCCCTTCGAGACCGAACAGGCGTTCCTGCAGCGGCTGGGCCAGGACAACCTCGTCGCCACGCATGGCTTCGACGTGAAGAGCGCGTGGTTCTCGGTGCTGGTGAGGGTGCAGCAGGACGACGTGCTGCTCGGCGCCGAGGCGCTGGTGCGGCGCGACCCCGGCGCGGCGTCAGGCCCCGTGGTCGTCTGGAAGCGGCCGAGCTACTGAAGCTATTCGCGCAGCCAGCGCAGCATCGCGGGATAGGGCTGCGCGCCCCGGGCCGCCGCCGCCGCCGGCTCCAGCGCCATTCCCGCCGCGACCAGCCCGGCGACCCCGGGATAGCAGCCGTTCGAGTAGGTAAAGGCGAGGCTCGCGGACTTGCCGTGATAGCCGCCCTCGTGGAAGAGCACGGTCGGCGGAAGGCCGATCGCCGTGAGCGCCGCGAAGGCCCATGCCGTCACCATCGGCTCGTCGTCGTGATCGCCCGCGGAGTCGGGCGCGACCCTCCCCGAGAGCCGCGCGCGCGGCGCCGGGGGCGTCACCGCGATGTGCCCGGCCTCGTGCAGCAGATCCCCCGGCCATGTGAGGCGCGTGCGATCGACGAGCAGCGCGCCCGCCTCGATCGCAATGCCCGGAAGGAAAGTGTCCTCGCGCAGGTCGCGCTCGCGCACCACGATGCCGATCGCATCGAGGAAGCCCGCGATCGCGTCGACGTGCGCCTGCGCCTCGCCCGACTGGCGCGACCAGGACCCCGAGCCCGACCGCACGTCCGCGGCCAGCGTGAACCGGTCGCCGCAGGTCGTGCAGCGGAAACGGTAGCGAACCGCTCCGGGCAGCGCGCCGCTGTCGAGCGCCGAGTAGATCGCCTCCTCCTCGGCCGCGCGCGGCGCCTCGCGCTCCTCGATCGGCGCGAGCACGCCGCGGTTCGATTCCTCGGCCGCCACGCGCAGGGCGTGGATCAGGTCGTCGGCCGAGCGAAACGCGTGCGTGGAGAGCTCGGCGCACTCCGTGCAGGCCATCCCGGCTACTTCTCCTTCTTCTTTTTCTTCGGCTCGTACTCCGCCGACTTCACGAAGTAGACCGGCTGGCCGCACGCGTCGTATTTCTTGCAATGCCTCTTCCAATGCTTCGCGTGCCCCGGCGGGACGTGCAGGTAGATCGGGGGAGGCACCGTCGTCTTGGGGGTGGTGATGATCCTGGGCTCCGGGTAGACGACCACGGGCGGCGGCGAGCCCTTGCCGATCTCGACGCGCCCGTAGACGCCGGGAGCGATCTGCGCCTCCGTGATCACGTTGACCACGACATCGGCCGCGAAGGGCGCGGCGGACGATCCAAGGAGAATGCAGGCGAGGGCGACGCGGCGGCGGGTCATGCAGCAACTCCACGATGGGCTTCCGATGCGGCGATTGTGCGCCACTCATCGCGGCTGATGCGGTAGAGGCAGTGCGGGCGCAGTCGATGTCCCTCGGGAACGGCAGGGTGATAGAAGTCCTGTTCGGCGTCGCGCATGCCGATTCGTTCCATCACCGCGCGCGAGCGCAGGTTGAGCAGCGCCGTGAAGGAAACGACCTCGTCGAGCCCGAACCGTTCGAAGCCCGCGCGCAGCGCCGCGCGCGCGCCCTCGGTGGCGTAGCCCTGCCCCCAATGCGCCCGTGCCAGGCGCCAGCCGACCTCGACGCACGGCGAGAACGGCAGCGCGCGACGCGGGACGGTAAGCCCGACGAAGCCGATGAACTGCGCGGTCGCGCGCACCTCGACGGCCCAGTTGCTCCAGCCGCGCGTGTCGATCTGCTCGCGCCACGCGTCGACCATCGCGTCGCTCGCGGCGCGATCCAGCGGCGCGGGGAAGAACTCCATCACGGCGGGATCGGCGTTCAGCGCCGCGTAGGGCGCGCGATCCGGTTCGCGCCATTGGCGCAGGACGAGGCGCGGCGTCTCGATCTCGAGGGCGTGGGGCATGCGCAACTATAGAACCTATAATCCGGGCTGGCCATGAAGCTGCGCGTCTTCCTCCCCTCCACCGATCGTCCGAACCGAGGCGAGCGCTGCGCATGGAAGCTCTTCGACCTGCGCGGCGAGCTCCTGCGCGCGGGCGAGGACGCGCCCGCGGGAATGCCGCGCGCCCGGGAAGTCGAGCTGATCCTGCCGGCCGAGCGCGTGCTGTTCGCGCGGTTGAAGCTCCCGAAGGTGAACGCGGCCACCATCCGCGAGCTGCTGCCGTATGCCGTCGAGGACCGCCTGCTCGGCGATCCCTCGCACATCCACGCCGTCGCCGGGGCGAAGAACGCGCGCGGCGAGACGGTGGTCGCGGTCGTGGATCGCGAATGGCTGCAGGCCCGCATCGACGCGCTCGCCGCCGAGGGGCACGTCGCGAGCGCGGCCTTCTGCGAGAGCGCGCTGCTCGCCGGTGGCCACGGCGACTGGCACGTGGTCTGGGGCAAGGCCCGTGGCGTGCTCGTCGACGACGAGGGCGTGGGCGCTCCCTTCGACCGCGGGGCGGGCCTGCCGCTGGCGTTGCGGGTCGCGCTCGACGAGGCTTCCGAGCGCGGCGAGAAACCGGCCTCGGTGCGAGTCCACCCGAAGGGCGACGAGACGCTGCCCGACCTCGCCGCATGGAGCTCGGAGACCGGCGTTGCCTTCACGCACGGCACGCAGTGGGAGGCGCTCGCCGCTGGCCAGCCCGCGGCCAGCTCGATCGACCTGCTGCAGGGCGAGCTCGCGCGGCGCCCCCGCGGGGACGGACTGCGCATCCCCCGCGCGGCCTTGTGGATCGGTGCGGCGATCGTCGTGCTGCAGGTTGGGTTCGCCGTCGCCGACAACCTGCGGATGAAGGCCGAGCGCGATCGCCTGGTCCAGCGGCAGGAGCAGATCTTCCGTGGTGCCTTCCCGGAGGCCAAGGCGGTGGTCGACCCCGAGCTGCAGATGGCGCGCCAGCTCGAGGAGATGAAGCGCGCGCGCGGCCTGGCCGCGGGCGACGACTTCCTCGCGCAGCTCACGCGCGTGGCGCGCGAGTCGAAGGCGGTGAAGTCGGTCGAGTACGCCGGCGGCCGGATGGTGGCGAAATGAGCGCGACCCCCTGGTGGTCGGGGAGATCCCCGCGCGAACGGCGCGTGATCCAGGCCTGCGTGGGTGCGCTGGTGCTCGCCATCGCGCTGGCCGCCTGGCTGGACGCGGAACGTTCGCGCGCGCGCCTGGGCGCCGAGCTTCCGCGGCTGCGCGCCTCGATCGCCGGGCTCGAGCGCGACGCGGCCGAAGTGCAGCGCCTGCGCGCGATGCCTGCGCTGCAGCCCACGGCCGCCTCGCCGCTCGTCACCCTCGCGACCAACGGCGGCGGGCTCGCGGGCGCGCAGATCGCGGTCCTCGACGAGCGCCGCGTGAAGGTCACGGGCGAGATCGGGTTCGGCGCGCTGCTCGAATGGCTGCGCAACGCGCAGGTCACCCACGGCATGCGTGTCGAGAGCGCCCGCCTCGAGGCACTGCCAGCGGCCGGGCGCGTGCGCGCCGACCTGTTGCTGTCGCGCTCCTAGCGCCGATGCGCCCCGGCTCCCTCGCGCTCCTCGGCGTCGCGGCGTACTCCGCGTTCCTCGTGGCGACGATGCCGGCGCGGTGGCTCGCCGAGCGCCTGCTTCCGCCGGGCCCCGGGCGCATCGCCGTGCAGGAGGTCGAGGGCACGATCTGGCAGGGCGCCGCCCGGGCCGCGATCGGCGGGTACGCAGGCACGTTCACCATCGACCGCATCGAGTGGAGCTTCCTCCCCTCGCGGTTGCTGCAGGGCCGCTGGGCCTACGGGGTCACGGTCCGCGGCGCCGGCTTCGACGCGCGCTCGGAGCTCGGCCGGTCGTTCGGCGGATGGGCGCTGCGCGACCTCGCGGCGCGCGCCGACTCGGCCGTGGCCACGGCGCTGCTCCCGTGGACGCGCCCGTGGCGCCCCGAAGGCTCGCTCACCGCCGCGTCGAAGGCTCTCGATATCGACGGGCAGGATGCGCGCGGCGAACTGCGCATCGAGTGGACGGGTGCCGCTACCGCGCTTTCGGAATTGAAGCCGCTCGGGACCTATCGCGCCGACGCGATTGCCGAGGGACCGGCAGCGCGCGTCACGGTCTCGACGCTCGCGGGTCCGCTGCGCGTCTCGGGCCAGGGCCGACTCGCGTTCCCTTCGCAGTTCACCTTCAGCGGCGAGGCGCGCGGCGAGGGCACGGGCGCGACGGCGCTCGAGCCGCTGCTCGACCTGCTCGGGCCGCGCAGGCCCGACGGGGCGCGCGCGATCGAATGGCGCGCGCGGTGACCCCGCCGCCGAAGGCGGCGCCGTTCGTGGCCGCGCGCTGGCTCACCAATCGGCACCTGCAGACGATCTACAGCGCACTCCTGGCTTCCGCACCGCAGGTAGCCTTTCGCCGCGAGCGCTGGGACACGCCCGACGGCGACTTCGTGGACGTGGACTTCGTCGACGGCGTGCCGGGCAGCCCCTGGGTCCACCTGTACCACGGCCTCGAGGGCTCGTCGAACTCGCCCTACGCCCGCATGCTGATGTCGCAGGTGGCGCAGCGCGGCTGGCGCGGCAGCGTGTTCCATTTCCGCGGCTGCAGCGGCGAGCCCAACCGGTTACCCCGCGCCTATCACTCGGGCGACACCGAGGAGATCGACTGGTCGATCCGCCGCGTGAGGAAGCTCGCCGGCAAGACGCCGCTCTATGCCGCGGGAGTCTCGCTCGGCGGCAATGCGTTCGCAAAATGGCTCGGCGAGCGCGGCGCCTCGGCCTGCCGGGTGGTCGATCGCGCCGCGGCGGTCTCCGCCCCGCTCGACCTGGTGGCCGCGGGCGACGCCCTCGGCCGCGGCATCGCGCGCCTGTACTCGCGCCACTTCCTGGGCACGCTCAAGGCCAGCGCGCTCGCCAGGCTCGACCGCTTTCCCGACCTCTACGATGCCGCGGCGGTGCGGCGCGCGCGCAGCCTGCGCGATTTCGACAACGTGGTCACTGCCCCGCTTCACGGCTTCCGCGACACCGACGACTATTGGACGCGCGCGAGCGCCAAGCCGCACCTGAAGGCCATCCGCGTGCCGACGCTGATCGTCAACGCGCGCGACGACCCGTTCCTGCCCGCCACCGCGCTGCCGTCGAAGGACGACGTCTCGCGCAGCGTCACGCTCGAATTCCCCGAGCACGGCGGCCACGTGGGCTTCGTCTCCGGGCCCTTCCCCGGCAACATCGAGTGGCTGCCGCGGCGGCTGCTGGCGTTCTTCGAGAAGCGGGCGAAGTAGTCGCTACAATTGCGCCATGACTCCCATCGCACCCGAGATCTTCAAGGCCTACGACGTCCGCGGCATCGTCGACAAGTCCCTCACCGAAGCCGCCGCAGAAGCCATTGGCCGCGCCGTCGGCACCCAGGGCGCCCGCAAGGGCGTGAGCAAGTTCGTCGTGGGCCGAGACGGCCGCCTGTCAGGCCCGCGCCTCGCTGCCGCCCTCACCCGTGGCCTGAACGCCGCCGGCATGGACGTGGTCGACATCGGCGTGGTCGCCACGCCGATGGTCTACTTCGGCACCCACCACTTCAAGACCGGCAGCGGCGTGATGGTGACCGGCAGCCACAACCCGCCCGAATACAACGGCCTGAAAATGATGGTCGCCGGCGACACGCTCTCGGGCGACACCATCCAGGACCTGCGCCGCATCATCGAGGCCGGCCAGTTCGCCACGCCGGCGAAGGCCGGCACGCGCTCGACCGCCGATATCCGCGAGCCGTACCTCGACCGCATCACGTCGGACGTGAAGGTCACCCGCCGGATGAAGGTCGCCGTGGACTGCGGCAACGGCTCTCCCGGAGCGTTCGCGCCCGAGCTCTACCGCCGCATGGGCTGCGACGTGGTCGAGCTCTTCTGCGACGTCGACGGCAACTTTCCCAACCACCATCCCGATCCGTCGAAGCCGGAGAACCTCGAGGACCTGATCGCGAGGCTCAAGGCCGGCGACGCGGAAGTGGGCCTCGCCTTCGACGGCGACGGCGACCGCCTGGGCGTCGTCACGAAGAACGGCAGGATCATCTTCCCCGACCGCCAGCTCATGCTCTTCGCGGCCGAGGTGCTGTCGCGCAACCCGGGTGCCGAGATCATCTTCGACGTGAAGTGCACGCGCAACCTCTACGACTGGATCCGCAAGCACGGCGGCAGGCCGCTGCTGTGGAAGACCGGCCACTCGCTGATGAAGGCCAAGCTCAAGGAGACCGGGTCGCCGCTCGCCGGCGAGATGAGCGGGCACCTCTTCTTCAAGGACCGCTGGTACGGCTTCGACGACGGGCTCTACACCGGCGCGCGCCTGCTGGAGCTGTTGTCCAAGGCCGACGACCCGACGGCGCTCCTCGAGGGCCTGCCGGACTCGATCTCGACCCCGGAGCTCAACATGGACCTCGAGCGCGAGGGCGAGAACCATGCGCTCATCGCGAAGCTGCAGAAGAGCGCGAAGTTCGAGGGCGCGACCGAGGTCAACACCATCGACGGCCTGCGCGTGGAATATCCCGACGGCTTCGGCCTCATGCGCGCCTCCAACACCACGCCGGTGCTGGTGCTGCGTTTCGAGGGCGACAGCCAGGAAGCGCTCGTGCGCATCCAGAAGGACTTCAAGCGCGTGCTGCTCTCGGCCAAGCCCGACGCCCGGGTGCCGTTCTAGCCCGCACCCACCGCCTTCAGCACGAACTCGCGCTCGTCCATGACGCCGCCGGCCACGCAGCCGCGGCGGTTGCGCTCGTCGAAGAAGTAGCGCATGGCGGCGAGCTTCCTGCCGTCGCGCCGGTCGGTCACGGTGACGTCGTAACGGACGAGCGTGGCGCCATCGGGATACGACACGGCCACGGCCGTTTCGAACAGCACGAGGACGTCGGCCGTCACCTCGGTCACGCCGAAGTACGGACCCTGGGCGGGCCTGCGGAAATAGGGCCCGACCCCGTCGAGCGGCGCGCCCTCGAAGCGGCAGCAACGCTGCTCGGTGAAGCGGATCGCCGGCGGATAGCCGAGCGTCCCGGTGCCGCTTCTCAGGCCCGCGACGTTGGCGCGGGAACCCACCGTGAAATAGTTGTACATCGGCGGGCCGAGTTCCTTCCAGTCGTAGGCGATCGAGGCCACCGGCGTCCCGGGCGCCGCCACGAACGTCGTGGCCGCCTCCCGGCAGGCGGCCTCGAACTCGGCGCTGTTCGGCTTGATCCACTCCCAGCCCATGGCGACGACGAGCCCCACCTGCGCCATCGCCAGGCCCGTGGGCCACGTCGCGAGAGCCGCGAGGATGGCGAGCAACCCGCGTTTGCCCCTGGCAAGCCAGAGCGCCAGCAGCGTGCACGCCGCGATCCACCCGAAGCCCACGATGCGCACGAGGATGATCCCCTCGTCGCTGCCGTCTCCGCCGACGGCGAGGAAAGACAAAGCGTAGAGCAGCGCCGCGTTGAGCGCCGCGATGACGAGGACCAGGGCGGTGAACATTGCGCCTTACCTCGCCAGGTCCAGGATCGCCTGCGCGAATGCGGCCGGCGCCTCCTGGGGTGGGTTGTGGCCGACGGGCAGGAGCCGGCGCTCGTAACGCCCGGTGAAGTGCTTCGCGTGCCCGCTCGAGGTGTGTGCCGGAATCACGTCGTCGAATTCGCCGTGCGGCGCGATCGTCGGCACCGTGATCTTCGGAAGGCGCGCGAGCCGCCCTTCGACCTCGTCGTACCGTGGATCGCCTGCCGCATAGCCATAGCGGTGGCGGTAGGAGTGGACCGAGACGTCGACGAAATCGGGACACTCGAACGACTCGGCGGTCCGCGCGTAGGCCGTCGCGTCGAAGGCGCACGTGGGCGACCAGAGTTTCCAGAGCAGCGCGCAGAGCTCGCGGCGGTTCGCATCGAGGCCGGCGCGACCCCGCTCGGTATTGAAGTAGTACTGGTACCAGTAGCGCCGCTCCTGCTCGGGGTCCCCCGGGGCGCCGGCGTTGGGGATGTCCTGGATCTGGTAGCCGCAGTTCGTGACCAACCCCGACACGCGCTCGGGCCATAGTGCAGCCACTACGCACGCGGCGCGCGCGCCCCAATCGAATCCCGCCAGCAGCGCGCGTTCGATGCCCAGCGCGTCGAGCAACTCGAGCAGGTCCTGGCCGATCGCACCCTGCTGGCCCGACCGCATCGTTTCCGGCGCGCGGAAGCGAGTGGCGCCGAATCCACGCACGTACGGCACGATCGCGCGCAGGCCCTTCGCCAGGAGGATCGGAACGACGGCATCGAAACATCGCGGGTCGTAGGGGAAGCCATGCAGCAGCACGACGGGAGATGCGCCGGGCGCACCCGAGATTTCGCAGGCCACTTCGAGTACAGGAGTCCGGATGCTCCGGCGTTCCATTCCAGTTCTCCTAGGGCGTGAGCCGGTCGCGCTGCGCGAGCGACGGGAAGAGGCGCACCCACAGCGCGGCCACGAGGAGCGTGCCGATCGCGCCCACGACCACCGATCCCACCGCGCCCAGCCATGCCGCCATCGCGCCCGCGCGAAACTCGCCCAGCTCGTTGCTCGCGCCGATGAACACGGAGTTCACCGCGCTCACGCGCCCGCGCATCTCGTCGGGCGTCTCGACCTGGACGAGCGTCAGGCGGATCACCACGCTCACCATGTCCGCGCCCCCGCTCACCGCCAGTGCCGCGAGCGAGAGCCAGAACCAGTGCGACAGGCCGAAGGCCAGGATCGCCGCGCCGTAGATCGCGACCGAGACGAACATCGTGCGTCCGACACGAGCGCCCAGCGGGCGGCGCGCGAGCCATGCGCCCACGATGAGAGCGCCCATCGCCGGAGCCGATCGCAGCAGTCCGAGGCCCCACGGACCCACCTCGAGCACGTCCTTGGCATAGATCGGCAGCAGCGCCGTCGCCCCGCCCAGCAGCACGGCGAAGAGGTCGAGCGAGATCGCGCCCAGGGCCACCTTGTGGCGCCATACGAACGCGAAGCCCGCGAAGACCGAGGCCCAGCTCACGGGCTCCCGCGCGGGTGGGGTCCGGGCGGGCGCGATCGCCCACACGAAGACGAACGAGGCGAGCAGCAACACGGCGGAAGCGCCGTACACGACGTCGGCCCCGAACGCATACACGAAGCCGCCCAGCGCCGGACCGCCCACCACCGCGATCTTCATCACGGTGGAGCTCAACGCCGTCGCCCGCGGCAACTCCGGGAGGTCGACCAGCGTCGGGATCATCGCCTGCTGCGCCGGCATGTGCAGCGCGCGCGAGACGCCGATCGCGATCGCGAGGCCGAGGATCAGGTCGCGCGCGACCCAGTCGCCAAAGCTCGCCCACGCGAGCACGAGCGCGACGGACGCCTGGATGGCGATCGCGCCCGCCAGCACCTTGCGGCGGTCGACGCGGTCGATGAGCTGGCCGGCCGGGATCGTGAGCAGCAGCGCGGGGAGGAACTGCACCAGGCCCACGAGCCCGAGGTCCCAGGCGCTGTTGGTGAGCGCGTAGACCTGCCAGCCGAGCGCCACCAGCAGCATCTGCAACGCCGCGTTGCCGAACAGGCGTGCCCAGAGGAAGCGGCGGAAGCTGGCCGAGAGCGGCGCAGCGCCGCCGGGCGTCTCCAACGCTAGGCGCCCTCGACGATCCGGATATCCCGATCGACCTTGCCCTGGAGCACCGCGGCGGCCTTCTGGTATTGCGCGCTCTCGTACGTGCGGATGGCCGCCTCGACGCTCTCGAACTCGATGATCACGACGCGTTGCGCGAGGCCTCCCTCGCACACCTTCGCCGGATTGCCGCGCGCGAGGAAGTTCGCGCCGTTCGCCCTGAAGGCCGGCATGGCGAGCTCGACGTACTGCTTGAGCGCCTCCGGATCCGAGACCGACTTGTAGAACGCCACCCAATAACCCTTCGCCATCCGCCGCTCCCCGATTCTCAAGGCTTGATGCGTTTGTACACTGCTTCGGCCTTGCCGCCCTCCTCGCGCAGGTACAGACGGTTCTTGCTTACGCGCACGGAGGCAAAATCGAAGGATACGTTGGCCGGGGCGTAGGTGATCCGGAGCCGGCAGTTCTCGAGCTTCCATTCGCCGCCGAGATACTCCGGGCGCTCGTGCAGCCAGGAGTTGAACACGCGCTTGCCGCCCTCGCGCGCGAACTCCATGTCCTGGAAGAAGGCCCCCTTCACGCTGGTCCAGGGGCCCGCGATCATCTCCTCCGTGACCGCGCAGCGCGCATCCTTCGCGGCCGCGGCTGGCGATGCCGCAAGCAGCAGCGTGGCCAGCCACGTGCCGGTGCTCATGCGGCGAAGCTTACATCGTGAGCTGCAGCGAAAGGTACCAGCCCTTCTGCTTTTCCTTTCCGGCGATCGTTCCGAGCTGCGCATACGCCGCGGTGAGCGCCACATGGCGATGCGGGAACCACGCGAGGAAGACGTCGCTCGCATCCTCTTCCTTGAACGCGGAGAGGTTGTCGGGCTTCCAGCGGTATTCCGCGCCGAGGGCGAGGTTGTCGGTGAGCAGGACCGCCGCGGAGACCTCGGGCTGGACGCTGTAGCCGTCCTTCTTGTCGCCGCCGAAGCCCAGCAGGCCGAACTGGTTCGCCTTGGTGCCGCGCAACACCACGGTCGCGAGCGCGTTGCGCCCGGCGACTCCCGCGAGCCACACCTTGGTCGCCGCCACGTAGATGTCGGTGCCGGAGTCGTCCTTGGCGCCGATCAGGCTGGGCACCGTCATGTCCTTGTTCTTCTTGTGCATCACCCCGAGCGCGATCTGCGGCCACGGCGTGTCCTGGTCGTACACCGCGTCGCCGTACACGCGCACCTTGGCGCCGAGCGTGTCGGTCTTGAGCTCGAGCCCGGGGATCACCGAGCCGGCGTCGAACTTCTGGCGCGAGAACGAGAGCTCGACGCGATCGAAGATGCCGACCGCGATCCCGCCCGAGTCGAGCTGGAAGTCATCGGTGTCGACGCGCGTAAAAAATACCGACCCGCCGACCTGGCGGTTGGTGCCGTATCCGGCGATGAAGGCCCACGGCACGATGCCTCCTCCGCCCGCGCCCTCGACCATGTGCGCGCCGCCGGTGGCGAGCAGGCGGTCCCCCGCATGGGCGCACAGCGCCGAGCAGGCCAACGCGGCCGCGGCCGCGATCTTCTTCGTCTTGTTCATGGAGTCCCCCGGTCCTATTGGGTCACGATGTCGCGCTTCATCGGCGCGAGGATGGCGAGCAGCTCGTTCTTCTCGCGGGTGCCGACCCCGGCGTTGTCGAGGGCGTCGCGCAGGAACTGGACCAGGAGGTTCATCTCGGCCTCGGTGTTCTTCAGGCCCTTGTGCACCTTGTCCATCGGATCGCCGGTGTACTTGCAGCCGCCACCCGTGAGCGAGCAGATCTGCTCGACGATCTTGTCCTTCACGTTCTGGATCTTCACGTCCTGGAACGAGCGCCTGGTGCGCGGATCGGAGGACGAGCGGTCGATGGTCTCGCTCACCACGCGCTTCACGACGGGCTCTCCGCCGAGGCGCTGCCACAACGTGGGCGAGGCGGTGGGTGCAGAAGCGCACGCGGCCAGCAGCACTGCCGCGGCGCCGACGATCAATCCGCTGATGGTTCTCTTCATCTTGCTTGCTCCCCCTTGATTAGTCCCGCAGTGCGACAAAGTTATACTGCCCGGCGTGAAAACCGCTGTGAAAATGCTCACACTCGCCCTCGCCGCCCTGCCCGGGTTCGCTGCGAACGTAACCGTCAACGCGAAGGATCCGCTCGGCAACCCCCTCCAGGACCTCGTGGTCTGGGCGGTCCCCAGGGAGGGCCTGGCGCCTCCCCGAACGCGGCCGGCGATGGTCGAGCAGCGCAACAAGACCTTCATCCCGCTGGTGTCGGTGGTGCAGACGGGCACGCTGGTGAGCTTTCCCAACCGCGACGAGATACGGCATCACGTCTATTCGTTCTCGGCCGCCAAGAAGTTCGAGATCAAGCTCTATGCCGGCACGCCCGTGGACCCGATCCCGTTCGACAAGGCGGGCGAGGTGGTCCTGGGCTGCAACATCCACGACCATATGGTCGCGTACATCTACGTGGTCGATTCCCCCTGGTTCGCCAAGTCGGACAAGGACGGCGTGGCCCGCATCGAGGGACTGCCCGCGGGCGACTACGACATCCACGCGTGGTACTACGCCCAGGATGCGCGGCCCACTCCGGTGGGCGTGAAGCTGCGCGCCGACGAGGCCGGCGCCGCCGCGTTTGCCGTGGGACGGCGTCCCATGCCGCCCCGCCCGACGGCGAAATGACTCCGCTGCCGGGCTCGCCCGCGGGCGGCCGGCTGCAGGACCGCATCGTGCTGTTCTTCGTGGCGCTGCTGATGGCGGTGCAGCTGGTGAGCTACGTGCTCATCCGCTACGCGATCGAGCAGACCGCGCAGAACACGTTGCGCGACGAGCTGCGCGTGGGCGCGCGCACCTTCCAGCGCCTGCTGCAGCAGAACAGCCAGCGGCTGGTGGAATCCACCGTGGTGCTCACCTCGGACTACGGCTTCCGCGAAGCGGTGGCGAGCCGCGACCGCCCCACGATCCTCTCGGTGCTTGGCAACCACTCGGCGCGCATCAACGCGACCGGCGTGGCGCTGCTGGGGCTGGACGGCATCATCGTCGCCGACACCATGCGCGCCGACAACGAGGGCAGGACATTCGCCGAGCCGCGCCTGGTCGAGCTCGCCTCGAGCGTCGGACGCGCCTCGGGGATGCGCATCGTCGACGGCCGGCCCTTCCAGTCGGTGATCGTGCCGGTGCTCGCGCCGGAGCCGATCGCGTGGGTGGCGATGGACTTCCTGGTGGACGACGTGACCGCCCGCGACCTGAAGAACCTTTCCTCCGCCGACGTTTCGTTCGTGCACCTGGACGACGGCGGGGTGCAGGTGCTGGCGACCACGCTGCCCAAGTCGCGCCGCGGCGACCTCGCCCCGCAGGCGCGCAGCATCGTGGGCTTCGGGCAGGACGGCACGCGGGTGAAGATGGGCGGCGAGGACTGGGAGGCGATGGCCACCATCCTCGAGGGCGGAAGCGGGCGCGGCATCTACACCATCCTGCAGCGCTCGGTCGCCGAGGGCCTCATGCCCTACCGCGCGCTGGAGGCTGCGCTGCTCGTGATCGCGGGGCTATCCCTCGCGCTCACCCTGGTGGGCTCCATCCGCATCGCGCGTCGCATCACGAAACCGGTCTCCCAGCTCGCCGAGGCGGTGCGCGAGATCGAGCGCGGCAACTACGACGTGCGCGTGGGCTTCAGCCGCCAGGACGAGCTCGGCGAGCTCGCCCAGGCCTTCGACGGCATGGCCCGCGGACTCGCGGAGCGCGACCACATGCGCGACGTGCTCGGCAAGGTGGCCTCGAGCGAGGTGGTGGCGCAGCTGCTGGAAAACAAGATCGAGCTGGGGGGCGCCGAGGTCGAGGCGACGGTGATGTTCACCGACATGCGCAACTTCACCGGCATCGCCGAGACGCTGACCCCGCAGCAGAGCCTGCAGCTGCTGAACCGCGTGCTCACGGTGGTGAGCGAGGTGATCGAGTCGCACGGCGGCGTGGTCGACAAGTACCTGGGCGATGGCGCGATGGGCGTGTTCGGCGCGCCGGTGCGGCGCGAGGACGACGCGCGCCGGGCGGTCGTGGCGGCGCTCGAGATCCGCGACCGCGTGCACGGCCTGGGGCCCGAGCTCACCGCGCGCGGCTTGCCGGCGGCGCAGATCGGCGTGGGCGTGAACACCTCGAGCGTGGTCGCGGGCAACATCGGCTCACCCTCGCGCCTGAACTACACCGTGCTGGGCGACGGCGTGAACCTCGCCTCGCGCCTGGAGGGCCTCACCAAGCGCTACCACGTGCCCATCGTCGTCGGCAGCCACACGAAAGAGATCGTGTCCGGCTTCGTCTGGCGGGAGCTCGACAAGGTGCGTGTGCGCGGGAAGACCGTGGCCGAACGCATCTACGAGCCGCTGGGATACGAGGGGACGATCCCGCTCGACCAGCTGGCGCGGCTCTCGCAATGGCACGGCGCCCTCGAGTACTTCCGCGGGCGCCAGTGGAACCGCACGCGCGCGGCGCTCGAGCAACTCTCCGAGGAGCCGGGATACGTGCGCCTGGTGGCCCTCTACACCGGCTACCTGCGCGAGCTCGAGCTGCGCCCGCCGGGCGCCGACTGGGACGCCGCCTTCACGCTCTACGACAAGTAAGGGCCGGCCACGCGGCGGATCGGTTTCGCCTGGGCAAGCGCAGCGCCGCCGTCACTGCGGGAAGCGCGCCATGCTGAGGATCGAGTCGATGGCGCAGGTCTCCCCGGCGGTGAGCCGGATGTCGAGTCGCAGGTCCATCGAGAGCGCGTGCAACTCGAGGCGGCCGGTGGCGAAGCTCCCCTGCTTGCCGTCGGTGCACGCATAGCTGCCCTGCAGTGCGAGCGCGCTGCCCTCCGGCTGGAAGCGGCCGGTATAGGTGCAGTTGAGCCCCGTGACTCCCGACTGTGCGATCGAGAGGTTGCCGTTGCCCTCGGCCACGATGTCGAACTGCGCGTAGGTCCCGCGATTGCCGTCGTTCTGCGCGCTGGTGCAGGCGCTCCTGCGCTCCAGGTTCACGCCGTTCCAGCGGCCGCTGATCGCGGCGACGGTGGGCGCCGATGGCCGCGCGAGGGGATTGTCCGCGCCCGCGGCGGGGACTGCGGCGAGCAGGCCGGTGATGCAAGCCAGGAGTTTCCGGAGGGCGCGCGTGGTTGTCATGGATGACCGATGCCTGCGGGACACCATTGGTTCCCGCTACCATGGGGGAACTCAATCGTTCGTTGGGAGGCGACGATGGATCGGGTCACCGGCCTGGGCGGATTCTTCTTCAAGTGCGCCGACGCGAAACGCCAGATGGACTGGTATCGCAAACACCTCGGCATCCCGCTCAACGAGGAATACGGCGGCTGGAATTTCGAATGGAGCAACCCGGACGATCCGAAGGAGAAGGGCATGACGGTGTTCAGCCTCTTTCCGGATACGACCGACTACTTCGGTCCCTCGCCCCAGCGCTTCATGTTCAACTTCCGCGTGAAGGACCTCGACGCCCTGCTCGCCGCGCTCGCCGCCGAGGGCGTGAAGATCGACCCGAAGCGCGACGACGCCCCGTATGGGCGTTTCGCCTGGATCTACGATCCCGAGGGCAACAAGATCGAGCTGTGGGAGCCTCCCGGGGAATCCTAGAAACGAATCACGGGGACGATGGCCACGTACCAGCCGCCGTGCCCGTCGGCGCCGACGTCCACCGCGATGTCGAACCACTTGCGCGGCGAGTACTGGAAGCCGACCCCATAGGTCCAGGGATGCTTGGGTCCCTGGTCCACCTCGAACGTGAGCGTGCCCCCGTCGGGATCGGCCACGGTGCTCCTGGCGGTCGCGAAAGTATCCCAGTAGGTGACGTTCGCCCACGCGCGCAAGGGGCGTGAGTCCACCTGGCCGTGCCAGCCCGCGCGCGCGGAGGCGATCGTCGCCTTGAGCTCCTCGGCGAAGCCGAGGTTGGCCTTCACCCAGTTCACGTCGAGCGCGCCGAAGAACGACTCGACGCCTCCGGCGAGCGTGACTCCCAGTCCCTTGACCGTGCCCTCGATCTTCGTGGGAAGCGTGGTCTGCCAGTTGCGGCCCGGACCACCCGGGGCGAGCGGCGGCAGGGTCACGTCGATGTGCGTCTCCGACTCGTTCCAGACCTTGCCCACGATGCCGTAGACGTTGAGGAACGGCAGCAGCCATGCATCGAGCTTGATGTTGACGTTGTCCACGTCGGTGGACGAGCCCAGGTCCGCGTAGCGGCTGACCGAGGTCGGCGGCGCGCCGTTGCGCCCGAGGCGCAGGTCCGTCACCTCGACGTCGCGAATGAGCTTGTAGTAGACGAGGCCCACGCCGAAGGGGTCGGGCAGCTCGTAGCCGCGCTTGCGCGCCTCCTCGCCGAGGAAGGGCAGCATTCTCGCCTCCTCCTGGGCGAACGCGGGTTGCGCGAAGGCCCACAGCAGGGCCAGGCAGGCAGCTTTCTTCATCGAGCGCTCATTCCACCTTGATGTTGGCCGCCTTGATGATCGCGGCGAAGCGTTCGTTCTGGGTCTTGAGATAGGCGGCGAACTGCTCCGGCGTGAGGTCGCCCGGCTCGAGCCCCGCGGCCACGAGCTTTGCACGCGTCTCGGGCGACTCGAGCGCGCGCTGCACCTCGGCGGCGAGCCGCGCGCGCGCCTCGCGCGGGATGCCCGCGGGGGCGATGAAGCCGATCCACGCCCGCATGTCGAAGTCCGGCAGGTTCATGGTTTCCGCGACCGTTTGCACCTCCGGCAGAGCGATCGTGCGTTTCGCGCTCGACACGGCGAGTGCCTTGAGCCTCCCCGCCTTCACGTGCGCGGCCGTCGCCGCCGATGTCTCGAAAGCGTAGGTGACGTGGCCGGCGATTAGGTCGGTCATGGCGGGTGCGCTGCCCTTGTAGGGCACGTGCGTCGCGGTGAGCTTCGCGGCGGCGTTGAAGAGCTCGGCCACGAGGTGCGCGGTGGCGCCCGTGCCGGAGGAGGCGAAGTTGTACTTGCCGGGGTTGGCGCGCACCAGGGCGACGAACTCCTGCACCGTGTTGGCCGGGAACGACGGATGCACGACGAGCACGTACGCGGTGCTCACCATGAGGGCGATGGGCTCGAAGTCCTTCGCCGGGTCGTAGGGCAGCTTCTGCAGCAGCGGGCTGATGGAGATCGGACCGCTGGATCCCGCGAGGATCGTGTAGCCGTCGGGCGTGGCGCGCGCGGCGAACTCGCTGCCGATGGTGCCCCCGGCGCCGGGACGATTGTCCACCACGAACTGCTGGCCGATGCCGCTCGCCATCGCGTCGGACACGATGCGCGCGGCCAGGTCGGTCGCCTGTCCCGGTGGCCAGGGCACGACGACCTTGATGGGACGGTTGGGATAGCCCTGAGCGAGCGCGTTCGCAAGGGCGAGCGATGCGGCCAGGAAAAGCAGCAGGCGGGCGAGTCTCATCATCCCCTCCGCGGGAAACGGATCGATCGGGTCATCCGGACAAGATGACGTGCTTTCGGCTCCATTGCTGCGATCCTATCGCGTCCGCCATGAACTGCGCGACGTCGGCTCGGGAGACCCTGGGCATCCCGGTGAGCTCGAGGGTCTCGCCGGCGCGAAAGCGACCCGTGGCGGGGCCGTCGGTGAGCAGCGACGGATGGACGATCGTCCAGTCGAGGCCGCTCGCCTCGACGAGCTGCTCGCCGGCGGCCTTGTCGGCGAAGATGTCGGTGAGCAGGACGCGGTACATCAGCCGGGGAAACCACGGTGCCTGCACGCGAGTGGCGCCTACGCCCAGGGCGGACATCACGATCAGCCGCCGGGCGCCGGCGCGCTCCATCGCGGGGACGATTGCCGCAAGGCTCCGCGCGATGAGCCCACCGGACTTGAAGGCCTTGTGCAGGCCAAGCGTCGAGACCACTGCGTCATGCCCAGCCACAACCGCGCCGACCGCGCCCGGATCGGTCGCGTCCCCGTGGAGCATGCGTGCGCCGGCGATCGTGGCAGAGACGTTGCGGGCAAACGCCGTGACCTCGTGGCCGGCTGCGAGCGCTCGCGCCACGGCGAGCCGGCCGCTCGGCCCGGTCGCGCCGAAAACCAGCACCTTCACGACCGAGCCTCCCGGTGGCGGTCGACCCAGAAGGCCCAGAGCACGATCAGCCACTGTGCGTGGCCTGCCCATGCGATGGCCTCGACACTGGGTGGCGGGTCGCCGGCGAGGTTCGCCGCCTGGATGAGCAGGAGGAATACGACGAGTCCCGCGAGCGACCATCGCCCTGCCGCGTCCCGTGCGCGCGTGGCCCTTGCGTAGAGCCAGCAACCGCCAAGGAAGATCGGCATCTCCACGAGCAGCGTCGCCGGCAGCGAGTTCCAGAGTCCGAGGCCGACGCGAGCGTCGCCGAAGGGCGTGAGCGGCAAGTCGGGACGGTGCACGAGGGCATCGAGGAGCCAGTGGCTCACGACCAGCGCGGCGACGATGAACGACCCCCGGCGCTCGCGCGTGAACGCGAAGTACCCTCCACCCAGCAGCGCGCCCCAGCCGATCGAGGCGAGCAGCGAGTGCGAGATCGGGTAATGCTGGAAGTCGAGCGGCGTGACCACGGTCACGCCGGGCGAGATGGCGACGCGCTCCCACCCGAGCAGCAGGAAGGTCGGCCACAGCAGGTCGATGAACTGCGCGGCGAGAAAGAGAACGCCGAGCCCGACCCGAGGCGCGAAGCGCTTCGCGGCGAACCCGACGCCGAAGTGCCCTGCGAACATCCCCCTCCCCTAGCGCTTGCGGCCGCGCTTCTTCTCTTTTTCTTCCGGCCCCTCGGGCGCCTTGGGCATCGCCTTGGCGGCGTCGGCCATCATGTTCCACGCCCACATCGCCGGGTTGGGGACCTCGCCCGAGGCCTCGGCGTCCTTCATGACCTTCTCGCCGCCCTTGATCATGTCGCGCTGGAACTGCAGCGACTTGATGGTGAGGGCGACCATGTTCACGTTCGCCTTGAGCCAGTGCTCGACCACCTCGAGCTCGCCGATCTTCCGGTCGAGCTCCTTGGGATCGAGGACGGGAAACATGAGGCTTTGCAGCGGGTACGCCCCCGGGTTCACCATCTTCTGCCAGAGGTCGAACATTTCCTGGGGGGTGACGGGCTTGGTCATCGGGCGCTCCTCGGTCTCTCGCGACGATACCCGACTTGCGCCGCCGCGGCAGCGCGTCCGTGCGATGATGAATCCGCACTGCCACCCCAACGCAGACGACCGCAATGTTGCTGTAGTTCCACACCCGGGAGGCAACCATGACCATTCACAACGGACTGCGAGGCGTTCCGGTACTCCTCGCCCTGCTCCTGTCCTTCGCGGCGCAAGCCCAGATCTACCGCGCCTACCTGTCGGGCGAGGGCGCGGACACCAACCCCTGCACGCTCCCGTCCCCCTGCCGCCTGCTGCCCGCGGCGCTGGCGGCGGTCACGAGCGGCGGGGAGATCTGGATCCTGGACTCGGCCAACTTCAACACCGGCCCGGTGGTCATCACGAAATCCGTCAGCATCGTCGCGGTCACCGGCGCGCTGGGCAGCTTCGTCGCGCTCGGGGGTCCCGCGCTGATCATCCCGGGCGGCAGCGGCATCAAGGTCGCGCTGCGCAATGTCGTGGTGACGCGCTTCACGGGCCCGGGCACCAACGGCATCCAGATGACCGGCGGCGATGCGAGCCTGCTGATCGAGCACAGCCTGTTGGCCGATCTCCCGCAGAACGCCGTGATGGCGACCGGCGCGGGGGCCCGGGTCGAGATCGCCGACTCGACCATCCGGGGTAGCGGCGTGTACGGCGTGTACATCGCGGAAGGCGCCAGCGCGAACATTGCCGCCACGCGGATGCTGAACAACGCCCAAGGGGGCGTCCACGCGCGCTCCGAAACGGCGGCCGATACGGTCGTCACCGTGAGCGATTCGACCATCTCGCACAGCCTCGAAGGGGTCTACGCAACGGCGTGGGTCGCCGGCGCGAAGAGCCGCATCGTGCTTACGCGGTGCACGATCCAGGATGTGGCCAGCGCCCTTCATGCCGACACGACCGGCGTCGGCAGCGCCATCGTCGCGGTAAGCGCCACGCTGGTGACCAACTCCACCTCGGCGTGGATTCAGGGGGGAACCGGAGCGGTCGTGCGCTCGCTGGGCAACAACCACTTCACGGAAAACAATGGATCGCCCCAGGGCACGCTGACGACGACGCCGCCGCAGTGACCGTTGCCTACCCGTGTCGGTTGATGAACTCCCGGATGCGCGGATAGATCATCTCGCGGTACTTGCGGCCGCTGAAGATGCCGTAGTGGCCCACGCCCTTGGCGAGGAAATGCTGCTTGTCGCGCTCGGCAATGCCCTTGCACAGGGTCTGCGCGGCCTCGGTCTGGCCGTTGCCCGAGATGTCGTCCAGCTCGCCCTCGATGGTGAAGAGCGCCGCGCCCTTGATCGCCTCGGGGCGCACGCGCTCGCCCGCGACCACGAGCTTGCCCTGGGGCAGCAGGTGCTTCTGGAACACGCGCTCGACCGTCTCGAGGTAGTACTCCGCGGGCAGGTCCATGGTCGCGTTGTACTCGTCGTAGAAGCGCCGGTGCGCGTCGGCGCTCTCGCCGTCGCCTTCCACGAGGTGCTGGTAGTACTGCACGTGCGACTCCATGTGGCGATCGGGATTCATCGCCACGAAGCCGGCGAACTGCAGGAAGCCCGGGTAGACGCGGCGCATGAAGCCGGGATAGCCCATCGGCACGCGCTGGATCACCTTCGCCTCGAACCACGAAAGCGGCCGGTAGCGCGCGAAATTGTTCACCGCGGTGGGGCTGCGGCGCGCGTCGATCGGGCCGCCCATCATCGTGAGCGAGCGCGGGATCGGTTCGCCCTCCTGCGCCATGAGCGAGACGCCGGCGAGCACCGGGACCGTGGGCTGGCACACCGAGATCGCATGGCAATCGGGGCCGACGTGCGCGATGAACTCGCGCACGTACGCCACGTACTCGTCGAAACCGAAGGGACCCGCGGTGATGGGGATGTCGCGCGAATTCATCCAGTCGGTGATCCACACGTCGTGGTCGGCGAGCAGGCTCCTTACCGTCTCGCGCAGCAGCGTCGCGTAGTGGCCGGAGAGCGGCGCGAAGACCAGCACGCGCGGCTGCTTCGGAGCGCCCTCGCGCACGAAGTGCAGCAGGCGGCAAAAGGGCTTTTCCGCCTCGTAGACCTCGCGCACGCGCAGCTCGCGCTCGCCCACTTTGATCCTGTCGATGCCGAACGCCGGCCGGTCGTAGCGCTGGGTGAGCCGCGTCATCAGGTCGAACGCGGCGGCAACGTTGCGGCTGCCGGGAAGGTAGGAGAGCGGGCTGTCGGGGTGGCCGTAGATCTCGTTGCCGGCGCGGGCGAGGAGCCTCCACGGCTCGAGTGCCGTGCGCTGCCAGTCGTACAACTGATAAAGCATCGCCTCCAGGGTATTGCTCCTTCCTTATGCTGCAACGCGGAACAGTTTACCCGTTCCCACAGGGCAGCGTTCGTTGATGCAGCGCAAGGCGTTTAAACTCCGGGGATGGTCCAGGACTCCCGCGCCCCCGGCCCCGCGCCGCTGCCGCTGTACCCGCCGATCGACCCGTACGACTCCGGGATGCTCGACCTCGATGCGCCCCACCGCATGTACTACGAGCAGTCGGGCAACCCTCGCGGGGTCGCGGTCGTATTCCTTCACGGCGGGCCCGGCGCGGGCTCTTCGGCCGTCCACCGCCAGTTCTTCGACCCGGCCTTCTATCGCATCATCGTGTTCGACCAGCGTGGCGCGGGACGCTCCACGCCCCTGGGCTGCCTGGACCAGAACACGACGCCGAAATTGATCCAGGACATGGAGCGGCTGCGCGCCCATCTCGGCGTGGACCGCTGGCTCGTCTTCGGCGGCTCGTGGGGATCGACCCTCGCGATCGCATACGCGGAGCACCACGCCGAGCGATGCCGCGCGCTCGTGCTGCGCGGCATCTTCCTCTGCCGGCCGAGCGAGATCGAGTGGTTCCTGTACGGCCTGCGGGCGATCTTTCCGGAACCGTGGCGCACGTTCTCGGGCTTCATCCCCGAGGCCGAGCGCGGCGACCTGCTGCCGGCCTACTACAAGCGCCTCACCCACCCGGATCCCGCCGTGCACATGCCGGCGGCGCGCACGTGGAGCGTCTACGAAGGCTCGTGCTCGACGCTGCTGCCCAATCCCTCGCTGGTAGCCGACTTCGCCTCCGACCGCATCGCCCTCGGCCTCGCGCGGATCGAGGCGCACTACTTCACGCACGACATCTTCCTGCCGCACGGCTTCCTGCTCGACCACGCCGCGCGCCTGAAGCCCATCCCCGGGGTGATCGTGCAGGGCCGCTACGACATCGTGTGCCCCGCGATCTCCGCCGACGACCTGCACGCCGCGTGGCCGGAAGCCGAGTACGTGATCGTGCACGACGCGGGCCACTCCGCCTTCGAGCCGGGCATTCGTTCGCGCCTCGTGCAGGCCACCGAGGACTTCAAGCAAAAAGCCTGAGCGCTCAGGTCGACGCGGTGAGCGTCGAGATGTCGCCGAGAAAGCGCCGGATCCGATCCTGCAGGTGCGTGCGCTGCTCGTCGGTGAGCGTGGCGCTCAGGTCCGCGATGAGCGTGTGCAGGTGCGCATCGCGCTCGCGCAGCCTGGCGGCGTAATCGGGGCGCCGCCACGAGTCGCTCTCGACGAAGAGGCGCTTGAGGCTCGCCTCCAGCTGCGCGCGCGATGGACGCGAGCGCGCGAGCTCGAGGATCTCCGCCTGCCGGTAGCGCCGCTCGCCCATCAGCTCCTCGGTCACGTCGCGCAGCTCGCCGTAGCGCCCTGCGATGAGCTGGCGCTGCTCCGGGGTGAGCGGCCCCACCCAACTCTCGAGGTGCCCCGCGAAGCGCTTCACGCGCCGCTGCAGCCGCTCCTCGGGCGTTCCCCGTACCGACTCCTTCACGAACTGCCTGTTGTCCTCGGCGAACTTGCGCTCCATGTGCTCGACGTCGCCGGCGCTCATGCCGGCCATGAACTCCGCGGTGTCCGGGATGACCTGCGCCAGCACGCGGTGGTAGGCCGCGCGCAGCTCGCGCTGGTGGGCGGCGATGTCCTCCACGGCGAAGGGGCGCGCGCTCTTCGCGAGCATGGTCTCCAGCAGGGCGCGGTAACGCGGCAGCTCCTCCTGGCGGTGCCAGGCGAGCACGCGGTCGATGCGCACGCGCACCCAGTCCTCGCGGGCGCCGCCGATGTCGACGTAATCGTCGACCATCCACGTCAGCATCGGCCCCAGGTTGGAGTAGGCCATCGCCGCGTTGTTGTAGGCGAGGCGGGTGAAGGTCGTGCTCGAGCAGCCGGCGAACGCGAGGATCGCGGCGAGCGAGGCTAGGAATCGGAGGACGGCCCGCATTTTCGTTCTGACTCCACCCGGGTTCGTCGAGTTCAGCGGTTATCATACCGGCCATGCCGAAGCTCCTTCGCGCCGTCCGGCTCGACGACTCCGACGAGCATGTCTTCCGCACCTGCGGCGCCGCCACGGAAGGGGAATGGGTGGTGACCGGGGGCTACGCGGTGTGCGACTTCGATCGCGCGCCGCAATGCGATCCGCCCTGCCATTGCGAGTCCTCCTTCGTCGCCCTCAGCTCGCGGCGGCGCTGCTCCATCGCCGAGGTCGCCGAGGTGACCGAGCCCGAGCTCGAGGAGCAAATCGAGGCGCTCGCCTGGCACCTGGTGAAGAACTGGGGCGCCCCCAACTGGGAGGCGGCACACGCCGTGGCCGAGGAAGAGGTGCGCCACACGGCCGAGGTGTGCGAGACGCTCGCGCCCGAAGTCTGGATCACGGTCAAGCGCGCGCGGCGTGAGGCGGACGCGGCGCTCGAGGAGCAGTACGCCGTCTACGACCGCCTCCTGATCGGGAACCATAACCTGTGAGCCTTACCGTCTGGGGCCGGCTTTCGTCGGTCAACGTGCAGAAGGTCGTGTGGTGCGCCGAGGAGCTGGGCATCGAGTACCGCCGCGTCGAGGCGGGCGGCAAGTTCGGGGTCGTCGACACGCCCGGGTACCTCGCCATGAATCCCAACGGCCTGGTGCCGGTGATCGACGACGACGGCTTCGTGCTCTACGAGTCCAACGCGATCGTGCGCTACCTCGCCACGAAGGCGGGCGCGACGGCGCTCTGGCCCGAGGACCCGCGGGTCCGCGCAGACGTCGATCGCTGGATGGAATGGCAGTCGACCGGCTACACGCCCGCGATGGGGCCGGCCTTCATGCAGCTGGTTCGCACCGCGCCCGAAAAGCACGACGTCGGCACCATCGAGGCCTCGCGGGTCAAGTCGGAGAAGCACGCCGCCGTCCTCGACGCGCACCTCGCCGATCGCCGCTACCTCACGGGCGAGCGCTTCACCATCGCCGACATCGTCGTCGGTTGCGCCACCCACCGCTGGCTGCACCTGCCGCTGCAGCGCACCCCCCGGCCGAACCTCGAACGCTGGTACGCCGAAGTCGCCGCGCGCCCGGCCTCGCAGCAGGTCACCTCGCAGGTGCCGATCACGTAGTCCAGTATCGCGGCCCTCGTCGAGGCGACCGATCCCGCGAGCCGGGGGACCGGGGCTCGATCAACCGGGAGGGATCTCGCTACTTAGTTATGGCGCTCGAACTTCTTGAGCGGCGCCGATCCTGCGACCGACCGGGCACCCCCGCTCGCGGGATCGGTCAAGCCTCGGCGAGGGCCTGCCTGTGCCAATGGTTGCGATCACGCGATGCCTCCACAGGCGCGGAGAGGTCCTTGTCGAGGCTTGGCTGCTCCTTCGAGAGGGGTTGCCCCGCTCGATGCTGGGGCGACGACGCGCCAGGAGTCCGAGCGATATAACTAAGTAGCGAGTTCCCTCCCCTTCGCGGGAACCTCGACCCCCCTCTCGAAGGAGCAGCCGCCTCGACAAGGGCCGCAATGAGTCGAGGCGCGCTAACCCTTGGGGTAGAGAACCATCTGCGTGCAGCGGAAGAGCGCGAGGGTCTTGCCGCTCTCGCGATGCGTCACGACCGCGTCCCAGACCTGCGTCGTGCGCCCGCGGTGGGCCGCCTTCGCGATGCACTCAAGCGTGCCGTCGCGTGCGGTGCCGAGGTGGTTGGACTTGAGCTCGATGGTGGTGAAGCCCGTCGCGCCTTCCGGCAGGCTCGAGATGCAGCCGTAGCCCGACGCGGTGTCGGCGAGCGTCACGATGCTGCCGGCGTGGAGGTAGCCGTTGGGCGCCATGAGGTGGCGCGCGACCGGCAGCTCCAACCGCACCTCGCCATCGCCCACATGCCTCACGATGATCCCCAGGTGGCCCGGAAGCGAGTCCGCCCCGAAGCGGTTGAAGTGCTGCGCGTCGTGCGGCGCGCGTCCGTCAGCGCTCATGTTCCCTCCTCAGATCACGGCGGTGCGGCCGCCGTCCTTGCTCACCGGAGCGCGCGGCGCGACGAGGCGCTTCACGAAGCTGCGCACACCCGGATCCAGATGGTACGTGAGCACTGCGAACGCCGCCGCGAAGGCGCCGAGGAGGAGCGTGAGCTCGCCGCCCAGCCGGTCGAACAGTCCGCCGGCGAAGGCCACGCCGGCGAGCCCGCCGAAGAAAAGGAGGGCCACGACGACGACGAGGGGGGTGTCTTCCTGGAAACGTTTCATGGCGCTCTCCTCAGGCGATCGGCGCGGGCGCCGAGTAGGGTTGCGATTCGCCGCGCGCGGGCGGCGGGGCGAAGACGACGCGATCGGCGATGAAGTCGACCGCGTCCTGCACCACGACGCGGGCGCGCAGGATCTTGCGGTGGCCAAGGCCTTGCGTGGCGACCAGGCGCGCGCCCTTCCAGGCACGGGCGAGCGCGAGTCCCGCGCCGTACGAAACCTCGCGGTCCTCGCGATCGTGGACGACCAGCGCATGGGCCTGGACCTGCGCGACGGAACCGGGCAGCTCGAACTCGGACCAGCGACGCCCGAGGGCACGTTCGAAGTGCTCCTGCATCTGGCGGCGGATCGGCTCGGCGATGCCCAGGCGACGTGCGAAGTAGCCCGAGTAGCGCTCGACCGAGGTCGGCGGGGCCACGAGCACCGCACGCGCTGCGCGCCGCGTGTCGTTCAGGAACACGGAGACCGCCGCGGCGCCGAGGGAATGGCCGATGAAGCCGTACACCACGCTGCCGCGCGCCTCGGCGTCCTCGACCACGGCCGTGAGCCCATCGCCGAAGTGCACCAGGGTCGAGTGCGCGCCGTCGCTCAGTCCATGGCCGGCATGATCGAACAGGATCGCCTGGTAGCCGGCCTCGAGCAGCGCCGGGACGAAGGCCCCGAGCTGCGCGCCGCGGCCACCCCAGCCGTGCACCAGAACGACCGCCGGACGATCGGTGCGGCCAAAGCGCCACGCCGCGAGGCGGCCCCGCTTGCTCTGCACGTCGTAGCGCGTTCCCGTCGACAGCAGCTCGCGCTCGCGCGCCGTGTGCTCGAAACGCGGCGGCGTCGAGAAGTGGCGCGCAGCGATGTCCACCGCGCGCTGTGGCGCGAGCGCGGAGACCAGGGCGAGCTCGGCGCGTAGCGCGAGCCCGATCAACGGGTTACGAACGTTCGTGCTATTTGTGAGCGTGAAGGCAGGCATGGAGGCTCTCCGGGGAATGGCGGCTAGGTGCGGTGGTAATCGACGAGGCGGTCGTAGGCCGCACGTGCGCGGCGGCTCGCCTCATCGGTGCCGAGAAGGATCTCGGTGCGGTACATGGCCAGGATGATGCCGAACAGCTCGAAGGCGACCTGGCCACAGTCGGTCTCGCGCTTGAGCTCGCCGGCTTCGACGGCCAGCAGCACCGTCTTGCCCATCTCGCGGGCGAGCACCTTCTGGCGCTCCACTACCGCGTCGCGCATGGGGCCAGGCTGGTGCAGGTACTCACGGGTGGCCGCGTCGATCGGACAACCGCCGGGAAGGCTCGCGCGTTCGGGCCACGAGATCCAGTTCTCGAACAGCGCGCGCATCCGCTTCAAGCCGCGCGGTTGCGCCATCGCCGGCATGAACACGGCTTCGGTAAAGCGCCGGGCCGCTTCGTCGAGGGTCGCGATCTGCAGGTCGAGCTTGGAGCCGAAGTGCGCGAACAGGCCGCTCTTCGACATGCCGGTCTTCTCCGCGAGCATGCCGATGGTGAGCGACTCGAAGCCGCATGCGCTCGCCTGCTCCACGGCTGCGCCGAGGATCGCGGCGCGCGTCTCTTCGCCCTTGGTGGCGGTCCTGGCTGTGGTGGCGACGGGTGTCATGCGGCGCATAATAGAACGATCGTTCGTTCGATGTCAAGAGGTCGGGGCCGAAATCGGCAATCGACTCATAAGTCTTTGAAAAGTAACGAGCATTCCGGCCGTCGCGCCCCAGATGAAGCGTTCGCCATACGGCATCGCCCAGTAGTGGCGCATGCGGCCACGATAAAAGGCGCTCTCGTAGCGGTGGTTGCGGGTGTCGAGCAGGAAGGCGAGCGGGACCTCGAAGATCTCGGCCACCTCGTGGGGATCGGGCGTGTAGGTGAGCGGTGGCTCCGCCCAGCCCACGACGGGCGTCACCGCGAAGCCGGTCGAGGTGCGGTACTCGGGCATGCGGCCGAGCAAGGCGACGCGTGCCGCATCGAGGCCGATCTCCTCGGCCGCCTCGCGCAGCGCCGTGCGCTCGGCCGACTCGTCGGCCGCCTCGCGTCGCCCGCCGGGAAACGCGATCTGGCCGGCATGGTGCGCGAGGTGCGAGGTGCGCTGGGTGAGCACGACCGTGGGCTCGGGGTGGTTCACGACCAGCAGCAGCACGGCGGCGGGCTCGAGCGGTTGCCGCGAGGCTTCGTTGTGCTTCTCGAGGTCGTCGGCGGTGAGGAGCTCCTCGAGCGGCGGCTGGCTCGCGAGGCGCTCGAGGATCTGCTGGCGCATCGAGTTGATTATAGGTGCGGTTATCATCCGCTCACGATGATGCTCTACGACTATTTCCGTTCGTCGGCGGCCTTTCGCGTCCGCATCGCCCTCAACTTCAAGGGCCTCGCGCCCGAGCGGCGCTTCATCCACCTGCGCAAGGGCGAGCAGCGCGCCGCCGATTACCTGGAGGTGAACCCCCAGGGCCTGGTCCCCACCCTGGTGGTGGGCAAGCAAAGCCTCACGCAGTCGCTCGCGATCATCGAGTACCTCGAGGAGGAGCACCCCCTGCCCCCTCTGCTGCCGCGTGAACCCGGCGAGCGGGCCTGGGTGCGCGCCTTCGCCCTGTCGATCGCTTGCGACATCCATCCGCTCAACAACCTGCGGGTCCTCAAGTACCTGCAGGCCATGGGCATCGACGAGCCGAAGCGCGACGAGTGGTATCGCCACTGGATCGGCGAGGGGTTCGCGGCGCTCGAGTCCCAGCTCCGCGGGCGCCCGAGCCCCTACTGCTGTGGCGACAACGTGACGCTCGCCGACGTCTGCCTGGTGCCGCAGGTCTTCAACGCCCAGCGCCTCGCCGTCGACCTCGCCGCCTACCCCCGCATCCGCGCCGTCCACGAAGCCTGCATGACGCTCTCCGCCTTCGCCGACGCGCAGCCCTCCCGCCAGCCCGACGCCGAGAAATAGCTGGAACCTTTCCGGCGGTCCGGCGCAATACGGGGTAACGACGCTTCGATGGCCGAGATGCCCCCCACCGATCCCCACGCGGAGTACGCGCTGCTTGCCCGGCTGAAGCAGGGCGACGAGTCCGCATTCACGGCGCTTTACCGGCGCCACAAGGACACGGTCTACCGCTTCGCCCTGCTCTATTGCGGGAGCGCCGGCACGGCCGCCGACGTGACCCAGGACACGTTCATGCACCTCATCGCGCGCCCCACCCAGTTCGACCCCACGCGCGGCGCGGTCGGCTCGTGGCTTTGCGGCGTGGCGCGCAACATCGCGCGGCGGCACATGGGCGAGGCACGCGAGGAGAGCCGCGATCCCGCCGACCTGCACCACGACACCGATGCCCAGCCTGCGCTGGTCGACTCCGACACGCCGCTCGAGCGCCTGCTGCGCAACGAAGCCAACGAGCAGGTGCGCGCGGCCATCGCCCGGCTGGCATCCCACTATCGCGACGTGCTGATCCTGTGCGAGCTCTCGGACCTGTCATACGCCGAGACCGCGCAGGTGTGCGGCCTGGAGATCGGCACCGTGCGCTCGCGACTTTCCCGGGCGCGCTCCGCGCTCGCGCAACACCTGGCCCCCTACCAGGGCGCCAAGGAGGCCGTATCGTGAATTCCGAGACCCTCGACTCCCGCCTGGCGACGCTGCGCTCCGAGCTCGACTCGGTCCACGCACCCGCCGTGCTCGAATCCGCGCTCGCCGCGCAATTCCGCCGCACGCACCGCAAGCGCCCGACGCTCTGGTGGATGCCGCCGCTCGCCCTCGCCGCCACGCTCGCCGTGGTGAGCTGGATGGTGCGCACGCCGCACATCGCAGCTCCCGGCGTGCAGGTCGCCGAGGCCGATCCGGGTCCCTTCCTCGCACTGCGTCCGCTCGAGCGCATCGCCCTCGAGCCCGGCGCCACCGTGGTCGAGGCCGAATTCCCGCGCGCGCTGCTCGCCGACTGGGGCCTGCCCGTGGCGCCCGACCGCGCCTCCGAGCCGGTGCGCGCCGAGCTGCTCTATTCCGCGGAGGGCGAGGCGCTCGCCGTCCGCATCATCCAATGATCGATTCCTGGAGCCCACGCATGAAAGACGCAATGCTTGCATCCCTCGTCGCCGTCGCGCTAGCCGCCGTCCCCTCTTACGCCGGCGAGCCCGTCGTCGTCGTCACGGATGGCGCCCCGATCGCCTTCAGCGATCACGCCGCCTATTGGCGCCAGTGGGCCCAGGATTTTTCCCATGAGCTGACCCACGAGCTGACCCGCGAGCTGGGCGCGCTCTACTCGCCGCGCGTGGGCACCGGCAAGGTCGTCAAGGGCGCGCCGTACAGCGCCGAGCTCATCACCGAGACCCGGCAGATGCTCGCCGACGGCAACGAGATCAGCCGGAAGAAGACCGGTGCGGTATTCCGCGACGGCGAAGGCCGAACACGCCAGGAAACCGGCCCCGACCCCATGAATCGCACTGTCTTCATCAGCGATCCGGTAGGCAATGCCAATGTCGTTCTCTCGCCGAAGTCGAAGCGCGCAGTCACCGTCCCTTCTCGACCGATGAGCTACAAGTACGACAGCTCGCACAAGCAAGCGGTACGCGTCGGCCCGTCCGAGGTCCGCGTAGAGGATGGCAAGGTGTTCATCGACGGCAAGCAGGTCCAGGGCAGCGGCCGCGTCGAGGTCGCCCGCGGCGGCAAGACCATCGTCGTGGACGGCGGCAACATCACCATCGACGGCAAGCCTTTGGGCGAGGCCCAGGGGAGCCGGCACGTGATCGTGAGGAGCGTCGAGACCACGGACGGCAAGCACCACGAAGAGGTGAACGTCCCGGTACCGCCGGTCCCTCCGGTCCCGCACACCCCGGGCTATGCACCGCTGCCTCCCGTGCCGCCGGTCCCGCCGCTGCCCGGCATCACCACCATGCGCTTCGAGAGCACCGCAAAGCTCGGCAAGGGCGTCACCACCAGCCTCGGCACGAAGGAATTCGACGGCGTGAAGGCCGAAGGGAAGTCGACGACGTGGACCATCGCCGCCGGCGAGATCGGCAACCGCAACCCGATCACGGTGATGTCCGAGACCTGGTACTCACCCGACCTCCAGGTGACGGTCTACTCGCGCCACAGCGACCCGCGCACCGGCGAGTCGATCTACCGCCTCGCCAACATCCGGCGCGGGGAGCCGGCCGCCGACCTCTTCAAGGTTCCGGACGACTACAACGTGAAGAAGCGGGCGCCGAAGGGCTGAGCGCGTCATAATCGGCCCTTTCAAGACGAAGGGGCCGATCGAATGGGCAAGGGCGACAAGCGCAGCTTCAAGGGCAAGGTGTTCAAGGGTAGCTACGGCAAGACACGGCCGCGCAAGCCGCCGAAGGCGGCGGGCGGACAGGGCAAGAAGAAGTAGCCATCGCGGCAGTGATGCGATCGGGGCCGTGATCGCACGCAATTTCGAGTGGTAACCGGCGCTAGAAGCTCGAGCCCGGCTGCCTGAGGAATTCGATCTCCTCCGGGGTCGAGGCGCGCCCGAGTGCCGCGTTGCGGTGCGGGAAGCGGCCGAAGCGCGCGATGATCACCCGATGTTTCTCGGCCCACTCGGTAAGGCCCTTGGTGGGCTCGTAGGCTTCGAGCGAGCGCATCAGTTCGACGCCGCGCTCCTGGTCGGCGAGGTCCTCGCTGTGCTCCAGCGGCAGGTAGAGGAATTGCCGCTGCACGGGCAGGAGCGCAACGTCGTCGCCGCGCGCGAGCGCCTGGTTGGCACACTCGCGCGCATGCGCATCCTGCGCGAAGGCGCGCGCCTCGCCCCGGTACAGGTTGCGTGAGAACTGGTCGAGCACCACCACCAGGGCCAGCATCGTGTCGGCCTCCGAGCGCCACTTTTCCAGCTCGAGCCGCGAGGCCGCCTCGTGCAGGGCGCCGAAGCGGGCGCGGATCCTCTCGTCGAACGCCGCGTCCTTGCGGAACCACTCGGGGCGCGAGGCGCCCGGCGGGAACCCGAACCAGAACGAGAGGACCTCAGTCGGCGCTGGTAGTGATCTGCTCATTGCGGCGCACCCGCGAAGTCCTTCGAGTGGGCGCATCGCCGCCGGCCACGCGCTTCTGGCGCAGGCGCTTGCCCGAGCCCCAGATCTGCCGCAGGGCGTCGGTCTTCTCGGCAAAGGTCATGCGCTCGCTCGCGAGCGCTTCCATGAAGGTCGCGAGCCGGCGCGAGATCCACACCGTCCATGCGGTCAGGGCGATCGCGGGGATGAACACGGCGAAGAACACCGCGAACTTCTGCCACGTCTCGAGGTTGTGGTGCTCGAAGATGTTCATGCCGAGGAAGCCCGTGGCCACCATGCCCACCATGCCGCACGCGGACACGACGGTGAGGCGCTGCGCGTTGTCGGCGGAGCGGCGCGTGCGGTCGGCATCGAGGTATTCGTTGATGTCGCGCGACTCCTCGCGCACGTCCTCGTAGAGCTCCTGGGAGCCCAGCTCCTTCGACCAGCGCTGGTAGATGTCGGCCGCGAGCACCTGGTTGGAGATCTCGTGGAACCAGTAGCGGTGGTTGAAGCGCAGGAACAGCTCCAGCGTCTCGCGCACGGTCTGCTTGAACATGCGCACGCTGTCGTAGTCACCCACGCGCAGCCGCTCGACCGAGATCGAGAACCGGTTCGAGAGGTTGAGCAGCGCGCCCTTGTGGAAGTTCACGATGATGCCGATGCGGTAGAACTGGTGGCGGAAGGTGTCGACGAGCCCCAGCCCCTCCTCGCCGTGGCGCGTGATCGCGGCGAACGCGGGCCCGGCCATGGTGTAGCGCGTGTCCAGGCCCGCGGCGGCGTTGCCCGTGTCCCAGAATCGGTCGTAGCAGTGGCGCTGCTCGAAGCCCTCGAGGAACTTCGCGGAGAACGGCAGCGTGTCCGAAGCCCCCCACTTGGTGGCGAAGCAGATGCGCGCGAAGTCCCCGCGCGTGAGCGCGCGCGGGTCGTCGAACGCGAGGTAGCTCATGATCGGGATGCGCTTGTTCTCGATCTGGTAATACTGCAGCGGCCCGCCGCCGAGGTACGCCGGCACCATGGGCTTCAGCAGGTTTTCCCAGTGCAGCGAGAGCGGCGTCTGCTTGATGTCCTTCACCAGCGTGATGTACTTCTCGTGGTCGCCGTAGTCCGAGGCGGTGATGAGGTGGCCCTGGGCGTCAACGAACTCGACCTGCCACGAGCAGTGCGCGGCCTGCCCGCGTTCGCCCCAGCTCGGCGGATAGGGGCGGCCGAAACGGTCCATCACCTCGACCGCGTCGGCGAGCGGCAGGTCGCGCGCCACGATCTCGATGGCGAAGATCGCGATGTCCACGTCGAAGAAGAACATGAGGCGCACGCGTGCGACGTCGAACTCGAGCGGCGTGCACTCCGCGCTCAGCCGCACCCGCGCCTTGGCGATGTCGTCGCGCCGGAACACCGTGAGGCTCGAGGGCGTCCTCGCGTCGGCCTCCCCGAAGCCATAGAGGAAGCGCTGCACGTAGGGCAAAAAGTAGACGAACTCGCGGTAGCCCGACTCGCAGGTCTCGTCATCGACCAGCAGGTTGTCCTTCACGTAGGTCCACGGGCCCGGGTTGGCCTTGAGCGCTTCCCACGGGTGGGCAAAGCCGCTCCCGCGGCTCATGCGCCGCAGTTGCAGCGGCCAGAGCAGGATGTGGCGGAACTCGCGGACGGTCTTTTCGGGGGCTGCGGCCATCGCACCCTTCTACCGCAAAAGCAAAACCGGGGATAGACCCCAAGCGTGAGAACCGGGGGCCGTCAACGTCACGGGCAATCTGCGTGCGGGCAGCGGTTGACCTCGACCGAGACATGGGCGAGCGAGGCGATGCCGGCCACGCGCTCGCGATAGGCCGCCGGGCTCAGCGGCTCCTTCGCAACCACGGTGACGACCGCGGCATGGCTGGCACGGCCGACACGCCAGACGTGCAGGTCGGCGATCTCGGCGTCGCCGTCGCTCTGGATGGCGCTGCGAATCTGCTCCACCACGGGCGAATCCATCTCACGGTCGAGCAGCACCCGGGCGGAATCCGCGAGGAGGCCCTTCGACCACCACAGGATCACCGCGGCCCCGACGATGCCCATCGCGGGATCGAGCCACGACCATCCTTTCCACAGCCCGGCGGAGAGCGCCACGATCGCGAGGACGGAGGTGAAGGCGTCGGTGACCACGTGGACGTACGCCGACCTCATGTTGAGGTCCTGATGGCCGCCCTCGTCGTGATGATGGTGATTGTGGTCATGCCCGTGGTGGTCATGCCCGTGGCCTTGGTCGTGCGGGTGTCCCCGATCCTGGCCATGGTCGTGTCCGTGGCCCAGAACCAGCGCGCAGATGATGTTGACGGCAAGTCCCACCACCGCCACGACCAGCGCGGGGGCGAACGCAATCGCCTCGGGGCGCACGAAGCGCTGCGCCGACTCGACCACCATCGCGATCGCGACCACGCCCAGCAGCAACGCGCTGGTGAAGGCGCCCAGCACCTCGATCTTCCACGTGCCGAACGCGAAGCGCTGGTCCCTCGACAGGCGCCGGGCGAGCAGGTAGGCGAATCCCGCGATCGAAAGCGCCACCACATGGGTGGCCATGTGCCAGCCGTCGGCGAGCAGCGCCATCGAGCCGGTGAGCAGCCCCGCGACGATCTCGGCCACCATCGTCACGGCGGTGATGCCGACCACGATCCAGGTGCGCCGCTCGCCGGCGGGGTTTCCCGGGTCGAAGGAATGCTCGTGGCGGAAGGCGGAAAGATCGTGGATCGCCATGGCATCCATTCTAGGCGTTCGGAACGTACTATCGCGCATGCAGTTCCCCGTCCTTCTCGCGGCGCTCGCCGTCGGCGCCGGTCCGGCGGACGACGCGGGTCACGTCCACCATCACGATCACGGTCAACACGCCGGTGGCGCTCTCACGTGGCAGGTGGACGACTGGAGGATCGGCGCCCACGGCTTCGTGAACGCGGTGTTCGACCACCAGGGCGGCCCGCGCGGCGACGAGAAGTCGTTCAGCAACAGCATGGTCATGGTCCACGGCACTCGACCATGGCGCACGGGCGCGCTCGAGCTGCGCGGCATGCTGTCGCTCGATCCCGCCATGGGCGCCGCGGGCTACCCGCTGCTCTTCCAGACCGGCGAGACCGCCAACGGAGTGACCCATCTCATCGACCGGCAGCACCCGCACGACTTCTTCATGGAGCTCGGCGCGCGCTACCGCCAGCCCTTCGACGGCGGATCGTGGTTCGTCTACGCCGCCCTGCCGGGCGAGCCCGCGCTCGGCCCGCCGGCCTTCATGCATCGCGTCTCCGGCATGCGCATCCCCGAAGCGCCGTTGAGCCACCACTGGCTCGACTCGACCCACATCACCATGGGCGTGGCGACGATCGGCGCGCAGCTTGGCGACTGGACCTTCGAGGCCTCGCGCTTCAACGGGCACGAGCCCGACCAGCACCGCTGGAACATCGAGACCCACGGCTTCGACTCCACCTCGGCGCGCGTCACCTGGACGCCCGCGCCCGGGTGGTCGCTGCAGGTGAGCCACGGCGACATCAAGGATCCCGAGGTGACGCAGCCCGGGGTGTACGTCCGCAGGGACACCGCTTCGGCGACATATGAGGGCCTCTGGGAAGGCCGGCCCTGGGGTGTCACGCTCGCCTATGGGCGCAACGACACGCGCCGGACGCGGCCGCCCACCCACTACCACCTGCCGGCGTGGCTGCTCGAGGCGACCGCCGAGCCGCTAGAGAGCCATACGTTCTTCGCCCGCGCCGAGCGCATGACCCACGACGACGCCGCGATTCCGCTCACTTTCAAGAAGGCCTCGGTGGGCTATATCTTCGATTTCGCCCGCACCGGCCCCGTGCGCTGGGGCGCGGGAGGGCTCGTGAGCTACCTGCGTCCCGATCCCATCACGACCTTCTTCTATGGCGATCGTCCCGACGCGTACATGGTGTTCGTGCAGGCGCGCTTCTAGCGGTAGCCGCGCGCCGCCACGTAGCGATCGACCTGTTCCGAGGTCAGCAGCGCCGCGGTCCCGAGGTGCGTCTTGAGGTGGTCCGCGCGAAGCCGGCCGTGCGCCTGCCCGATGGCCAAGCTCAGGCGATCGACCTCGGTCGTCGTGGGCTGGCCGCGGGCGAAGAGCGCGTCGAGCTCACGCTCCAGCTCGAGCACGCGCTGCCCGAGCTTGCGGGCCTGCGCCTTGTGGCGCTCCATGAGCGCAGAAAGCTGCTCACGCTGCCGCGCCGAGAGCGCGAGGCGATCGGCAAGCTCCAGCGCGTGCATCGGGCCGGGATAGCGATTGAGCTCGGCCGCCTTCGCCATGCCCATGCCCGCTCCGGCGAGCAGGTCCTTCACTTCCTGTTCGGACAGCGCCTTGATCTCGCGCGACTGCTGCCCAGCATAGGGCGAGGCGGCCCCGTGGCCGTGGTGGGCGGGCTGGGCGAGGGCAGACGTTGCGAGCGCGAAACCAAAAGCGAGTAGGCAGGTTCTCATTTGTGTCCCCCCAGGTCGTCGAGGATCGGGCAGTCGGGCCGGTGGTCGCCGTGGCAATGCTCGGTCAGGTTCACCAGCGTGCGTCGCATCGCCTGCATCTCGGCGATCTTCTGGTCGAGCTCCTTCAGGCGCTTCTCCGCCAGGCGCTTCACGTCGGCACTGGCCCGGCGGCGGTTGTTCCACAGGCCCAGCAGGTCCTTGATCTCCTTGAGCGAGAATCCCATGTCGCGTGCGCGGCGGATGAAGCGCAGCGCGTGCACGTCGTTCTCGCGATAGACGCGGTAGCCGGCGACCGTGCGCCCCGCCTTGGGCACGAATCCCTGCTCCTCGTAGTGTCGGATCATCTTGGCCGACACGCCCGAGGCGGCGGCGGCCTCCCCGATGTTCATGAAGCCGTCGCGCCTCGCGTCGGACATCTCGAAGTATTTCTCCATCGCCCCTCCCTCTATCGCGCCGCCGGCTTCCAGCGGCGCAGCAGCAATGCGTTCGAGACCACGCTCACGCTGCTGAAGGCCATCGCCGCGCCCGCGATCACGGGCGAGAGCAGGCCGAAAGCGGCGAGCGGAACGCCGACGAGGTTGTAGATGAACGCCCAGAACAAGTTCTGGCGGATCTTCGAATAGGTGCGGCGCGAGATCGAGATGGCGTCCGCGACGAGCAGGGCGTCGCCCCTCATGAGCGTCACCCCGGCGGTATGCATGGCCACGTCCGTCCCGGTCCCCATCGCGATGCCGATGTCGGCGGCGGCGAGCGCCGGCGCATCGTTGACGCCGTCGCCCACCATGGCCACGACCTGGCCTTCCTTGCGCAGCGCGGCCACCGCGGCAGCCTTGTCTTCGGGGAGCACCTCGGCTCGTACCTCGTCGATGCCAAGCGCTTTCGCCACCGATTCGGCAGCGCCGCGGTTGTCGCCGGTGAGGAGCACCGTGCGGATGCCCCGCGCGTGCAATTCGGCAATCAAGGCGCGCGCGGAGGGCTTCACACGATCGCCGAAGGCGATCAGGCCCAGCGCTCGCGGAGCGGGTTCCAGTTCCACCAGCCAGGAAACCGTCTGCCCCGCCTGCTTCAATCCGTCGAGCTCGCTGGCGAGGCCATCACGTCCGGAAGCCTGCAATTCCGCGGCCCAGCGGTCGCTCGCGATGGCGAGGCGTCGTCCCTCGACGACGCCCTCCACGCCGCGCCCGGCAACGGCGCGGATCTCCGAGGCGATCGCAATCCTGGCCGCCTGCTCCAGCGCTGCGGCCTCGACCGCCCTTGCCAAGGGATGCTCGCTGCCCTTCTGCACGGCGGCGGCAAGTCGCAGCACCTCGGCCCGATCGCCCTCGACCGCGATAACCTGCGTCACGGCGGGCTTGCCCTCGGTGAGCGTGCCGGTCTTGTCCAACGCCACCACGCGCACGCGATGCGCGATCTCGAGCGCCTCGGCGTCCTTGATGAGGATGCCATGGCGCGCCGCAACGCCTGTGCCCGCCATGATGGCCGTGGGGGTCGCAAGTCCGAGCGCACACGGACAGGCAATCACGAGCACGGCCACGGCGTTGAGGATCGCCTGCTCCCAGATGCCGGTCGCGAGGCCCCAGCCCACCACGGTGAGCAGCGCGATCGCGACGATCACGGGCACGAATACCTCGCTCACCTTGTCGACCAGCCGCTGGATCGGCGCCTTGGCGGCCTGGGCGGACTCGACGTTGCGGATGATGCGCGCGAGCGTGGACTCGGCGCCGACCGCGACGGTGCGCGCGACGAAGCGCCCTTCCCCGTTCACGGACCCGCCGGTCACGCGGCTGCCGGGCCCCTTGTCCACCGGCATGCTCTCTCCGGTGATGAGCGACTCGTCCACGTGCGTGTCGCCTTCCACGACTTGCGCATCCACCGGGACGCGCTCGCCGGGCAGCACGACAACCGCGTCCCCGACCCGCACGGCTTCCACGGCCACCTCGCGCTCGACCCCATCGGCGAGCACGCGTGCGCGCTCGGGCCGCAGGGCCGCGAGCGCCCGGATGGCCTCCGTGGTCTGCCTCTTGGCCCGCCCTTCCAGCCACTTGCCCACGAGGACCAGCGTGATCACGACGGCTGAGGCCTCGAAATACAGGTGCTGGGCTGAGCCGGACCGCGCCATCGTGTACACGCTCAGGAAGTACGCGGCGCTCGTGCCCAGGGCGACCAGCAGGTCCATGTTGCCGGTCCCGGCACGCAGCGCCTTCCACCCGGCGCGATAGAAGCGAGCGCCGAGGACGAACTGCACCGGCGTGGCGAGCAGCAGCGTGAGCCAGTCGGGCAGCATCCAGTGGGCCCCGAAAGGCTCGCCCAGCATCGGGACCACGAGCGGCGCGGTGAGGACCGCCGCCAGGATGACGTGCAGCGCCTCCTTCGAAATCCCGGGCTGCGCGTCCTGCGCACCGTGCGTCGCCGCCTGCGGCTTGAGCGCGGCCTCGTAGCCCGCCTTGCGGATGGCCGCGATAGCCGCCTCGGCGACGGGGCCCTGCGACCGCACGGTCGCGGTCTCGGTCGCGAGGTTCACGGTCGCATCCAGGACTCCGGGAACCTTGCGCAAAGCTTTTTCCACGCGGCCCACGCACGAGGCGCACGTCATGCCCTCGACCTTCAGGTCGAGCGCCGACGGCGCGGCCACGAGCCGCGGGAGGGCGGCAACGGGACTCACGCGACCGGCGACGGCGTGAAGCCGGCCTCCTCGATGGCGGACCGGAACGCGTCCGCCGGCTGGTCGCTGGTGATGCGTACGCGCTTGGTACCGAGGTCGATCTCACAGCGGGCTGCCGCGTCGGCCTCCTTCACGGCCTGGGTCACGCTGGACACGCAGTGGCCGCACGTCATGTCGCTGACGGTGAATTCGATCACTTGGGGCTCCTTTCACTGTTCATGGAGCCCACTATGCACCTTCCCACAATGGGAAGGTCAAGCCCGGCGGGATCAGGCCAGGACGATCGCGGCTGCCACGATGGCGCCGATGAGCACGATGGCCGCGGCGCCGTACTGGACGCGACGGTCATGGCGCTCGTCGGGCCCGGACTGCGGGGCCCAGGCGGCCGCGATGTCGCGCGGAATCGGGATCGAGGTGGCACCGGCCGGTGCGCTGCCGTGCAGCCGGACATAGAGGGATTGGGCGGGGTAGGTGGGCGTGTTCATGGTCCTACGCTATCCGCCAACGGGGCGACCGACTTGACTTGGCGCAAGAGGGCGTCGCCGGGTCAGGCACTCCTCAGGCGTAACGAAGTAGCCCGGCCTCCCCGCTCCTCACTCCGCCGCCGCCGGCTGCACCTGCAGCCGGTGCGCGGCGCGCAGCTCGCGCCGGCGCAGCAGCAGGTACGCCGCCGGGATCACGAACATCGACAGCAGCGGCGCCGTGATCATCCCGCCCACCATCGGCGCGGCGATGCGCTGCATGATCTCCGAGCCCGTGCCCGCGCCCACCATGATGGGCAGCAGGCCCGCGATGATGACCGCGACGGTCATCGCCTTGGGCCGCACGCGCAGCACCGCGCCCTCGCGGATCGCGTCCAGCAGGTCGGCTTCCGAGCCGCGCCCCGCGCGCACGCGATCCTCCCAGGCGTGCTTGAGATAGATCAGCATGATCACGCCGAACTCCGCCGCCACGCCGGCCAGCGCGATGAAGCCCACCCCGCTCGCGACCGACACGTTGTGGCCGAGGATCCACAGCAGCCACACGCCGCCCGCGAGGGCGAAGGGAAGCGTGGCGAGGATCAGCACGGCCTCGTCGACGCGCCGGAAGGTGAGGAAGAGCAGCACGAAGATGATCGCGAGCGTCGCCGGCACCACGATCTTCAGCCGAGCCGTCGCGCGCTCCATGTACTCGAACTGGCCGGACCACGAGATCGAATAACCCGCGGGCAGCTTGACCTCCTTCGAGACCGCCTGCTGCATGTCGCGAACCGCGCGCGCGAGGTCGCGCCCGCGGATGTCGACGTAGGTCCAGCCCGAGAGGCGCCCGTTCTCGCTCCTCAGCATCGGCGGGCCGTCGGCGATGCGCACGTTGGCCACGTCGCCCAGCGCGATCTGCGCCCCGCGCTCGGTGAGGATCGGCAGGCGGCGCAGCTCCTCGATCGAGTCGCGCACCTCCCGCGGGTAGCGCACGCTGATCGGGAAGCGCTGCAATCCCTCGACGGTCTCGCCCACGTTCTCCCCGCCGATCGCGGCCGACACGATGCTCTGGACGTCGGAGATGTTCAGCCCGTAGCGCGCCGCGCGGTCGCGGTCGATCTGCACGTCGATGTAGCGCCCGCCGGCGAGCCGTTCCGCGAGCGCCGAGGACACGCCGGGGACCTTCTTCACCACATGCTCGATCTCGCCGCCCAGGCGATCGATCTCGGCCAGGCTCGGCCCTGAGATCTTCACGCCCACCGGGCTCTTGATGCCGGTGGCGAGCATGTCGATGCGGTTGCGGATCGGCGGCACCCAGATGTTGGCGAACCCGGGAATCCTCACGGCGCGGTCGAGCTCCTCCACGATCTTGTCGGTCGTCATGCCCGCGCGCCATTCCGAGCGTGGCTTCAGCTGGATCGTGGTCTCGAACATCTCCATCGGCGCAGGATCGGTCGCGGTCTCCGCGCGCCCGGCCTTGCCGAAGACGCGGGCCACCTCGGGAACCGACTTGATGAGTCGGTCGGTCTGCTGCAGCAGCTCCGAGGCCTTGCCGGCGGACAGTCCCGGAAGCGCCGTGGGCATGTAGAGCAGGTCCCCCTCGTCGAGCGGCGGCAGGAACTCGCCACCCAGCCGGCTCGCGGGCCAGACGGACACCGCGGCCGCAACCAGCGCGACCACCAGCGTCGTTCGCGGATGGCGCAGCACGACCTCGAGCTGCGGGCGGTAGAAGGCGATGAGGAAGCGGTTCAACGGGTTGGCATTCTCGTTCGGGATGCGCCCGCGGATGAGGTAGCCCATGAGCACCGGGATCAGCGTCACCGCGAGGCCCGCCGCGGCCGCCATCGCGTAGGTCTTGGTGTAGGCGAGCGGCGAGAAGAGGCGCCCCTCCTGCGCCTCGAGCGTGAACACCGGGACGAAGGAAAGCACGATGATCAGCAGCGAGAAGAAGAGCGCCGGTCCCACCTGCGCCGCCGCCTCGCCAATGACCCGCCAGTGCTCCTCGCCCTCGAGCTTGCGCCCGGGGTTGGCGTGCGCCCAGGCCTCGAGGTGCTTGTGCGCGTTCTCGATCATCACCACGGCCGCATCGACCATCGCGCCCACCGCGATCGCGATGCCGCCGAGCGACATGATGTTGGCGTTCACCCCCTGGTAGTGCATGACGATGTACGAGACGAGTATGCCGAGCGGCAGCGAGATGATGGCGACGAAGGACGAGCGCAGGTGGAAGAGGAACGCCACGCACACGAGCGCGACGACGATGAACTCCTCGACCAGCTTCTCCTCGAGGTTGCGCACCGCGCGCTTGATGAGATCGGATCGGTCGTAGGTGGGCACGAGCTCAACGCCCGGGGGCAGGCCGGGCTTGAGCTTCTCGATCTTCGCCTTCACCGCGTCGATGGTCTCGAGCGCGTTCTTGCCCGAGCGCATCACGATGATGCCGCCGGCGACCTCGCCCTCGCCGTCGAGCTCGGCGATGCCGCGGCGCATCTCGGGGCCGACCTGCACGCGGGCCACATCCCCGAGCCGCACGGATACGCCCGCATCGGTGGTCGTGAGCGGGATGCCGCGAAAGTCGTCGAGTGTGGCGAGGTAGCCGGAGGCACGCACCATGTATTCGGCCTCTCCCAGCTCGAGCACCGAGCCGCCGGTCTCCTGGTTGGCCTTCTGGATCGCCTCCACGACCTTCATGTGCGGGATGTTGTAGGCCTTGAGCCTCGCCGGGTCGAGCACGACCTGGTACTGGCGCACCATGCCGCCTACGCTCGCGACCTCCGACACGTTGGCCACGGACTTGAGCTCGTACTTGAGGAACCAGTCCTGCAGCGCGCGCAGCTGCGACAGGTCCATGCGGCCGCTTCGGTCGACCAGCGCGTATTCGTACACCCAGCCCACGCCGGTTGCATCCGGCCCGATCGAAGCCTTGGCCTGCGCCGGCAGCCGCGACTGCACCTGGTTCAGGTATTCGAGCACGCGCGAGCGCGCCCAGTACATGTCGGTGCCGTCGTCGAAGATGATGTAGACGAACGAGTCCCCGAAGAACGAATAGCCGCGCACCGTCTTCGCCCCCGGCACCGACAGCATCGTGGTGGTGAGCGGATAGGTCACCTGGTTCTCCACGATCTGCGGCGCCTGGCCGGGGAAGGTCGTGCGGATGATCACCTGGGTGTCGGAGAGGTCGGGGAGCGCGTCGAGCGGCGTGCGCGAGGCGGACAGCGCGCCCCAGCCCGTCACGAACACCGTGGCGAGCACCACCAGGAACCGGTTCGCGATCGACCAGCGGATGAGGGCGGCGATCATGTCAATGCCCCTTGTGCTCGCCCGTCGGCGGCGCGTTCGCCACGCGCTCGGGCCGGATCGCGGTGAGCGCGAACTCGCCCTGTGGCGTCTGCACGAAATCGAAGCTCACTGCCGCGCCGGGCGCGATGCCCGCGGGCACGCCCGCCTTCGGCGGCTTGAACTCCATCGTCATCGGGCCCCACTTGAGCGACGGGATCGGCCCATGGGAGAGCGTGACGCTGTCCTTGCCGATCGCCTCCACCTTGCCGGTGCCGCTGTGCGCGGCAGGGCCCGCGGTGCCGCCTTCGGCCAGGCGCGTCGTGGTCGCCTTGAGGCTCGCCTCGGAGTCGATGAGGAACTGCCCCGACACGACCACTTTCTGCCCCGCCGCCACGCCCTTGCGCACTTCGGTCATGCCGCCGGACTCGGCGCCGATCTCGACGTCCACCGGCACGAGGCGCTGCTTGCCGTCCTCGCCCGCGTCCGCGAGCACCACGACCGTGCGCCTGCCGGTCTGGATCACCGCCTCGGTGGGAACCATCACCACTTCGCGCCGCGCCGCGGCCGCGAAGTCCACCGTCGCGAACATTCCGGGCACGAGCTCGCCGCCGGGATTGGCGAGCTCCACGCGCGCCTTGATCGTGCGCGTCGCCGGGCTCACCTCGGGCAGGATCGCGCTCACCTTGCCCTTGAACGTGCGCCCGGGCAGCGCCGCGGCGCGCGCCTCGACCGCGTTGCCGGGCCGCACGTGCGCCGCGAGGTTCTCGGGGACCTCGGCGTTCACCCATACCTTCGAGAGCCCGTTGATGCGGAAGAGCGGCGCGCCGGACATGACCGTCATGCCCTCGCGCACCGTGAGCTCGCCTGCGACGCCGTCGATGGGCGCCACGATCGTGGTCCGTGGATGCGCTCTGCCCGTTTCCTCCACGAGGCGGATCTGCGCGTCGTCCATGCCGGCGAGGCGCATGCGCTGCAGCGCCCCCTCGCGCAGCACGTCGAGGCCGGCGCCGCCGATGCGGCGCGCCCCGAGGTATTCCTCCTGCGCGGCGACCCATTCGGGGACGTAGAGCTCGGCCAGCGCCTGCCCCTTGCGCACGGGGTCCAGCGGCGCGCGCACGTGAAGCTTCTCGACGAAACCGTTCGCGCGTGCCTGCACCATGGCGACGTCGCGTTCGTTCCACGCCACCGTCCCGACCGCCTCGACCTTTGGCGCGACCTCGCCGAGCACCGCCTCGGCGGTGCGGATGCCCAGGTTCTGCTGCATGCGCGAGCTGATCGCCACGCCGCCCTGGTCCGCACCCTCGTCGGCGTAGACCGGCACCAGCTGCATGTCCATGAAGGGCGACTTGCCGGGCTTGTCGAACTTCTGTCCCGGCACCATCGGGTCGTGCCAGTAGAGGACCTTGCGGCCGGCCCCTGCGGCGGTGGTCGCGGGAGCTTGCGCCTGGTGGCCGCCTGCTTGCTTGCCGAGGGAATACAGGCCGTAACCTCCTGCGGCGAGCAGGATCGCTGCTGCCAGCGCCGCAACCAGGATGCGCGGGCTCATCGTGTCTCCTCCAGGGCGAGGAAGTTCAGCTGCGCCCAAAGGCGCGCGGTCTCGCCCTCGAGCTGCAGTTGTTGCAGGCGCGCCTCGAGCTCTGCGCGCCGCGCGGCGATCACGTCGTTCGCGCTCGCCTTGGCGCCGCGGTAGGCGGCGAGCGTGGCCTCGGCGCGTGCCGCGGCGAGCGGCACGATTTCGCGCTCGTAGCGGGCGATGCGTCCACGGTTGCTGTCATGCTCGTCCAGCATGTTGCGCACCTCGGCCACGTGCTCGCGCAGGGTCTCCTCGCGCTGGGCCGCGGCCTGGTCGGCGATGGCCTGGCGCGCCCGCACCTCGCGGTCCTGCCGGTTGCCCGTGTCCCAGGGCAGCGGGATGCGCACCTCGAACGAGACCATGTCCCCGTACTGCGAGCCGCGGAAGAGGTACGAGAACTCCGTGGTGATGTCGGGCTTCGACGCGGCCTGTGCGAGCCGCGCTTCCGCGGAGGCGATGTCCTGCTGGCGTGCCAGCACCTGGATCTGCGGATGCTTCGCGAGCTCCTGGTCGAGACCGTGGCCGCCCAGGTGATTGGTGGCGAACTCCGGCCGCGCGGCCAGCGGCCGGGACGCCTCGGGACCGGCCCAGCGGGCGAGCATGGTGCGGGCCACCTTCACCTTGCGCTCGAGCTCGGCCGCCCGGTCGTCGAGCATCGCGACGTTCGCCCGCGCCATGAGCAGGTCCGCCTGGCTGCCGCGGCCCGCGCGGTACTGGGCATCGGCCAGCTGCGCTTCCTGCAATCCGCGCACGCGCTGCTCGGCGATGGCGGCGGCCATCGCCTCGGCGTGCCACGCGTCCATCCAGGCGATCGCGGTGTCGCGGCGGATCGTGGCGCGCGCCGCTTCGACCTCCGCCTCGCCCTTGCGCGCCTCGGCCTGGTAGCGCTCGGCACGCAGCTCGCGCTTCTCGCCCCGCGTCCACTCCTGCATCAGGCCGATGCGGCGCATCGTCATCGAGTCGCGCGTGACGCTGAAGCGGTTGCCCGAATTGGTGTTCGCGAACTTCGCGAGCGCCGGGTGGACCGGCTCCTCCGCCGGGGCCTCCTTGGTGATCGGCAGGTTGTCCACCGCGAGGGTGAGCACCGGGTCCGGCAGCTGGCCCGCGGCGTCGGCCATCGCGCGCGCGGCGTCGATGCCCAGGGACTGTGCGACAAGGTTGCGCGAGCGCTCCACCGCGAGGCGCTGGGCCTCGGCGAGCGAGAGCGGGCCGTCCGCGGCCCAGCTAGCCGAGGATGCAAGGGCCAGGCTCACCGCAAACACGATGCGGCGGCCAATGAGACGGGGTGATCGGTTCGGCATCGAATCCTCCAGGGCGCGAAACGTGAAGCTCGACCGGCGCGGGCGCGCCGGACGCTGCGACTTCAGGCCTGGAGGACTAGATGCGGAAGCAGCAGTGGCGAACCGCGAGTGGCGGTTCGGTGGGACGCTCGAGCAGCGAGGGTTGCGCTCCGATCACGCGCCCGTCGCGCAACGGGGACGGCGCCGCGCCCGGCGAGGGCAGGATGACGAAGGCCACCACCGGCAGCGAGGTGGCGCGGACGTCGGAAGACTGGTCGCCCTGCTGGCAATGCGCCTGGCAAAGAGGCGTCGGCGAGTTGTCGGCCGGCCGCTCGTGGCAGGGCGGCGCCTCCTGTGGGGACACGGCCGCTTGCGCCATCGAGTCGACACCCGGGCAGGCGTACGCCGAGACGGCGAGCTGCGAGAACAGCACGGCCACCAAGGCGAAGAGGGCCGCGAAAGCGCGGCGACGGCTCGAATTCACGCCCCTAGTTAACCACAAGCGGGCCGGCACCGTTCTTGACCTCAAACAAAGCCCTGCCCGCTCACCGGGAGCGAGCTTGGCGCTTGCGCTGCTGCTGGGCCGCGGCGGAGCCCCGGCAAACACCCTCTAGGAATCGTCCTACTTGGCCGGGCGGCGCCCACGGCGGTAGCGACGGCGGTGGCGCCGAGCGTGGATTGGGAGCGCTCCGATACTGGAGGGCCGGGAACGGGTCCGATACTGACTCTCATGCCTGCCCCGGAGAACACCATGGCCCTCGAGTTCGCATTCATCCCCGGCTTCAACCAGGCGCTGCAGTCGTCGCCTGCGGCGCTGGAGGCGCGCTCGAAGCTCCTCAACACCATCACCAAGGGCCGCTTCACTCCGCGCGTTCGCGCCATCGTGGCCCTGGTGGTCACCCAGGAAGGCCGCTCGGACTACGCCGCCTGGGCCCAGTCGTGCGTGGCGCGCCGCTCCGGGCTCACGGGCGAGGACGTCGTCTTCGCCATGGGCGCCACGGCGCTCGACGGGCGCGAGGCCGCGATCGCACACCTCGCCCACATCATCGCCCGCACCGGCTGTTTCGATCCCGACGAGGTTCGCCGCCTGTCGCGCGACCCGCGGCTGCAACCGGCCGACGTGGTCGAGGTGGTGGCCAATTCCGCCCTCGCGGTCCTCGACAACTACCTCATCCAGGGCCTCGCTCCCGCCAAGCTTCCCGCTGCCTGAATCAATGCCTGCGGATGGCGACTCGGCCTGGACGAACTACGTCAACCGATCAGCGCAGAGCCCGCAGAGAAGGCAGAGGGCCGCAGAGGAACCCAGGGGCGGGTTTTCGAGTGGGTGCCGGCAGGATCGCAGTTGTCGAGGAGCAACAGGAGGAAGGGCAAGACCAGAACGGTAAGCGGTGACTGTCATGAGCGCCGTGATGCACAGCCTGGTCATAACTGTCATGAGCGCCGTGATGCACAGCATGGCGCCTTACCGGCCTGGCTCTAACTGTCATGAGCCGCCGCTCATTCGCCCGGACACACGACGATTTACCTCTGCGGCCCTCTGCCTTCTCTGCGGCCTCTGCGCTGATCGGTTGACGTAAGCCCCGAGCGGAGCGCAGATGGGGACAGGTCAGCCGCCGACCTTGCGGGCGTAGAAGAAGGTGACGCCGGCAGCGACGGCCAACGCGAAGATCACGACGAAGAGCTGCGCGAAGCCGGACTTAAGCCACGTCCCGTTGTAGGCCATGATCGCCACCGCCGCGAGCGCGCACGCGACGACCACGGCGCGCCCGAGGACCATGTTCACCTGCCTCCACAGGTCGGGCTTCGAGGAGCTGCTGCGGGTCGGCCATCCGTAGTACGGATTCGGCGGCACGACGCCCAGCATCAGGGGGATGCCGGCCATTCCGATGAGGGCGAGGAGGATGAGCAGGAAGATCGTCGAGAGCATGGGCGGCGCTCCGGTTCTTGTTGGGCCGGCGCAAATCTTACCGCGAGGACTGGGATGCGGGGGCGGATTCGGCGGCGGGGGCGTCCGGCTGCGCGGGCTGCGCGGGCTGCGGCGACGCAGCACCGGACGCGAACTCCGGATCGCCGAACTGCCACAACACGAAGGAATAGATGTCGGCCAGCTCCTCGGCACGCTTCGCGCGCGTCGTGCCGCGGGCATGGCCCGATTGAAAGTCCACCCGCAGGAGCACGGGCTTGCCGCTCGCGCTCGCGGCCTGGAGGCGCCCCGCCATCTTCGCCGGCTGCCACGGCGCCACGCGCGCATCGTTGTAGCCGGCGGTGAGCAGCACCGCGGGATAGGGCGTCCCCTCCTTCACCTGGTAATAGGCCGAGACGGCCCGCAAGCGCTCTGCGCCCTCGCGCGTGGCGGCGGAGCCGAACTCGGGAACCTGGGCGGGACCTTGCGGCGCCTGCTCGATGCGCAGCAGGTCCGCCAGCGGCGCCTGCCCCACCATGGCGGCGAAGAGCTCCGGGCGGCTGGTCGCCGCGACCCCGACGGGAATGCCGCCCGCGCCACGCCCGAGGATCGCGAGGCGCTTCGGATTGGTGAATCCATAGCGCACGAGGAACTCGGACACCGCGATGAAATCGAGGATGGTGTTCGCCTTCGCGGCGCCGCGGCCAGCCTCGTGCCAGCGCTCGCCATACTCGCCTCCGCCGCGCACGTGCGCGATCGCGTACACGCCGCCGCGCTCGAGCCAGGCGAGGCGCGCGGGGTCGAACGAGGCGGACTGCGGCGCGCCGTAGGCGCCGAACCCCGTGAGCAGCGTGGGGTTGTCGCCCGTGAGGCGAGTCGACTTGTCGTACATCAGGGTCACGGGGATGCGCGTGCCGTCATGCGCCGGCGCGTAGAGGCGCACCTCGTCCATCTGCGAGAAGTCGGCGCTTGCCGGCGGCTGCAGCTTCGTATCGCGCAAGTCCCCGGAGCGCGCGTCGACCTGCACGATGCGCGGCGCCTCGATCCAGCCCTGCAGGCGCAGCACCGCGCCGAGCTGATCGGGATGGGTCTCGAGCTCCGCGATGGCGGTGTCGAACGGGGTGCGCACGAACTCGGGCTTCTGCAGCCGCCCGAGCAGACCCATGGGCACGCGCTCCAGCCGGTCGTTGCCCCCTTCCATCGTGCGCAGGTAGAGCGCGTCGCGCGCGAGCCCCATCGAACGCACGATGACGTCGCCCTCCGGAACCACCACGCGCGCCCCGGCGAGCGAGGTCGCCTCGGCCGCCACGCGCAGGATGCGGTGGTTGGGGGCGCCCTTCTTCGAGAGCACGTAGAGGTCGCCCTTCCAGCCTTCGATCGCGAGCACCTCGTCCTCGAAGCCGGCGATCTTGCGCCAGCGCGGCTGCCCGCGGGCGAGGTCGCCCTGCTCGGTCGCGTGGATGGCGAGCTCGCGCCTCACGCCCTCGCGCACGACGGCGTAGGCGAAACGCGAGGAGAGCGGGATGTGCAGCGAGGGCTGGGCGAACTCCGGCACGTCCCGGGCCCCGCCCACGCCCGGCGCGAAGATCACCTCGTCGGAAGCGGAGTCGCGTCCCAGCGTGTGCCGATAGAGCCGCACGTTCGCGTACGCCCGCGCACCCGAGTTGCCCGCGGCGATGCGCGCGTAATAGAAGGAGCGCCCGTCGGGATGCCAGGCGAGGTTGTCGTTGAAGCGCGCGCGATCGATGGCCACGGCGAGGTCGCGGGGACCGTCGACGGCCAGCACCCGCAGTACCGATGCCTCGTCGCCTCCTCGCGACACGCCGTACGACACGTGCCGCCCGTCCGGGCTGGGCGCGAACCAGTCGATAGCCGCCTTGAGCGGCCCTTCGTCGAAGGTCCCCGGGTCGACCAGCACGCGCTCGGCGCCCTGGAAGCCCTGGCGGGCGCAGAGCACCGCTTGCCCGGCGCCGGGGCCCTGGCGGAGGTAGAAGACGCGATTGCCGGCGAGCTTGATGTCGGTGACGGCGCTCGCCGCCTCGGTGAGCGCGCGAATGCGCGCGAGCATGCGCGTCCGTCCCGCGAGCTGCGCGAGCTGTCCCTCGGCGGCGCTCGCCTGCGCGCGGAAGAACTCCTGCGTCCTCGGATCGTTGCCGTCCTCGAGATAGCGGAAGGGATCGTCGGCGACCGGCTCCGCCGCAACCGAGACCGACTGCACGAGGGCCGCGACCAGGCAGGCGCCGAGCCGCTTGTATGCGGATGCTGTTCTCATCACTCCACTGTGCTGACATCTGCGGCGAACTGCAGTGCCGCCAGCCGGGCGTAAAGGCCGTTGTCGGCAACCAGCGACGCGTGCGTGCCGCTGGCCACGATCCGCCCATGGTCCATCACCACGATGCGGCTGGAAGACTTGACGGTCGCCAGCCGGTGCGCGATGACGAGGGTGGTGCGCCCCAGCATGAGCCGGCCGAGCGCCAGCTGCACCGCTTTCTCGCTCTCGGCGTCGAGCGCGCTGGTGGCCTCGTCGAGCAGCAGGATCGCGCGGTCGGCAAGGATGGCGCGCGCGATGGCGATGCGCTGGCGTTGCCCGCCCGAGAGCTTCACGCCGCGCTCGCCGAGCTGCGCGGCCATGCCGCCCTGCAGCCGCTCGACGAAGTCCCACGCGTACGCCGCCTCGAGCGCCGCGCGCACCTCGGCGTCTCCCGCCTCGGGCCGGCCGTAGCGCACGTTCTCGAGCACGCTGGTGGCGAAGATGACCGGGTCCTGCGCGACGACGGCAATGCGCCGGCGCAACTCGCGCGGGTCGGCCTCGCGCGCATCCACGCCGTCGACGACGACACGCCCGGCCGTGGGATCGTAGAAGCGCAGCAGCAGCTGGAACACCGTGGTCTTGCCCGCGCCCGAGGGGCCGACCAGGGCCACGGCCTCGCCGGGCCTGACCGAGAGCGAGAAGTCGTCGAGCGCCTTCGCGTTCGGGCGCGACGGGTATGAGAACGTGACTTCCTCGAACGCAACGCTGCCGGTCGCCGGGCTGGGCAGGGGCACGGACCTCGCCGGCGCGCGGATTTGCGGCTCCGTGCCGAGCAGCTCCAGGAGGCGCTCGGAAGCGCCCGACGCCCGCTGCAGCTCGCCGTAGACCTCGGCCAGCACGAAGGTCGCGTTGGCCACGATCACCGCATAGAAGATGAAGGCGGTGAGGCTGCCGGCCGAGAGGCGCGCGGCGAACACGTCGTGGGCGCCCACCCAGAGGAGGAACCCCACCGCGCCGAACGCGAGCACGATCACCGCGGCGATGAGCAGCGCCAGGTAGTGCGAGCGCTGCACCGAGGCCGCGAAGACCGCGTTCACCCGCTCGCCGAAGGTCATGCTCTCGCGGTTCTCGTGCGCGAAGGCCTGCACCGTGCGGATCTCGTGCAGCGTCTCGTCGACGTGGCTCGTAACATCGGCCACGCGGTCCTGCACCGCCCGCGAGAGCTTGCGCACGCGCGTGCCGAGCAGGCCGATCGGCAACAGTACGATGGGCATGCCGGCGAGCGCAAGCACGGTGAGCTTCACGCTGGTGAAGAAGAGCATCACGACGCATCCCACCATCGTGATCGCCATGCGCAGCGCGTAGAGGAGCGTGCCCCCCATCACCGCCTCGATGAGCGTCACGTCGTTGGTCACGCGCGAGGAAACCTCGCCGGTGCGCGCCTCCTCGTAGAAGCCCGGGGAGAGGCGCAGCAGGTGGTCATAGACGCGCTGGCGCAGGTCCGCGGTGAAGCGCGCGCCGATCCAGTAGACGTTGTAGACGCGGATCCAGGTGAGCACGCCAAGCGCGGCGATGAACGCCGCCAGCGTGGCGAGCGTGCGGTCGAGCAACTGCTCCTGGCCGCGGGCGAAGCCCTCGTCGATCACGACCTTCAGGCCCTGGCCGATCACCAGCACCATGGCCGCCGAAAGCACGATCGCGAGCATCGCGAATGCGATGCGCCGCCGGTACGGCAGGAGCAGCTTGAAGAGCGGGAAAAGGCGCTTCAGGGTACCGGCGCTTCTTCCTCAGCCTCCGCGGCGCACGATGGGGCGCGAGACCGTGCCCGAGACCGCGAAGGCCCCGCGGTCCTGGGCCACCTGCGAACGGATCTCCAGGTTCACGCGGCCGTTGAGCGAGCTGTTGTTGCCCACGTCCACCTGGCCGCTGCCGCGCAGCACGCCGCCCTGCAGGTTCACCTGGCGGTATGAAGCCCCCTTGTTCACGGAGGCGAACTCGCCCGTGACCTCGTTGAACTTGGTCACGCCCGCCCGGCTGCCGGCGGAGTCGGATTGCATCACCGCCACGAGGTCGACGTTGCTGATCGAGCCCTCGCCCAGGCGGAACTTGCCCTGCACGCGCGGGTTGGTGAACAGGCCCTCGATGCTCGGCCCGTCGGTGGCGAGGTTGAAGTTGCCGTCGAAACGGCCGGTGACCGCGATGTCCTTGGTGAACGACTTGATCAGCGCCCCGGCGCTCATCCTCTCCACCGACAGGTCGCTTTCCAGGCGCACGCCCTGGACCCAGCTCACCTTGAGCGTGCCGTTGACCTTGCCCTCCATGGCCGAGGCCTCGAACTCCGGCACCACGATCTCGCTGCCCGCAAGCGTGCCCTTGAGGCGCACGTCGCCGATGGTGATCGGGGCCCCTATGGGGATGGTCCAGTTGCGCGCGTTGAAGTCGACGTCCATGCCCTTCTCGGACGGCCTGAAGGCAACGGACCAGGCGGATCCCGAGTTCAGGTTCGCCTGCTTGAAGGTGCCGTCCCGGTTGAAGCTCAGCACGGCATTGAACGGCTCGAGCGCGGGCTTCACGTCCATGGTCACGGACGTCAGGCGGATGGAGGTAAGCCCGCCCGCCTCGGCCTTGCCGCCGACCTTGCCCCAGACGGGCAGGATCCGCGCCACCGCCTCGCTGGTGATCGTGACGTTCTCGAGCTCCACCGAGCTGATCGACACCTTGTCGCCCAGGAGGGATCCCAGGTCCACGTAGATGCGGCCCGTCGCGGCCTTGGCCTCGAGGGCCTTGCCGACGCCCAGGCTCTGCACGTTCAGGTGCGGCGAAGGAATGAGGCGGAAGGTGGTCGCGGCGATGGTCACGTCGTCGTTGAGCCAGGCCGACATGGCCTTCTCGACCTTGACCGCGAGGCCGCGCATCGGCACCACGTGCACGCCGACCACGGCGAGGATCAGGCCGCCGATCAGCGCGAACGCCACGTTGCGGACCAGGTTGCCCTTGCGGCGGTAGGCCTTGCGCTTGACCGGCGGGCCGCCGCCCTCGGGCGCGACGGCGTCGGGCTCGACCTTGGTGCGCAGGACGTCGGCGATCTCCTTCGCGCGCTTCGACGACTCCTGGCGCAGGCGCTCGTCCTCGTCGGCCTCGGCCTTGACCTTGGCCTCCATGTACGCCTTGGCCTGGGCCTTGCCCTCGATCTCGGCGCGCTTGGCCATGTCGTTCTCGAGCTCGGCCTGCACCTTGGCGCGGGTGTCGACCTCGACGCTCTCGCGCGCCTTGGCTTCCGCCCGCGCGCGCTGCTCGGCCTCTTCCTTGGCCTTGCGCTCGGCATCGAGATTCGCGGCCATCGCGCGCTCGCGCTTGTCGCGCTCCTCGCTCTCGATCTTGGCGCGCGCCTCGGCCTCGTACTTGGCCTGGCGCTCGGCCTTTACCTGCGCCTCAGCCTCGGCCTGCACGCGGGCGCGCTCGTCGGACTCCTTGCGCACGCGCGCATCGGCCTCGGCCTGCACGCGAGCGCGCGCCTCTGCTTCCTGCTTGGCCCGGGCTTCCGCGGCGACGACCGTCTCGCGCGCCTTCGCCTCGGCGTCCTGCCTGGCCTTGGCAGCGGCCGCTTCGGCGTCCTGCCTCGCCTTCGCTGCGGCCGCTTCGGCGTCCGCCCGCATGCGCGCTTCGAGCTCCTTCGACTTGCGCGCCTGTTCCTCGGCCTGGGCGCGCAGCTGCTTGGTCTCTTCCTCGGCGCGGATGCGCGCCTCGGTTTCCGCCTTGGCGCGGGCCTCGGCCTCGGCGCGCTTCTTCGACTCCATCTCGGCGCGCGCGCCGGCCTCGCTCTCCGCCTTCGCGGCCACCTCGGCCTCGGCCTTGGCGATCACCTCGCGCTCCTCGCGCAGGCGCTCCTCGAGCTCGGCCTTCGCCGCGAGCTTGGCCTCGGCCATGATCTCGGCCTGCATCTGCGCGCGGGTCTTTTCCTCGACCTCGTTGCGCAGCAGGTCTTCCATCTCCTGGCGGATGCGCGCCTCGATCTCTTCCTTGAGCTTGGCCTTCATGTCGGCCTCGGCCGCCTGGGCGTCGGCCTGCTGCTTCTTCGCGGCGGCTTCGGCCTCCACGCGCGCCTTGGCCATCGCCGCGGCCTCGGCCTCGGCTCGGGCACGCGCCTCGGCGAGCGCCTTGGCCTCGCGCTCGGCCCTCACGCGCAGCTCGGCGAGCTTGCGGCCCTCTTCCTCTTCCTTCGCCTTCTGCTCGAGGGCCTCGCGCGCCTGCTGCTCGGCCAGGGCCTTCTTCTTCGCCTCGCCCTCGCGGACCTTCGCTTCCAGCTCGGCTCGCGCGCGCTCGTTCGCCTCCTTCTCGGCGCGAGCGCGCAGCTCGGCCATGCGCTTCGCCTCTTCCTCTTCCTTCGCCTTCTGCTCGGCAACCAGCTTCGCCTGCTGGGCCGCGAGCGCCTGCTTGCGCGCCTCTTCCTCGCGCATCTTCTGCTCGAGCTCGGCCTTGGCGCGCTCGGAGGCTTCCTTAGCGCGCTTGGCCTGCTCCATCGCGGCCTGCTCGGCCTGCTGGCGGGCCTTCGCCTCGGCATCCGCGCGCGCGCGCGCCTCGGCCTGCGCCTTGGCCTGGAGGCGAGCCTGCTCGTGGGCGGCTTCCTTCGCCTTGCGGTCGGCCTCGACCTTGGCCTGCTGCGCCGCGAGCGCGCTGATGTCGTTGGCGGCCGCCGGGATGACGCGCTGCGTCGCGCCGGGCATCGCGCCTTTTTTCGGCGCGGTGAAGTCGAAGTCGTCGTCGCCACCCTCGGCGAACGGGTCGAGCTCCTCCTTCTTGGTCTCGAAGACGCGGGCGAAGCCGTCCTTGGTGAGGGTGTTCAGCGCGCGCTCGAGGACGTTCTTGTCGAGCTCGGCCTTCTCGATCAATTGCCCGAAATTGGACTTGCCGTCGATGAGCTTGAGGACCTTCATCAGGTCCTTCGAAAGCGAGGCGGATTTCTGGTTGACCTGCGTGATGCCTTTCGCGGTCTTCGTGAAAACGGTTGCCTTATCCATCCGACTCCCCGGTCTGGCTTCTTTTACGCATGGTTTCGGGGCCAATAATGGCATGAATTCAGGTGCTTGGAAAATGAACTGGGTCACTCGGACCGGGTTCTAATCGGTTGTCCTCCCACGCGCGGCGCCGCGCGTTAAACAAGTAACCAATGCCGACGACGTGAACGTGCCGGCCACGAAAGGTGAACCCATGCGCATCATTGCCTCCCTCTTCCTCGCACTCGCCACCGCGCTCGCGTCGCTGGCGCAGGCGCAGGACTTCCCCAACCGCGTCGGCCGCATAGCGCACATCGAGGGCCGCGCCTCGCTCTACCAGGATCCCGAGGGCGGGTGGGAAATGGCCTACGTGAACTCCCCCATCACTTCGGAGAACTCGGTGTGGACGGACGAGGGCTCGCGCGCCGAGGTGCGTATCTCCGGCATGGCGATCCGTCTGGACCACCTCACGCAGCTCGACGTCGCGCGCCTGGACGAGGACGCGCTCAACGCTTTCATCGCCCGCGGGACCGTCGCGGTACGCGTACGCCACTACGAGAACAACGAGCGGCTGGTCTTCAGCACCCCCAATGCGCGGGTGCGCCTGCGTGGCAACGGACGCTACCGGATCGACGTGGATCCCGAGCGACTCGAGACCCGCATCACCGTCTTCGAGGGCGAGGCGCGCGTCGGCACCGACGACGGCCGCATGAGCATTCCCGCCGGCCGCAGCATGCTCGTCTTCGGCGCGAGCCCGCCCGAGTTTGTCGACGAACGCGTGCTCACGAGCGCATTCGACCGCTGGACGGTCGCGCGCGACGAGCGCTGGCTCGAGGGCCGCGCGGCCACCTACGTGTCCACCAACATGACCGGCTACGAGGACCTCGATACCTATGGCACTTGGGCCACGGAGCCCGACTACGGCACGCTCTGGTATCCACGCAACGTATCTGCGAACTGGGCGCCCTACCGCGACGGGCGCTGGGACTACGTGCGCCCCTGGGGCTGGACCTGGGTCGACGATGCGCCTTGGGGCTATGCGCCCTTCCACTACGGCCGCTGGGTGTATGTGCGCAACCGTTGGGCATGGCATCCGGGCGAACGCGTCGCGCGGCCCGTGTGGGCCCCCGCCCTGGTGGCGTTTGTCGGCGGCTCGAACTTCAACTTTTCGATCTCGTCGGGCGGGACGCCGGTGGGCTGGTATCCGCTGTCGCCGTGGGACCGCTACGACCCGTGGTTCCAGGCGAGCCCCACGTACGTGAACCGTGTGAACGTGATAGTTCGCAACGAGCCCACGCGGCAGGACGGCCGCGACTGGCAGCGCTGGACGCGTGAGCGCGGCACGACGGTGGTCGACCGCCGCACGATGCTCGAGCAGCGGTCGGTGCGCCAGGCGGTGCTGCCGGTCTCGGCGGAGGTGGTGCGGCAAGTGCAGGCCGCGCCGCAGCCCTCTGCGGTGCTCCCGACGCGCAACGACGTGTTGCAGCGCCGGCGCCAGCAGCCGCAACAGGCGCCCGCGCCCATGGTCGTCGCGCAGCCGAGCGCGCCGGTGCAGCCCGGCGCGCCCGCGCAGGCGCGCAGCGAGCGCTCCGCCATCGCCCGGCCCGACTTTGGCCGCAACGCGAACGCGGTGGTAGCCACGCCGCGCCCCGCCGCCGCCCCGCCGCCCGAACGCGCGGCCACGTCGCCGGTCGCGCGCGACGCACAGCGCCAGACACAGCAAGAACAGCAGGCGCAGGAGCGCGCCGCCCGCGAGGCGCAACAGGCGCAGCAACGGCAGGCGCGCGAGGCTCAACAGCAGACGCAGCAACAGCAACAGGCCCTGGAGCGCCAAACCAAGGAGCGCGCCCAGCAACAGCAGCAGCAACAGCAGGCGCAGGAGCGCGCCGCCCGCGAGGCGCAGCAGGCCCAGCA
>Ga0111539_10000225_pt1 | contig 67615 bp, 74 predicted proteins | sample RhiMethybrSRZTD1_FD_79667 | JGI IMG/M metagenome (GOLD analysis project Ga0111539, IMG submission 79667) | Populus rhizosphere microbial communities from Tennessee, USA - Rhizosphere MetaG P. TD hybrid SRZTD1 (version 2) (version 2) | ecosystem: Host-associated > Plants > Roots > Rhizosphere >...
ATCACGAGGCGCGCGGGGAGAAGCGGACCAAGGTCCTGATCCCCGACTCGGCGCACGGCACCAACCCCGCATCGACCGCGCTGGCCGGCTACGAGGTGATCGAGGTCAAGTCCGACGCCGAAGGCCGGGTGGAGCTCGGTGACCTCGAGGCCCACCTCGGACCCGACGTGGCGGCCTTCATGATCACCGTGCCCAACACGCTCGGCAACTTCGAGCCGCGCGTGATGGAGATCGGCGAGCTCTGCCACGCCCGCGGCGCGCAGGTCTACATGGACGGCGCTAACCTCAACGCCATCCTCGGGCTCACGCGCCCCGGCGATCTCGGCTTCGACGTCTGCCACTTCAACCTGCACAAGACGTTCACCACCCCGCACGGCGGCGGCGGGCCGGGCTCGGGCCCGGTCGGCGTCAAGGCGCACCTCGAGCCGTTCCTGCCGGTGCCGGTGATCGCCAAGCGCGAGCAGAGTTACGTCCTCGACTGGAAGCGGCCCCAGTCGATCGGCAAGCTGCAGGCGTTCTGGGGCAACTTCGGCATGCACGTGCGGGCTTACACCTACATCCGCACGATGGGCGCTGACGGGCTGCGGGCGGTGAGCGAGAACGCGGTGCTCAACGCCAACTACATCATGAAGCGGCTGGAGGGCCACTACGACGTCGCCGCACCAGGCCCCTGCATGCATGAGTGTGTGCTGTCGGCGCGGCGCCAGAAGAAGCTCGGCGTGTCCGCCATGGATGTCGCCAAGCGCCTGCTCGATCTCGGCTTCTACGCCCCCTCGACCTACTTCCCGCTGATCGTCGAGGAAGCGCTGATGATCGAGCCGACCGAGACCGAATCGAAGGAGACCCTGGATGCCTTCTGCGAGGCGATGATCCGGATCGCCAAGGAGGCCGAGACCGATCCGTCCGCCATTCACCAGGCTCCCGTGACCACGCCGGTGCGCCGCCTGGATCAGACCAAGGCCGCGCGCGAGCCAAACTTGAGGTGGCGCGCCAAGGTCTAGGCCCGCCCGTCTCGGTGCCCCAGAGCGTAGACCGGCGTCCGGTCGCCCTGCTGTTCGACTTCGGGGGCACGCTCGACGGGGCGGGGTTGACCTGGAAGACGCGGGCCTTCCGGCTCTATCGGGCTGCCGGTCTCGCCGCCGATCCCGCCGACTTCGATCCGCTCTTCTACGCGGCCGACGATGCGCTGGTGGGGACCGTGCCGGCCACGCTGCCGCTCGACGAAACCGTCCGCCGGCTCTTCGCCGGGATCAGTGGCGGGCTCGGAGTGACCGACCGGCCTCTCACCGAGCGGCTGGCCGACCGCTTCATCCAGGATGCCCGCACGAGCCTGCGCGACAGCGCCCGCGTGCTGGCCGGGCTGGCCCGACGCCATCGGCTGGGTGTGGTCTCGAACTTCTACGGCAACCTCGGCGCCGTGTGCGCCGGCGCCGGGCTGGCGTCGGTGCTCGGCGTGATCACGGACTCCTCGGCGGTCGGCTGGAGCAAGCCCGATCCGCGGATCTTCCGTCACGCCCTCGATGCGCTCGGCGTGTCGCCGGAGGACGCGGCGTTCGTGGGCGACTCGCGTCCTCGCGACATGGAGGGCGCGCGGGCGCTGGCCATGCCGCACGTCTGGCTGGTCGACGCCGACGCACCGCCGGCCCCGCCTTGCTGTCCGGGCGACCCCGTCATCCGCTCGCTCGATGAGCTCGAAGCGGTGCTGGCGTGAGCGCCATCGTGCGCGGCGGTATCATCGCGGCCGGCGACGGCAGCCGGCTGAAGGCCGGCGGATACGCCATGCCCAAGGCGCTGGTGCCGGTGGGCGGAGTGACGCTGATCGAGGCCGCGATCGCCAACTTCGCCGCGGCCGAGATCCGCTCACTGGTGATCATCGTCAACGAGGCGTCGCGGGCCTGCGTGGACTGGGTGCAGGCACGCTTCCCCGCGCTCGACGCCGAGTTCATCGTGAAGACCACGCCGTCGTCGCTGGAGAGCTTCCGCGAGGTGAGCGGACGGCTCGACGCCGGGCCGGCGCTGATCACGACCGTCGATGCCTGGTGCCGGCCGCGCGACTTCGTCCGCTTCGTCGAGGCTGGACGCCGCCGGCTGCCGCACGCCTCCACGCTGGCGCTGACACCTTTGGTGGCCGACGAAAAGCCGCTGTGGGCCAGTGTCGACGACGCCGGCCGCGTGACGCGGCTGGGCGAGGGCGCCGGGCCGCTGGTCACCGCGGGGCTGTATCTGCTGGCCGAGGGCGCACGCGCCGCGCGTCCGCCCGCGGGCCTGGCGCGGTTACGAGACTATCTGCAATGGCTCGTGACACGGGCGCCGCTCTACGGTGAGGTCATCGAACGAGTTGTGGACGTCGACCGTCCGGAGGACGTAGCCTTGGCGGAAGCGCTGGCTGCGAGCGAGCCGGCGCCGTGATGCGTAGGGAGGATGACCGGTGAGCGAGCAGTACTGCTGGGGGATCTTCCGGGAGCAGGCCCATTCACCGGGCCGCGAGACGGACGACAGCGAGATCCTGAGGCTGACGGGCAAGCACCTCGAAGCCCGCGGGTTCCGCGTCCTGATCCAGAGCCCGGAAGAGATCGCCTGGCCCCCCGTTGAGCGCCCGCGCGCCGTGTTCTTCATGTGCGAGCGGCTCGAGATCCTCGGCCACCTGCGCGACCTGGCGGCCCGCGGGGTCCCGCTGGTGAACGCGCCCGACGCCGTCCTCAACACCTATCGTGACCGGATGATCGCGCGGCTGGTGGAAGCGGGCGTGGCCTTCGTGGAGAGTCGCCTGGTCGGCACGTCCGACGCCGACGTCACGCCGGCCGGGCTGCCGGTGTGGGTCAAGCGGGGCGACGTCCACAACACCCAGGAGGGCGATGTCACTTTCGCCGCCAGCACGGAGGCGGCCCGGGCGGCGCTGGCCGGCCTCGCCGACCGGGGCATCACGCAGGCGGTGCTGCAGCCGCACGTCGAGGGTGACCTCGTGAAGTTCTACGGCATCGGCGGCAATGCCCGCCCCGACGGCACCCCGGCGTGGTTCCGGTCCTTCTATCACCAGAACCAGACGCTGCGCGGCTACCCGCTCGATCCGGTCGCGCTCGGCTGCACGGTGCGCCGGGCGGCGGCCGCGCTGGGGCTCGAAGTCTACGGCGGCGACGCCATCGCCACGGCCTCGGGGGGTATCGTGCTGCTCGACCTCAACGCCTGGCCGAGCTTCGCGCTCTACCGTGAGGAAGCGGCCGAGCGCATTGCCGAGCACCTCGCGCGCCGCTTCGCCGGCGCGCGGACCCGGTCATGAGCGAGCGCCGCGAGGTCGGGCCGCGCTCGCGCGAGATCGTCGCCCGCGAGCAGAAGCACATCGCCCCCGGCTCGCAGTCGTTCTCGCTCTACGCCGGGCTGGCGATGGCGCGTGGCCAGGGCTGCACGCTCATCGACGAGGACGGCAACGAGTACATCGACTTCATCGCCGGCATCGGCGTCGGGTCGGTCGGCCACTGCCATCCCCACTACGTGGAGGCGCTCAAGCGCCAGGCCGGGCAGCTGACGTTCGGCAGCTTCACCACCGAGACGCGGGCCCGCTTTCTCGACCTGCTGGCATCCATCACGCCGGCGGGGCTCACGCGCATCCAGCTCTTCTCGGGCGGCGCCGAGGCGGTGGAGGCGGCCCTGCGATTGGCGCGGGCCAAGACCGGCAAGAACGAGATCGTCGGCTTCTGGGGCGGCTTCCACGGCAAGACCGGCGGCGTGCTCGGCCTGCTCGGCAGCGACTTCAAGCATCACCTGGGTCCGTTCCTGCCCGGCCAGCACTCCACGCCGTACGCCGACTGCTACCGCTGCCCGCTGCGTCTCAAATATCCCGATTGCGGCATCGCGTGCGCCGACTACGTGCATGACGTCATCCGCAACCAGACGGCCGGTGAGATCGCCGCGATCATCGTGGAGCCGATCCAGGGCACGGCCGGCAACATCGTGCCGCCGCCCGGCTTCCTGCGCGCCATCCAGGCGATCGCCAAGGAGCAGGGGGCGATGCTCCTGGCCGACGAGATGATCACCGGGTTCGGCCGTACCGGGCTGATGTGGGGCGCCGAGCACGACGGCGTGGTGCCCGACATCATGACCGTCGGCAAGGGCATCGGCGGCGGCTTCCCGCTGAGCGGCGTCATCTCGAGCGACGCAGTCACCGCGGCCAAGCCCTGGTCGAATCCGAGCTTCAGCTCGTCGAGCTACGGTGGCAACCCGCTAGCCTCGGCCGCCGGGCTCGCCGCCATCGAGATCGTGCTCAAGGAAGACCTGGTGAAGAACGCCGAGCGGGTCGGCGCGGTCATGCTGACGCGCCTGCAGGCGATGAAGGAGAAGCACCGCGTGGTCGGCGAGGTGCGGGGCAAGGGTCTCCTACTCGGCATCGAGCTGGTGAAGGACCGACGCACGAAGGAGCCACTGGGAAGGGAGGTGACCCGGGGGCTGTACCAGGAATGTCTGCGGCGTGGCCTCGTGGCCATGTCCTATGCGCCGTCGATCCGCATCAATCCGCCCCTCGTGATCACCGAGGCCCAGGCGCTGGACGGGCTGGCGATCCTGGACGAGGCATTGAGCGTGGTCACGCGCGAACACGGACTCTAGTAGGATGCTGCGCGGCGCGATCATCGGGCTCGGCAACGTCGCCCTGGACGGCCACCTCCCAAGCTGGAGCGCCCGCGACGGCGTCGAGATCGTCGCCGTCACCGACGTGCAGCGCGATCGGGGGGCCGAGGCCGCCACGCGCCTGCCGGGAGCCCGCTGGTTCGATACCGCAGAGGCGCTGCTGGAGCACACCGGACTCGACTTCGTGGACATCTGCACGCCGCCCTCGAGCCACGCCGGCCTGATCGAGCGCGCGCTCACGCGCGGCCTGCACGTGCTCTGCGAGAAGCCGCTCGTCAGCTCGCCTGCCGAGCTGGACGTCGTCAGCCGGCTGGCCGCCGAGCGTGCGCGCGTCCTGCACACCGTCCACAACTGGCACCACGCCCCCATCGTGCGGCGCGCGGCCGAGCTCGTCCGGGCCGGTGCGATCGGACCGGTGCGACGCGTGACCTGGCAGACAATGCGCGTTCGTCCGGCGGCGCCTCGCGACCCGCAGGGTGTCAACTGGCGGCTCGATCCGGCCGTCGCTGGCGGTGGCATCCTGACCGATCACGGCTGGCACGTCTTCTATATCGTCCAGCGCTGGATCGGCGCCCGCCCCCTGGCGCTCAGCGCCCGGCTCGAGCGGCGGCGGCATGCCACGCTGTCGGTCGAGGACACCGCGACGGTGCGGATGGCGTTTGCCGACGCGACCGCCGAGATTCTCCTGACCTGGGCGGCGGACGAGCGCCGTAACTGGGCGCACCTGGACGGGGCGGCCGGCACCCTCGAGCTGCGCGACGACACCCTCGTGCTCACGCGCGGGGCCGAGAGCGAACAGTGGCCGTGCCCGCCCGCACTCTCCAACGGCTCGGTGCATCCCGACTGGTTTGCTCCGGTCGCCGGTCAGTTCGTGGCGGAAGCAACGGGCGCTGGTGGAGACGGCGCCAACCTCGCCGAGGCCTCGCTCTGCGTCCTGCTGGAAAGTCTTGCCCGAGAATCGAGCCGCCGCGACGGCGAAACGCTGCCCGTGCCGCCGGCGAGCGCGCCCGTCCAGGCGGAGCACGCCTGAGCGCCGTCACCACCCCATCCGCGCCGCCCCGCGTCGCCGGCGTTCTGGTCATCCTGCCGCCGAGCGCCGGCGATCCGCGTCTGGGCGGCGTGCGCATCCTGGGGTTGCCGCTGGCCCGACGCCTCGCGCTGGCCGCGACCTCGGCCGGGTACGTGTGCGTGTTTGCCGCCAGGGGCGCCGCCGACGCGGCGGTGCTCGAGGGCACTGCCGTCCGTCCGTGGCCCGATGCGGTCCCGTCGGGATCGGGGCCGCAGCGTCTGGTGCTGGTGCCGGCCAACGTCCTCGTGCAGCGGCGCTGGCTGCGCGCGATCCTCGAGATGCCACTGGAGCCGGAGACGCTCCACGTCGATGCCTCGCTGGCCGCGGTCGTGGAGACCAAGCGCGTCGAGGCGACGATGACGGCCGCCCACGACGGTACGGCCGACGGGGTGCTCGAGCGGCTGCGTGCGATGTTCACGACCACGGAGCTGCCGGCGGATCCCGACGGCCTCCGATCCCTCAGCTCCGCGTCTGAGATCGGGGGCACCGAGTCGTGGCTGCTGCAGAGCCTGATCAAGCGCAACGAGGGGTTCATGTCGCGCCACGTCGAGCGGCGCGTGTCGCTGGCCGTGACCCGCCGCCTCGGCGAGACCTCGGTGACTCCGAATGCCATCACGCTGATCAGCGTGGCTCTCGGCCTGCTGGGGGCGCTGGCGTTTCTCTCGCCGTCGCCGGCCTTCCAGCTCGCCGGGGCGCTGCTCTTCCTCACGCACTCGATCCTCGACGGCTGCGACGGTGAGCTGGCCCGGCTGAAGTTTCTGGAGTCGCCCGGGGGCGCGGTGCTCGATTTCTGGGGCGACAACGTCGTGCACGTGGCGGTGTTCGCCGCGCTCGCGGTCGAGTGGAGCTGGAGCGTGGGCGCCGCGTGGCCGCTGGCGCTCGGCGCGATGGCGATCACCGGCACGCTGGCCTCGGCGACCCTCATGTTCCGCCACACCGTCGAGGACAGCGCCCTGCCGGAGGCGTGGTCCGGACGCCTGGCCGGGGCCCTGGCCAGCCGCGACTTCATCTACGTGGTCGTGCTGCTGTCGGCGTTCGGCCACGCGCGCTGGTTTTTGCTGGTCAGCTCCGTCGGCACGCCCGCGTTCGCGCTCCTGGCCCTCTACCTCGCCATGAGACGTGGCCGGATTCATTGACGTCCTCCTGCGCGGCCTGACGCTGACCGGCCAGGCCGTCGCGATCGGCGGAGTCGTCTTCGCGCTCGTCGTCCTCCGCGCTCGCCAGGACGACAGCGGCGCGGTGCGGGTGTGGACCCTCGTGGCGGCCGGCGCCGCCGTCGTCGTCCTCGCCCAGGCGGGCATGCTGGCGCTGCTGGCCGGCGCGCTCGATGTGCCGCCCGGCACGCTGACCGCGCGGCTGGTGACCACGCAGTATTTCCGGGCCACGGTGGCCCGGGCGCTGGCCGCGCTCGTGCTGGTGATCGCCGCCCTGACGGTGCGGCGCGCGCCGCGCGTGGGCACGTGGTGGCCGTTGCTGCTGGGTGGCACCACGGCCATGATGATCAGCGCGGCCTGGACGAGCCACGCCGCGGCGCGCCTGGACCATCGCGCGATGCTGCTCGCGCTCGACGCCCTGCACCAGGTGGCGGCCTCCGCGTGGATCGGCGGTCTGCTCTGCCTCCTCGTCGTGGCGTTCCGTCGCGGGCCGTCGCCGGCGCCGGCGGCAATCGTGCAGCGCTTCTCCATGCTGGCCCTCGTCGCCGTCGGGGTGCTGGTGGTGGCCGGCGGCGCCCTGGCCGTGAGCTACGTGGATGGACTGCGCGCGCTGGTGGGCACCGCCTACGGGCTCATGGTGACGACCAAGGCGGTGCTGCTCGGTGGACCGTTGGTGCTCGGGGCGCTCAACAATCGCGCGGTGCGCCGGCTGCATCCGGCCGAGCCGGTCACGTCGCTGCGTCTGCGCCGCTTCGTGGAGGTGGAGCTCGGGATCGGCGTCACCGTGCTGTTCGCCGCGGCGTCGCTCACGTCGCTGCCGCCGGCCATCGACGTGGTGGCCGATCGCGCCACGCCTACCGAGGTGGCTCGACAGTTCGTGCCGCGCATGCCGAGCCTGGTGTCGCCGCCGCACGAGGCGCTGCCCTACGACGATCCCGATGCGCCGCGGACGGATGCCGACCGCGCCTGGTCGGAGTACAACCACCACATCTCGGGCCTGTTCGTGCTGCTGATGGGGCTGCTGTCCTTGACCGAGCTGGCCGGCGTCGCGTGGGCGCGCCACTGGCCCCTGGTGTTCCTGGGGCTGGCCGCCTTCATGCTCGTGCGCAACGACCCGGGCGCATGGCCCCTCGGCCCACAGGGATTCTGGGAGGGGATGGCCCAGCCCTCGGTGCTGCAGCACCGCATCTTCGTGATGCTGGTGATCGTGTTCGGCCTCTTCGAGTGGATGGTGCGCACGGGCCGACTGAGCGCCCCGCGCTGCGCGCTGCTGTTCCCGCTGCTGTGCGCGGTGGGGGGTGGTCTGCTGCTCACCCACTCGCACGCCAGCCTCAATCTCAAGACGGAGTTCCTGATGGAGCTCACCCACGCGCCGATCGGCGTGCTGGCCGTGCTGGTGGGCTGGGGCCGCTGGCTGCAGCTGCGCCTGGCCGCCCCGGAGGGGCGCCTGTCCGGACGGTTGGCCGCCTCGGCGATGACGGTGATCGGCGTGCTGCTGTTGCTGTACCGCGAAAGTTGAGGGCTAAGCTTCACCGGTGGGCTGGTTGCGCCTCGTCCTCCTTGTGCTCGGTGTCGGCCTCCTCATCGCCCTCGTGTTCGGGAACGACGCGGCGGCCGTCTTCGCCTCGCTGGGAGAGCTGTCCTGGCGCTTCGTGGTGATCCTGCTCTTCCCGGCGATCCCGGTGATGATCTTCGACACGCTCGGCTGGCGCTACGCGTTCCTCCGCGACCAGGTGCCCTTCCTGGTGCTGATGCGCACGCGGCTGGTCGGCGAGGCCTTCAACCTGGTCACGCCGACGGCCGCGCTCGGCGGCGAGGGCGTGAAGGCGTGGCTGCTGCGCGATCGATTACCGCTCGACGTGAGCGTGCCGTCGGTAATCATTGCCAAGACCACGATCACCCTGGCCCAGGGCGTGTTCCTGCTGCTGGGGATCGCGGTGGCCTCGCTGGGGTTCGGGCGCTCGCCGCTGCTGCTCGGCATGCAGTGGCTGCTCGGGCTCGAGGTGCTGGCGCTGGTTGCCTTCATCGTGGTGCAGACGCGGGGCGTGGTCGGCTGGAGCGTGGGGAAGCTCGAGGGGCTGGGCGTGTGGACGGAGGGGCCGCTCCCACCGCGGGTTGCGTCGACCGGACCCTGCGCACGTTCTACCGTCACACGCCGCGCCGCCTGACGCTCTCGATCGCGTTCCACCTGGTGGCCTGGCTGCTGGGTGCGATCGAGGCGTACCTTATCTTGAAGTTCCTCGGCATCCCGGTATCGCTGGCGACCGCGACGGTGATCGAGGCGTTCGGCACCGGCGTGCGCTTCGCCACCTTCCTCGTCCCGGCCAGCTTCGGCGTCCAGGAGGGCGGCTTCGCCGTCACCTTCGTCGCGCTCGGGCTCAGCGCGGCCAACGGCATCGCGTTCGGCCTGGTGCGGCGCCTGCGTGAGCTCGTGTGGATCGCGATCGGTCTGGCGCTCTTTGCGGTCGGCCGGCGGCCGACGATCGGCGCGCCCTCGCCGCCCGACTGACGAGCGTCGGCCGGCCCTCGGACCGGGGCGAACGGGCCGGCTCCCCGAGCGTGATATGGTTACCCGAGCGCGCGAGCGCTGCGAGGTGAACGGATGACCGCACGGGCGTGGCGGCTGCTCATCACCGAGCCAGCCGACGGCGCCACCAACATGGCGATCGACGAGGCGATCTGGCGCAGTCGCCAGACCGGAGCGTCGCCGCCGACACTGCGCTTCTTCGCGTGGGCGCCGCCGACCGTCTCGCTCGGCTACGGCCAGCCGCTCGATCGTCACGTCGACCTCGACGCCTGCCGAAGCCTCGGCGTCGGCCTGGTGCGCCGGCCGACCGGCGGTAGCGCCATCTACCACGACGGGCCCGAGCGCGAGCTGACCTACAGCGTGGCCGCCACCGCGGGCGACCTCGGGATCGGCTCCGATCTGCTCGAGACCTACCGCTGGATCGGCGCCGCCCTCCTGCGCGGCTTGTGCGCGCTCGGCGCGCCCGCCGAGCTGGTCCCCGAGCGCCCGCCGGCCGGGCCGGTCCCCGCGTTCTGCTTCGCCCGCACCGGCGTGTTCGAGATCGAGGTGGGCGGTCGCAAGATCGTCGGCAGCGCGCAGCGCCGGCAGGGCGATTCGTTCCTGCAGCACGGCGCGGTGCTGCTCGGCATCGACGAGCCGCGCGTGCGCGCGCTGTTCCCGACCACGCGCGATCCGCTGGCGACGCTGACCACGCTGGAGGCGGCGCTCGGACACCGGCCGTCGTTCTTCGAGGTCGCCGAGACGTTGACACAGGCCTTCGAGGAGGAGCACGGCCTGGCCGTGCGTCCCGGCGGTCTATCGGAAGAGGAGATGGAGCACGTGACGACCCTCGTGACCGACCGCTACGCGAGCCCGGCGTGGCTCGCCACGCCCGCGTGAGCGACGGGCGGGAGTATCCGAGCGTCCCCCGTGTCGGGGTCGGCGCGGTCGTGCTGGACGGCGGTCGCGTGCTGCTCGTCCGTCGCGGCAAGGCGCCCTCGTACGGCAAGTGGAGCCTGCCCGGCGGCATGGTCGAGCTGGGCGAGACCACGCGGGAAGCGGTCCAGCGCGAGATCGAGGAAGAGTGCGGCCTGAAGATCAGGGTGGGCGAGGTCGCCGGGGTCCTGGACCGCGTCGTGCGCGATGGTGAAGGGCATATTCGATATCATTGGGTGCTGGTCGACTACGTCGCATTTCCGGAATCGGGAACGCTGTGCGCGGCCAGCGACGCCGACGAGGCGTGCTGGGTGGAGGTGGACGAGGTGGAGCGACTCGACACGACCGATGGACTGCTGGACATGATCCGGCGGGCGCAGGCGCTCGCCGAGCGGAGGCATCCATGAACGTCTCGGTCGTGAACGAATCCCTCGCCTCCCTCGGCGCCGACGCCGTGGTGGTCGGCGTCTACGCCGAGGAAAAGAAGCTCCGCGATCCGGCCGGCCGCGTGGACCAGGCCGCGGGCGGCGCCGTGCGCAACGTGCTCGAAGCCGAGAAGTTCCAGGGCAAGATCGGCCAGGTCACCCACATTCACACCAACGGCACGCTGCCGTCCCGCCGTGTCGTGGTGGTGGGGCTCGGCCGCCGCCGTGACACGACCGCCGAGTCGATCCGCCGCGCCGCCTCCGCCGGTGTGCGTCGCGCGCGTGACCTCGGCGCGAAGAACGTCGCCATCGAGGTGCTGGGCGACCGTCTGCGGGCCCGCCAGCGCGCGCAGTCGGTGGTGGAAGGGGCGATCCTCGGGACGTACACCTTCGACCGGTACAAGCGCGAGAAGACCGACAAGCACGTGGACACGCTGCGGCTGGCCGAGCCCGACGGCCGCTACCGGCGCGAGGCGACCGAGGGCGCCCGGCGCGGCCAGATCTTCGCCGAGGCGACGTGGTTCGCGCGCGACCTGATCAACGCGCCGGCCAATGACGTGCACCCCACGCACCTGGCCGAGGTCGCGGCCGACATCGCCGAGGCCGGCAGGGTCAAGCTGCAGGTGCTCGAGCGCGACGACTGCAAGGAGCTCGGCATGGGCGCGTTTCTCGGCGTGGCGGCCGGCAGCGAGCAGCCGCCCAAGTTCATCCACCTGTCGTGGACGCCCTCCGGCCGCAATCGCAAGAAGGTTGCGATCATCGGCAAGGGGATCACCTTCGACTCCGGCGGCCTCGACCTCAAGAGCGCCGAGGGCATGCTGCGCATGAAGGACGACATGTCGGGCGCGGCCGCCGTGCTCGGGATCATGCGCGCGCTGCCCGCGCTCAAGCCGGCGGTCGAAGTCCACGGCCTGATCGCCGCCACCGAGAACATGCCCTCCGGCTCGGCCATCCGTCCCGGCGACGTGCTCCGGGCGATGAACGGGACCACGATCGAGATCGGCAACACCGACGCCGAGGGCCGGCTGACGCTGGCCGACGGCATCTGCTACGCGATCCAGAAGATCAACGCCGACGAGATCGTCGACATGGCGACGCTGACCGGCGCCTGCGTGGTGGCGCTGGGACCGCTCGTCTCCGGTCTGTTCTCCAACAACAATGACCTCGCCAAGCGCCTGCTGGCCGCCGCCGACGCGGCGGGCGAGCGGGTGTGGCGGCTGCCGCTGGTCGACGAGTACCGCGAGAACCTCAAGAGCGACGTGGCCGACATGAACAACGTCGGACCGCGCGGCGGCGGGGCGATCACTGCCGGGCTGTTCCTGAAGGAGTTCGCCGGCGAGCGGCCGTGGGCCCACTTCGACATCGCGGGTCCGGCGTTTCTCGAGAAGGACACGCCGCTGGCGCCCAAGGGCGGCACCGGCTGCGCGGTGCGCACCATCCTCAATTTCCTCACGGATTTCGGCCGCTGAGCGCGTGACCGAGATCCGCGTCGATCTGCACTCGCACACCACCGCCTCGGACGGGGCGCTGTCCCCGCGCGAGCTGGTACGGCTGGCCGCGCGGCATCGGGTGAGCGTGCTGGCGATCACCGATCACGATTCGACCGAGGGGCTGGTCGAGGCGATGGACGAGGCGGCGCGTCACGGCATCGAGATCGTGCCCGGACTCGAGATCAACTGCGATGTGCCCGGCGCCGAGATCCACGTGCTGGGGTACTGCATGGACTGGCGGGCTCCGTGGTTCCAGGACTTTCTGCGCGAGCAGCGCGCCGAGCGCGTCGCGCGCGTGCACCGCATCGTGGACCGGCTGACGGAGCTCGGCCTGCCGCTGACGGCGGACGAGGTGTTCGCCGTCTGCAAGGAAGGCTCACCGGGCCGGCCGCACGTGGCCCAGGCGATGATCGCGCGGGGCTACGTGAAGTCGGTGCGCGAGGCGTTCGACCGCTATCTGCACGCCGGGGGCCCGGCCAACGTTCCGCGGCGGCGGCTCACTCCGGTGGACGCCGTGGGCGTGATCCAGCGCGCCGGCGGCGTGCCGGTGTTCGCGCATCCCGGTCTCGCCGACCGCGACGAGATGATTCCCGAATTGGTCGCCGCCGGGCTGGCCGGCATCGAGACGTATTATCCGGAGCACTCGGTGGCCCAGATCAACGCCTACCGTGGTCTGTGCCGCCAGCACGGACTGGTCGCGACCGGCGGCTCCGACTACCACGGCCCGCACACCGGACGCGCGGCCACGCTCGGGAGCCCGGCCGTGCCGCCCGAGGTGTGGCCGGAGCTGCAGAGAAAGGCGCGCGAGCTACAACACCGCGGCCCCGCTTGACCACCGGTGGAACCCACGATGAATGTCCAGATCTTCGGCTTCAAGAACTGCCAGGACACGCGCAGGGCGCAGCGCTTCTTCGCCGAGCGGCGCATTGCCGTGCACTTCGTCGACCTCGACGAGCGGCCGGCGGCCAAGGGTGAGCTGCGGCGCTTCGCCGAGCGCTTCGGTCCCGCCGCGCTGATCGACAAGGAGGGTGCGCGCTACAAGGCCCTCGCCCTCCGGGTGGCCGGCGACTCGCCGCAACGCCTGCTCGACCGCGCGCTGACCGAGCCGCGGCTGCTCAAGACGCCGCTGGTCCGCAATGGAGGCAAGGTGACGGTGGGCGCGGTCCCGGATGAGTGGGCGCAGTGGGTGGCCGCCGAGCGGTCGGCATGACGCCGCTGCCGTTCGCGCTGAACGTGTCCGACGCGGTCCTGACCGACCTCCGCGCGCGTCTGGAGCGCGTGCGCTGGCCGGACGAGGCGCCGGGGGCCGGCTGGCAGCACGGGACCAGCCTCGCGTACATGAAGGAGCTGGTCGCCTACTGGCGCGACCGCTACGACTGGCGCGCGCACGAGGCGCGGTTGAACCGGCTCAAGCAGTTCACGGCCCCGGTCGGGGGCATCGACATCCACTTCATCCACGAGCCCGGGGTCGGCCCCGCGCCGATGCCGCTGCTGCTCTCGCACGGCTGGCCCGGCTCGATCGTGGAGTTCGAGCGGATCCTCCCGATGCTGACCGATCCCGCTCGGTTCGGTGGCGACCCGGCCGACGCCTTCACGGTGATCGCGCCCTCGCTGCCCGGCTACACGTTCTCGTTCCAGCCGGGCCAGCCGCGCTTCGGCGTCGTGGAGATCGCCGCCCTGTTCGCCTCGTTGATGACCGACGTCCTCGGCTACGGGCGCTTCGGCGCCCAGGGCGGTGACTGGGGGGCGTTCGTGTCCTCCTGCCTGGGTGCGGCGTATCCGGAACGGGTGGCCGGCATTCACGTGAACCTGCTCGCGGTGCGGCGCGATCAGTCGCCGCCCGCCGCCCCGACCGACGAGGAGAAGAAGTATCTCGAGCAGCTGGCCCTCTGGTTGCGCGAAGAGACGGGCTACATGCAGATCCAGGGGACGAAGCCCCAGACGCTGGCGTACGGGCTCACCGATTCGCCGGTGGGGCTCGCCGCGTGGATCGTCGAGAAGTTCCGGACGTGGAGTGATTGCGGCGGCGACGTGGAGCGGCGGTTCTCCAAGGACGTGCTGCTCACCAACGTGATGCTTTACTGGGTGACCGGCGCCATCGGCTCGTCGTTCTGGCCGTACTACGCCCGGCAGCACAGCTCCTGGCCCATCTCCGAGAAGCGCCCGGTGACCGTGCCAACCGCCTACGCCTCGTTCCCGCGCGAGATTCTGCATCCGCCGCGGGCGTGGGCCGAGCGCGTGTACAACATCCGCCGCTGGACCACGATGCCGGCAGGTGGGCACTTTGCCGCCCTCGAGGAACCGGAGGCGCTGGCTGCCGACGTTCGCGCGTTCTTCCGCCCCCTCCGCTGAACTACTTCGTCATAACGCGCCGGGCGAGGCGTCGGGGAGCCACCCGGGGGTCCGGCGACCACGGGGTTGGGGGCGTTGGGCGGGTGGCGGCGACCATACTGAAGTGAGCGCGTGTCTTTGTTGGGAGTGAAACGGGTCGGCGGACCCCCGGGTGACTCCCCGACGCCTCGCCCTACACGTTGCGAGCTAGGAGTTCGATCTGGCGTCATCGGATGAGGTGGCAAACAGCGGCGGCGAACGGTTTCAGCCCGACGCAGCGTGCCTTCTTGGGAGCATAGGTCAGGGAGTCTTCCAGGCGAGGAAGCCGTCGCGATCCGAGAGGGTGAGGGCGGGGACGCCGTCGCGGAGCAACAGCAATTCGGCGCGGGTCTTGCCGTTGAGGTCGTAGAGGCTGAGGGCGGGCGAGCCGTGGGGGAGTGAGACCAGGCCGGCGGTGAGCTTGCCGGTCTTGTCGTTGAGGACGATGACCGAGGAGCCGTTCTCCACGCCGACGGTCAGGCGAGGCATGCTCGTGTCGTCCTTGAATCGCAGCGCCACCGATTGATCCCCGTCGACCCCGAGCTCGGCACGGACGATGCCGTTGCCATCACGGAGCACGAACCGCTCGGCCTCCATGACGCGGCCACCCGGTCGGGCCTGGCCCATGAGCGCGATGGCCACGAGGCCAAGGACGGCCCCCCCGGCCAGACGGCGCCAGCGACGGGCTTCACGCTCCAGGCGTGCGATACGGGCTTCGATAGCGGCGTCCTCCGCTAGGCTCATGAGTCTCTCCTTGCCCCTCGCATGACGATTTCCGGCGCTCCTGCGCAGTCTGACGCAAGGCGAGCAAGTCGAGGGCCAAGCGGAGACCCGCGTGACGACGGCCATCTAGCGAGCACCGGCGACACGGGCGTGTCGCGGATGATGCCAGGTGGACACCTCCCGACGCCGGGCCGACACAGAATGACACCTGCTAGCGGACGTAGCCGGGGAAGACGTGACGCAGCAGGTCGGCACTGTTGACGGCGAGCATGCCGTTGACCAGGCGCCGTGCCGCCCCGCGCACGGCGACGAAGGTGATGGCGGCGCTGGCCACCAGGCGGCCGGCCGCGTCGCGGGCGGAGACGTCCGTGTCCCAGTAGCGCGGGTCGGCCGGCCGGGCCCGCGCGGAGCTTCGCAGCCCGGTCACGGTGATCGGGTCGTCGGCGGGCGCGCTGTCGTGCAACCTCACCCGCAGCTCCGTCGTCATGCCGGCCTCTCCGGTGGCGAGCGCCCCCAGCCAGAACGCCGCCTCGTCCAGCAGGGTGGTCAGCGCCAGCGGCGCGAGCGTGCCGTCGGCCAGGCTGAAGCCGGGCCGCGGCGTCCACGTGCCGCCCACCGCCGTGGCGTCGGCGCGCAGGCGCACGGCGAGCCCGAGCGGATTGTCGAGGCCACACGCGAAGCATCCGGCCGAGATGGGCAGGGCCATCGCGTCGTCGGCGGGCGGCGTTTCCGCCGAGCGGGCGGGGCGGCGGGGGGCGACCTCGCGCGCGCTGCGGTCATCGCTGACGCTGCCGCTGACGAGCACGGTGAGATCGTCGAACAGCTCGAGCCGGCTGCCGTCCGGCGACGGCTCGACACGCAGGCGCAGCGGCGTGGCCGGCGGCACCCGCTTGAGATAGTGACCGCGCAGCTCGCGCGGCCCGCTCCGTCCGGCCACCGCGTCGAAGGCGGCCAGCACGCTGCCGCCGTGCGCGGTGTCGGGCAGTCCGGCGAACGCGGCGTCGAGCGTGAGCACACGCTCCCCACCGCTGCCCCCGAGCGCGCGGCGCAGGGCCTCCGTTGCCGTCATGCGATACTCATTTGAGTGCGCGCCATTCTAGCGCCGAGCCCCTTCGTGCGGGCCACGGTCACGAACTTCTTCTTCTGCCTGAGTCTCAACGCGTTCATTCTCCTGCCGCTGCACATCGAGGCGCTGGGCGGCACCGAAGTCGAGATCGGCGTCCTCATGGGCCTCTACAGCGCGATGGGCATCATCTGCCAGCCGCTCATCGGGCCCTGGGTGGACGTGGTGGGGCGCCGGCCGTTCATGCTGGCCGGGGCGGGACTGAATCTCGCGGCCTCGTTGCTCGCCACCGCGCCCGGCGGCGTGCCGCTGCTGGCCCTCGTCCGCGTGCTGCAGGGACTGGGCTTCTCCACGTTCTTCGTGGCGAGCTTCTCGTACGTGGTGGACATCGTCCCGCCCGCGCGCCGCGGCTGGGCGCTGGGACTCTACGGCGTGTCCGGCTTCGTCGCCACCGCGCTGGCCCCGCTCATCGGCGAGTGGGTCGTGCGCACCGCCGGCTTCCGTCCGATGTTCGCGGGATCCACCGTGCTCGCGGCGGCCACCTGCGCGCTGGTGTGGCCGATCCGCGAGGCGCGGCGCGGCGTGAGCATGCCGACCACGCTGGCGCCCGGGCAGGTCCGCGCCGCGATGGAGGACGTGTGGCAGACGCCGATGTTCGTGACCGTGTTCTTCGGCCTGGGCGCCGGCACGATCTTCGCGTTCATGCCGACCTTCGCCGAGGCGCTCGGCGTGACCACGCTCTCGCTCTTCTACACGGCGTACGCCGCCGCGGCCATCGCGGTGCGGTTGACCGGCGGCCGCCTCATCGACACACGCGGCCGCCGGGCGGTGATCGTGCCGTCGATGTTCATCCAGGTCGGCACCGCGGCGCTGCTGGCGCTGCTCGGCTTCATGGTGGCCCGCACCAGCGCCACGCCGGTGCTGCCGCTCCTGTTCCTGGCCGGCCTGCTCTCCGGCGCCGCCCACGGCTTCCTCTATCCGGGCCTGGCCGCCCTCGTCACCGATCGCACGCCCGCCGACCGCCGCGCCTCGGTGGTCGGGATCTTCAGCGCGATGTTTCTGGTAGGGCAGACGACCGGCGCCTTTGCCTTCGGATACGTGGCCCACGCCGGCGGCTACGGCGTGATGTGGAGCGCGCTGACCGTCCTGCTCATCGTCGGCAGCGTGCTGTCCCTGCGCCTGGGACGCGACGCCGGCTGAAGGGCGGCGGCGCAGTATACTGGCTGCGCTGCCGAAGGGGGGGCCGAAGCCATGAGCACGACAGGACGGATCCTGACGCTCGCGCTGATGACGCTCGTGGCCACGGCTGGCATGCCGGGTCGCGCCGACCTGGCCCCGGGCCGCCAGCCCGAAGTCTCGCCGAAGGCCGGCGCCGGGCCGCAGGAGGCCGAGGTGGTCGCCGTCGTGATCGACTCGCGCACGCAGAACCCCGTGGTGTTGCTGCGCGGCAAGCGCGATCACCGACAGCTTTCCATGGTGATCGGCGTGGCGGAGGCGACCGGCATCGCGGTACAGCTGCAGGGTGTCACGCCGCCGCGCCCGCTCACGCACGATCTCTTCCTCACGCTGTTCGGACAGCTGAAGGTCTCGCTCACCCGGGTGGTGATCACCGACCTCCGCGACGACATCTACTACGCCACCGTGCACCTCAACAGCGCCGGCCGTGACCTGACCCTCGATTCACGGCCGTCGGACGCGATCGCGCTGGCCATCCGGGCCAAGGTCCCGGTGCTGGTCGAGGAGCGCGTCTTCGACAAGAGCGGCGGCGACGGCGCCACGCCGCGCCCGTACATCTAGTCCATGTCCCGTCTGCCGCTCGACGATCTCCACTGGGCGCTGCAGCGCCGGCTCGAGGACGTCTTCTCCAAGCTCGGAGAGAAGTTCGGTGACCTGACCGGTCGCGTCGAGACCGACATCCAGCCCAACGTGTCGTTCGACGAGGTGGGCGGCCTGACGCACGCCAAGCAGCTGCTGCGGGGATTCGCCCTCGCTCTCACCAGCCCGGAGTCGTACCAGCAGTGGGGGATCAGCCCGCCCAAGGGGGTGCTGCTCTACGGCCCGCCCGGAACCGGCAAATCGAAGCTGGTCCGCGCGCTGGCGACCGCCTCGCGCGCGATCTTCTACCACGTCAAGCTGCTGAACCTCACCTCGAAGTTCGGCGCCAACACCGGCGAACTGCTGCAGGAGATTCTCAGGATCGCCACCAGCGAGGGACCGGCCGTGCTGCTGCTCGACGAGGCCGAGGCCCTGTCGCTCGAGCACCTGCTGCCGCCCCCGGCCGCCCGCGAGGCCAGCGCCCGCCTGGTGGCGGCGCTGTGCGAGAAGCTCGACGCCACGCCGGCCGGACGCGTGCTGGTGGTCGGCGCCACCAGTCGCACCGACGCCATCGACGCCGTGCTGGTGGCTCCCGGTCGGCTCGATCACCTCGTGGAGATCGCGCTGCCCGAACCCGACGCCCAGCGCGAGATCATGGAGATCATCAAGGCCCGCACCGAGCGCAACGCCGGCCGCACGCTGTTCGAGCCCATCGACTATCGCAAGCTGCTGCCGGTGATGGGCGGCCTCAGCGGCGCCGACATCTCGGAGATCATCCAGCGGGCGCTGGAGGCGAAGGTCCACCGCGGCGCCGAGGGCGAGGCCCCCGGCCCGGTCACGAGCGAGGACCTGCTCGTCTCGATCGACGCCTACAAGGGTGTGCGCGGCGTGGTCGAGAAGATCCGCTACGGTCAGTACCTCTGATCCGATCGGCCGCGATGATCTCCACTGCCAAGGTGCGCGTGCGGTACCAGGAAACCGACTGCATGAAGGTCGTGTACTACGGCAACTATCTGACCTACTTCGAGGTCGGCCGCGTCGAGTTCCTCCGCCAGCAGGGGCTGCCGATGTCGGACGTGGATCAAAAGGTGCACTTGCCGGTGGTCGAGGCCACCGTGCGCTACGTCCGGCCGGCGCGCCTGGACGATCTGCTCGACGTCCGGTGCTGGGTCAGCGAGCGCCGGCGGGCCAGCTTCCGCTTCGCCTACGAGATCCGCAACGAGGCGGGCGAGGCGGTGGCCACCGGGGCCACGCTGCACGCCTGCTGGGATCCGGCCACCAGCAAGATGATCGCGGTGCCGCCGTGGCTCGTCGCCATCATGCCGGTCGTCGAAGCCTCACCTGAATTGCCGTCTGGAGAGACTCGCGTATAATGCCCCTCGGTTCGGCTGACTATGATTGAAGTCCAGAATTTGACGAAGCACTACGGCGCCGTCACGGCCATCCGCGACGTGTCGTTCGCCGTGCCCCCCGGAGAAATCGTCGGCTTCCTCGGTCCCAACGGCGCCGGCAAGTCGACAACCATGCGCATTCTCGCCTGCTTCATGCCGGCCTCCAGCGGGACGGCCAAGGTGGCGGGATTCGACGTCTTCCGCGAGTCGATGGAGGTGCGCAAGCGGATCGGCTACCTGCCGGAGAGCGTGCCGCTCTACACCGACATGCGGGTGGCTCCCTATCTCGACTTCGTCGCCGAGGTGAAGGGCGTGCCGCGCGGGACGCGAAAGAAGCGCGTGGCCGAGGTGATGGAGCGCTGCCTGATCGACGACGTCCAGAACCGGCTCATCCGGAATCTCTCCAAGGGCTACCGGCAGCGCGTCGGCCTGGCCCAGGCGATCGTGAGCGATCCGCACGTGCTGATCCTCGACGAGCCGACCATCGGCCTCGACCCGCGGCAGATCCTCGAGATCCGCAGCCTCATCAAGTCGCTGGCCGGCGAGCACACGGTGATCCTGTCCACGCACATCCTGCCCGAGGTCTCGATGCTGTGCAGTGGCGTGGTCATCATCAATCGCGGCTCGATCGTGGCCCAGGGGCCGATCGATCGGCTGGTCGAGCAGTTCTTCCCGACGGCGCGCGTCGAGGTCGAGCTGGTGGCTCCGTCGCCGGCGGTGGCAGAGGCGGTGCGAGGCATCGCGGGGGTGGTGCACGTGGAAGAGCGAGCGGCCACCGACGGCGCCTCGCGCTACGTGGTCGAGTCGGCCCGGGGTCGTGACGTTCGGGGCGAGATCTTCCAGCTGGCCGCCGCGCAGAAGTGGGGTCTGGTGGAGCTCCGGCAGGTGGGCATGACCCTCGAAGAGGTGTTCATGAAGATCGTCGCGGGCGAGGAGACCGACGCAGCGGTGCCGGCCACGCCGGCGCCAGCGCCCGCCGAGGCGGAGGCGGACGCGTGAGGATCTGGCCGATCTACAAGAAAGAGCTCCGTCTGTACTTCACCTCGCCGGTGGCCTACGTCCTGCTCACGATCTTCTTCCTGATCGCCGGCTACTTCTTCTACTCGATCTTCGCCTTCTTCACCCGGGCCTCGATGCAGACGGCCATGAACCCCCAGATGGGGCGGGACCTCAACGTCACCGACAGCGTCCTGCGCCCGCTGTTCGCCAACGTGAGCGTGATCCTCCTGCTGCTGATGCCGATGGTCACCATGCGGTTGTTCGCCGAGGAGCGGCGGGCGGGCACGATCGAGCTCCTGCTCACGTACCCGGTCCGCGATGGCGCCGTGCTCATCGGCAAGTACCTGGCGGCCCTGACGCTGTACGTCGTCATGCTGGCCGGCACGCTGCTCTACCCGGCGATCCTCCTGTACTTCGCCAAGGTCGAATGGGGACCGCTGGCCACCGGCTACCTCGGTCTGCTGCTGATGGGCGGGATGTTCCTGGCCGTCGGGCTCTTCGCCTCGTCGTTGACCGAGAACCAGATCGTGGCCGCCATCGTCACCTTCGGCGTCTTGCTGATGTTCTGGGTGCTGGGCTGGACGGCGGAGTTCGCCGGCGGTCCGCTCGGCACGGTGCTCACGCACCTGTCGATCCTCGAGCACAACGACAGCTTCGCCAAGGGCGTGCTGGACACCAAGGACGTCATCTACTACGTGAATTTCACTGCCATGGCCCTGTTCTTCACGCTGCGCTCGCTCGAGGCGCGCCGGTGGGCCGGCTGATGCGCCGCCTGGACTGGACCTTCTATCCCGGGATCGCCCTGCTGGCCGCGGCGGTGATCCAGCCCTTCGCGCTGCCGCAGCAATCGCGTCTGTGGTGGCCGCTGGTGATCGCCGGCCTCGTGCTGGTGGCTGTCTCGCTCATCCCCTGGGCGCTCGGCGCCCGCACCGCCCTGGGCGGGCGCACGGTGCGGTACGGCTTCAACACCCTGGTCATGGTGGTCCTCGTGCTGGGAATCATCGGCGTGGTCGAGGCGCTCTCCTATCGCCACAACGCCCGGTTGGATCTCACCGAGAACCGACGCCACAGCCTGTCGTTGCAGACGATCCAGCTGCTCAAGGGGCTGCCGACCAAGGTCAACGCGGTCGCGTTCTACCGCGGCGACCAGCCCGGCAAGCGCCTGGCCGAGGACCTGTTCAAGCAGTACGCCCGCTACGGGGGCGACAAGTTCACGTGGAAGTCCGTCGACCCGGATCGCGAGCCCACGCTGGCCAAGGCGTTCGGCGTCGAGGCCTACGGCACCACCGTGCTCGAGGCCAAGGGTCGCACCGAGAAGGTGCTGGACGCCGACCAGGAGGAGAAGCTCACCAACGGCCTGGTGAAGGTGACCCGCGATAGCAAGCGCGTGGTCTACATCACCCAGGGCCACGGCGAGCCCGAGATCACCAACACCGAGCGCACCGGTTTCAGCGAGGCCAAGGGCGCGCTCGACAAGGCCAACTACGAGGCCAAGCCGCTGGCGCTGGCCCGGCAGGGCAAGGTGCCGGACGACGCCTCGGTCGTGATCATCGCCGGCCCCCGGAATGATTTCTTCGGGCCGGAGATCGACGCGCTCGATGCGTACCTCGGCCGCGGCGGCAAGCTGCTGGCCATGATCAACCCGCCGTTCCCGGAGAAGAGCCAGGCGGAGTCCGTGAGGAAGCTGCTCGGCAAGTACGGCTTCACGCTCGGCGAGGATCTGGTCATCGAGCTCAATCCGATCGGGCAGCTGTTCGGCATCGGGCCCCAGGTGCCGATCGTGCAGCAGTACGAGTCGCACCCGATCACGCGCGACATGGCCGGCATCACCACGCTGTTCCCACTCACGCGCAGCGTCGGTACGGCCAGCCCGCCACCCGCCGGCGTCACGCTGCAGGCGCTGGCCAAGACCACGGCGGACTCGTGGGGCGAGACGGACCGTCAGGCCCTGGAGCGGGGGCAGGCCAAGCCCGATCCCCAGGATGTCAAGGGGCCGCTCACGCTGGCCGCGGTTGCCACCAAGGACAAGGCGCGGATCGTGGTGTACGGCACCGCGAATCTGGCCGGCAACCAGTTCCTCAACGTCCAGGGCAACCGCGACTTCTTCCTCAACACCGTCTCCTGGCTGGCCGAGCAGGAGGACCAGATCGCCGTGCGACCCAAGGACACCAAGCAGACGCCCGTCTTCCTCACCTCGCAGCAGGCCCAGGCGGTGTTCTGGCTGCCGGTGGTGATCCTGCCCGCGATCGGGATGGTAGGCGGTATCATCGCCGTCGCCCGCCGCCGCGCCGCGAAGTAGTCCGCGATGCGCTGGCAGACCACCGCCGTTCTTGCCGCGCTCTTGCTCGCCCTCGGCACCTTCTTCTACCTCTACGAGGTCCGCTGGGGGCCCGCCCGTGAGGAGGCCGCCGCCCGCAAGGGACGGCTCTTCGCCGCCGACACCAAGGACGTCACCGAGATCGTGATCAAGCGGCCCGAGGACACGGTGCGGCTGAAACGCGAGGGCGACAACTGGGAGATGCTGGAGCCCCTCCGCGCCCGCGGCAGCCGCCCGGCGGTCGACGAGACGCTGGCCAATCTGATGACCGCCAAGATCGACCGCGAGATCACGGCCAAGCCCGAGTCGCTGGTCGACTTCGGCCTCGACAAGCCGGCTGCCGACGTGACGCTCATGCTCAAGGACGGCAAGACGCTGGGCGTGGCGCTCGGCGCCAAGACCCCGACCGGCGTGTGGGTCTACGCGCGCGAGCGGGACAAGCCGGCGGTGTTCGTGCTGGGCGAGAGCGTGCTGCGCGACAGCACGCGGCCGCTGGCCGACTTCCGTGATCGCTCGGTCCTGGCCTTCGATCCCAAGGCGGTGACGGGGTTCGAGGTCGTGCTGCCCGACGAGACGCTCGCGGTCGAGAACGCCGACGGCGCCTGGCGGCTCACGAAGCCGACAGCGCAGCGCGCCGACACCGAGACGATCACCGACTTTCTGGACAAGCTGAACGCCCAGAAGGCCCGCGAGTTCGTGGCCGACAGCCCGCCCTCCCGCGCGCCCTACGGGCTCGAGCGCCCCACCCGGGTGACGATCCACACCGGTCGCGACAAGGATCGCGTCAGCCGCTCGCTGCTGCTGGGCAAGGTCGATCCCGCCAAGAAGGGCATCTACGCCATGCGGCCCGACGAGCCGACCGTGCTCCTGGTCGGCGAGGAGCTCTGGAACGCCGTCCCCAAGAACGTCGCGGTGCTCCGCAACCGGACGCTGGTGGAGGTGGACCGCGACAAGGTCACGCGCCTGCAGATCGAGGGCTCCAAGGGGATGGTGGAGGTCGCGCGGGAGGGTGACCAGTGGAAGATCGTGGCGCCCGAGCCCCTGGCCACCGATCAGGTCGAGGTCGGCGCCGTGCTGAGCCGCGTGCGGGAGCTGCGGGCCCAGGCCTTCCTCAGCGATGACGCCAGCGGTATCGGGAAGTTCCTGGCCAAGCCCGAGGTGAAGCTGACATTCACCCAGCAGGGCGGCGCCACGACCACCCTGCTGCTCGCGCCCTCCCAGGAGACCCGGGGCAAAGAGCCCTCGGCGTACGCGGCCCTGGTCGGGTCCGGGCCGGTGGTCCTCGTGGACGCCAAGGCGCTGGGCGAGCTCAACCGCTCGGCCACGGATCTGCGGGATCGCCGCCTGCTCGGCAACCTGGAGCCCAAGGACATCAAGCGCATGCGGGTGCGCGCCGGCGGCCAGACGGTGGTGCTCGAGCGCAAGGGCGACACCGAGTGGCGGATGGTCGAGCCGACCAAGGGCGCGGCCAAGACCGCCAAGGTGGACGATCTGCTCTACACGCTGCGCGGGCTGCGGTGGACGGATATCGCCGCCGCCGACGGCCAGGATCCCGCCCGCTACGGCCTTGACGCCCCCACGCTCGAGGTCGCGCTCTTCAAGGGTGACGGCGGCGAGATCGCCACCGTCCAGGTCGGCAAGCGGGACGGTGCGAACGCCTACGTCCGCACCGGTGCCCAGCCGACCGTCTATCGGGTGGAGGGACGGACCCTGGGGGAGACGCCCAAAGTCCCCGACGACTTCAAGGGATGAATGCGGTAGAGTGCCGTCCCAATGCGTCGCGAGGTCTTCGTCGTCGCCCGAGACCGACCAGACCTCTATAGGTATCTGAGCCAGACGTTCGCCGACGCCAAGAACGTCGAGGTGATCTGGGACCGCCGCGCCGAGGAGCGCCGGCGGGCCGAGGACGGCACCCCCCGGGACCGTCGCCAGCGCGACCGCCGCACCCGCCGCACCGCCGACGACGAGATCCGCCGCGCCGGCTACGTCTTCCTGACCGTGGAGTAGCGGCTCAACTCACGCGCGGGCTACGTGTTTCCTGACCGTGGAGTAGTGACACTCGCGGAGCGCCACGGCTCCGCCGGGGAGCGTGGGGGGCATGGGGGGCCATTTCGGGGCCCCCCATGTCTAGGTTAGCAGGCCGATCTCGCGGTAGTGGGGGGCCACGCGGTCGCTGATCAGGCCGAGGCGCTGCAGGCGGGGCATCAGGTTCTCCTGGAACAGGAAGCTGTTGAAGGCCTTGGTCGTCTGTGAGGTCTTCACGGTTTCGCGCCAGATCTTCTCGCCGTCCCAGCCCATCTCGTTCCACACGTTCTGGATGGAGCGGAACCCGGTGCGCTCGTCGCGCGCGTACATCAGGTCGCAGACCTTGAAGGTGAAGTCCTCCAGGTACTCGCGCTTGGCCGCCTCGAGGTGCGGGATGGAGCGCCGCAGCGCGAAGTAGCCGAAGTTGACGTGCCGCCCCTCGTCCTGCAACACGTAGTCGAGCAGCTGGCCCAGCGTGGGATCGGCGGTCTGCCGGCGCATCACGTTGAAGGCCGCGATGGCCAGCCCCTCCACGATCATCTGCATGCCCAGGAGCTTCAACTCCCAGAGGTTGGTGGCCAGGATCTCGTCGAGGACTGCCTTGAGCAGCGGATCGACGGGATAGATCTTGTGCAGCTTCTTGACGTACCGCTCGAAGACCTCGACGTGGCGGCCCTCGTCCACCACCTGGGTGGAGGCGTAGAGCTTGGCGTCGAGCTCGGGAATGGAGTTGACGAGCTGGCCGCACACCACCAGCGCGCCCTGCTCGCCGTGCAGGAACTGGCTGAGGCGCCAGGCCGATACGCGGATCTCGACCTCCTTCTGCTCTTCCGTCGTGAGCCGGCTGAAGAAGTTGGTCCCGGCGAATGCGACCTGGACATTGAGGACCGGCCCCTCGGTGCCCACCGGACGGCTCCAGTCGATGGCCGTGGAGCCGTTCCACTGGTTCTTCTTGGCCGTCTCGTACAACGTTTCCAGCTCCTGGTGGGTCGGCTCGTAGTCGTAGTCCCACAGGGTCTCGAGCTGGTAGGTCACGCGTCGCGCCGCCGCTTGATTCGCCGTCGTCATCGCGCCCGATCCTCCAGTGAACGATCGTTCAGTCGAGGCATTGTAGCCCGTCTGCAAGGGGGACGGTAGCGATGACCGGGCCGGTGGAGTAGCATGAACAGCCGCGAGGAAGCCTCAGCCATGGACGACCGCGCGATCTATCTCAAGCAGCTCGAGCTCGGGCCCATGCAGAACTTCGTCTATCTGGTGGGCGACCCCGTCGCCCGGCAGTGCGTGGTGGTGGACCCGGCCTGGGAGATCGACTCGATCGTGGAGACGGCGGCGGCGGACGACATGACCCTGATCGGCGCGCTCGTCACCCACACCCACCAGGATCACGTCGGGGGCAGCCTGGAGTCGTGGGGCATGCCGGGCCGCATTCCCGGCGTGGAGGAGCTGCTGGGGCAGGTCGGGGTGAAGGTCTACGTGCACAAGGCCGAGCGCGAGTTCCTGCCCGGCCTGGGTTCGGACCTGGTACGCGTGGACAACCACGACACGCTGGAGGTCGGACGGCTGCGCCTGACATTTCTGCACACGCCCGGTCATACGCCGGGCTCGCAGTGCTTCCTGGTGGACGGCCGGCTCATCTCGGGCGACACCCTCTTCATCGGCTCGTGCGGCCGCACCGACCTGCCCGGGAGCGATCCGAGCGAGATGTACTATTCGCTGACCCAGCGGCTGGGCGGGCTCCCCGAGGAGACGATCCTGTTTCCCGGTCACAACTACGGCGGCGCCTCCTCGACCATCGGCGCCGAGAAGCGCGAGAACCCGTTCATGCGCTTCGCCGCCCTCGGCGACTTCCTGCGCGTGATGGGCGGCGGTCGGATCGTCACGCCGTGAGACCCCGCCGCCCGTGATCTCCGGCCGCGAGTTCGCGTCGGGCCTCGAGCACCACGGCTTCGATTTCTTCACCGGCGTGCCGTGCTCGCTGATCGAGGATCTCATCGCGGTGCTGGAGCGGGGGCGCCAGCCCTACGTGGCCGCCGTCCGCGAGGACAGCGCGGTCGGCCTGGCCGCCGGCGCGTGGCTCGGCGGCCGGCGTCCCGTGGTGCTCATGCAGAACTCCGGCCTCGGCACCAGCCTCAACGCGCTGGCCTCGCTGTCGCTGATGTACGGATTCCCTGCGCTGCTGCTGGTGACCTGGCGAGGCTTCGGCGGCAAGGACGCGCCTGAGCACATCCTCATGGGCGAGATCTCGCCCCCGTTGCTCGATCTGCTAGGGGTGCCGCACCGGGTTCTGGCCGTCGACTCGCTCCATCGCGACCTGGCGTGGGCCCGCGCCGAGATGGAGTCACGGATGCAGCCGGTCGCGTTGCTGGTTCCGCCCAGGGTCGTGGAGACCGGGGCCGTCCACGTCCGCGCCGAGTCGGGCGCCGCCCCCGAGTCACTCGCCGCGCGCCACGACCCGGCCCCGCGGCTGCCGGTGCCGGCGATGTCCCGCCTGGCGGCGCTGGGCATCGCACTCAAGGCCGTGGGCGACGACCCCGTCGTCCACGCCAACGGGTACATCTGCCGCGAGAGCTTCTCGGTGGCGGATCGCCCCCAGAGCTTCTACATGATCGGCTCGATGGGCCTGGCGGGGGCGATCGGGCTGGGACTGGCGCTGGCGCGGCCCGAGGGTCGTACGGTGGTGTTCGACGGCGATGGGAATCTGCTGATGAACCTGGGGATCCTGGCGATGATCGGAGGCCGGCGGACCCTCAATCTGCTGCACCTGGTCTTCGACAACGAGGTCTACGGCTCCACCGGCAATCAGGCCTCGCCCTCCCGCGAGGTGCGACTGGATCGCCTGGCGGCCGGCGCCGGCTACCGGACGGTCGCGGCGGTGACCACGGCCGGCGAGCTAGAGGGCACACTGCACTCCGCGCGCACGGCCGAAGGCCCGCATTTCGTGCTGATCAAGGTGACGCGCGAGGAGGCCGAGGCCCCGCGCATCCCGTACTCCCCGGCCGCCCTCCGGGATCGCTTCAGGGCCGCCGTGCTCGGACGCTGACCCGCCGCGACGAATCGATCGGCGCCCGCCCCCGTCAAACTCATCGACGCGGCTCTGCTCCTTCGCGGAACGGGCGCCCGCGCGAGGGTGTTTTGCGATCGAGGTGGATCGGTGTCATGATCGGGGCCCCATGATTGGCCGCTCGCGATGAAGAACTGGCTCAAGGTCCGGTTCATCACCGGCTTCTTCGTGACCGTTCCCGCCATCGCGACGGCGTGGGTCCTGTGGGTCTTCTGGAGCTGGATCGACGACCGCTTCGCCCCGATCTACTCGCGAATGCTTGGCCGGCCGGTCTCGGGCTGGGGCCTAGGCTTCCTCACCGCCGTGACGATCATCCTGCTCATGGGCACGGTGGCGCGCAACGTGGTCGGACGCCGGGTGATCTCGTTTGGCGACAAAGTCCTGCATCGCGTGCCGGTGTTCCGCCTGCTCTACCCGTCCATCAAGATGCTGATCGATTCGTTCTCGCCCGAGCGGCGGGGCTCGTTCAAGGCGGTGGTGCTCGTGCAGCATCCGCGCGAGGGCACGTGGGCGTTCGCCTTCGTCACGAGCGAGCTCACGCTGGAGTCGCCGGTTGGCAAGGGCGAGATGGTGACCGTCTTCGTGCCGACCAACAACCTCTACCTGGGCGACGTCGTCGTCGTCCCGCGCAGCGACGTGATCTTCACCGGCTTGACCGTCGAGGAGGGCTTGCGCGTGATCCTCTCGGCGGGCACCGCGACCCCCTCGAGCCTGCCCCGGCCGTAGACCTCCTGGGTGACCTAGCGCTTGATGCGGCTGGCCCAGCCGGCGACGGCAGAGGCGAGAGCTTCCAGCGCGGTGAAGAAGAAGTGGTCGGTGCCGTCGACGACGATGATCGTGGCGGCGGGGATCATGCGGCCCAGTGTGGTGAGGGCATCCGGCGGACAGTACTGATCGTCGCGGCCGGCCACGAGGAGGATCGGGCCTTCGACGTGGAAGGCGGACAGCGGCTGCCAACCGGGGGAGGCCAGGGCCGGCGCAATCAGCGCCAGTCCGGCCAGGCGGTCGGAGCCGGCGGCCACCCGGGCCGCCATGGACGCGCCGAAGGAGTAGCCGGCCAGGGCCAGGGCTGCGGTGGGCGAAAGCCGCTGCCCCAGGAAGGACAGCGCGGCCCGGACGTCGTCCTGCTCGCCCCGCCCTTCGTCCCAGGCCCCCTGGGAGCCCCCGATCCCGCGAAAATTGAAGCGAAGGGTGGCCAGGCCCTGCCCCTGGCAGGCCCCGGCCGCCGTGGTGACGACAGGGCTGTCCATGTCGCCCCCGTACCGGGGGTGAGGGTGGCAGAGGACGACCCCACTCGCGGGCTCGTCCGGGAGGGCCAGGGCTCCCTCCAGGGACAGACCGGCTGCAACGGGAATAGTCACGGACTGTTCAGGTATCATCCGGCGGAGAGAATAACGGTGGGGGGAGGGTCCGTCCAACGCCTGTGTTGACCTGCTATCGGACGCGACGGCGCCTGGGGGCCTACCTCGATGGCGCCCTGGACCAGGAGACGGCGCGCTCGACGTCCACCCATCTCGCCTCGTGTGGGGGGTGCCAGCGGGAGGTCGGTGAGCTGCGCCGTCTCCATGGGCTCCTGGTCGGCAATCTGACGCCCGCTCAGCCTGACTGGACCGGATTCTGGCAGGGCGTGGTCCGCGGCATCGAGGACCAGCGCGAGGTCCGGCCGGTACCGGCGCGTCGCAGCTGGTGGCCGGCAATCCTGGGTCATCGCTGGGCGTTCGGTAGCGGACTGGCCGCGGCGCTGCTGCTCATGGTCGGCGTCTGGCAGTACTCGGTCGGCGTCCGGCCTTCCGAGGCCGGCGTGCTCGTGACCTCTGCGGCCACCGACGACCCGCGCGGAACGGTGATGGTCTACTCCACGCCCGAGCAAGATGTCGCCGTCGTCTGGGTCTTCGGCCTCGACGACTGATCGCCGCCCACCGCCGCGCTTCTCCGGCTGCGCTTGAAAGATGCGCGCCCCGAAAGGTCGCGGGAGCGCGGCAATTCCCGAGAACTGGAACGGTAGCGCCCGATGGCCTGATCGGTAGCGCCTGAAAGGCGGGGGGAGGCCCGGGGCCCTCTGCGACTCGTTCCCGCCACCCATAGACCGAGCGCAGCGTGTTGATGGAGCCCAGCCGCGCAGGGTTCAACTACTCCTGCCACCTCGTGGTCGCAGAGGGCCCCGGGCCTCCCCCGCCTTCCAGGCGCGGCGACCGGGCGACGGAAGCTAGCGAGTCTTGAGCGCGGCCAGGCGCTCGCGCGCGAGGGGCGTTTCTTCGGACTGGGGGAAGTTGGAGACCAGGTACTCCAGGCGCTGCTGGGCAACCGCCGGCTGCTTGAGCTCCAGGAGCGCCAGAGCTTCCTTGTAGAGCGCGGTCGGCGCCTTCTCGCCCCGCGGATAGTTCGCGATCACCTTCCGGAACTCCTGCACCGCGAGCTCCATCTCCGGAGTGACCTTGTCGTTCTGTCCGCTGTTGGCGTAGCCCCGCGCGATGCTGAAGTGCGACTCGCCGATCCAGTACTGGGCGTTGCCGGCGAGCGGATGATCGGGGAAGCGCCGGATGAACTCACGGAAGCCCGCCATCGCCAGCGGGTAGCTGCCCTTGCTGAAGTCGATGTAGGCGGCCTGGTAGATATCCTGAGGTTGTAGCGCGTTCGTAGACGGTCGCGCACCCGCTGTGACCGGCGGTGCCGCGGGCGCGGGCCCCGTCGTGGATGGGGCGGTCGGCGACGGCCCGGCCGTGGACGGCCCTGTCGTTGATGGGCCCGCCGTGGACGGCCCCGCCGTCGACGTTCCGGGAGTGACCGGTCTCGCCGTCGCCGGGCCCGTCGTCGAGGGTGCGGCGGACGGCACGGACGGCGTGGGCGTCGTCGGCGTCGTCGGCGGAGCATCCATCGAGGGCGTCGCGCTCCGCGGCGCGGCGGGGGCGGCGCCGCGCTGCTGCCGTCCGAGCGCTTCGATTCGGGACGCCAGGTCGTCCATCCGCGTGGTCAGCTCGGTCAACGACGTGGTGAGCCCGTCCAGTCGCCGATTGAGCGTCTCGATCTGACGCTGTCCCTCGAGGGTCTGGCTCTTCATGCGCGCGTCGACCGCGCGGGCGGCCGCGGCCTCCGCCTCCGTCCGGGCACGCTGCGCAGTTTGCTGCGCCGCCACGACCTCGCTGCGGAGCTGGAGAATGTCGTCCTGCGACGCAGTTCCGGTGACGTCGTGCACGCCGGCGCAGCCACCCAGGAGAGCCACCAACGCGGGGAACAACCAGGCGGCGCGGAGGCCTGGCCTCCTCGCCGCCGTGTCAACGAGCGTCAGCGCGGCTTGACGAGGAAGTGCGCTCGGCGATTCTTTGCCCAGCATTCTTCGGTCTTCTCGGTGCAGACGGGCCGCTCCTCTCCGTAGCTGATGATCGTGATGCGGCTGGCCTGGATACCCTGGGAGACGAGGTAGTTCATCGTGGACTTGGCGCGTCGCTCACCCAGCGCCAGGTTGTACTCGTTGGTGCCGCGCTCGTCGCAGTGCCCCTCGATGAGCACGAGGTGTTCGGCGTTGGTCTTCAACCACGCGGCATTGGCGTCGAGGATCTTGGCGTCGCTGGGGCGAACGTCGTACTTGTCGAAGTCGAAGAACACGTCGCGCATCTCGGCGACGGCGATGAATTCCTTGGGCGAGGGCCGCGCGCCGGGCGCCGGCGCGGGCGCGGCGGTCGAGCCGGACCCAGGGGTCGGCGCGGCGGTCGCAGGTTCACTCGACGCCGGTGCCGGGGCGGCTGTCGGGGTTCCTGGCGTCGTGGTCGCAGCGCCGGTCGGCGCCGGCGCCGACGACACCTGCGTGGTGGCCGGTCGCTTGGCGCAACCTGCTGCGATGACACCCAAGATCAACAGCGCAGCCATCAACGGAGCACCGCGTCTAAGCATGTCTCCTCCTTGTGAGGGTACAAAAGCGCGTGAGGCCCGGCAGCGGGGTCATCCTATCACGGCAATCGCGGCGACCAGGAAGGACTTGTGCTATCGCTCGCGTTTTTCGTGATGGGCTCCGGGGTGCTGCCGTCGGCGAGCATGGCAAAAATTTGCCAACGCCCGAGACGGTTCGACTGAAACGCGAGGTGGCGTCCGTTGGGGGCCCACGTGGGGCTCTGATTGTCACCGCCGCCGCTGGTCAGGCGCCGCGGATTCGAGCCGTCGGCGTCCACCACCCAAATGTCGTGGGTGGCGTTGCGCTGCGTGTAGGCGATCACGTCCCCCCGCGGCGACCAGCGCGGCTGCGTGTGAAAGCCGCTGGAGGTGATCTGGCGCACGTTCGCCCCCTCGGGGTCCATGACATACACGTGCGGAGCGCCGGCCCGGTCGGAGACGAACGCGAGCATGCGGCCGGCCGGAGCCCACGTCGGCTCGGTGTCGATGCCGGCGTGGCGCGTCAGGCGCCGCAGCGTGCCGTTGACGAGATTGAGGACGTAGACCTCGGGGTTGCCGTCCTTGCTGAGCGTCAGGGCCAGGCTGCGGCCGTCCGGGCTGAAGGCGGGCGAGCTGTTGATGCCGGCGAACGCCGCCAGCGTCTGTTCGGGCCGCCGCTCGAAGGGAAACGCCCGGTAGAGATCGGGGTAGCCCTGCTTGTACGAGGTGAAGGCCAGCGAGCGAGAGTCGGGACTCCACACCGGCGACAGATTGATCGAGCCGTTCTTCGTCACCGGCATCGGCCCGGCGCCGTCGTAGTCGGAGATGACGATCTCCTTGGCGCCGCGGGGGCCGCTGACGAAGGCGATCTTGGTGTCGGCGACGCCCGGCTCGCCGGTGAACTGCATGACGACCTCGTCGGAGACCTTGTGGGCCAGCCGGCGCACCGACGCCAGCGGCTGCTCGAACTTCTTGCTGGCGATGAGCCGATGGTCCGGATTGGTGAGGTCATAGAGCCGCATCTCGATCTCGGCCTTGTCACCGCGCAGGGCCAGCAGTCCGTGCAGGCCGGCGTGGGCGCCGGCGGCGGCGAAGTCCGTCCACGAGCGGCGGAGGGCCTCGGCGTTGTTGGCCGGGATCGTTCCGGTGGCGGCCACCACGCTGAACAGGCCGGAGAACGTGAGATCGGCGCCTGCCACCGAGGCGAGCTGCTTGCCGTTGCCGGCCGCGTCGACGCCGGCCACTACCGTGAACTCCGGGATGGCGATGTTCAGCTTCTGTTTGCCGCCGCCGGTGACGTTGAGAAACACGTCGACCCCCTGGGCGCGGGCGGGGGCCGGGGTCATCATCGGCCCGGGGCCGGGGACGACGAGGGCGACGAGCGCAAGCACGAGCGGGATCATGCGTCGGAGCTTCATGCAATCAGCCTCGATCCTGGGTGAAATTGAAACCAAGTTGGATGCTCAGCGTGGGCTTCGACCACTCGGGGGGCAGTGGCGGAAACGGGGTGGCCTCGCTTATCGCACGGAGCGCCTGCTGATCGTAGTAGGGGTTGCCGGATGACTTGTCGATGGCCAGCTTGCCGAGCTGGCCGTTCCGGCTGATCTCGAACACCACGACCGGCTGGCGCCCCTGCAGGGCGCGACCCTCCCAGCGCTCCGTGATCTTCCGCTGGACGGCGGCCAGATACCACGCGAACGGAAAATCGGTGACGTTGAGTGTCATGGCGCCGGCGCCCTGCGCCGAGCCCGACGGCTGGCCGAGCGCGGGCGGCGGCGGCTCGGCGCGCGCGGTCGTGGTGGGCGCCGGCGAGGGACGTGGCGTCGTGCTGCTGCTGGCGATCGGCGGCAGCTCCTTTTCGCCCGCGCGCGGCGTTGCGGCGGCCCGCGGGGGCAGCGCGCGATCGGGCAGGCTCCGGTCCGGCAAGCTGGCGCTGCGGTCCGGCAGGCTCGGTGCGCGTGCCGGCAGGTCGGGCGGCGGCGCGGGCGCGGCTTTCGGGGTCTCGCGCTCGGGCAGCTCACGGGCCGTGCGCTGCGACACCCGCGGCGCCGGCTCCTCCGGTCGCGGTGGCAGCGCGGGCGCCGGCTTGCCTTGCGGCGTGCCGACGGCGGCGACCGCGGGGACCAGGTTCACGACGTACGCCTTGGGCTGGCGCACCGACCACGTGCTCGCCGCCACGATCATGACGACGGCGAGGAGGCCGTGCGTGAGCGCCGACAGCACCGTGGCCGTGACGGGCAGTGGCGCGCTGCGGAGGGCGGGGCCGGTCGAGCGGGGCCGCAGACGCGGGGTGAGGAGCATCAGACCCGCGGTACTCACGTCAGCGCTCCCGGGCCGGCTCGGTCACCATGCCGAGGCGCTCGATGCCGGCGCGGCGGACCAGGTCCATGGTCTCGATCACCGCCCCGTACGCGAGCCCCGCGTCGGCCTTGAGGTATAGCGTCTTGTCGGTCCGGTTGGCGAACGCCGTGCGCAGCTGCGCGTCGAGGCCGCCGGGCGGCACGCGCTTGTCGTTGAGGTAGAGAGTCCGCTCCTTGGTCACGGTGAGAACCATTCGCTCTTCGACGGCCGTCGGCTTGGCTGCCGCCTTCGGCAGGTTGACGTCGATACCACGGTACATCATGGGTGCCGTCAGCATGAAGATCAGCAACAGGACGAGCACGACGTCGACCAGCGGGACGATGTTGATCTCCGCCAGTGAGGTCCCGACGCGACCGTTGCCCTCGGGCGCGCCGGCGTTAAACGCCATCTTTGGCGGGGCGCGCCAGCCGTGGCATCGGCCGGCTCAGGATGTTGAGGAGATCCAGGATGAAACCGTCCATCTCGGTGGCCCAGTGACGGACGCGGTTCACGAAGAAGTTGTAGCCCATGACGGCGGGGATGGCGGCGCCCAGGCCCGCGGCCGTCGCGACCAGGGCCTCCGAGATGCCGGGCGCGACGACCGCCAGGCTGGCCGAGCCCTGGGTGCCGATGCCGTGGAACGCGGACATGATGCCGAACACGGTCCCGAAGAGGCCGATGAAGGGCGCCGCGCTCGCGGTGGTGGCGAGGAACGGCAAGAACCGCTCGAGCGCCGCCACCTCGAGACCGGCGGCACGGCGCATCGCGCGATGCACCGACTCGAGCCGCTCGGCCGAGAGGCCCTCGTCGCCGTCGTCGATGACGGGGTCACCGCCCTCGGGCAGGCCGGAGATCTCGGTGTAGGCGGCGGAGTAGAGCTGGGCGAGGGGGCTCTCGCGGAACTTGCGTGCCGCCGCGTGCACCATCGAGGGACGTCGGCCTTCCCGGAATACCTTCACGAAGCCGAGCGTCTGCCGCCGGACCCGGCGCAGCTGCCACCACTTCTCGACGATCAGCGCCCACGACACGACCGAGAACAGCAGCAGCACGCCCAGGACGAACTTGGCGACGGGGCCGGCGTTCAGGATGAGCTCGAAGATGCCGGACGTCATGGTGTCAGCGGTGGCCAATGAGGCTCCTTTGCGTTTGCCTCGATCATACGTAGCCGTTCGCAGGACTGTCAACGTTTTGACCGGCCTTTTTGCGGCCTTACACGCCGGTCCCGCCCCACGCTGGCGCGTTGACTCGCACCCCGGCGGACCCGTATAACGAACGCGTGAGTCGCTGCCTCGTCGCGCTGTCGGCCGTGGCGCTGCTACCGCTAGCCGCGGTCGCCGCGGATGCCCGGACCGCCGTCGAGGCGTTCGTGGCCAGGCTGACTGGTCCCACGGTCACCGACATCCACATCGAGGAGACGCTCACCGTGTACCACCCCGACGGCCGCCATGCGCAGTCCAGCGGCGAGCAGCGCGTGTGGATCAAGATGCCGCGGCGGCAGCGCATCGAGCACGTGATGGACGGCCGGCGCGAGGTGCGTATCGTCGACGGTGACCGGGCCTGGATCCGCACGGCCGACGGCAAGGTTCGCGAGGTCCCGGCCGAGCGCGGGCGCGATCGCACCCACCTGCTGGTGCCGTTCCGCCGCTCGGCGGCCGACGTCCTCGCCGAGTGGCGTTCGGTCGGCGTGCGTGACGACGTGAGCCACGTCACCCGCCTGGGCGGCCGCGAGGTCACCGTCATCGGAGCCAAGCTGGGTGAGCGCAACACCCCCGCGGTGTGGCTCGATTCCGAGCGCGGGGTCGTCCGCATGGTCGTGCGCGAGAAGCTGCCGCGAGGCGAGGGCATCGTGGACCTCACGTACTCCGAGCACCAGCCGCTGGCGGGTGGCCTGCAGTTTCCCTACCGTCAGGAAATGTTCGTCGACGGCAAGCTGGCCCTGCTGATCGTGGTCCGCTCGCTGACCGTGAACACCGGCCTCTCGGACGCGCTGTTCGACCCGGACACGCTTCGCCGCGGTCAGTGACCGCCGCGCGCGTCGCCTTCCTCGGCACCTCCGCCGCGCTGACCTCGGCCGCACGCGACAACACGTCGCTCGTGTTCGAGGCCTCCGGTACCGCCGTCCTGGCCGATTGCGGCGGCGGGGCCCTCCATCGCCTGCGCCGACTCGGCGTGGATCCGCTCGCGCTGACGCACGTCATCGTGACCCACCTGCACGTCGATCACGCCTATGGGCTCCCCGCGCTGGTGCGGGAGCTCATGATGCTGGGCCGGCAGGCGCCGCTCTCGGTCGTGTGCCGTCCCGAGCACGTCGAGTCCCTGCGCGGGCTCCTGACGATGTTTCGCGCGTGGGAGCGACCGGACGCCTTTGCGCTCCGGCTGACGCCGGTCGACCTCGCCGTCGGCGCCCGCGCCTTCACCAGCGGCCGGCTGCGCGTGAGCACGGCGCCCAACGACCACGGTCCGATGCCGAACTTCGCCGTACGGGTGGACGTGGACGGTGGCGGTGCCGCGGTCTATTCCTCCGACACGCGGCCGAGCGACGACGTGGTGACGCTGGCCCGTGGTGCGGAGATGCTGGTTCACGAGGCGACCTTCCTGGAGCGCGACCGTTCGCCCGGCCCCGCCAGCGCCCATTCCAGCGCCGCCGACGCCGGCCGGATCGCGGCCCGCGCCGAGGTGCAGCGTCTGATCCTCACGCATGTCGGCGCCGCCTACCACGACGACGTCGAGGCGCTCGCCGCCGAGGCGCGCAGCCACTTCGACGGCGACGTCCGGGTGGCGGAGGAGCTCGGCTCCTACTGTTTCTGACCGGCCGGGTTCCGAGGCGCCGCGGACGGCGAGCCGACCACGCGAAGCGCGTCCACGAACTTGTTGTCGCCGGCGATCTGTCGGGCGATCTCCGCGATCCGCTGGCGTTCCGTCTCGTCGGCCACCGTCCCGCTCACGGTCACCATGTCGTCCGTCGTGCTGACGCGGATATCCGTCAGGGTGCTGAGCCGTTCGTCCTTGGCGAGCCGGCTCTTGATGGCGGTCGTCATGGCGGTATCGCTCAGGACCTGCTCGGGGTCTATGCCGAAAGTGCTGCAGCCGGCCAGGGCCACGGCTATCGCAGCGATCACGGCGATGCTGATTCGACGGGTCATGGTCTCCTCCGCAGGGCCGAACTATGGGCGGAGTCTCGCAAGAGACGTGCCCGCATCCGCGTCCAGTCGGGTCGTCGCAAGCGCGCGTCGGTGAAGGCGCGGGCTCCGGCCGGGGCTGGGCCTGCGCAACGGTCGACCTAGCCTGGGGTCCGCGTTGCCCTTCTCTGCCCAGGTCCCGCTCGGGAGACGAACGGGTCGTCGGCGACCCAGAACCTGAGCGGCCGGTCGACGGCTCGCGTGATCCCGATCCGTGCCCCCGTGGCGACCCGGAAGTCTCGCCGTAGATCCGGAGGCTCGATGGTCAGCGGTCCGTCGGTGAGGTCGGCGCCGTTGTCACGCAGCGTGACGCCGAGGGCCTGGGTGAGGTTGCCCGGACCCGACGCGAGCCGGGATGCGCCGCCCACCTGCCGCCGCCGGGCCATCGCCGCGACTCCGCGCAGCGGTTGCAACGCACGGATCAGCACACAGCCGGCAGTCCCGGCCGGCCCGGTGATGGCGTTGAGACAGAGATGGACGCCGTAGGCCATGAAGACGTAGGCGTGGCCGCCTTCGCCGTAGAACAGGGCGTGGCTGCCCGGCCGGAACGCCGCATGAGAGGCGCCGTCCTCCGGCCCTAGGTAGGCCTCGGTCTCCACGATGCGACCCGCGGTCTCCGTGCGTCCGCGCCGCGACACGAGCACGCAGCCGAGCAGGTCGCGCGCGACGGCGGCCGGTCGGCGCAGGTAGAACGCCCGGGGTAACGGCACCCGAACCGGACCCTCAGCGGGCGCCGAGGCGCTCGGCGACGAGCCGCCGCAGCGACGCCTCGTCGAACGCGACCGCCGTACGGTCCGGCGGCGGCGCTTCGGTCTTGAGTCCGGTCTCGCTGAGGATGACGCAGATGTCCTGCGCGGGGTCCAGCGCGCGCTCGGCGAGCAGGCGCGTTAGCACCGCCAGCGTCGCGACCCCGGTGGGTCCCGCCCACACGCCCTCGGTCTGGGCCAGCGTGCGCTGGGCGTTCAGAATGGCCTCGTCCTCGGCGTCGCCGACCAGGCCGCCGCCCTCGCGGAGTAGCTTCAGCACCCAGTCACCCTTGCGCCCCGGATTACCGGCGGCCAGCCCCTCCGCCACCGTGTAGCCGATCTTGAGCGGCACCACGCCGGTGCCGGCGCGAAACGCGCGGACGACGGCGTTGGCCCGCGTGGCCTGCGCGGCCACCATGCGGGGCACGCGGCTGATCCAGCCGGCGGCGTGCATCTCGCGAAAGCCGCGGGCCGCCGCGATGAACGTCTCGCCGACCGCCACCGGCGCCACCACCACATCGGGCGGCCGCCAGCCGCTCTGCTCGGCGATCTCGTAGGCGATGGTCTTCTTGCCCTCGTGCTTGTAGGCGTTGCGAGAGGCGCCGCAGTCGAAGAAGCGCCGGTCCTCCACCAGCCGGTCCCAGATCGTGATCAGGTCGTCGTAGCCGCCCTGGTAGAGGACGAGGTCGCGCGTGGTGGCGGCCATGTGCAAGAGCTTGGGCGCCGAGGTGCGCTCGTAGGCGAAGATCAGCGAGCGGAGCCCGGCGCGGGCCGAGTAGGCCGCGATCGAGGAGCCGGCATTCCCGGAGGACACGACGGACGTGGCGCGGAAGCCGAACTGGAGCGCGGCGGCGATGGCCGTGGCCGAGGAGCGATCCTTCACGGTCCCGGTCGGGTTCGCGCCCTCGAACTTCAAGCGTAGCCGTCGTACGCCGAGACGGGCGGCCAGGTTGGGCGCCTCCAGCAGCGGCGTGCCGCCCTCGCCGAGCGTCAGCCGGTGCGCCGGATCGTCGATCGGCAGCATCGCCGCGTAGCGCCAGAGGCCGCTGCCGCTGAGCGCCGAGGGGCCGTCGCGGCGCAGGCGATCGAGATCGTAGACGAGCTCCAGCAGACCGTGGCACTTCGCGCACTCGAGGACGTAGTCGAGCGGGAAGGTGGCGCCGCAGTCGATGCAGACCAGCTGGCGGGCGAGGGACGCGGTCATCGGCCGAGCTGCTCACCGATGATGCGCAGCATCTCCTCGACCCGGTGGCGCAGCGTGTGCTCCGCCAGCGCGCGGCGTCGCGCGTTCTCGCCGATGGCGCGTGCCTCGTCCGGGCGGGCCAGGTAGAAGTCCAGCGTGCGTCTGAGCTCGCCCAGGTCGCGGTAGACGAGGACCTCTTCGCCCGGCTTGAACAGCGTGGCCAGATCCTCCTTGAAGTCCGCCACCTGGCAGCTGCCGGCGGCGGCCAGCTCGAAGGCACGCGTGTTCACGCCGACGATGTCGTTCATCGGATGGTGCGGGTTCAGCGACAGCGTCGAGGCCGCGTACACGCAGAGCTTGTCGTACCCGAACACCGGCCGCCCGGCCACCCGGCTGCGTACCGCCGGATCGTCGGCTTGCGTCCAGCCGCCGCCCCACACACGGAGCGGGTAGTCGGCCAGTTCTCGCACCAGGCGCTCGCGGTAGGCGTAGCGGCTGCCGACCAGCGTGATCGGAGCGCCGAAATGCTCGGCCTGGGCGGGCGTCGGGCTGACCGGATGGTGCAGGGCCGGCACGCAGTACATCGGCAGGTAGTGCAGGTTGCGAAGGCCGACGGCCTGGAGGCTGCGCATGGCGTAGCGCTCCTTGGTGAAGAACAGGTCGTAGGCCTCGATGCACTCGAACGGGATCATCCACAGCGGGTTGTCGGGAAAGAAGTTGACGAAGACGACGTCGAGACGCGCCTTGATCCGTCGCACGAGCCCGGGCGTGATCGGTCCGCCCTTGATCACCAGCACGACGTCGGGCCGGTAGCGCAGCGCCACGCGCTCGAGCCGGCGCAGGATCCAGAGCTGGTAGGCGGCCTTGGTCGGCGTGTTCTTGTAGAGGGGATTGTCGCGCCGGTAGGCGAAGAGCCGGACCTCGTGTCCGAGCTGTCGCAGCTCGTCGCCGAAATCCACCCCCATCAGTCCCGGCCGCGCGAACGGCAGGACGATCAGCCAGCGCACGCTAAGTAGCGTAGCACAGGGATCCCGCCATGGCGCCCGCGCGCGACCGCGCGGTATCATGTGCGATCTGATGAGCCGCCGCGCGCTCGTCCGCCACCTTCCCTCGCTCGGGCTCTTCGCCGTGCTGCTGCTCGCCTGGCAGCTGGCGGGGCCGGTCTTCGGAATCCGCGAGTACCTGCTGCCGGGCCCGGTGAGCGTGGCGCGGGCCGCGCTGTCGCGCACGATCCCGTGGCCGACGCACCTGACCATCACCACGCTGGAGATCCTCGGCGGCTTCGCGGTGGCCGGCCTGGCGGGCGTCCTCCTGGGCGTGGCGGTCGCGTGGTCGCCGGTGGCGGCGCGCGCGCTGATGCCCTTCCTGGTCTTCGTCAACACGCTGCCCAAGGTCGCGGTCGCTCCGCTCTTCCTGCTGTGGCTCGGCTACGGCATCGTCCCCAACATCCTCATTGCCGCCCTGATCGGCTTCTTCCCCGTGGTCATCAACACCGCGGTGGGGCTGACCCAGGTGGACGAGGAGCTGCTCGACCTGGGCCGCGTGTTCGGTGCGCCGACCTGGAAAGTCTTCCTCAAGATCCGGCTGCCTAACGCGCTGCCCTACGTCTTGAGCGCGCTGAAGATCACCGCTACCGCCGCGGTGGTGGGCGCCGTCGTGGGGGAGTTCGTGGCCTCCCAGGCCGGGCTCGGCATGGTCATCGTCAACGCCCAGACGAACCTCAACACCCCGGTGGCCTTCGCGGCCCTGGTGTGGATCTCAATCGTCGGTCTCGTGCTGTACGGTCTCGTCGGCCTGGTCGCCCGCTGGTGGGCGCCCTGGGCGGAAACCGGTTCCTGACCCGGTGCTCTCAGCCAAGGAGGTGCGGCGATGAAACGCGCTCCCGTAACCCTGCTGCTCGTCGCGGTGATCGGGCTGGTCGCGCTGGGCGCCGAGGCCCAGGCGCCGGTCAAGGTCGTGTTCGCGCTCAACTGGTTCGCCGTCGGCGACCACGCGGCCTACTGGGTCGCGGTCGATCGCGGCTACTACAAGGCTCGCGGGCTCGAGGTGGAGCTGCAGAACTCCAAGGGCTCGGGGGATTCCATCGCCAAGGTCGACAGCGGCCGGGCCGACATCGGACTCGCCGACGCCGTCGTGGTCATTCCGCGCGTGGCGCAGGGGGCCAAGGTCAAGGTGGTCGGCGCCGTGTTCGACCTCACGCCGCTGAACATCTGGACCCGGAAGGACACCGGCATCGTCAAGCCCAAGGACCTGGAGGCAAGCTGCTGGCCGCGCCGGCCGGCGACGCCCAGCGCCAGCTTTTCCCCGCCTTCGCCAAGCTGAACGGAGTCGACGAGAGCAAGGTGAAGTGGCTCAGCATCGAGCCGGCGGCGAAGTTCGTCGCACTCTCGGAGAAGCGCGCCGACGCGGTGCCGGACTACACCACCGGCCAGCCCTTCTGGGAGAAGGCGGTAGGCAAGGAGAACCTGGTGCGGATGCCGTGGAGCCAGTTCGGCTTCGACACCTACTCGATGTCCATCATGGCCAGTGAGAAGACGATCAACGAGCGCGCGAAGGTGCTGCGCGATTTCCTGGCCGCGTCGTACATGGGCTGGCGCGACGTGATGCAGGACCCCAAGGCGTCGCTGGAGATCTTCAAGAAGCGCGTGCCGGACATCGACCTGGCGCTCATCGAGCCCAACATGATGCTGGGGCTGGAGCTGATGAAGACCGACCGCTACGCCAAGAACGGGCTCGGCTGGATGGAGCGGGCCAAGATGTGCCGCACGGTGGAGGTCATCAACAGCTACATGCCCGACATGCCGCGCAAGGTGGGCTGCGACGAGGTCTTCACCAACGAGTTCCTGACGAAGATCGAGCCGCCCAGGCCTTGATCGCGCTCGCGGGCGTCGGCATGACGTATCGTGCCGAGTCCGGCGTGGTCGAGGCGTTGCGCGACATCAGCATCACGGTCGATCGGGGCGAGCTCCTCGCCCTGGTCGGCCCGTCCGGCTGCGGCAAGTCGACCCTCTTGCGCATCATCGCGGGACTGCGGCCCGCCAGCAGCGGACAGGTGGCCGTGGACGGTCGCCCGGTGGTGCGTCCGATTCCCGCCGTGGGGATGGTCTTTCAGGCTCCGGTGCTGCTCCGATGGCGCACCATCCTCGACAACGTGCTGCTGGCCGCCGAGCTGTCCGGGCTCGAGCCCGAAGCCTACCGGGCCCGCGCCGAGGCGCTGCTGCGCCTGGTCGGCCTGGACGGTTTTGCCGACAAGCGGCCACGCGAGCTCTCGGGCGGCATGCAGCAGCGGACCTCGCTGTGCCGCGCGCTGCTGCTCGATCCTCCGTTGCTGCTGATGGACGAGCCTTTCGGAGCGCTCGACGCGATGACGCGGGACGAGCTGAACCTCGAGCTGCTGCGGGTGTGGGGCGAGGGCAGCGCGGCCCGCAAGACCATCGTGTTCGTCACGCACTCGATCCCGGAGGCGGTGTTCCTGGCGGATCGGGTCGTGGTGTTGACGCCCCGGCCCGGTCGCGTCGCCCGGACCTTTGACGTGCCGCTGCCCCGACCCCGCACGGTGGCGGGCCGGGCCGACCCGGCATTCGGCGCGCTGGCGCTGGCGATCCACGAGACGCTGACGGCCGCGCGCTGACCGAGCAACGAAGCCGGCTCGCGGGCCAGGCGGCGGAGAGGGGCTAGTCGCCGACGGCGATGAAGGGCTTGTAGCCGATCGCCTGCAGATCGCGCGCTCGCGACACCGCCTGGGTCCGCTCGACGAACGGTCCCACGCGCACGCGCAGGAGCGGGCTCTCGGCGGCGCGCGCGCCGCCGTGCGACGCATCGGCGACGACCAGGATCTCGCCGTTCACAGCCTTGGCCACGCGGCCGGCCATCGCCGTGTCGCGGTACGCGCCGACCTGCACCCAGAAGCCGGAGCCCGACGGGGACGGAAGGCGCGTCCCGCCGTTCCCCACCGGGGCCGGCACCTTCACGGGCGTCGCCAGAGCGTCTGGTGTCGGAGCGGGCGTGGCGAGCACAGGCGTTGCCGGTGCGGACCGTGCGACGGCCGGCGAGGTGACCGGAGCAGGCGCGGCCGGAGCCGGCGCTGCTGGAGCGGGCGGCAGCGCCGGAGACACCACGGTCGGAGCGGGCGCAATCCCCTCCGGATTCGATTGGATCCGGACCGACGACGAGTCGGAGGCGATCGGCTGGGGCCCGACCGGAGGTGGGGCCGCGGCGGCGCGCACCGATGACGGCGCAGGAGTCGCCGATGCCGGGGAGGCGTCGCTGCGCGACGCGTCGGCCAGCGCCGGCACCGCGACTGGTGCTCTCGGTGACGGTGCGACGTCGCTCACGACCAGGCCCGGCGTGACCACCGCGGCGACGTCGCGCGCGATCGCCTGGCGGTCGAGGTCGATGGGGCCGGCGCTCTCGCGGGGGCCGAACGGCATCACGGCCGGAGGTGGAGGGGCCGCGGCCGCGATCGGGATCGGAGTCACCTGCGCGCCCACGCTTGCCATGCCGAGCTTGGCGCGGAGCTGCGAGGCCAGCTGGGCGTAGGACGATTCGCGCACGACTCGCTGGAACTGCGCGTGGTAGTTCTGCATCGTGCTGACGCCGTCCATCACCACGTCGGACACCACCCACCGCCCGCTGCGATTGACCAGTCGATAGGCGAGCTGGATCTCGTTGCCGTCCCGACCCATGAGCTCGGTGTCGACGGTGGCGGTGTCACCGGTCACGTGCTCGTCCCGATAGCGCACCTTCACGCCGCCGCCTAGACTGGCCTTGCCGGCCACCCGCCAGACGTACGAGCGCTCCAGCAGGTCGGCGAACATGGCCACGAACTCGTTCTGCTCGGTCGGTGTGCGCGCGGTCCACTCGCGGCCGAGCGCGAGCTTGGCCGCTTCGCGAAAATCGAACGCGTCGTTGACGTGGCGTCGGATCTGACGCAGACGCTCGAACGGCTGCTGCTCGGTGGCCGGATCGGTGAGCACGACGTTCACCGCGCCGAAGAAGTCGCGGAGTGCGTCGGTGGGCGTCCCTGCCCACACGCCTGGCGCGGCGGCCAGCAGCATCAGCGCGAATGTGCCTGTGGCGAGAGCGCTTCGGATCGATCGACAGGGTCGTGGGTTCACAAAACCCACGATACGAGCCGCCCCGTCCGCCTACGAAGTTATTTCGTAGCGGAATATACCGCCGGGGCGGGGAGGCGGTCAGGCGACAGCCGAGGCGCGCTCCTGACGGAAACGGACGGCGAACAACGGATCCCAGAGCGCAGCGGTCGCCAGCAGCGTGGCGTCGACGCCCTCGCGCAGGAGTTGATCCGCCCGATCGACCGTGCTGATCCCCCCGACCCCCAGCACGGCGCGGTCCCAGCAACCGGCGCGGCGCCAGGACAGCATCTCCAGCACTTGCCGGGAGGCGGCCTCGAACGTGTCACCGCCCACGATGTCGGCACGCTCGCGCCCGTTGCCATCGAACGCCGCGTTGCCGCGCTCGTCCACCACGCGCCGCGGGAAGCCGTTCACCAGCACGAAGCCACCGACCCACGGCGCCAGCTTGGTCGCGGTCTCGTGCAGGATGCGGGGGGTCTTGAACGCGCCGAGCTTGGCGAGAACCGGGACGGCCACGCTGGTCCGGACGCGATGGAGGATCTGCGCCGCCAGCGGCACGTTCTCGTAGATCGCCTGGGGCTGATCGGCGAACGGATCGGGCCAGGCCAGCTGGACCTCGACCACGTCGGCGCCCGACTCGGCGGCCCATCGTGCGCAGGTCGCATAGTCCTCGATGAGCGCCTCACGATCCTTGCTGGAGGTCGTCCCGAGCACGCTGACGATCAGCATCTGTCCCTTGCCGATGCGCTCCCGGGCCCGCCGCACGTCCCGCCGCCAGACGTCGGGCTCCATCGACGGCGTGCCGAGCGACACGGCCAGCGTCAGGTCCCCGTTCAGGCCCGCTCGCCGGGTCGTCACCGCGGCCTGCTCGCGGTTCTCCACGGGCCGGAGGTTGGGCAGCCCGTGGGGTGGCGCGAAGCTGGTTCGGACGGTGGCATAGGTGAGGACGTCGAAGCCGACCCGGGCGTACGCCTCGACCCACTTCGAGTTCAGGAGCGGCCCGGCGGACACGCCGAGCAGGGAGTTCAGGGTATGGCCCAGCAGCTGGCCACCCGGGCCAGTCGGCAGTCGACGAACCCGCGGCAGCTTGGGGGTGTGCTCGTAGTTCCAGGTGTACGAGCGATCGATCCGATAGACGCCTTGAGCGATCGGTATCACTCCCTAGAGACAGATTCGGACCGGCAGGAAGTAAGTATAGCAGTGCATTGGACCGCCTGCTGGAATTTGGTCCGACCGACCCCTCGTGCCCTACCGGAAGGCTGGCATAACCTCTTGTGAAATAAGCTCTATTTCACGCATGATGTGAGAATGCGGCATGCCGGGGAAGAAGGTCCGGCAGATGAGGTGAGTCATGCCGTACTGCTCGACGAACCGGCGGATCTTGGCGATGCACTGCTCGGGGCCGCCGATGATGAAACGGTCTTCCATCAGGCGCTCGAGATCGGTGGCGATCGAGGCGTCGATGAACGGGTGACGCCAGCCGCCCGCATACTCACGGCGGTAGGCGACCATGATGTGCTCCTCGGCCAGCTCCCGGGCTCGCTTGTCCGAGTCCGCGATGATCACGTCGCGCGTGAGCGGCCACTCGGTCGGCGCCGCCCGGCCCGCCGCGGTCCGCCGCTCCAGGAACTGCTTTCGACCGGCGAGCAGTCGCTTGAGATCCGCGGTGGGACCGGGGATCCAGTTGTCGGCCAGGGTCGCCGCCCGCCGCAGCGTGATGTCACCCCAGCCGCCGATCCAGACCGGTGGATGCGGCTGCTGCACCGGCTTGGGCTCGAGCCGCCCCTGCAGCGTGTAGTAGGTCCCCTTGAACTGCACGTGCTCCTGCGTCCACAGGCCCTGCATGATCGCGAGCTGCTCTTCGAACCGGGCGCCGCGCTTCTCGAGATCCACGCCGTAGAGCGCGAACTCGTCGGGCTTGTAGCCGATCGCGATGCCGAGGACGAAGCGCCCCCCGGACATGACGTCCAGCATGGCCACGTCCTCGGCCAGGCGCACCGGGTGGTGGAAGGCGGCGACGACGATGTCGGTGCCGAGCGTCATGCGCGAGGTGCGAGTGGCGAAGCCGGCCAGCACCGTCAGCGGTGAGGGCCAGTAGTGATTGGTGACCGAGTGGTGCTCCTCCATCCACACGGAGTCGAAGCCGAGCTCCTCCGCGCGGGTGACTTCCTCGAGCGCCTCGCGATAGAAACCACCACCCTCGATGGGGATGAAGCCGACCTTCAGCGCCATGCGATCTCCTTTGGAGTAGAGGCGCTAGGGTACCATCCCGTCGTGACCCAGACCGGGCGCAGCGCCGACGGGCCGGCGACCTCGCGAACCGCCGTCCGTGACGGCCTCGTGGCAAGCCTCGCACTGGTGCCGTCGGTCTTCGTCTACGGCACCGTCTTCGGCGGCCTGGCCGTGCAGGCGGGGCTGCGATCCCTCGAGGTGCTGGGCATGTCGCTGCTGGTGTTCGCCGGTGCCGCGCAGTTCGTGGCGGTGCCGATGATCGCCGCCGGTGTGTCGCCGCTGGCCATCGTGCTCACGACCTACATCGTCAACATGCGCCACTACCTGATGGCCGCGACCCTGGCGCCGGCGTTCTCGGGCTTCCCACGCGCCTGGCTGGCTCTGATCGCTCACGGGATCAACGACGAGTCGTTCGCCGTGGCGGTCGCGCGGCGGAACCCGCCGGACCCGTGGTTCTTCATCGGCAGCGTGCTCGCCGTGGGCGGCTCGTTCTTCGTCGGCGTCGTCGTGGGGACCGGTCTCGGAGGGCTGGTGTCCGATCCGGCGCGCTGGGGGCTCGACTTCGCCTTTCCCGCGGTGTTCCTGGCGCTGGTCGGCGCCCAGCTTCACAGCCGCGCCGACTGGCTGGTGGCGCTGACCAGCGGTGTCCTGGCGGTGGCCATCGCGCTCGTGCTTCCGGGTAACTGGCACATCATCATCGCCGGCGTGGCCGTGAGCGCGGTGGCCGCGCTCGTTCTCGACCCGGAGCGGGCGTGAGGGGCCAGGTCTGGGCGACGATCGTGGGCATGGCGGTCGTCACCTATCTGACGCGCGCGCCCTTGCTGATGATCCTGGCCCGGCGGCCCCTGGCGCCACGCCTGAGGCTCTGGCTGCGCATGATTCCCCTGGCAGTGTTGCCGGCGCTGGCGCTGCCCCTGGTCCTGGTCGTGCGCAACGCGGACGGCACGCCCGTCGGTTTCGGCCTCGGGCATCCACCGCTGTGGGGCGCGATCGTCGTCGTCGTCCTGGCATCGCTGCGCGTGAATTTCCTGGCAACGGTGGTGGCCGCGGTAGCGACCGTTGCGGTCCTGCGTGCGCTGGGCTGAGGCTTCTGCGGCGGGCGGGGGCGCGGTGTACTATCGCCGGGACGATGGACCAGTTCACCGCCGAGGAGCGTGCGGTCCTCGCCCCCTACTTCACCAATCTCGACGGGCCGGTGTTCGCGCTCGTCAATCTCCCCGAGGTCGTCAAGGGCGCGCTCTTCGCGCGCTACTCGCGCTCGCCGAAGTCGCTGCGGCGGTTGTTCCTCGACGAGTTCGTCTCGCCCGAAGGTGTCGCCACGCGGGGGGAGGCTTTTGACACCGCCCGGGCCGAGCGGCTCTACGAGCGAGTGTTCTTCGAGTACGGCGACGACTCGGTGGCCCAGCTGGGTGGAGTCCATCTCGCGTGCGAGGGCGCGTCGAATATCCTGACGAAGGTGCTGGAGTGGAGCCGCCTCATGGCCTACCTCGAGCAGTCCACCCGCTACATCCCCTACGACGATCGCCCGGCGGGCCATTATCGCTACCACGTGCCCGCCGAGCTGACCGGCGGGCTGCGCGAGCGCTACGTGGCGACGCTCGATCACGCCTTCGACGTCTATCGCGAATGGCTCCCGCGCATGCGTGCGTTCTTCGAAGCCCGTCATCCGCGCGATCCCGGCGAGTCCGAGTCCGTCTACCGGATGACCATCCGCGCCAAGGCGCTCGACACACTCCGCGGCCTGCTGCCGGCCGCCACCGCCTCGAACGTCGGCATCTACGCCACCGGCCAGGCCTACGAGCAGCTCCTGCTCCGCATGCGGGCCCACGCGCTGGCCGAGGTCCGTGAGTACGCCGATCTGATGCTGGTGGAGCTGCGCCGGGTGATGCCGGCGTTCCTGCGCCGGGTCGACATGCCCGAGCGCGGGGGCGTGTGGTCCGCCTACCTGGCCGAGACGCAGATCGCGACGCGCGAGGCGGCGGAGCGCGTCCTGGCGACGCCGGAGGCGCGCGCGGCGCACGCGCGGGGCACGGTGGCGGGCGACGACGTCGAGGTCGCGCTGACCGACTTCGATCCGGACGGCGAGATCAAGGTCGTGGCCGCCGCGCTCTACGCGGTCACCGATCGCCCCGACGGAGATCTGCAGGCGATCGCACGTGCGCTGACCGCCGAGCAGCGCGCCGACGTGCTGCGCGCGTACATCGGCAAGCGCAGCAACCGGCGCCACAAGCCCGGCCGCGCGCTGGAGCGGACCTCGTACCGCTTCGACATTCTCGGTGACTACGGCGCGTTCCGCGATCTGCAGCGCCATCGGCTCCTCACGCTCGAGTGGCAGCGGCTCTCGCCCCGGTACGGCTGGGTAATGCCCGAGGTCGTCGGCGAGGCCGGCGGTGCCGAGGCGTGGCGTTCGGTCATGGACGCGGCGGCAGCGCTGCACGACGCGATCGCCGCGTCGGGGTTGCCGGAGGTCGCGTCCTACCCGGTGAGCATGGCCTACCGGGTGCGCTTCTACATGGAGATGAACGCGCGCGAGGCGATGCACGTCATCGAGCTCCGGACCGCGCCGCAGGGTCACCCGTCCTACCGCCGCGTCTGTCAGCGCATGCACCGTCTCATCGCCGAGCAGGCGGGCCACCGGGCTCTCGCCGCCGCGATGACGTTCGCCGATCACTCGGAGGTGGCGCTCGAGCGGCTGGAAGCCGAGCGCGCCGCCGAGCGCCGTCGCGCCGGGCGCTGACCTCGTTCGGCTCGCCGCCGGCCCGCTCGCTCAGCTGATCTAGGGGTGTGGCGCGTCCACTTGCCCGGTGGTGGGCGTCGGGACATAATTGGTCGGCCAATCAAATATAGGAGGCGCGGCGTGAGCCCCAAGGTCGGCATGGGACCGGTGCGGCGGGAGCAGATCGTCCGCGCCACCATCCGGTGTCTGGCCCGCGAGGGTTACACGCGGCTCACCATGAAGAAGGTCGCGCGCGAGGCCGGCGTGAGCCAGGGCATTCTCCACTACTACTTCGAGGACAAGCGGGCCATGCTGGCCGCCACACTGGAGGTGGTCACCCGCGATCTCGATCGTCGGGTGGCCGTGGCCCAGTCGCGTACCGGTCGCGATCCGGCGGCCCGCCTGCGCGCGCTGGTGCGGGCCTGCCTGGAGGTCGCGGTGCAGCGCCCGGAGTTCTGGGTGGTGTTCGTCGAGTTCTGGGGCGAGATGCTGCACGATCGGCGCTTGCGCGATCTCAACACCGCCGTGTACACGCGCACGCGTCGCCTGATCGGCCGCCTCATCGCCGAGGGCGTGCGGGCCGGGCGCTTCCGCGCCGTGGATCCCACCCGGGCCGCCGCCGTGGTGCTCGGCCTCGTCGACGGCCTCTCGCTTCAGCTCACGTTCGATCCGGAGGCATTCAGCGTCGCGGAGGCCACGCGCTTCTGCAGCGACGCGCTGGAACGCTATCTCGGCCGGGAGGCCACGCCATGAGCCAGGTCACCATCAGTCCCGAGGATCAGGCGCGCGCCCGCGCGCGCGAATATTTCGCGGCCAACGGTACCCAGGCGTCCGCCGCGCAGGTGCACGAGCGCGTTGCCGCGGCATTCTCCGCCCTCGACGCGGCGCTCACCGGGGTGACCGCCGTGCAGGCGTCGCGCCGGCCGATCGCGGGGGAGTGGTCGGCGCAGGAGATCGTGGATCATCTGCTCGAGACGCACCGGCCCGGGGTGGACGAGCTGCGCTGCCTGCTGGCCGGGCAGCGGCCTCCCGGCGAGCCCATCCCGGCCGCGCTGCAGTCGAAGGCGCCTGGGTTGCGGCCCTGGTCGTGGCTGCTCGACGAGCTGCGCCGCGTTCACCGCGAGATCCTGGATCTCCTCGCCGCGGTACCCCCCGACTCGCCTACCGAGGCGCGCGGTCCCATCGTGATGGTCGTCAACGTTCCGGGTCCGGACGGTGTGGCGGTGCCGCTGCACTGGGTCGAGGACCTCGACTGGAAGGCCTACGCGATCGTCTGGCGCCTGCATGCCATCGATCATCTGAAGCAGCTCAAGAAAGTGCTGGCGGCCGGCGAGAAGGCCTGAGCCGCGGCCGCCGCTCAGTCCCTGATCCAGTCCTCCGCGTGGGGGATCGCCGGCCCGACACCGCGATCGAGGCGGATCAGCGCCGCCACCTCCGCCCGCCGGTACAGGCGCTGACGCTTGATGCCCTGGCGATAGCTCTTGAGGATGCCGCGGCTCACGTAGGCGTACAGGGTCTCGCGCTTCACGCCCAGGAGCGCGGCCGCCTCGTCCACCGTCAGGTACTCCTCGCCGTCGAGCGTCACCATCCCCACCGAGGCTATCAGAAGCCGTCGCCTCCCGCTCGGGCCCGCCCAGCCGTGTTCAGTTGAATCAATATAAATCATGTAGTATCAATCTGTGAGCCGGGCCCAGGGCCGGCGGGAGGATCACCATGGACGAGGCGTGGAAGGCGGGGCTGGAAGACGTCGTCGCGGCGCGGTCGGGGATCTGCACGATCGATGGAGCGGCGGGGCGACTCTACTATCGCGGCTACGAGATCGGTGACCTGGCCGGCGCGGTGCCCTTCGAGGACGTCACGTCCCTTCTGTGGTTCGGGGAGCTGCCGACGCCCGCCGCGGCGCCAACGTTCCGGGCCCGCCTGGCCGAGGGGCGCCCGCTGCCGGTGCCGGTCGTCGATCTGCTCCGCACACTGCCGCGCGACAGCCATCCGCTGGACGTGCTGCGCACGGCGGTGTCCTTCGCGGCATTGCTCGATGCCGACGCGGCGGCCAGCGACCCCGAGGCGAATCTCCGGAAGGCGTTCCGCCTGATGACCCTGATCCCCGCGGTGGTGGCGGCGTGGCATCGCATCCGCACCGGACGTGAGCCCGTCACGATCGTGCGCGCGGACTCTCACGCCGCCTGGTTCCTGGCCATGCTCGAGGGGCAGGCGCCGTCGGCCGACGTGGCGCGCGTCATGGATCTCGCCCTCACGCTGCACGCCGACCACGAATTCAACGCCTCGACGTTCGCCGCCCGGGTCGCGGTGGCCACTCGCGCCGATCTGCACGCCGCCATCGTCGCCGCCATCGCCACGCTCAAGGGACCGAGCCACGGGGGCGCCAACGAGGACGTGCTCCTGATGCTGCGCGAGATCGGTGACCCCGCGAAAGCCGAAGGGTTCGTCGAGGCGCGGCTCGGCACGCGCGGCACCTTGAGCCGGCAGCAGCGCACCGACCCCAAGAGCCGGGTGCCCGGCTTCGGGCATCGCGTCTATCGCGTGGATGATGCCCGGGCGCGGGTGTTGCGCGGCATGGCCAAGTCGATGGCCGAGGCCACCGGTCGACAGCGGCTGTTCGAGGTCGCCGAGCGCGTCTACGACACGATGCGCGCCCGCACCCCGCTGCCCGTGAACGTCGATTTCTTCTCGGCCGTCGTCTACGACGCGCTGAACATCCCGCCGGACCTGTGCACGTCGATCTTCGCCATCGGTCGCGTCGCCGGGTGGTGCGCCCACGCCATGGAGCAGTACGCCGACAACCGTCTCATCCGTCCGCGGGCTGACTACACGGGTCCGCAGCCGCGCCCACTTCCGGCGAGCGCGCGATGAGTCGTCGGCGTGGCGGGGAGGCCGGATGGGCCGCGCGGGGGCGCGACGAGACCGTCGATAGCGCTGGACCGAGACGGAAGGGAGAACACGGCGGGAGGAGGCGAGCGGCGGCTCGCTTCCTCCCGAGGCTACGGCTGCTTCTTGGAGATCGCCCCGCAGGCGATGCGGGCGCCGGAGTTCCCCGTAGGGTCCGTGCGGAAGTCGTCGGGTGCGGCGTGGATGACCAGCGCGCTTCCGTTGGCGTCGAATAGCGAGGTCGCGCCCGCCCCCAGCGTGACCTGCTGGGTCGATGTCTCCATCGATCCCTTGCCGTCGGGCCCGATCGTGATGTTCGAGAGATCACCGGCGTGTGCGCCCTGGGGGTTGAGCAATCCGTGCTGCTTGCCGAGCGGGTTGAAGTGCCCACCGGCCGAGGTGAAGGTCGGCCCTTCGCAGGCGCCGACCTCGTGAATGTGCACGGCCTTGACCCCCGGCGGCAAGCCCTGCGCCTCGAGGACGATGCGGACGACATCGCCGACCTGAGTGAGCGTCGCGGTCGCGACGGGCTGGCCGCTGACGTTGCGCAGCTCGGAGGTGGCGATGGTGCCGGTGGGCGAGCCGGGCAGCGACGCGCAGCCCGCGAGCATCACCAGCACGATGCTCGCGGCTCCCCGTCTCACGCCTGACGGTCTCCGTCCGCGGAGTCTCGCCGGGCCCGCTCCGGCGCCGGCGACTGCGTCCGCGCGCCGTCCGCGCTCACTTCATCGCCTCGAACTCCGCGCGCGCCCGCTTGACCAGGCCGGGATCGGCGAGCAGGTCGTACGTGGTCATGGCCATCGTCTTGGCGGCCTGGCACATGCCCTGGCGAGCCAGCGGCGTGACCGCGGCCGCCTCGAAGTCGCGCGAGTGGATGGGCGTCCCGGTCGGCGCGATCTGCACCATCGGCTGGATGGCCGGGATGACCTGGCTCACGTTGCCGATGTCGGACGAGCCCAGGCGATCGGGGGCCGGCGACTCGGCGGCGCCCACGCTCGTCATGTTCGCCTTGAAGAGCCCGAGCAGCGTGTCGTTGCGCTTGAGCGGCTCGTAGGGCGCTTCCATGTCGATCACCGTCATCGTGCAGCCGGTCGCCTTGGCCGCGCCCTCGGCGCACGCCACCACGCGCTTGTAGAGCTCCCACATGTAGTCGAGCTTGGCCGCGCGGACGTAGAACGTGCAGGCCGCGACCTCCGGGATGATGTTGGGCGCCGCGCCACCGTTGGTGACGATGCCGTGAATGCGCGCGTCGGGCCGGATCTGCTGCCGCAGCATGCTCACGCTATTGAACGTCTGGATCACGGCGTCGAGCGCGTTGACGCCCTCCCACGGATCGGCCGAGGCATGCGCCGCCTTGCCCCGGAACTCGAAGCCCGCGCGCGTGATGCCGAGCAGGTCCTGGTGCAGGATCCAGCGGTCGAAGCCGTGGATCATCATGGCCGCGTCCACGGTCTGGAACACGCCGCCCTTGATCAGGCGAATCTTGCCTCCGCCACCTTCCTCGGCGGGCGTGCCGATCACCTGGATCTTTCCGCCCGGCAGCTTGTCGCGCACGGCGGCCAGCGCCGCCCCCGCGCCGGCCCCTGAGGTGGCGATGACGTTGTGACCGCACGCGTGCCCGATGGACGGGAGCGCGTCGTACTCGCAGAGGATCGCGATGGTGGGCCCGGGGCCCGTCTCGAGCGTCGCGCGAAACGCCGTGTCCACCCCGGCGACGCCGCGCTCCACCTTGAACCCTTGCGCGGAGAGGAAGTCGGCCAGCCAGCCGGCGGCCTTGACCTCCTGATAGGCGAGCTCCGGATTGCCGTGAATCTTGCGCGAGATCGACTCGAGATCGTCGGCGAGACGGTCCACCGCCTGGCCGATGAGTTCTTTGATGGCGCTCATGACAGTTCTCCCTGTTGCGGTCCATAGCGCCGGGCGGGTGGCGCGGCGCGCGGGGAGAACTATATCACCGGGACGGAACGGTCAGCGGCTGCTCGCCCTGGGTGCCGAGCCCCTGACTCGGCGCGATTGACGGCTGGCTCCGCTCGGTGCCGAGACCCAGGCTCGGCACCGTGGCCGGTTGCTCGCGTTCGGTACCGACACCGAGGCTGGGAGCCGTTGCCGGTGGCGGCGGCGCGCCCTGCCGGCCGAGCGTGGGCACGCTCGGAGGCTGATACGGTGTATCGCGGATCCCGAGGCTCGGCGCCGTTGCCGGCTGTGGCGGGGCGCCGGCGCTGCCGAGACTGGGGACGGTGACCGGCGGCGGCGGCCACGCCGCCGGGGCCTGGGATTGCACCTGGGCCACCATGAGCATGGCCACCAGCGACGGCGCCATATCGCCATGCCGTGGCTATTGAGCAACCGTGGTGCCACCGATACGCCCGGCTCCACGGGCCGGCAATGCGTCCGCCCCGAGTGACGGCGTATAGTTCAGCCAGACGCGCGATGCACGAAGGAGGCTCGGCGTGAACTCTCGCCTGACGCTCGGCGTGGCCATTCCCCAGACGTTTCCCGACGGTCGCGTGGATCCCCGAGGCCTCCGGGACTTTCTCCAGCGTGCCGAGGCACTCGGGTTCCACAGCGCGTGGGTGGTCGAGCACATGTTCGGCACGATTCCAGCCCTGGCGCCGGTCGAGCTCCTGACGTACGCGGCGGCCGTGACCGAACGCTTGCGACTGGGCGCCGCCGTGTTGCTTACCGCGTTGCGCACGCCGGTGCACACGGCCAAGAGTCTGGCCACGCTCGACCAGTTGAGCGGCGGCCGGCTCATCGTCGGCGTCGGTCTCGGTGGCAACCCCAAGATCTATCCCGCGTTCGGATTGACGGCGAGTCGGCGCGCCGCGCGCTTCGCCGAGGGGCTACGCCTGATGAAGCGGCTGTGGACCGAGCCCGCCGTGACGGCGGATGGCGAGTTCTATCGGCTCGAGAACGCGTCGCTGCAGCCGAGGCCACTGCAGACGCCCCACCCGCCGCTGTGGTTCGGGGGCCATCATCCGCTGGCGCTGCGCCGCGCGGTCGAGCTGGGCGACGGGTTCATCGGCGCCGGCTCCGCGTCGACCGCCGCGTTCGCCGAGCAGATGAAAGTGCTGCGCGAACTCCTCGCCGAGCGCGGACGCGATTCCTCCGCGTTTCCCATCGGCAAGCGCGTCTACCTCGCCATCGACCGCGACCGCGCGCGCGCCGGCAAGCGCCTGGCCGAGTGGTTCGGCGCCTTCTACGGCCGGCCGGCGGTGGCCGAAGAGGTGTCGGTGTGGGGCGACGTGGATACCTGCGTGGAGGGCTTGCGCGCGGTTGCGGCAGCCGGCGCCGGGTTCCTGATGCTCAACCCGGTGTTCGACGAGGCGGAGCAGCTCGAGCGCATCGCCGCCGATCTGGCGCCGCGGGTCTGACCGCGTCGGCCTGCTCATGCGCCTTCTCGTGATCCGCCACGCCGACGCCGGGGAGGCCGATCCCCGACGCTACCCGGACGATCGTGACCGTCCGCTCACCGACCGCGGCCGCCTCGAGCATCGTGCGGTGGCGACGGCGCTGGTCCGGATGGATCTGCGGCCCACGCGGCTGTACACGAGTCCGCTGCTGCGAGCGCGCGAGACGGCGGCGATCACCAGCGAGGTGCTCGGTGGCCCCGCACCCGAGCTGCTCGATGCGCTGAGCGACCACTTCTCCATGGTGCACGTGCTCGATGTGTTGGCGCAGCAGGGGGATGACGCGCTCGTGGCCTGCGTCGGCCACGAGCCGAGTCTCTCAGGCCTCGCCGCACTCCTGCTGCATCCGCAGGGCGCCGTCCGGATCGCCATGCCCAAGAGTGGCGTGATCGGCCTCGAATCCGCCGGCCCACCCAGGCCAGGCAGCGCCCGCCTCCTGTTCGCGTTGCCGCCCGCGGCGTGTTGAGATGAGGGGCCGCGAGACCGCGTCACTTCAGGAGGTGGATCTTCATCCGGCCGGGCGGGAGCGTCGCGGTGTCCTCAGTGCCGTTGCGGAGCACCACGGTGACGCTGTTCTTCGCGCTCACGTAGGCAGTCAGCTGCAATCCCCGTAGATCGTGCGAGAAGCCGGCGATCACCGGATCGCCGAGCTCCGCGCCGGGCAGCGCGAGTATCGCCATCGTCTGGGCGCCGGGCGCCAGGCGGGGCGGCGACCAGGCCGCGACGAGGCGTCGCGCGGCGGTTGACTCGTCCCGAGTCCCGTCGAAGCTATTGCCCGAACGTCGGACCTCCGCGGGCGCCGACATCTCGCGGTACGCGCCCTGCCGATTGCCGGCGGCGAGGTTGCCGCGAAGCGTGAGCGTCCGCGCGGCGTTCACCACCAGACCGTAGCGCTGGGTGGCCCGGCCGCCCTGGGTGTCGTGACAGACGTTTCCAGCCAGCGTCGCGTCGGCCACGTTCTGGACGAGCACGCCGAACCCCGCATCGGCCACGCCGCCCTGGCCATTGTCGTAGCAGGCGTTGTCGGCCACGACGACCGCACCCGTCGTGGCGTCGACGAACACTCCGGAGCGCTGGGCGCGCCGCACGCGGTTGCCGAGGATGCTCACGTGCGAGGCCTCCTGCACCATGATGCCGTCGCCCGTCGAGTCCGTCACCACGTTGCCCTCGACGAGCACGTGATCGGCGCGCTTGGCCCGCAAGAAGCCGCCCCCGATGGCCACGTTGCCGACGAAGGCCACATCGCGGCTCCGTCCTTCCACGGCGTCGACGTTGAGCAGGGCGTTGTGCAGGACGTTGCCGACCGCGACCAGACCGTTCACGTCGTGAATCAGACTGCGGAATCCGCGGACGCTGTTGGCGGTGACCGAGAGCCCGGCGATGGCGGAACCGTTGGCGGTGCCCGTCTCGATCCAGTTGCCGGCCGGGCCGCCAGGCGCCTGGCCGCGAAAGACGTTGGCGACGATCGTGACGTCGCTCTGGGTCACGATGAGCTGGGAGGCGGGATCGCCCGAGGTGCGCGAGAACACGTTGCCGCTCACCACGTGGTGTCCGGCCACCGTGGCCGCGTCGAGCCAGTTCAGGGCGAGCGCGTTGTCCGGGATGTCCTCGAAGACGTTGTTGAGGATGCGCGCGTCCCGGCATCCTCGCAGGTGCACGCCCTTCTGGGCGTGATGCGGACGGCTGATCCGCCCCACGAAGCGCGAGTTCTCGATCACCACCCGGCGGCAGTTCTCCAGATAGACGTGCTCGTCGAAGGCATCCGTCTCGATGGTGCGGTCGAAGGTCAGATTGCGGATCTCCACGTCGGTGACCCCTCCGGCCGCCGCGGCGCTCGTGACGATGCCGGAAAAGTTCCGACCCGCGGGCGCGGTATTCCGGAGTGTCACGGCCCCGGGTGCGGCCCCGACCAGTGCGATCCGGCTGCCGACACGCAGCTGGGTCACACGGTAGCTCCCGGGCGGGAAGAAAATGACTCCGGCGTCGCCGACGGCGTCGATCGCGCGCTGGATGGCGGGCGTGTCGTCGATAGTTCCGCCGCCCGCGGCACCAAAATCGCGCACCGACACGGTCGTCGCGGCATCGGCGCTGCCCCGCGTCGACGCGAGCACGGTCACGAGCAGCAGTACGGCGACTCGAGAAATTCGCATGACGTCCTCCGAGGGAATCTCGCTACCGAAAAACGCACCTTCTCTACATGTGGCGCAACTCGTCAGGGCACGGGTGACAGCCCGACACCTCTAGCGGGTGAACACAAGTGTCAAATCACTGTTTTTTCTGACAGTGGAAATTGGTCGGATCGTTGCACAAGGCAGGGCTGCGGTCTCCGCGCCTCGAGTGGCAACATGGCTCGGCGGGCGGTCTGGAGCGCCGTCTCTCATGCGGAGAGCCAGATGCCACACAACAAAGCACTCGGTTTTGCGCTCGCGCTTCTCCTGAGCACGGCTGCTCCGGCGCTTGCGCATCACCCTAGCGTTTACAACGGTCCCATCGCGCTGCAAAGCGCTCATCCTGATCTCGCCCAGGGTGTCCTCACTCTGCTCGGAGACTTTGGGTCTCGCTCGGTCACGGTGTGGCTTGGCGAGGTCCGGCTCGACCTCATCAAGCAGACGCAGCACGAGCTCACGGTCGGCTTGCCGCACGATCTCGCGCCCGGGACGTATGACGTCATCGTGGCCCGCGGTCGACTGACGGGTCAGTACGATACGCTCGCGGTCTACTTCGGCCATACCGGCTACGGCACTCCAGGGCCGCGCGGTCCTGCTGGTCCGGCTGGCCCCGCCGGTCCTGCTGGTCCTCCAGGTCCCGCGGGTACGGGTACCGGCGTTCCAGGCCCGGCTGGTCCTGCTGGTCCGGCGGGTCCCGCCGGCCCGGCTGGTCCTGCTGGTCCGACAGGCCCCGCCGGGGCGCCTGGTTCTCAGGGCTCGGTGGGCGCCATGGGCCCGGTCGGCCCGGCTGGTCCCATCGGTCCCATCGGATCTCAGGGTCCTCAGGGAGCCGCGGGAGCCACGGGTGCGACAGGCGCCACGGGAGCGACGGGACCCGCAGGCCCTCAAGGTCCCGCCGGTCTGAGCAACTACGGCACGGTGACGAATCGGTTCAACGTCGATCTGCCGGCGAACGTTGGGACAGCCACTCTGGTCGTGAACTGCCCGGTCGGAACCAGTGTCATCTCGAGCTTCATCTATCGCGTTCCTGGCGGGGTACGCCATCCGTTCCCGCCCGGTGTTGACGTCACCGGCTGGCCGAATCCGGCCAATCGAGCGCAATGGACGTTCTTCCTTCGCAACGCGAACGGGTCTGCCTATGTCGATCCTGTCGAAGCCGGTATGGTCTGCGCGACCACGAACTAAGGATTCGGGTGGGGGGCCGTCGCCCGGCCCCCCGCCCGCGCAGTGTCGGTCACGATTCCCGGTAGCGATCGGCCATCGCCATCTGATCCGTGGCGCCGATCAGTGCATTGAACTCCTCGAACGGCAGGAGGCGGTCGGCGAGCGCCTGCGCGTCGTCGCCGGCGCGCAGCTCGGTCAGAAAGTCGGCCATCGCCCTGGTGGCCACGAGCAGCGTGTCGACCGGCAGGATGATGATCGCGTAGCCCAGCGCGCGCAGCCGCGGGAAGGGCAGGAGCGGCGAGCGGCCCCCGGCGGCGTAGTTGTAGAGCAGCGGCGTGTCGAACGCCCGCGCCACCCGCTCGACTTGCGCCTCGTCTCGCGGAGCCTCGATGAAGAGCATGTCGGCCCCCGCCTTGGCCGCGGCCTCGCCCCGGCGCAACGCCTCGTCGAACCCCACCGCGGAGATGGCGTCGGTCCGGGCGATGATCACCAGAACGGGGTCGCGCCGGGCCTCCACCGCCGCCCGGATCTTGCCGGCGAACTCCCCGAGCGGAACGATCTGGTGACCGCTCAGATGCCCACAGCGCTTCGGCGCGACCTGGTCCTCGATGTGGAGCCCGGCCACTCCGGCCGCCTCGTAGGCCTGTACGGTGCGCCGGACGCCGAGCGCATTGCCGTAGCCGGTATCGGCATCCGCGATCAGCGGGATCGAGACGGCGGCCGCCAGGTTACGCGCGTGATCCGCCATCTCGGCGAGACCCGCATAGCCGAGGTCGGGCAGACCCAGGCGCGACGCGGAGGTGCCGTAGCCGGTCATGTAGACGACGGGGAACCCCGCGCGCTCCACCAGGCGCACGGACACACCGTCGAAGGCGCCGGGCACCACGAGACCCTGTTTGCGGGCAACCAGACCACGCAGCGTGCGGCGGACGCTCATGCGGCTTCTCCTCTGGCGCGTGCGATCCGTCGATCGAGCGCGGGATGCGAATAGAGCAGCAGCTCCTTGAGGCGGTGCGGCTTACGCTCCGCGAGGTTCAGCTCACCCAGCCGCTCCATCGCGCCGATGAAGGCCGCCGGGTTGCCCGTGAGGGTCAGCGCGAAATCGTCCGCCTGTCGCTCGATCCAGCGCGAGAAGCCGTTGGACAGGGGAAGCTGCAGCACCCCGATGCCGAGCAGCACCAGGGCCAGCCATGGCAGCCCGGCCGGGTCGGCCGGCCCCGCCAGTCCCCAGTAGCCGACGCCGGCGTCCATGAACCGTCCAGCCAGCCAGAACGTCAGGAGCGTCAGTGCGCCCTGCACGAGCAGCCCCCGCCGCAGGTCGCCGTGGACGTGGTGGCCGAGCTCGTGGGCGAGTACGGCCTCGACCTCCTCGCGGCGAAACGACGTCGCGAGCGTGTCGTAGAGGATGATCCGACGCGTCCGGCCCAGGCCTACGACGGCCGCGTTGGCGGTGCGGCTCTTGCGTGACTCGTCGACGACCCACACGCCCACCACGGCGACGCCCGCCCGCCGCGCCAGCGCCAGGAGCGTGTCGGTGAGCTCGGGATTCGCCAGCGGCGTGAGCCGGTAGAAAAGCGGCACGATCAGGATCGGAAACAGCGCAGCCAGCGCGATGCCGACGACGAAGAACACCACCGCCGCGATCAGCCACCACCAGCGCGTGGCGGCGAGCAGCCCGTAGATCACCAGCACGCCGCCCAGGCCGAGCACGGCCCCGAGGGCCGCCGCCTTGGCGCGATCGGTCAGCCACGAGGCGAGACTCTGGTGGAGGAGGCCGAACCGGCGGGGGAGCCAGAAGCCGCGCACCCAGCGCAGCGGAAACGCCAGGACCGACTGTCCGACGCCGACGCCGACGGCCACGAGAGCAACCCGGCCCCACCACACGCCGGTGACCGTCGCGGCCGCGCTGGCCAGGGCCGCCGCGGCGCCCGTCTCCAGGATGGCCAGCAGGTACGCGACGCCGAGCGCAAAGCTGGCGAGACTGAGCCCGAGCTGCAGGCGGTGGTAGCGCGCCGCCTCGGCCGGCGTGGACATGGCGGAATTGTACCCGGCCAGCTTCCCCTCGATTGTGCCGCCCGCTCCCGCACGGCATACTCGGCCCTGCGTGCAGCGCCCTGGCGGAGGTATGAGGATGTGGGTGGGAATCCTGACAATGCTCGTGCTGGTGGTGCCGGTGGCCACCGCTCAGGATCGGCTCGATGCCGTGGCGGCCGCGCTGGACCGGGCGACGGCGACGCCGCAGACGGAGGCGGCCGGCGTCGATCGCCTGGCGCAGTTCCTCGGAACCGCACCGGACGTGCTCCGCGCCGAGCGCGCCTCGACGAAGCTCGGCTGGGGTGATCTGTTCATCTCGCACCGGATCGCCACGCGCGGCGGTCACCCGATCGACAAGGTCTTCGCGGCCCGCCGCAGCGGCGCACCGTGGGGCACGATCGCGGAGGAGGCCGGCGTGCAGCCCGATCTGCTGGTCGCCGACGTCGCCACGGCGTGGCCGGACGCCGCGAAGGTGGGGCCCTCGGCTCCCACGGGTGGCTCGGAGCCGTCCAAGACGCCGCCGGCGCCGGCGGCCGAGCCTCCCAAGAGCCCCGCCGCCCCCGACCCCGCGTTTCAGCCCTTCGGTGATTCGCGCACCGGGGACCGCACGCGCGACGAGATTCGCGATCGCATGATCCGCGGCGGTGGGACCCGGCAGTAGTGCGAGCGCCCACCTGCGGCCGAGCGATCAGTTACAATGAACCGATGTTCAGCACCATATCTTGGCTTGTGAAGGAGCCCGCATGTTCGAGTCCGTCGAGGAGGTCCAGCAGCGGTTCAGGGACGCGCGCTACATCGCCAACCGTCGCATCTCCACCGTCGTGTTCCTGGCCGCGCGCATGGGCCGCCCCGTGCTCATCGAGGGACCCGCAGGCGTAGGCAAGACGGAGCTCGCCAAGACGCTCGCCGACGTCACCTGTCGGCAGCTCATTCGCCTCCAGTGCTACGAGGGGCTCGACGAGGGCAAGGCCCTCTATGAGTGGAAGTACGCCAAGCAGCTGCTCTACACGCAGCTCCTGCGCGAGCGTATCGGTGAGATGATCGCCGACGCGCCCTCACTGCCCGAGGCTGTGTCGCGCATCGCTGGCCAGGACGACGCGTTTTTCTCCTACCGGTTCCTGTCACCGCGCCCGCTCCTGTCGGCGATCCGCAGCGACGATCCGGTGGTGCTGCTGGTGGACGAGATCGACAAGGCTGAGCCGGAGTTCGAGGCCTTCCTGCTGGAGGTGCTGTCGGACTTCCAGGTCTCGGTCCCGGAGCTGGGGACGATCAAGGCCAAGCACATACCGCTCGTGGTGCTGACCTCGAACAACGCCCGCGAGCTCAGCGACGGCCTCAAGCGTCGCTGCCTGCACCTTTTCATCGACTTCCCGGCCCCGGCCGACGAGCTGGAGATCATCCGGCTCAAGGTGCCGGAGGCACCCGAGCGCCTGGCCCGGGCGGTGGTGGCCGCGGTGCAGAAGATCCGCGCGCTGGAGCTCCGCAAGCCGCCGTCGGTGTCGGAGTCGATCGACTGGGCGCGCTCGCTGGTCATCCTCAACGCCAAGGAGCTCGATCCCGCGCTGGTCGAGTCCACCCTGACCATTCTCGTGAAGTACGAGAAGGACATCGAGCGGGTGAAGGGCGCGCTCGACAAGGTCCTGGCCGACGTCGCGACCAAGTAGCGCGCGATGGAAGAGCGAATTCTCGAGTTCATCGGGGATCTGCGCCGGGCCGAGATCCGCATCTCCACGGCGGAGGCCCTCGACGCACTGGGCGCCAGCGCCGAGGTGGGGCTGACCGACCGGGAGACCTTCAAGGCCACGCTGGCCGCCACGCTGGTCAAGGAAGCCCGCGACGAGGAGACGTTCAACCGGATCTTCAACCTGTACTTCCTCGATCTCGAGGCGCTGGGGGAGGGACTGAAGAAGGCGCTCGGTCCCGAGGATCCCCGGGTGCAGGACCAGCTCGACCAGGTGATGGATCAGGAGAACCTGGACCTCGACGAGCTGACCGAGCTGCTGATGCGCGGCCAGGGCAGCGAGATGGAGATGGCCATTCGGGACGGCGGGCAGGGCGCCGGCCTCGAACGGCTGATGTACTTCCTGCAGGTCGGATATTTTAGCCGCCGCATCTCCGACCAGTTCGACTGGTCGGCCATCGAGCGCGACATCGAGAAGATCATGCAGGCGCTGGAGGCGCGCGGCCTCGACCCCGGTCAGCTCGCGCGCATCCGTAACTACCTGGAGCTGCGCCTGGAGGCGTTTCGCCGCATGATCCGGCAGCACGTGCAGCGCGAGCTGGAGCGCCGCGCGTATCGCGCCGGCGAGAAGCTCACGCGGGAAGTCCTGGCCGACAAGCCCCTGTTCGCGCTGACGCCCGACGAGGTCGCCCAGATGCGCAATGTCGTGGCCAAGCTGGCCCGGCGCATCAAGGACGCGCTGGCCCTGCGGCAGCGGCAGGAGCAGAAGGGACGCATCGACTCGCGCAAGACCATGCGCAAGAGCCTGGCCTACGACGGCGTGCCGATGGAGATCTTCCTCAAGCGGCGCCACCGCGAGAAGCCCAGGCTGATCACCATCTGCGACGTGTCCGACTCCGTGCGCAACGCCTCCCGCTTCATGCTCCAGCTCGTGTGGAGCCTGCAGGAGTGCTTCAGCCGGGTGCGCTCCTACGTGTTCGTGTCGGAGATCGCCGAGGTCAGCCAGGCCTTCTCGACCTATCCGGTCGAGCGGGCCATCGAGTGGGCCCTCAAGGGCGCGCCGGTGGACTACCACTGCCGCTCGGACTTCGGCTATGCGTTCAACCGGTTCACCACCACCGAGCTGGAGTCGCTCGACAAGAAGACGACGATCCTGCTGCTCGGGGATGCGCGCAACAACTACAACGATCCTCAGGCGTGGGCGCTCCGGCTCATCCGCGAGCGTGTGAAGGGCATCATCTGGCTGAACCCCGAAGGGCAGTGGGGCTGGGGGATCGGCGACAGCGTGATGCCGCTCTACGCGCCGGCCTGCGACATCGTGCGCGAGTGCCGCACCATCGGTCAGCTGGGCGAGGTGGTGGACAATCTCGTGCATCATTGGTGGCGACGGGGGCGCTGATCTCGACCCGCTGAGGTCCGCTGGCCCGCGGGTTGCTACGTCGCTTCAGTGTGGATTTCTCGGCGGCGGGCTCGCTCGTTCTCTCCGCGATCCTGGTCGCCGGTGCCGCCGCGCCCCCGGCTGAGCCCTCCGCCGGAGAGCAAGCCTGCATCGTCCTCGACGACTTCAGCCACGCGAAACCCGGCGAGTTTCCTCCCGAGTGGAAGCCGCGCAAGGACGAAGGACGCCAGGTGTATCGCGTTCAGGCTGAGGGCTCCCAGCGCTTCCTGCACGCGGAGGCCCAGGGCACCGGCATCCAGGCCGGCCGCGAGACGCCGAGCTGGGACCTCCAGAAGTATCCGATCCTGACGTGGTCGTGGCGGCCCGGCGCGTTCCCCAGGGGCGCCGACGAGCGGCAGTCGTCCACGAACGACAGCGTGCTGGCCGTGTACGTCGCGGTGCCGCACTCGAAGGTCCGCGGACCCAAGGCGGTGAAGTACGTGTGGAGCGAGAAGGTCCCGGTCGGCACGCGGCTGGAATCCAACGGCGGCCTCACCCAGGGCCGTGTGCTCCGCACCGGGGCTCCTGCCTCCCGCGAGGCGTGGGTCGAGGAGCGCGTGAACGCGCTGCAGGAGTGGAAGACGGCGTTCAAGGAGTCGGGCACGCCGAAGGTGGGCGGCATCGCTGTCCTGACTGACTCCGACGACACCAAGTCCACCGCGAGCGACGACTACCGGAATTTTCGGGCCTGTCGCGGCTGACCGCGTCCCGCCACTGAACGCGTCGCCGGCACGAAGCCCGGCATCGCTGCGCTGAACCGTCAGCCGCGCGGCGGAGTGGGCGGCCGCCTGAACCGGGCGCAGGGATCGTCGTCGTCCATGCCCGGCGTGAACCAGACCCAGTCGAAGGGGAGCGCTCCGCCGTACGCCCTCGCGTAGTCCGACGGCTGCGTCCACTCCGTACGTACCTCGAGCGGGGCCAGCGTGGCGATGGTGGCATCCGGCACGCGCCGGCGCAGGTAGGCCGGCACGCCGCGATCGTTGCGAACGTGGCCGGTGCCGGCGATCAGCACGCCGCCGTCGGCCCCGGCCACCAGGCTCTCGGCCAGCGCCGAATCGCGCGCCCGTTGCGCCAGGACCATGCCGTCCACCCGGTCGGCGGGGAAGTGACCGCAGTGCGCCTCGCGGATCTCCGTCGTCAACGCGGCCTGCAGCGCGGCCGAGGGCGGCTGGTCGAGCGCGTAGTGTTCGGCGAGGTTGGCGGGGAGCGCAGCCCGCTGGCCGCGCGCAAGGGCCCGCGCGGTCGCCTGCGTGAGGTTGGCTGCGACGATCGGCACGCCGGCGTCGAGGGCAGCCTGGGCGATCGGCTGGTAGTACGCCCAGTCGGGCCAGCCGTTGTTCTTCCAGTCGACCGCCGCGCCGAGCCCGGTGGCGTCACGCGGTGCTGTGCCCAGGAAGCGGGCGAGCGCCGGAGCATCGTCGGGCGTGAACATCTCGAACGCGACGATCGGCCGCCTGCTGGTGGCGAGGATCGCGCGGAGGACCGCGGCCTGGATCTGATGGTGGTCCGGGTTGTCGTGCTTCTCGCCGAGGAGGACGAAACGGGCGGTGGCCGCTGCCTGCACCATCGCGTCGGCCGTCACGAATCGCCCGGTGCGGGTGTCCAGGACGCGGCCGGTCAGCGGGTGCTCGCGACCGAGCGGTGCCTGCCACGGGCCGATCGCCACGCGGGCGGTGGCGCAGGCCGCCAGCCCGGCGATCAGCGCGACGGCGAGCCTCAGCGCGACGACGGAGCGCATGCGGCCAGCATACCCGGCTGTGTTAGCCTCTGCGCATGACGACGGCGTCCAGGAGGAATGAGGCGTGAGCGACTATCTCGATCCCACCGACTCGGTCGCGGTGCCGCGCCGGACGGCGACGCGCCCGCCGAGTCTCGACGGCAAGGTGGTCACGCTGCTCGACATTTCCAAGGCCAAGGGCGAGCACCTGCTCGACCGCCTGGAGGAATTGCTGCGCGAGCGCGCCCGGCCCAAGGCGATCGTGCGGCGGAAGAAGCCCACGTTTGCGCGGCCGGCGCCCGATCCACTCCGGGAGGAGATCGTCGGCGCGACCGACGTGCTGATCGAAGCGCTCGCCGACTGAGGGTCCTGCACAACGTGCAGTGTGCACGACGGCGTGTTCTTCGAGGATCACGGCATTCCCACCGCGACGATCATCTCGGCGGAGTTCGTCCGGGCCGCCGGCGCGCAGGCCCGCGCGCTGGGCGCCGAGGACTACCGCACCGTGGTCGTCGCGCATCCGATCCAGCCACTCACGCGCGACGAGGTGCGGGCGCTGGCCGACACGGCGTTCGAGGACGTGCTGGCGAGACTGACGCGATGATCTTCCGCCCGGCGGGTGGGCCGGGGCCGGCGCGCCGCCCATAGCGCGTCGGCGCGGTCGCAGCAGCGCATCGGCGGCGCCGGCGGCCCTCGTCGCCGAGGCCTCGCGCGACGGCGTGGTCGGCCGCGCCGTGCTCTTCGTCCACCTGGTCCTGTCGCCGCTCGTTTTCTCGCGCGAGACCATCGAGGCCTTCGAGTACAACAAGGTCGCGCTGCTCGTGGCCGCCGCCATCGTGCTGGCGACGCTGGTTCCCGGCGCACTCGTCCCACGGCTGAGCACGCTGCGCGACCCCCTCGGGCTCGGCGTCCTCCTGTTCACCCTGTCGGCGCTCGTCTCGACCGTGCTGTCGATCAGTCGCTGGACCTCGCTGTTCGGAGCCAACGAGAGCTATGTCGGGCTCGGCACCGTCGTGGCCTACGCGATCCTGTTCCTGGCCACGCGAAGCCTCGTGACCACGTTCGCGGACGCCCAGCGGCTGACGCTGGCGTCGGTCACCGCGGCCGGCGTGGCGGCCACCTACGCGCTCGTGCAGGTGGTCGGGCTCGACCCCATCCTGTACGCGCGCACGTCGGGCCTGGCCGGTCTGGTCCGGCCGTTCGCCACGATGGGGCATCCGAACTTCCTGTCCGCCTTTCTCGTGGGCGCCATTCCGCTCGTCGTCTACGCGCTGGTACGGGCGCTGCGCGCCGGGCAGCGAGTGACCGCCGCGGTGATGGGCGCCATCGTGATCGTGGCGGGCGCGGCGACGGCTGCCTCGGTCTCGCGCGGGGCCTGGCTCGCGCTGGCCGCCGCCATCATCGTGCTGGCGGCGGGTGCGCACGCGATCGGGGAGCGCCGACTGGCGGGCGCCGTCGTGATCGTTTCGGGCGGCGCGGTCGTGGGCCTGGCGGTCCTCGCCATCGCCCTGCCTTCCGGTCGGGGCTTCGCCACGCTCGCCAGCCTGGCCCAGCGGGTGCGTCAATTCGGCGAGTCGGCCAGCCGCCAGCACATCTGGCAGGCGGCGTGGGACATCTTTCGCGACCATCCCCTCGTCGGCGCTGGTCTCGACACGTTCCAGATCGCCTTCGCCGACAAGCGTACGGTCGCCTACTGGAACCTCGAGTGGAACGGCAGCCCGACCCGCGCGCACAACGAGGCGCTCAACATCCTGGCCACGCAGGGCCTGCTGGGCGGCCTCGCCGTCCTCGTGCTCG
>Ga0111539_10000227_pt1 | contig 67567 bp, 54 predicted proteins | sample RhiMethybrSRZTD1_FD_79667 | JGI IMG/M metagenome (GOLD analysis project Ga0111539, IMG submission 79667) | Populus rhizosphere microbial communities from Tennessee, USA - Rhizosphere MetaG P. TD hybrid SRZTD1 (version 2) (version 2) | ecosystem: Host-associated > Plants > Roots > Rhizosphere >...
AGAAATTCAGGCGAGTTTCCAAAACTTCATTGATGACAAAAGTGCCAATGTGTTGCTTGTATGCTGTGAACCTGAGCACTCACCGCTCTTGCTCAAAAGCATCGATGCGATCGAGCAGAACCCGGAGAATGATGACATCTTTCTGACCTTCGGTCACAAGTTTACCTCGTCAGATATCTACGTTAGCGAATTGCTGGTAGCTGTGCGCCAGCAAGTAGCTCAGGTCAATGAAGAGTTAACCAAACGCGGCGACTCACAGTTAAGCCCGCCGCCGCCTGAGCTGGACGATGAGTCACAACCACCTGGCGCCAGGCTCGTAAAGGCTCTCCAATACGTGAGGAGTATCGTGCCGCCAACGCGACGAGTGATTTGGATCATTTACCCATTGGAGATTGACGAACCGGCGCAGTACCTGGACATAGTCGATCTTATCTATACGCAACTCGGAGAACCTTCACTGCAAACGACTAAACTGATCGTTCGAGACGGTGAGATCTCACCTATTCTGACTCCGTCGCTTGAAGACCAGGCCAGAGTTACGGTTTACCGGCCGCAACTCGATCCTGCATCGCTGGAAAACAAGTTAACGGAGAAAGCCAACGATCCGCGCGTGCCCGCCGACGAGCAGGCGCAAATGCACATGATGCTCGCCGGTATGGATGTCGCCAACAGGCGTTTTGACCGTGCTTTAGCTCGCAATCAAGAGTTGCTGGGTTATTTTTCACATACCGGACAGAAGCACCATCAGTCGATAGTGCTCAACAACATCGGTGATCTTCATTATCTTCAGAGGCGTTTTGCCGAAGCCCAATCCTTTTATCAGCGTGCGGTCAGCCTTTCAGTAAAGCTGGAGTCGAAGCCACTGGTCCTTTACCAGAGCATGAATTTGGGCAACGCGCTCTTCACACAAAGAAAGTTTACCGACGCTTTGACTTATTACACCGTTGCAGAGCAATTGGCCCAGGCCTCGAGCGCACCCATTCAGCAGGTTCAAGCCCTGGGCCAAACAGGAGTGACTAACTATGAGTTGGGTAAATTTAATGAAGCTGCCGAGGCATGGGAGAAAGCAGTCGAGTTGAGTCGAAAGTTGCAATACGAAGAAGGGCTCAGAACAAATCTCGAGCGCCTGCAAAAGTTGTATGACGAACTTGGCAACTCACCCAGGTTCGAAGCCTGTGAAGCAGAACTTGCGAGTTTGTCTTCGTGAGTCACAAACATATGAGCAGTGGACAGCGCATCACCAGCCTTCCAGTCGCTTCGTTGCCGGAAAGGCTTCAAGAGCTCCCAAACCCGGCGCGCGATGCGCAGGCGTTTGTCGGCAACGTTATGTCTACGGTTATGGCGCCGGTGGACGCACTGAATGCCGGTGTGGCAAGTTTGACGTATGCATTCGTCCTGGCCCTGCCAAAGTTTCCTGCCGCTCGTCTATTCAGTGACATTGTATTTGGATGGCCTCACGCCCACAGTCATCCTCCCAATCTGATTCCGCCAGCACCGCCGATACCACTGCCGAGCTTCGGGCCGGTAATCTGCGCCGGTGCAGTGAGTGTTCTCATTAACGGGTTGCCGGCTGCAAGAGTAGGTGACTTAGGGCTGGGTGTCTGGTGCGGAGGATTCTTCCCGATCTTCGAAGTCACGACTGGCTCTTCGCACGTATTTATCGGCGGCGCTCGGCCTGCGCGAATGCTAATTGACTTCACCGCTCACTGCCAGCCAGGGGGCGGTTTCGGCAAGTTTGGAGCGGCCATGATGGCGTTTTCAGCCGGAATGGGTGCCCTGGGAGTTGTTTCGTCGCTAACCGCTGCCGATCAAGCGATGGAAATTGCTGACAGTGAGGCCCTTGCCTCCGACGCCGCAGAAGCTGCTGCTTTTGCCGCAGCCCAGGGAGTCGGTGCCGCAGTAGGGGCCATGCAGACTGCTGCGGATCTGGCGGCTGCTGCGATGCAGGCGATGATGGGTAAAGATCCCGCCATCCCGCCGGGCATTCCACGTGGCAACTTTCTCACGGGAAGTCCAAACGTGATTATCGGTGGGTTTCCGATGCCTGGCTGGATGAGCATCTTGAAAGGGCTAGGCAAGCTACTTAAGACTGTCACACGCAAAATTCAACTTAGCCGTCCGGAAGGAAGCAGGCTACGGAACGCACTCTGTGTGATCACTGGACACCCAGTCGAGATTTCTAGTGGCCGCGTGTATACCTCACAAACTGACTTCAGAATCCACGGGCGCATTCCCATCGAATTCAACCGCGCCTACGACACCTCAGCGGTGGGTTATGAAGGTCCGCTTGGCCGTGGATGGATCCATCCTTTCGATATACATCTATGGGAGGATGACGAACAGGGAATGGTCATCCTGCGAAATCAGGAGGTGCGAGTTGTCGGATTTGAGCCAATTGCGGTCGGGGACACTACTTTCAACCCGATCGAAAAGTTGTGGCTGGAACATCCGGCTGAGCGGACGTATGTCGTGCGCGGCAGTGATGGAATCACGTATCACTTCACATCTGTTGATTTATCGGGCCACGCTCTAAGCGAAGTTGGAAAATCAGAGACCACCGCGCTGCGACTGACAGCAATAGCGGATCGAAATGACAATCAAGTGCGTCTCACTTATGAAGATGGGTTGTTATCTGCGATCGAGGACAGTGCCGGTCGACGCCTCATCTTTATCTATACCACGTTGGATAGTGGCGCCGTTCGTCTGACTGAAGTTCAGATCTTTTTCGAGCGGTCCTCACAGTGGTCCGCGAAGTTGGTCAAGTACACGTACGACGCTGCGGGCCGCCTTGTTAGTGCTACCGATCGGGGACTAGTGCCGTGGCAGTACGCCTACGCTGAGCACACGCTCATTCGCGAAACCAATCCGAACGGTCTGAGTTTTCACTTTGAATACGAGGGCCAAAACGAGGAAGCGCGTTGTGTCCACACCTGGGGCGATGACGGGATCTTCGAACGATGGCTCACGTATAACCGCGAAGAAAAAATGACGGTTGTGGAAGATTCTGTTGGGGCCACGACTACTTATTACTTCAATGAACTCGATCTGCCGGTAAGCATCGTTAATGCACAAGGCGGAGTAAGGCAGTATGGCTACGGGCAATCAGCGGACTTACTCACCGAGACCGACGAAGCCGGACGCACCACGACATACACCTACAACGAGCACGCCGCTTGTACCAGCATTACGCATCCGGATGGAACCATCCGTAAGTTTACGTATAACCCGGATAATCTACCGGTATCTCTTACCGATGAGATGGGTGCGATGTTTCTGCGTGAGTACGACGAGCGCGGCAATATCAAAGCGACTATCGACCCTCTGGGCCATCGCCGTGAATATACTTACGACGAATCAGGAGATCTGATCAAAGCGACGGATCCGCTCGGCGGTGTGACGCGATTCAAATGGAACAAGCGCGGGCTCCTCGCAGAGTTTACGACGCCAGGCGGATCCAGCACCAAATGCGCTTATGACGCGCGCGGTCGGCTGGAATTCGTTACCGATCCGCTGGGCTACACCACCCGTTACGTTTACGACGAATTGGATCGGTTAACTCAGGTCGAGCGAGCGGACAGCAGCAAGCACCGGTATGAATACGATCCGGTGGGCAACCTTATAAGTTTTCGAGGTGCCAATGGCGCGGAGACGCGCTTTCGTTATCGTGGATTCAACAAGCTTGGTGAGCGCACTGATGCTTTGGGTTTCAAGCGACGGTTCATTTACGACACAGAAGATCGCCTGCTCGAAGTGCAGAATGAGCGCGGGGAACCGTATCAGTTTGAGTATGACACGCTGGATCGTGTGATACGCGAAATCGGGTTCGACGGGTGCACGTGGGATTACGAGTTTGACCCGACGGGCGACTTGTTAGCGCGGACAGATCCGGCCGGTCGTGTCACTTACCTCGTGCGTGATCTTTGCGGGCGGGTTGTTGAGCGCCAACGCCCGGATAACACCAGTTTCACGTTTGCTTATGATCCTGTGGGGCGATTGACAATAGCTACTGGACCAGGCAGCGATCTCAGCTTCACCTACGACGCACTGGGCCATGTTATCTCGGAGTCGCAGAATGGACAGAAGATTGAGCACGAGTACGACGCACTCGGACGTCGCATCAAGCGTAGTTCGCCATTGGGGAAAACAGTTGAGTTCACCTACGATGCTGACAGTCAACTCACTAGCCTGCAGACACCAAGAGGCTCAATCGATTTTAAGTACGACCCAGCTGGACATGTTGTCAAACGTCGTCTTCCGAGCGAAGTAGAGGAAGGTTGGCGCTACGATGAATGTGGTCGAGTGATTGAGCAATCACTCAGGCAGCGACGCGACGTACTTTTCAGTCGTGGATACAAGTACGATCTTGAAGGCAATCTGATTGAATTGCATGACAGTACAAAGGGCGTGAGTCGCTTTGCAAATGATCCAGTCGAAAGATTGCGCGAAGTTCTGCAACCACACCGAGAGATCGAGAGATTTGTCTACGACTCCACCGGCAATCTGTTGCAGCGCGGCGCTAGGGAATTTCACTATCAAGAGCCTGATCGTTTGACTCATACAAATAATGCGACGCTCATCTACGATGAGGTTGGGAACTTAATCGAGAAGCGCCGCCTCGGGTCAGTAATTCGTTACATGTACGATCCGGAAAGCCGGCTTATTGCGGTCGAGTCAAAAGAAGGTGGGCGGATCGAGTTTTTCTACGATGCGTTTGGTCGTCGGATTGGGAAAAAGTCGACCGATGGTGAGACAGGATTTTTGTGGGACGGCGATGTTTTGCTAAATGAGCAGTGTGGCGACAAGTCGACTGAATATGTTTTCGGACTTAAAAGCTATGAGCCTGTTTGCCGTTTTAGTGAGGATAGTTTAGAGGCGTATCACAACGATCATTTGGGAACACCACGTGACATAACAGATGAAAGAGGCCATGTGGTTTGGTCAGCAAGCTACGATGTCTATGGCCAAATTAGTCAACTTCATGCCAGTCAAGCAGATAACATGCTGCGCTTTCAGGGGCAATACTCGGACCGAGAAACGGGATTGTATTACAACCGGTTTAGATACTACGATCCTGATGTCGGGAGATATACCACTCAGGATCCGCTAGGTCTAGGAGGCGGTCTAAATCTATACGGCTATACACAGAACCCATTAATGTGGGTCGATCCGTTGGGACTGGTTGTCCAGAAAATAGGTCGACACACAATAGGACCCTACGAGGAAGTAGGGGGGCATCATCCTCATCAACAGGCTGCAAGAAGAAACAACCCGAATTATGACCCACTTAGCGCCATTGCAGTGAAAGCGGGAACGTTCGATCATGAGGCTATCTCTGTGGAGCAACAGATCTTGAACGGCGAGGCGCGAAGAAGTGGACAACCTTACACTTTAGCTGTGGAAGAGCATATCCAGAGGCAGGCTATGAAAAAGGGTGGGTTCACCGATGAAGAAATTGAAGCCATATTGAAGGTATCGAGGGCCGAGCTTAGGAAACAAGACGCTCTCGAACCAACGCGCACGCCCGGAAGTAAAAGGAAGGAATGTTAAATTGTGAATCCGAACGACTGGAAGGACGAGATCTTCATCGGAAATCAATTACCGCCTGGCTATAGACTACATATTTTGGGAAAAGACGAAAGCGAGACGGTAGATCCAAAAATTCATTTTTCAGGAGATCACCTGGAGGGCGATTTCGACCACGTTCTATGCCCAAACTGCAGTCGACCTCTGTTTCCCATTTTCAAACTGGATTTGCGAGATAAACGTGTTCGCGATCTCGGGCTTTGGGCCAAGGAATATTTGCAGGTCCTAGTTTGCCCAAGCTGCGCGTTTTACACGAAGCCATACTGGATCCGTTTTCATTCTGGCGTCATAGAAGTCCGTGGGGGGAGGAGAGATGATGGAAAGATTCTACAGGATATCGTCACTCCTTATGAGAGCCGAGTTATCAAGTTAGAGTCTCTTGTTGCAGAGGACTATCCTCTCTCCAAGCAATCGGTACTAGCTTTCCACACGAGAACGCGACCACCCGGCGTATACCATCAAATTGGCGGGCTACCTAAGACCAGGGGTTATGATGAGATGAATTGTTGCGATTGTGGAAAGTCAATGAGATTCGCTGGAATAGTTGACTATGACGACTTAAATGCACCGTTATACGAAAAATATGACAATGGTCATCAAGAGCCTGTGGCTCTGGTTATTGGAGACATGGATTCCCTACATTACTTTACATGTCCCGAATGTGCAGTGATTGGCATAAAGTGGAAGACTTTATAAGTTTCTTGGAAGTTGATGGAAGGACCAGCGTGCCACAATGGCAGCCGCCAAGAGCGGTCGAAATAGATAAAAAGCTGCGCGACGACTTTCGTCGCATGCTACGAGACCACGCGATCACGACGCAGGAGACTGATCCGATTCTCGCAGTGTTATTTCGCTCGCAGGCGGCGCAGCTTGAGGATGTTTACGATCAGGCGGCTGAAAGCATTCCGCTGGCGGTCCTTGATGAGTTGATGGCCGGCCTCGGGATGCCGGAGCGTCGCTCGCAGCCCGCTCAGACCATTATTCGTTTTACTCTCAAGGATGACCGCGAACAGTTGGCGGCAGGAACCGAGCTGATCGGAGAGGCAGCGTCGCGAGAGAAGTTGGTCTTTGCACTCGACACAGGGATCGAAGTCTCACCGGCTGAAATCGGTTTGGTTGCCATTTATCAGGACGGCTCTCTAAGACTGCACCCCGGGACGCAACTAGCCAAGGAGTTCGAAGAGGCCCGGCCTTCCTTCGAGCCCGTGAATGCTGAGCTTGGCCCGAACCCAGCTATCTTTATTGCCATCGACGTCGACGTTGGCAGGCACCTGAGCAATCATGGACTCTATTTCGAGTTGATTCCTGAAGCAAAGGATCTCCTGACCTACTTGCAGCGCGAAACATGGTCGCTGCTCGATGACGAAGGACAAATTAACGTCAAAGGACTATTGCGTCCGACCGCCGGCAATGCGGGCGTTCGAATGCTCGAATGGTTGAGCACGCCAAAGACTGAGGCCGGATCCAAACTGCTGCCGGGAGGCTTTTACGGCGCCAGGGTTTTTATCTTACCGGAGATCCCGCCTGAACGTGGGTTCATTGCAAAGGTGCCAGTAAAAATGGAAGCTCCCTTGAAACGGATCTTTCAAACTGCCGGCAAAGATCTATTTAACAAGCGTCGGGCCTGGCTGCGAATCGGTCTGCCTCGGGAGGCGCGAACTATCACCGAAGATATCGTGAGAATCGTGCTTCATTGCACTACCGCATCGAATATCGAAGTTCTCAACCAGACGATATATTTCGAGAACGAAGGGACGTCCATTCCCCTTAACGGCGGCGGCCGTGTTCGCCACCTGGTGAAACCGATTTCAATTAAAGGTGAAAGCGGTAGCGAATACCTGCATGAAGCAGATCCTACCGCGACTGAACACACTGGCCGTTATCGCTTTCGCAGAGAACGTCTCGAAATTGAACCGGCACGTACCGTCAGAGGCATCTCCGATAACTACGCAAACGTCAGGCTGCTTCTTTCCAACGGCCAGCTCGCCAACGGGGTTAACACGCGAGCGGTTACAACATTTCTCAAGAAGGTTTCGCTGCCTGCCCTTAAGTTTACTAATTTGACAGGCGCTGCCGGTGGTACTGATGGAGAGAGCTTTGCCCAGGCACAGAATCGTTTTTCCGAACTTTTGCTCTCGCGTGAGCGCGCCGTGACTTACGCTGACCTTCAGGCGATTGTTAAAGCTTTTGAACCGAGAGTCCATCATTTGAATTGTCTGGCCACGCTCGAACGAACGCCCGATGGTCTTCGTCGGGTCCAAAAAGTTATCGCCGCCCTCGACCGTCAGTCATTCACCGCACCGGATGAAGAGTCGATAGTTCTGCAACGCGAATTAGAGGCCCATCTTCAAGAACGAGCCATGCTCGGACTCAATATTCGGGTGGCAATTGAATGGATCTAACGGATTAGGTCCGAAAGATCATAAACAGCAGATGTCCAAAGAGAACTTACCAGTTTCTGTTCCAACTTTCAGTCGCTCGCGGCCGGCAACGGATGCGGGCGTACCAGTGATGCCGGACCTGATGCATTCTCGGTTTGGGTTTTCCCATACGATTGACTCATCCCTAAACACGTTATCTCGAGCCGGGGTAACGTCCGAACGTATCACCATTAACAAGGTAGGACGAGGATGGTCAAAACGGCGACTCGTTAGCCAACAACCTGCACCAGGGACCAAATTGACACCGGACGTGCTGCTCGAGCTGGGCGTGGCCGGCGACGGACTCTTCTACTACTTGCCTACTGGAATGCGGGAAGGTAGCAAAGAGGGAGAGATTGGAATCCAGGAACTGGTCTCGGTTTTCGACGATGGAGTCGAGAAGGCCGCGTCTTATGCTCGTCAGGGTGGACTATATTTTGACCTGCGTCCGGAAAATAAGCTCGGTTGCGCGCGGTGGATCAAGTTGTTTGGCTTTGATCCGGACGATTGGCCAGTTGGGAGCTGGTACAAACTTGCCTTGTTCCTGCCATGTCTGCACCGTTTGGCAGGTCGTGAGCGGGGGTTACGACTGGCCTTAAGAATTCTGCTGGATTTGGAAATCGACTCTATTAATTGGTATCCGAGGCAGACACAGTTGCCGGCAACGGAACTGTCACGTTTCGGTGAAACGTCGAGCCAGTTAGGTATCGATCTTATAGTCGGTGACAAACTTGACGATGAGCCAGTTATGGAAATCGTCCTGGGGCCAGTCTGGCTTTCCATCTACTTAGACCACCAAACAGAAGACAGTTTGCGCCGAATCAATCAGGTGCTTCTTTTGGCGTTACCGTATCACACGAGCTACCGCGTTAACTGGTTGGTAGGTGATAAGACCAGGCCACCCTCCTTGGGATTTGAGGAGCAAAATTCCGTTTTGGGTATTAACACTCATTTAGGCCACGAGTTGGCCCAGGCTGGACGATCTTAACAGACATTTCCTGAGGTTCTTCATGAGCAACGAGGACATCGATCTCCGATCAGTAAATTGGGAATATGGAATGCTGCTGACGCCGGAACACTTTCTGCGACAGGAGCGATACATCGATTCAATGCTTTTATGGGTGCTTCGCTATGGCATTGAATCTTATGGTCTGGTTGGAGCAGGAGCGAGAATGGAACCAGCCGAACGCGGCGCAGTGAAACATGATCCCAAAATAGATATTCACGATGAAGAAGACACGATCAAGATTTCAGTAAGCCAGTGCAGGGGTATCACTCCTGCCGGAGACATTATCGATATAGATCCGACTCACGCCCTGCACCAATCGTTCTCCAAGAAGGAACTCGAAGGTCATAATGAACTGAGCGTCCATGTTGTTTGCGAGACACACGACAAAATCGTGGAAAGTGCATTGAACGATGAAGCAAACCCACAGATGAAATCGCTCCGGCGCCCACATTATCGTATTCAACTCGATACTACTGCGGCGCAGTCGCCTCACAGCCTGACACTGACCCGATTGAAAAAAGCTGAGACTACTCTTCGTTATGAAAGGGTGGCCGCATTCATACCTGTTTGTACGACTTTAGTGGCCCATAGCGAATTACGGCATGTATGGGAGAAGTTGACTCGCCAGCTCTCTGAACTCGCGGACCGATACACCGAGTTGCACAAGGCTATCGTTGAGTACGTTAGCATGGCCAAAGACCGGCAAATCGATTCGCGAGAGGACGATGAGACTTTGCAGTTTGTTGGCCGCATGGTGGTGACTTTGGAAAGTTGTGCTTATGCGCTTCTCGATCCACTTCAGTCACCGCAACGCTTCTTTCAACACTTGTACCGGGCCATCCGTAGTGCAGCCATCTACCTCGATCTAAGTCCACCTACCCAGGCCTACTTCAAACAGCTTGCTGAAGGCGGCGAGACAGAATTCAGTTCTTTGCTCGAGCAGGAACGTCAGACCTTGTTAACAAACCGCGAGCTGTCGATTCACGACAATCTTAAGGTGGATGACCAAAGGATCGTGCGCGCCCTGTATCGATTGCGTCGATTGGAAGAGGCTCTCGAAGGCAAGTATTTGGATTTCAGAGTGAGCACGGCGCTGGAGGCTCTTAATTTTTTCTTCGATCGGCAATTCGAACCGCCGGCACTTTTCAAGAGTCTTGCCAAGCCTTCGCGCTCACAAGTGTTTGCCGAAGAGTTGACCTTTGTGTTCGCTGTGAGGCTCGAAGGCAGACAAAAATACCGGCTCATACTGGTTGGCACGCCGGAGGCTCACTTCGAAGTAGGCATGCTGCTGAGCGCTGAGATTCGACTCAATGAAGGCGCCGGACAGCAAATTGAGCCAATCTACGGAAAAGCTCGCTGCGATCTTCCGGATCAGCGCAATTTCGCCATGGAATTTGATGCGCCTTCTCACGTTCAGGCAATCTCGGATATTAGAGTTGTTGTTAACGCCGCTTTGCCGATCAGAAATTGCCTCCTTTATGGCCGGCGTTACTTGCAACAGGGAAGAATCAATGTCAGCCCGGTCCCGCCACGGGAGATCGAACAGCCGCCGCTGCCGCCGCCGGGCGGACACCGGCAGGAACCTGAATACAACCGCCCACCACGTTTGAGTTCACCGGAGGTTGCGCCGGATGACCGCATTTCCGAGTGGGATGCCAAACCACGACGAAAACGTCTTGAGTGACGTTTCATGGGAAATACTCTCATATGGAAACGTTAACCTGAAAATTCCCATATGAAATAAAGGAGACTGCTGATGCAGCTTGACCGGCTCTCACTCGAGTTCGAGAACGCATTGGACAACGCGCGGCATCTTGCCGAGCGTCGGGGCGAGGCGCTCATAACATCGAGTCACTTGCTTTACGTCTTCCTTGAAACGGGTGGTGTCCTGGCCCCGTTGGTCAACAGGCAGGGAGCCGATCGCCAACGTGTTTTGGATTACCTGACCGGTCGATTAGCGGAAGATCAAAGCGGACGAAAACTTGAACCTGGCAAGCGACCGACAGCCAGTAAGAGTTTGCGCGACTCGATAGATCGCGCTTTCACCATCTCCGAGCAGCGCCGCTCTGATGTGGTGGAACCGATGGATTTTCTTTCTGCGATGCTCGAAAGTGGAGACGATCGACTACGCGCGGCGCTTAGTGATGCCGGCCTTAACACCGATGCAGTGCGAAAAGCTGCGGAGACACGCGAATCAGTGGGTGAAGTTTTGGGAAAAACACCGGCAACACAACACGGTTCTACGCTCGAGCGTTTCGGTCGCGATATGTGTGAATTGGCTGGCCAGGGGAAGTTTCTTCCGGTAGTTGGTCGGGATGATGAGATTCGATCGGTGATGCAAACCCTACTTCGGAAGTCCAAGAACAATCCGGTATTGGTAGGAGATCCGGGAACCGGTAAAACGGCTATCGTTGAAGCATTGGCCCAACGTATCGTGGCCGGCGATGTTCCGGATTCACTAAAGCGTTGTCGTGTCTATGCGCTCGATTTAACGCTGCTGGTGGCGGGCGCGAAATACCGAGGCGAGTTTGAGGAGCGTATCAAAGCAGTCGTTGATGAGGTCGCCTCCCGCCAGGGCGAAATTATTCTCTTTCTCGACGAACTACACACGTTGGTGGGTGCCGGAGGATCGGCCGGAGGTCTGGACGCCGCCAATATCCTCAAGCCTGCTTTGGCGAGGGGAGAGCTGAGATGTATTGGGGCCACGACTCACGATGAGTATCGTGAACGAATTGAAAAGGATGGAGCACTGGCCCGCCGTTTTGAGATGGTCGTTGTAAACGAGCCTGACGATGAGGCTACCCTTAACATCCTGCGTGGTATTCGTCCTCACTATGAGGCTTATCACGGAGTCCGTCTTTCGGAAGACAGTCTGGTTTCAGCAGTAAAACTTTCCCGCCGTTATCTGCGCGATCGGTTCCTGCCCGACAAGGCTATTGATGTCATCGACGAGGCGACTGCACGTATCCGAATGCAACTGGAATCGAAGCCAAACGCGATTGATGAAATCGAGCGAAAGCTCATTAGACTACAAGGGGAGATTGAATCCCTGCGAAAGGACGTGAGCAAGGGACAGAGATTAGGTGAAGCGGAACGCGAAGAAAAGGATCTTCAGTCGCAATTGGAAACTCTAAAACAGCGATGGCAGCGTGAGCGCTCCAGCATTTCAAAGTTGCAGAAAACCAAGCAGTCAATTGAAGAACAGAAACTACTCCTGGATGAAGCGGAATCGCACGGCAACATTGCGCAGGCTGCGGAGATCCGTTACGGCACTCTCAAGTACCTAAACGAGCAACTTGCCGATGTCCAACAGGAGGTCATTGAAATCGAGAAAAATGGCGGCCTGGTGCCGCAGGAAGTTGGCAACGAGGTTATTGCCGAAGTGGTTGCTCGCCGCGGCCGTGTGCCGCTGGCACGGCTGCTTGAATCAGAGCGTGAGCGAATGTTGAAACTGGAAGAGCGGTTGTCAGGCAGAGTTTTTGGTCAGTCTCAGGCGGTCGATGTTCTGGCAAATGCCGCCCGTCAGATGAGAACCGATCTCCGGCGCTCCAAACGACCCGCATCGTTCCTCTTTGTTGGACCAACCGGTGTTGGTAAGACCGAACTGAGCAAAGCCCTCGCTGAAGCACTGTTTGACGATGATGATGCTTTGATCCGTATCGATATGGCTGAGTACAAGGAGAGCCACTCGATCTCTGGTCTCATCGGATCGAGGCCGGGACTCGTCGGCTCGGAAGAAGGTGGATTCCTGACGGAGAGGGTTCGGCGACAGCCTTACTCAGTTGTCTTGTTCGATGAAGTAGAAAAGGGACATCCTGAAGTTCTCGATCTGTTGTTGGGAGTGCTTGGTGAGGGACGACTGACTGATGCCAAGGGGCGTCATTGCGATTTCTCGAATGCCATCGTGATCTTTACTTCGAACCTGGGAGTGCGTGAGGCAAACAACATGACCGACGATCCGGAAAAAAGGGGGGAAATAATTCTGGAGGTCGTCAAAGCTACGCTGCGGCCTGAGCTGTTCAATCGACTGGATGAAATCATCTGCTTCAATTCACTCAGTCAGGAGATCCTCGAGAAAATTGTGGCTCGAAATCTCACGGAGCTCGGTACGAAGCTGGTTGACGAAAGAAACATCTGCTTTGAGGTCGAACCCGCGGCCACAGCCTTCCTTGCCAGGGAATCTTATGACCCCAGCTATGGCGCCCGCCCGGTTGAACGTACGTTGCAGCGTCTTGTGCTTTCGCCGATTTCAAAGATGCTCATTGCAGAAGGCCCTGATGAGACGCAACGGATCATAAAAGCTGACTATTCCGATCAAGACGGCATCCAGATAAGCCTCCTGTCCGGGAAGCAGCAAGCTGCCTCATAGTTTGCAAGGTGGTAGACCACCTTCTGTACCGGGAATCTTTCTCGCGTAAAGGCGCAAGGACGCAAAGAATCCTTGGAAACGCCTAAGCGCTTTGTGGCGTTGCGCGTGAAATCATCAATTGAGACTCGAAGATCCTGAAATGCATCGACCCTGCTATCAAAAGGATTGGTTTAGAAGACTGGTGCTCAGCGTCGTGATTGTGGCGGTGGCCTCCAGTATGCCACACATCTCAGGACGCGAGCAGGACAAGCACCCTACGCCCGACTCCAATAATCAGGTGGTACGGAAGGAGGACGTAGACGTTTACGCTGCCTTTATTTTGCTCCAGGACTATTTGCCGGTGGGTTCCCACTTAGGATCGGGCTATCGCACTCAAGAGGACCAAATCAGTGTGATTAGATCGTTCGCCATGGCTAACAATATTCAAGTGCCTTCTCCCGGTGTAACGGACCCAAACGCCTGGAGACCGGTGGCAGGTGAGCTGCGGAAAATGGGATACAAGATAGCCGATCCCGATAGAACACCGCACTCAAGTAATCAGCGGATCGTTTTGGATATCGGCAGAGCCGATTTGGGGAAGATTCAAGCGGCATGTTACGGAGCTGAACGAGACGGCCTGATAGAGATCACGAATCTTATTTATGAGAAAAAAAATCAGGCAATACACGTCGAGCTGAATATTACCGCGAGGGGGATCTATCAACTAGGTATGCGCCAGCCGCTTCTATCGGGGCGTTCATCTGAGTCGCAGTCTCCTCAAACTGGCGAATCAGCGGGGCAGGGCGATGAAGAGCGCCGGCAGCTCATGCGGGAACTTGTTACCAAGCACGAAAGAAATAAAGGTGATCCAGAGAAACAGATCGACTTTGATGAACAAAGGAAACAATTGCTCGACCCTCTCAATATCGATCAGATTCAGAAACTTGATGCCGAGATCGAAGCCCATCGGAGAGAGATAGCTGAAAACAAGAAGAACGAGACCAAACAATCACTCATCGACGAAGTACGCAATGCGCAGCAGGAAAATAGACTTCAAGATGCGGAACAAGCGGCGCAACGGCTGGTTAAAGCTTTTCCTGAAGAACAACCCTGGCTGGACCAGATAAAAATTCGCACCTTACTCGATGGTGCCATAAATGCTCTCGTTACAGCCGACTGTAGCTCCTGCGAGACGGCGGGCGTCCTCGTGGGCGATGCCCTGAAGCTTTCCGCAGGCGATGAGAAAGCGCAGAGAATTAAGGGTGAGGTAGATAACTGTATCAGCCAGTGCAAAACGCGGCGAATCGCATTAATTGTTCTGAGTGTCTTGTTGCTCGTGGGACTGATAGTGGGACTTTACTTCTGGCTGCGGCCCAAAAGCTGGGTGTTGGAAGTCGTTGATGGTCCCGGTACCGGCCAGGTTTTTGCCGTTAATAAAGATAAGCTCATAATCGGCGCCCTGGGCCCTGGCGAAGACGATGACGGTGATGCGGCTGACATCGTAATTTCCGACTCCAACCGCAAGATATCCCGCGTGCATTGTGTGCTCCGACAACACGGCCGGCGCGTCTACCTGAAAGACATGAGTCGAAACGGAACGAAGATAAATATCATTGAGATCGAGCCCAACCGTTACGTGAGGTTGCGCAACGGCGATGAGATTTCGCTCGCCGATGAGGCGGTGCTGCTACTAAAACATGGCGCCGCGGAGCATTCGTGAAGGCGCGATTAGTGTTATATGAACCAGCGAGTCAGCAGACTTGATCCTTATCGCTTAACCGGCGCCCTTTTCGGCCAATACGAGATCGTTGAGTTGGTCGGAATGGGTGGTATGGGAGCCGTCTATCGGGCAAGACACTGCCTCCTCGAGGATTTCGTGGCCTTGAAGATTCTGAAGCCGGATCTAACAAATGAGTCTGCAAAGACAAAGAAAAAACTCGAGGAGTTATTCCTGCAAGAGGCGAAGAATACGCGTCGTCTGCAGCATCCTTACATCGTAAGAGTCATCGATGTCGCGATCAGTAACCAGATTCCCCATCTCCTAATGGAGTGGCTGGAAGGCCATACACTGGACAAGGAACTGGAGCAGCAGACAATTCCAGTCGAGCGTTCCGTACTCTTCCTTGAGCAAATCTGTGAAGGAATGGCCCATGCACACGATCAGGGCATCGTCCATCTGGATTTGAAGCCCGCCAACATCATGATCGTAAAAGATAGTACCGGATTAGAGACGGTGAGGATCCTCGACTTTGGGATCGCAAAGGCGCTCAACTCTATCAACACGAGGGTCATCGGTGCTCCACATTACGCTTCGCCGGAACAGTTGGACGTCGGTTCATTCGTCGATCAACGATCAGATGTCTACAGTCTCGGAGTTATGAGTTATGAGATGCTCACGGGAAGATTGCCATTTACCGCAGACTCGATCGGAAAAATTGTCAATCAGCATTTGAAGGCACCCCCACCGTTGCTGAGAGAAATCAGGCCAGAAATTTCGGAAGCACTTGAAGGTGTAGTTCTTAAAGCACTTGCGAAGAGCCCGGCAGATCGCTACCAAAGCGTACTTGAACTGGCACGCGCTTTCGCGAGCGCTGCTGAGCTTAAGACTGGAGTATTGAGTGTTCACTGCGTCGATGCGGCAACGGGATCGAACTTGCCCGGAGTTTCCATTTATGTCAATGGCAAGCGCGTCGGCACGACTAAAGAGGATGGTAAGTGGCAGCGAAATAATCTTGTTCCGCGAGAGTATTCGTTGCATTTCGAACATCACCAGTACCAGGGCCTGAACAGACGGGTGACGGTTGCGTCGCAAACGGAGGTCAAGGTTGAGTTAGTTGTCCGAGAGTTAGGACATCTCAGTGTTCGGACTATAGAAGCCGGTTCGGGAGTACCACTCGCCGGCGCGCAGGTGGTAATGAACGGAAAGCTCTTAGGTACAACGAGCCAGATCGGATTACTTCACGAAGCAGATCTAACCACGGGCAAGTTTGAGGTCGAAGTAGGACATTCCGATAGACGGTTTACGTTCAACAGAGAAGTAGAAATAGTCGGGGGACAAGAGTGTCATCTGGATGTCGAGTTTCCAGAGGAAATCGGGAGGAGCTGGCGTGTTCCCATTCCTAAACTTCGTTTGATAATTGTTTCGGCAGCTCTTGTGCTCCTGGTAACGGCAGTTAGCTTCATCTACAAGTTCAACTCGCAAAGCGCGGAAATAGATCAGTTTCTTAACACCATTTCTCAGGCTGGCTTATATAACGATAAAGGAATTCGCTCGCATGAGATCGCTTCCAATCTCAGTCTTGATTCTCTCTCAGAGAATCCGCAAGCAGAATTGAAGTCAGTCATTACGAAGTTGTACGGTTCAGCGGCTTTGAATCTCCAACAAGCCGTCGATTTTGATTGCCGGCGAGACAATTACCAATACAACCTCGGGCATACTCTTCTGTTCCTGAATGAATTCCAGAAAGCGCAGCGCGCTTTCAATTCAGCTAAAGAATTGAATCCGGAAAATACCGAGTATCGGCTTGCGAGCGAGGCTCTGGGGAGGATGATTCTGAATTGGCAGCAGCCCGCCTCAGCGGGACCTGCTTACACCTATGCGAATGCGCTTAATGTGTCTCTCTTCTATTTTGAAAGAGGGAATATTTTCCTGGACAGGAAAGAATATGAATGCGCTGAATTTGAGTATCGGCAAGCAAGTGAACTCGACAGGCACAATCCCGAGATCTTTTATATGCGTGGCGAAAGCCTCCGGTTGCAGCTCAACTATAACGACGCTAAACCCATTTACGAGCAGGCGTGGAAGCTGGATCCAACGGCGAACCGATACATAACTCAGAAAGCACAATTTTCTCAGCCCGGCGTTACCAGGTCGGAACCGGAAGCGAGCAAGTTCAGAAGATACAAGACTCAATCATGTCAGTAGAACGTCAGTGAACTCAGAAACAGGGTTCCCAGTTGTTTTCTTTTGAATCCCGATAACGGAGGAAACAAACAGATGTCAAGAATAGAAAATTGTTCCCACAAAAGAACTGCGATGCTGAAATGGCCCAGGCCTTATGGTTGCAGCAGGATTAGTACTACGCAAACGTCAGCCGCTGCCATTGCATGCATCCTCATGATGTGCCTGCCGGCGGAAGCTAAGCCTACCCGAGTACGGCGCATGGTCGTCCCTCAGGGCGATCCGGTTATAGAAGCCAGGGCGGCTGCGAAGCGCGCCGAAATCGCACTTGGCAGCACTCAGGCGGCTCTAAAGAAAGTCCGGCAGTTGTTGCAGGAAACAACTGTCGCTCTTCAACAGGCGCAAGCTGCTCAGGCAGAGGCTGAAAGAAGAGCAGCAGCAGCGGAAGCCGCTCGCCAGGCTGCTGAACAGCAAGCATCGGTGGCTGATGCCGCTCGCAAAGCGGCTGAAAGCGGCGCCGCTCAGGCTTCAAACTCATCGGCCCAGGCAGCAACCAACGCAACCAGCGCCGCAAATAGCGCCTCAACTGCCAATACTGCGGCGTCCAACGCATCGGCGGCGGCAGAGAGGTCCGCCTCACAAGCAGTCGCGGCTGAGGGCTCAAAGCAAGCGGCACATCAATCTGCTCAGCGTGCAGCTCAGCGCGCGGCGCAAGCGGAAACCTCAGCCTCAAACTCCTTGAGCGCAGCCCAACGCGCCGATGCCAGCGCCGTGGAAGCCAAGACGGCGGCGGATGCTGCAGTAAAGGCGAAGAAGGAAATAGATGAAAAATTGAAACCGCCTTCACCTGAGCAATAAACAGTAATGGAGGGAACTTGACATACGATTGATTTCGTTGACTTTGGTAGGTTGTCGTGACAGGATACCCGCACAATCTCAGGACGCTTGACGTTCATACGCAGCTTAGTTTCGACCATGCCGTGCACGGTGGAACTGAGCCGGATCACCCGGGCTATTAGCTGTCGTCTATACCTACAGATCAACTGGTCAGCGGCTGTGTGCCGCGCAGCATTGTCACGGGCTTTCATGACCTCCGAAAGTTAGCCCGTTCTTCTAACAGGTTATTCAGATATCACTCAAGTGACAGGAATGGAACGAGCAGTCAAACGAGACCCTTACCGACTAGTTGGCACAACTCTGGGCCGCTACCAAATCCATGAATTCGTCGGAGTTGGTGGAATGGGCGCGGTTTATCGTGCCACCCACCAGGTAATTGAAGATATCGTGGCGCTGAAAATTCTCAAGCCGGATCTCGCTCTTGAGAATGAAGCCATGGTCCAGTTTTTCTTCAAGGAGGCAAAGAACACACGCCGTTTGAATAACCCGTTTATAGTTCGTGTAACCGACGCCGATATCAGTAACGATGGCATCGCCTTTCTGATAATGGAATGGCTTGACGGTTATACGCTGGAGGATGAGTTAAAAGAAAAAGGCGTCATCCCTGTAGATCGGGTGGCGATGTTACTCGAGCAAATCTCAAACGGGCTGACTCACGCGCATACCACTGGCATTATTCACCGCGATTTGAAACCCAGCAATATCATGATTGTTAAGGATTTTGACGGCAACGACACCGTGAAGATTCTTGACTTCGGCATTGCCAAAGCGGTTAATTCGACGATTGGATCAAGCAGCAGTCGACTGATCGGTGCACCGTTTTATTCCTCACCCGAGCAGATGACCGTAGGCGCGAACATCGATCAACGCGCAGACATCTACAGCATCGGAGTAATGCTTTATCAGTTGTTATCCGGCGTACTTCCTTTTGATGCAAACACGGTAGAACGCTTGATTCAGCAGCATTTTACATTTCCACCTCCGTCGCTCTGTCAGAATCGCCCGGATATTTCGGAGGAAGTCGAAAGAGTTGTCTTCAAAGCTCTCGCCAAAAAGCCGGAAGATCGTTACCAAACCGTTGGGGATTTGGCGTCGGCCCTGAGACACGCAGCCAATCTTGCCATCGGTACATTGATCGTGGATTGCGTTGACGAGCTTGGTGGCCAGCCGGTGCCGCAAGCTGCTGTTTACCTGGGCCAAACCTCGGCCGGTAAAACTAATGAGTACGGCGAGTGGCGCAGGGCCTTAGTGGCAAGAGAAGTCGCTCTTGAGATCAATCACGACGCGTACCAACCGTGGAAAAATCTTATTCGTATTCCTGCTCGAGAAGAACGGCGCGTCAGAATTCCGCTGGTCCTCAAAGAACTTGGAGATCTGATGATCCGAACTTCGGTTGCGGATACTGAATCACCGATCGAAGGTGCCCAGGTATGGATTAACGGCGAGCTGGCCGGCACCACAGACCATAGTGGCTTTGCCAGGATAAAGGGTCTGACTCCGGGTGAGGCGAAAGTTGAAGTCGTGCATCCGGACCAGAACTATACGTATGTAAAAGACATTCATATAGAGAAGTGGAAACAAGCCACCTGGGCAGTGACACTACCCGCAAAGAAGACTGCGGCTGATAATCCTCACCGCTGGATCGTCTGGGCGGCCGTGGCTGGTCTGGTATTTTTGGCAATAATCGTATTCATTGTTGTAGCCGGATGGTTGTACCTCAACCGCCAGCAGACGGCGATCGCAGCAACAGCAACTCCGACGCCGACGCCTGTCGTCACACCGACGCCTGCTCCGAAACCCAGAAGTCTTGCGACTCTTGAAGGTTCCCCGATAAGCCGGTTGCCAACGAATGATTTTGCATACTATCAAATCGTGCTTAGTTCGGACGGCTCCAGGTTGGCGACGATCGGTGATAGGAATGCAGTTCGTCTTTGGCGCGTAGAAAGTGACGACAAAATAAATCCCGATATAGCGTTAGAGAACTCGAAGTCCGGAGCCGCGGTCGCAATCAGTCCATCCGGATCGATGGTAGCCGGCGCTGATACCACGAGGAATCAAATTCAACTATGGCGCACGGACGGGGGCCGGCTAATAAACAGCCTTGGAGGGCAGCATACGAAGCCTGTCGTTTTGGTTAAATTCAGCGCAGATGAAAAGAGCCTGCTCTCCGCTGATCAGAACGGCACAGTCGTAGTTTGGCAAATAGACGATGGAAAAGTTTTAAACAAACTAACCAAAGCTAACCAACAGATAATGGAGGTCAGTGCCGATCAAACGATACTCGTGCTTTGGACGCCTGAAGACGGATCAATACAACTTTGGTCACTTCCTCAGAATCGCGTTCAGTTGGAGCTTCGCGATCGTTACAAAGATCTGAGTGCGGCAGCGCTTAGTCCAAATGGAAACATTCTGGCTTTAGGCAGCAGCGATGGAACCATTCGCTTCTGGGATGTCGGTGAGGGCTCGTTCAAAGGCTCTATCGCAGGTGTAAAGGAAGCGGGAAAAGTGGGCTCATTGCTTTTTATGCCTGATGCCGAGACTGTTGTAGCGGGATTCGACGATGGCTCGATTCGTTTCTGGCAGCTTAGTGATCGCAGGCCACTGCTAAGCTTGAAACACGACAAAGCGGTCGGTAGCTTGTGCGTCAGTGCGAACGGAAAATTGCTGGTGTCAGAAGGAGACGACGGAACGATCCGGTCCTGGCGAATCGGCAAAGCCGCCGAATAACCTCCGGCTGAGAGAAACACTCTGATACTCCGGGATAAGAGAGATGACAAAAAGGAGGTTGTTGACCAGGCGGTTAGTTGTACGCTTCTTCATCTTGGTTGTGTTGTTCTCTTCAGTGTGCCTGCATCTGTTATCTCAATCAAAGCGTCCCGAACTTGGATCTAATAAAAATTCCGGGTCGAAGAAAACATCATCGGGTAACAAAAAATCTCAACCTAAACCCTCGCCAACTCCGTTGCCACCCTTAAATACCTATGTCTTTAAGACAGTGACCGTACGCGAAGGTGGCACTATCACGGCAAGAGACATAGTGGAGATAAATGGACCGGTGAAATCCTTTGTCCAGGAGATTGGCGGAGTGTCCTTCGAGATGGTGGAAATCCCTGAAGGCGTTTTCCAGATGGGCACCGATGAGACGCTGTTGACTCAGGCTATTCGCGAGTGTGAACTGCGCTGCAAGGATGATGGGTGCCGGGCATCGTGCGACAAGATCATCAGGGCAGAGAGTCCACAACATCAGGTAACGGTCCGGAAGTTTTTCATCAGCAGGTACGAGGTGACCCAAGCCCAGTGGAATGCGATCAGGCAATTGGACACGATCAAATTCAAATTGCCTCCAAATCCTTCATCCGCCATACATGATCCTACGCAGGATGGTGACCGGCCAGTGGAACAAGTGACATGGACCCAAGCCAAAGAGTTTTGCCGGTTGTTATCGCAGAAGACCGGGCGTACCTACCGATTGCCTACTGAAGCCGAATGGGAATATTCATGTCGCGCCGACACCCAAACTCCGTTTGGGTTTGGGATTGCACTGAGCCCCAATTTCGTAAACTACGATGCCGGCAGCATCAATCGTAGAACTACCTTACCCGTAAGAATCCGAGAGTACGCCAACAAGTTCGGGCTTTACGATATGCATGGCAATGTCGCGGAATGGTGTGAAGATAGCTGGCATGACAATTATGTAAATAATCCTCCTCGAGACGGAACTGCATGGATTGAGAAACGCAAGATTTCGCAGAAGGGTGTTAAAAAGGCCCAGGGCTCAACAGGCTCTTTTCGAGTAGTGCGAGGGGGCTCCTGGCAGGATGCCGCTTATGCCTGCCGCTGTGCTGCGCGGAAGCAGTTTATTGAAGGTGGAACGAACTCAGGGCTTGGATTTCGGATCGTCTTCGATCCAAGGTAGGTTATCCAGCCACGCAAATGACTATACGTCACGATTGCTTCTAGGAAGAACCTGCGTCTCATCCAATCGTCTTCTAGGTTTGGTCTGCGGGTTCTGTTCGCGTTGTTGCTGGTCACCTCGCCTTGGTGGAGGAGTTCGAAGATTAGGAACTGCTGGTTTCGGAATGGGCGGTAAATTCACAGCGGCAGCACGACCCGGTATTCTCGGAATTCGAGGCCTGGGCCACATTAGCCGCGGCGGAATGAACCAAAGAAACGCCAGGCTGCCCGATAACACTCCCAAAATCAACAGAGTATTAAGAAGGGAATTTCTTTTGACCTCTTGCGGAGTTCCGCCCAGAGAGGTGGAATCCAGCCGCGCCTTGCGTTCCTCAGTTGTCAGTGCTCCGCTTGCCGGGCAACCAGCCGTAGATACGTAGGGACACGACCAGGCAATTTCATCACTTTCCACTAAAGTGCCGGACTTAAGTGTTAACACAACCTTAAAGGTGGTATCAGTCAGGCTATTCAAATCTCGATGCTTATGGTCGACAAACGTGATTCTGAAAGCACTTAACATCAACTGTTGTACTGTCCTGAACTTCTGCTGTAGCTGGACGCTATTCATCGCGGGAAAGTAGTTGTCGGAATTCGGATAAGCTATCCTCTTCAACACCTCGGGTTCAAAGTCTGTTCCACTACTGCCTAATCCAATCGTATAAGTTGTGATATCGACCGCCTGGGCTTTCTCAACTACTTTGTTCAAATCACTGTTTTGCATTAACCCGACATCATCGCTTGGTTTGACATCGTTCTTGCCGTCCGTAAGGACGATCAGGTAGTAACCGCGGGAGCGATCTCTGCTTTTTCTCTTTTCAAGTACGCTCAGCGCCGTATAAACGGCGCTGTAGAGGGCAGTGTTTTGCGAGTTATCTTTTGGAGCGGCGAGATTTCTGACCTGGTCCTGGGCCTGTGCTTTAGTATCGACAAAGGCGGCGTTCTCGATCTTTGTCACTACCCCGTGGCTATCAAACGGTACGATGGAAATACGGTCCACTTGATCTCTAAAATCCTGAAACAACTGATTAGCTGCCTCTTGTGCTGCTTGAAATCTGCTTAGACCACCATTGCCCACGTCTGACCGCGCCATCGTATAGCTGGTATCGATCAACAACATTACATCGCGACCGGGTGCACTCGCTGCTTTGGAGTCAACCGGGAAAACGTATAAAGGGTGAAACTTACTCTCGCCTTGCTGAATCTCAATTCGTTGGACCAGCTCCTTTGTATCGACGTTTTCCAATTCTGTTGTGGCGGGCGTTCCGTCGCTGTTGACGATGTCGAATTTCACGCGGAAGAAGGGACTAGGATCCCCGGGTGTTTCGAGTAGTTCGACCTTGCCGTTTTGTCTTAACTTGACTCCCTGGGCTGAAGAACGCGCTGGTAGGCCGGAGGCAAGTAACAAGCAGGCGATGCACAGTATCAAAAAGACTCTCATTTCAATCACACCGGTTCTAAGCGAAGACTCGGATGCGGCTCCAGATAGTAGCGGCCTCTTTTGGATAACAGAACGGCATGGCGCTGAGCAACCAGTTGGTCCGGAACAAAAATTTGCACCTCGGGCGTAAAGAGCGTTTGTGAGTGGCTCGGCCCAAGACTTCCGATTACGTATTTGCCGCCATCGTGCAGGTCCCATTGTTTGCGGCTTTGAGCGTACTTCCGTAACACATGCGGATCGGAACTCGCAGCGAACTCCAAAATTCCCTGTCGCAGCAGGATTGGCGCCAGGCTGATTGCGCACCCGATACCAACACCTGTCAACATCAATCCAAGCGCCTGTGCCGGTGGACCACCGACGATCTTAATCAGTGAAGCCTGAGCCATCCCACCGAGGAGCCCGCCAAACAAACCGCCCATTAGCCCGTGAAGCACTCGGCTCTTGTTGACGGAGTACCAGCGAAGACTTATCGCGAATCCAATCAGCGCTCCTGCGATCATCCAGGCCAACGCCCGGGCAAAGAGTTGATATTGACTGAAGTTATTACCGATGGGCCAGGCCACGAGGGCGCCAATGGCGCCGGCCACGATACCAACCACCACGCCAACCAGCACAAACCGGCCCACGACGCGATCTCCGAACCAATGATCACTGAAAGCAATGCTCAAACCACCGATGAACGCACCCAGCAGAGGATAGTTAACTGAGTCTCTGTTCAGAGCCGGTGACGCAAGCACAATCAAACTCAGTACGAACCAGCATGCAAGGCCCGCAATACCGCCTACCAGAGTCATGAAATAAACTGTTTGCTTCAGACTGCGACCTTCTTGAAAACGCTGGATAAAAGTTGTGTTCTGGCTCACCAACTGCTGGTATTGACGCGTGTGGAAGCGCAACATCGTTTTTCCAATGATGATGTTGTCACCCTCGCGTAGCTCTTCCCTCTGGACCACGTCGAACATGTCATTATTGCGGCGAATCTGGATAGAAGGCTCTTCAATTCTTATCCCTATTCGCAGGTTGTCGTTGGGTTTGACTCCCTGCCGCGGCAGTGGGCGTTGTTGATCCAGCTCTCGCCCCTCCCACGTTACTGAGATATCTCCGGATCCTTCTCTTGAACCCTGGAGTAGGAACCCATTCTGCTCCAGATCATAGAGGATGTCTGGAAGCACGGTGTCCAGAGTTTCATCTTCGTCGACGTCGACTCGGAAGTTAACCCAACCGGCTTGCGTGTCAAAGTAGACTTGATACTTGGCCATTTGTTGGACTCTTAGAGGAAATTTGTCTGGTGCCTTTAACGAGGTCTATACCGTTCGTGACACCTCGAAATCGCGAAAATACAACGCAAGGGATGCAGGAAGATCCGGCATTATCCATGAGCATCTAGCGCAACGTCCGTTTCCAAAATCCCAACATTGTATGCACATAGACCACGGACACCGACCGCATTTACGCAGGTCACAGCGACTTGCACTGAGCCCGCACCGGCAACAACTACCACTGCTTACTTTAGGACCAAGGCGTTGGAGCCACCAACCTTCAACGTTAATCGTAAGCAAAGGCCGCCGCAGTCGCTTACATTCCGAACATCGATAGTCCTCTGAAATCCAACAGCTTGATTGATGGCATACTGTCTTCTCGCAGCGAGGACACGAATGAAAAGCACGGCTAGAGCGATGGCTACAGATCTGACAAGCCTGAGCTCTTTGACGGAGGCGAAGGATAATGATGGTTCCGCTTCCTGTGGCAGCGAGTATAACAGCAAGCAGATCGATGACCAACAGTTCAGACGACTGGGTTATCAATCTCATGATGCCGGCTAGAAGGACCCCAGTCACAGCCGCTATACCTGGTAGAACTAGATCTGAATTGCCCTCGTCCGCTGACTCGAAAAACGTCCAAATCCCATACGGAAGCAAACCAAGCAGCGCTCCAGTGCCAAGAACCACTAGCGAACTGCCGCTTAAGCCCGCCAGAATCTGAAGGCCTGCCGTTAACAAAATCGCTGTCGCTACAACTACGATCCGCGATGCCATCTCAATATCTCAATTGGGAATGAGGTTCCGGCATGGGTTAACGCTACTGCCGTTTTTTAGCGCTAAGATTGTCCGTCATAACGGCAGATAGAGCAACCGCAAGTGATGGGGTAACAGTGTGTTGCCCGAAAGCTGGTCCCGGAGCGACCGGATGTTTATAGCTACTTGGACACAGTCAGTACCGTCCGCGGTAGCGGATGGGTTCGTCGTAGGCACGCTCCGATCCAATGGCTCTGCGGCGCACCCATCCGCTACCGCGGACGGTACTGACTGTGTCCAAGTGTGACGTCCGACTTTGAGGCAAAGCGGCAAAGGGGTAAGTAGGGCTCAAACTCCGCAGCGATCAATCGGCGTCGAGTAGTTCAATTCGCCGCACGTGCCGGCCGCCTTCGAATGGTGTCTCCAACCACACGCGGACAATCGCGAGGACGATATCCTCGGGGATGACGCGCTGGCCCAGCGAGAGGACGTTGGAGTCGTTGTGCTGGCGCGCGAGACGGGCGAGCTCTTCGTTCCAACACAGCGCGCAACGCACTTTCTTGATCCGGTTTGCCGCCATCGCCTCACCATTACCCGAACCGCCCAGCACGATCCCGCGCTCGTATTCGCCACGCGCCACGGCCTCCGCAACGGGCCGAATAAACAATGGATAGTCGACCGGCTCCTCGGAAAAGGTGCCGAAATCATTTACCGCATGACCCTGTTCCTGTAGAAACTCTTTTATCTTCTCCTTGTATCGAAACCCCGCGTGATCGGATCCGATCGCGATTTTCATTCAGTTCTCCTTAAATAAACAATTAGGTACAATTCTCGCACGATGCCCCATTATATTGATATGGCCACGTGGCCGCGACGCGCAGTCTTCGAGTTTTATCTCCCGTTTGATAAGCCATACTTCAACGTCTGTCTTCATCTCGATGTCACTAAACTGATCGCAGAATTAAAAAAGCGCGAAAAAAGCAACGTCTGGCTGACTTATCATTACCTTGCGCTTAAAGCCGCCAATGAAATCGAACCCTTTCGTTATCGCCTGCGACAGGGAAAGGTGCTGGTCCATGATGTCATCAACGGTGGCACAACCTTCATGCTTCCAAACGAAACGTTCACACTCCTCTATTTCGACTACGCCGAAACCTATTCAAAGTTCATGGAAGGCGCCACAAACGCAGTTGATGAGATCAGAAGCGGCGACTGGGCCTTCAGACCAAAACACGAAGACGACGCGCGCATCCATTGCACTACCCTCCCGTGGATCGCGTTTACGAGTTTCTCTCATGCACGCAGATGGGGACGCGAAGACTCTGTACCAAAGATCTCATTCGGCAAGTTCATCAAGGAAAAAGATCGGACACTGATGCCATTCTCCGTTGAAGTACACCACTCACTGATGGACGGTCTGCACGTCGGACGTTACATTGCGCGCATCGAAGAGTGGTTGGCCCACCCCGAAAACGTCCTCGACTAAATGCGAAAACTCCTCGTTGTCACTCTCCTGCTAGCGATTGCCGGCGCAATCTTCGGCTACCTGTTTTATCGTCGCCGGCCGCTGCCGACGCCTGTTGGTTGGAAAGCGCACGTCAGCACGATCGCTGGAGACGGTTCGCCGGTTCTGCGCGACGGGAGGCAGTCGGGGTTCTCGGATCCCTTTGGCGTTGCTGTAGCCAAAGACGGAACTGTCTACGTTGCTGACGCCGGTGAGAGTAATCGCATTCGCAAGATCTCGCCCGATGGAAACGTCACGACGTTAGCGGGCGGTCGCGAGGGGTTCGCCGACGGCGTTGGTCCATCCGCGTCTTTCAACACGCCGTCTGCCCTCGCACTGGGACCGGGCGGCAATCTCTTTGTCGCTGATACTGGAAATAATCGCATCAGGAAGATTACTCCTGAGGGACAAGTGTCGACCGTTGCCGGTGACGGAACGGCGGGTTACGTGGATGGGCCAGTAGCAAAAGCTCAGTTTAACGGTCCAATCGGTTTAGCAGTGAGCGACGGTGGCGATATTTATGTTGCGGACACTTACAACGACGTGATTCGCATGATAACCACAGAGGGCGAAGTGACGACGATTGCCGGTGCGGGCACTCCCGGTTATGCGGATGGCGAGCAGAAGGCCGCCCTTTTCGATACTCCGTGCGGAATCGTGATAGTGAATAAGACGTTGATTGTTGCGGACGCCGGCAACGATCTGCTCCGCCGAGTTAGTGCTGAAGGTAACGTTACTACATTGCAGGTTTCGGGTCAGAATCTCTCGAGCCCGATCGGCCTCGCCGTTTCACACGACAACTATCTCTACGTTACTGAGTTGGACCGTTCACGAGTACTCCAGGTTGCGCCCGACGGCGTCGCGCGTGTAGTCGCAGGTGAAGGGCCGGGATTTACAAACGACTCGGACGCGAGCCGGTTTAACGAGCCAACAGGAATCGCGATTGGACCAATCAGTAACAAACCAACAGTGCTGTACGTTGCAGACAGCGGCAACTATCTGATTCGGAAGCTGGACCAAACAACGACCACGAGTGCGTCAACGCCAGTTGAGTCATATCCTAAACTCACTAACGAGACCCTCGGAGAGCAATCGCTGTTATGGCCCTTTGATCCACAAGCGAGCCCGCATGAAGTTGCCGCGACGATGGGGGAAGTGCGGGGTAGCTTCGACTCCAACGATAGTCGTCATCATCTTCACAGTGGACTCGACGTTTTCGGTGGTTACGGTGAGCCTGTTCGGGCCGTACATGCGGAGAAGGTAACAGGTCCAATTCCAAACTGGGGATTCGACTCGATTAACGAAGGCTTTCGCGTTGGCGCCATCTCATACATTCACATCCATGTCGGTCGCGACAAGGACGCAAAGATGTTTGACGATCTCCGCTTTATCGCTGTGAACGACGCGGCGGGAAAACTCACGAGGGTGCGTGTGAAGCGCGGTACACGATTCAATACCGGCGATATAGTCGGGACCGTAAACAAGATGTATCACGTACACCTGAACGTTGGTCCACCCGGCGGTGAGATCAATCCGCTCTCACTCTCGCCGATTGGCTTCACCGACACTATTGCGCCAACGATCGAGAAGGATGGCATCCAGCTATTTGACGCAACGGGAAAACGCCTGCAAGAGAAGCAAGGTGATCGCTTGCTCGTGAGTGGTCTTGTGCGCATCGTGGTGGACGCATTTGATCGTACAAACATGAACGCCGAACGTCGCCGGCTGGGTCTTTATAAACTCGGTTACCAGGTGCTCAAAACCGATGGCAGTCCCGCGCCCGGATTCACCGAACCGCGTATCAATATTCTTTTTAATCGACTGCCGAGTGATCGAGAGGCTACAAAGGTTGCGTATGCTGCCGAGAGTGGAATCACTGTCTACGGCAGCAAGACCACAAGGTTTCTATACGAGGTGACAAACACGGTACGTGACGGACGAGCAGCACGTGGAGTTTGGGACACCTCGCAATTGCCCAAAGGTGACTACATCTTGCGGATCATCGCTGCGGATTTCTCCGGGAATGAGACGCAGGAGGGACGTGACGTGCCGGTATCCGTTATTAATCCGTGAAAATCTGTGGCAAGATATGACTTGGTCTATAAGGAAAGAATGAGTCCCGAACTGCCTGCCGAAGTTTCCCAGTACATTAGTCGTGCGCTCGAAGAGGACGTCGGATCAGGCGATGTCACTACCGACACGATCGTGCCTGCAAATGCTTCGTTGCGAGGCCGCATCGTCGCTAAGGAGAACGGCGTAGTGGCGGGTTTGGAGATCGCCCGGCAAGTCATGCTCAGCCTGGATCATAATGTCGAGTTTGTTGCTAAAGTCGAGGACGGAACGAACGTCGAGCGCCGCACTGTACTGGCCGATCTCGAGGGTCCGGCGCGAGCGCTGTTGACAGGCGAACGCACCGCGCTCAATTTCCTTGGCCGCATGTCAGGCATCGCTACCTTGACTCGCAAGTTTGTCGATGCAGTCTCAGGCACCAACGCCGTGATTCTCGATACGCGCAAGACTGCGCCCGGCCTGCGAATGACGGATAAGCTCGCGGTGCGTTTGGGCGGAGGGCAGAACCACCGCACCGGCCTTTTCGACATGGTATTAATAAAGGACAATCACATCGACTTCGCGGGCTCGATCACCGCCGCTGTCGAGCGTGTGCGTGCCTCTGGCACGAGGCTCGAAATTGAGGTTGAAACACGCACGCTCGACAATGTCCGCGAAGCACTGTCACTCGGAGTGAAGCGAATCCTGCTCGATAACATGTCTATCGACACGATGCGCGAGGCAGTCGCGATTTGTGCTGGCCGGGCCCAACTGGAGGCGTCTGGCAACGTTACACTTAATAATGTGCTCGAAGTTGCCGGCACTGGCGTCGACTACATTTCCGTTGGCGCTTTGACACATTCGCCGAAGGTGTTTGACGTGAGTTTGGAGTTTGTTGAAAAGAAATGATTACTGAAACTTCGACTGAGGATATCTACGAAAAACTGAGCCGGCTGCTCGCGGATACGGTTCCGGATTTCGAACTCCGTCTCAAGGCCGAGCTGGCTGCGGAGATCAATCGACTCAAAATTGAGAAGAACGCCGTTATCCTTGGTCACAACTACATGGAGCCGGCGCTGTTTCATTCAATTCCCGATTTCGTCGGCGACTCGCTCGAGCTGAGTCGCAAAGCGGCGGAGACTGACAAAGACATCATCGTGTTTTGTGGTGTGAAGTTCATGGCGGAGACGGCGAAGATTCTCAACCCGACGAAGAAGGTGCTGATTCCGTCCGAAAAGGCCGGATGTTCTCTGGCTGCGAGCATCACGGCTCAGGACGTGCGTGAGTTGAAGAAGAGATTTCCGGGTGTTCCGGTCGTGACTTACATCAACACGTACGCCGACGTAAAAGCGGAGACCGACATCTGCTGTACTTCATCGAATGCAGTTGCAGTGGTTAAGTCGTTGAAGTCTGACAAGGTGATCTTCATTCCCGACGAATATCTCGCCGGTAACGTGGCGCGGGAAACTGGCAAACAGGTCATCTTTCCAACACGAGAGCCGCGAATGCGTTTTCCAAACGAGCTCGACTATCAGATGATCGGCTGGCCGGGACGCTGCGAGGTGCATGAAAAATTTAGCGTTGAAGATATTGAGAACGTGCGCAAACAGTTTCCCGATGTTGTGATCCTGGCCCATCCCGAGTGCAGTCCTGAAGTAGTGGCCGCTTCGGATTATTCCGGCAGCACCACGGCGATGATTCGTTACGTTGAGCAGACGAAGGCGCCGCGCTATCTGTTGCTGACCGAATGTTCGATGGGCGATAACATCGCCGCCGCGAACCCGGATAAAGAAATGTTGCGGCTTTGCAGCGTGCGATGCCCGCACATGAATCAGATCACGCTTGAAGACACACTCGAATCGCTCCGGAAAGAGCAGTTTGAAATCTTCATCGACGAAGATGTCCGGAAGCGTGCGCTGCGATCGGTGGAACGCATGCTCGAGATCGGCCGGGAAGACTAAGCCACGGATTAACACGGATGGCCAATGCTGAAGTCCTGATCATCGGTTGTGGAATTGCCGGTGCCACTGCCGCCCTACGTCTCGCTCGCAATCCTGAGCGCCAAATCACCATCATCACCCGCGCCAGCGACGTCCATGAATCAAACACTCGCTACGCACAGGGCGGCATTATCGGTCGTGGTCCGGACGACACTTCAGAATTGCTCTACGAAGACATCATCGCCGCTGGAGCAGGTGTAACTTCACCCCAAGCAGCGCGCATACTCGCTGACGAAGGTCCCGCCCTATTGAATGAAGTGCTGGAGCGCACCGCTGGAGTTGTTTTCGACCACAATGAAGAAGGAAAGCCGGTTTGGGGGCAGGAGGCAGCTCACTCTCGACGCCGAATTCTTCATGTTGGAGATGCTACCGGGCGCGCGATTATCAACGGCCTGGTCGCTGCGCTCGGCAAATATCCAAACATCCGCATCGAGTCAAATGCTACCGCAGTCGATCTGATCACGTTTCCGCATCATTCGCGCGATCCTCTCGATAACTATCGCGAGATTTCGTGTCACGGTTGCTACGTCTTTGATCGAACCGAGAACACAGTGCATCGCTATCTCGCGAACGCAACTATCCTCGCGACAGGTGGGCTCGGCCGGATCTACCGCAATACGACAAATCCGGTGGGTGCGCGTGGTGATGGACTCGCGATGGCCCATCGCGCCGGAGCCCGAATCGCAAACGCGGAGTACGTGCAGTTCCACCCGACAGCTTTAGCCGCTCCGGGCGCGGAAGGTTTGCTGATTAGCGAAGCTGTGCGCGGTGAAGGCGGAGTTTTGTTGACGCCGGAGTTGCGGCCTTTCATGGAGAGTTACTCGCCGCAATGGAAAGATCTCGCGCCGCGCGACGTTGTTGCACGCGCGATTCATCACGAGATGGAGGCGCGCGGGTATTCATATGTGTTGCTCGATATCGCGTCACATATGCCGGCAGAAAAGATTCGCGAGAGGTTTCCGTTTATATACGATGAGTGTTTGAAAGTGGGGTTGGATATTTCACGCGAGCCTGTGCCGGTGGTGCCGGCCGCTCACTATTTCTGTGGCGGCGTGCTGGTTGATGAATGGGCGCGTTCGACGATTAGCAACTTATATGCTGTCGGCGAGATCAGTTGCACGGGTGTTCACGGAGCAAATCGGCTTGCTTCCACGTCACTTTTGGAAGGACTCGTTTGGGGAAATCGAGCGGCGTTGGAGATCGAGAGAGCGCTGAGTAACGGGAATGGAAAGACGGCGAGGTTCGACGATGTTCCGCCGTGGGATGAGAGTGGTTTGCGAGATGAACCCGATCCGGCGTTGATCCAGGGTGACATGCAAACCATTCAAAACATCATGTGGCATTACGTTGGACTCGTGCGCACTGCCGATCGCCTGTCGCGTGCGATACGTGAGTTGCGACATTTGTGGAATGAGATTGAGACGTTTTACCGGTCGACGAAATTATCCGACGGTTTAATTGGACTTCGGAATGCAGTCGAAGTTGCACTAATCGTGGCGCAGGCGGCGCAGCACAACCGGCAGAGCCGTGGCTGTCATTTTCGACAGGATTCGGTAACGGTCACTGGTGACAGACTGATTTAGGACGCGGATCTGCGCGGATTTTAAGAACGAGTTTTTAGGAATTCGACCATTTCCGGGTGGTTACGTTCTTCGGCGTATGTGATTGGCTTCTTACCGTCTGTAGTCGTGGCGTTGATATCTGCGCCATGTTCCAACAAGAATGTTGCCGCTTCGATGTTGCCTCTCGCGGCGGCGGTGTGAAGTGGAGTCACGTCACTAGCGCCTTTCGCGTTAACGTGTGCACCGTGGTCGATGAGTGTGCGGGCGATCTGGTTGTGACCTGCCGCCAGTGCTGATGCAAGTGGTGTGAGCTTCATTGTCTCTCGCGAAGGCGCGCTCACTTCAGCGCCGGCAGCGAGCAATGCGTCAACCGTCTCTGCGTGACCGAAGAATACGGCGAGACTTAGGGGAGCGAAGCCGTCGGGCGAGTACGAATTAACGAGCGCCGGATCTTCTTCGATCAACGCGCGGAGGCGATTAGTTTGTCCGGTGGCCGCGGCTTCGAATACGTTTAGCTTAACGCCCGAATCCAGCAGCGCTGCCACCACGTCTCGCTGGCCGTAATACGTTGCTTTCAAGATTACAGACAGGCCATTCTGATCCTTAGACTGTGCCAACGACGGATCAGCGTGGAGCATTTCCTTCACTTTCGCGACGTCGCCCTGTGTCGCAGCATCAACGAACTCTTTACTCATAAATCTCCTCCCTACAAACTAACCGTCGTGCCTCGATTCTCTGAGAGCGCCCTTTCGTAGAGATACTCGGCGCAGGCAACGTCTTCGATCGCAAGACCGAGTGATTTAAAGAGCGTGATCTCGTCAGCGGAAGTGCGACCTGGCTTCGTTCCGATCAAGAGTTCGCCAATCTCAGCGATGATGCTGTCAGCATTGACTAGTCCCTCCTTAGCGGCCAGCAGATAGTCGCCAGACTCATTCAATGCCGATTCGCGACGATCGACGAAGATTCGCGCCGCAGCCATTGTGGCGCTATCGATCTCACGCGAGTTTGGCGAGTGTGTGCCAATCGCGTTAACGTGGGCGCCCGGAGAGATCCAGTCTTTATATAGAACCGGCTCCTGCGACGAAGTGGCAGTTACGATCATATCTGCGCCGCGCACTGCCTCCTCGTTACTTTCCACGGCTTCAATAGGAAATGAAAAGCGTGGTTGCATTTCATGCACGAGTTCCTGGGCGTGCTCTATATTCCTGCAAGCTATCCGCGCGTGCTTGACTGAACGCACAGCATCGAGCGCTACGAGATGTGTGCGAGCCTGCACGCCGGCACCGATGATTGCCAACTGATGCGCATCCTCCCGAGCAAGTAAGCGCGTTGCCACCGCAGACACCGCCGCGGTGCGAATAGCTGTAATTTCTGACGCATTCATCAGAGCCATGAACTCGCCTGTCTCACGGCTGAACAGCATCACCGCGCCCTGGTGAGCATCTTTACCAATCGCCGGGTTTCCAGGAAAGACACAAATCGCTTTCATTCCAAACGCTCCGTGCTCACCGGTGCGATAGGCCGGCATCAATCCCAGTAAACCACGTGCTTCGGGCGGACGAATTATCGTTCGCAACGGCTGAAAAACCTCGCCACGCGCCAGGGCCGATAGAGCATCTGCCATTAGCTCGATGCAATCACCCATGGGAAGCAGCTCACGGATCTGCGGGGCGTCGAGAATCAGTATTTTCATTGTTGCTACTCGTTTTTGCTGACAGATTACCCCAAAAGGTTACCCATCCAACAGATTGCGCACGGTATGGTTAAACGTCCTGGCGACATATATATCCTGAGTATCGAGAAAACTGCAAAAAAGCGCTGTTATCTTCAGAACCAGGTGTTGGCACACACCTTGCCAAAGCTAAGAGACAACAGGCGCAGACGATTCTAAGCCTGAGAGATTAACGGTTCGGTCACACATCGCAAGGTGAGTGGCCTTGTAAGGGCCCGGATGCGAAGGGGAGAGCGCGTCCGGGTCCTAACATTTTTAAAGCCACAAAATTTTTCAGCCACAATAAGGCACATAAAACACAAACTGGTTACGCGTTTCATTTTGTGTTTCATGTGCCTTTTTGTGGCTAACCCTTTTGTGCTTTTTTGTGGCGGTCTGCTATATAGATTCTATGGAATTCCAGGAAAACATTCTCGGTTTGATCGGAAATACGCCCCTCGTCAGGCTCAACCGCCTCGCACGGAACACGAAGGCACAAATATTCGCCAAAATGGAGAATCTCAATCCCGGTTATTCGGTTAAAGACCGGATCGGTGTATCGATGATTGAGGCTGCCGAGCGTGAAGGCACATTAAAACCCGGTGGAACCGTGATCGAGGCGACCTCCGGTAACACCGGCATCGGGTTAGCCATTGCCGCGGCGGTTAAAGGTTACAAGTGCATTTTTGTGATGACCGACAAAGCGTCAGTCGAGAAGTCCCGTTACTTAAAAGCACTCGGAGCCGACGTTGTCATCACTCCCGTTTCTGCAAAACCGGGTACTCCGGATCACTATGTTTCGACAGCCAGACGAATCGCCTCAGAAACTCCCAATTCGTTCTACCCGGATCAATACTCGAATCCGGCAAATCCGGATGCCCATTACCGCACCACTGGACCAGAGCTGTGGCGACAGACTGAAGGCAAAATCACACACTTCGTCGCCGGACTCGGAACCGGAGGCACGATCTCGGGAACCGGTCGTTTTCTAAAGGAGAAAGATCCGAACATTAGAATCATCGGCGCTGATCCCTACGGATCAATTTTCAAGACTTTCAAGGAGACAGGAAAGATTGTTGAAGCAACTCCTTATCTCGTTGAGGGAATCGGTCAGGAGATTGTGCCTCCCAACGTTCACATCAAGTACGTCGACGAGGTGATCAACGTAACGGATCGAGAATCGTTTGAGATGTCGCGCTTGCTGGGACGCATGGAAGGGATCTTCTGCGGCGGATCCACTGGCACAAATCTCGCAGCCGCCCTGCGCGTCGCAACTGGTCTCGATGAGAACGCGGTTATAGTCTTTATTGTTTGCGACACGGGCGAGCATTATCTGACCAAGCATCATTCAGATGAATGGCTGAAAGAAAAACGCTTGCTGGAACCGCAGAAGATAACGGCAGGTCTGATCACGGGAACAAAGAAACCGCAGGCACCCAAAGCCATAGTTTCAGTAGCGCCATCTGACATGGTTTCCGTCGCGCTGGAAAAAATGGACGAGCTCGGCGTTACACAGATGCCGGTTTTGGAAGAAGGACGTGCGGTTGGTTCATTGCGTGAGAATCGAGTGCTCGCGAAAGTAGTCCGCAACAGAGAACTGCTAAACTCGCCCGTCAGTGAAGTGATGGAAGCGAGTTTTCCAACTCTCGACGTCGATGCCAGTTCCTCTGAAGTGGCTCGGCGGCTGCAAACGAGCCAGGCGGTACTCGTGGAAGAGTATGGCCGGATTGTCGGCATTATCACGCGGCACGATGTGCTCGACCTGAAGAATGTGGTGCAGTGAAAGAAGAAAAAGTATTGGCGGCCAATCGTGCGGCCTTCCACAATTATCATATTTCGGATAAATACGAAGCGGGTCTCGTATTGACAGGCACCGAAGTAAAGAGTGCCATGGATGGTCGCGTACAACTGAAAGAGGCATACATTTCAGTGCGGGAGGGCGAAGCGTGGTTGTTCAATGCACACATTTCGCCGTATTCTCATGGCAACCGCGAGAACCACGATCCGCTTAGGACTCGCAAGCTGCTGCTTCACAAACGTGAAATTTCCCGACTCGACGAAGCCACAGCCAAACAGGGAATGACTCTCGTTCCCACGCAGCTCTACTTAAAAAACGGCAGAATCAAGATCGAAGTTGGAGTCGCTCGCGGTAAGAAAATGTATGACAAGAGAGAGGCCGAGCTGAAACGAACAGTAGAGCGCGAAACGCGAGCGCAACTGAAAGAACGCAATAAATAACCAGGCGCAGGAACAGGTAACAGGTGCAGGATTCGATTTCCTGCTCGTGTATGTTGCTCCTGCAAACCCTTTTCATAATCCCAGGAGACCTACTCACCATGCAAGTTGAATCCAGCCGAGGACCGATTGAAGAGCTTGATGCACAAGCTTTGGCGGTTGCCGTTTTTAAGAATGAAAAAGCAGACGACGGCTTTGTAAAGAAACTCGATGAGCTTTCCGGCGGACTGGTGCGCTCTGCGCTCGACGCGGATGAGTTCAGCGGTAAAGAAGGTGAAACCGCCTACTTCCATCTCGTTGGAAACAACAAGCTCAAGGCACGCCGCCTGCTTTTGGTCGGTGTAGGCGAGGCGAGCGATTACAAAGGTGCACAGGTCTCGCAGATGGCGGGAACTGCGGTGCGTTCATTGCGCAGCAAGAACGTGAAGTCGATTGCCGTCGTTCCTCGTCCTTCCGTTGATGCGGGCGAAGCCGCTCGAACAGCAGTCGAGGGAGCATTCATTGCACTCTTTGATCCTGATAAATATCGCACTGTTGAAAAGGACGAGAAAAAGGTTGACCGTTTAGTGGTCGTGATTGAAGGGGCCGACGACGATGTGTTGCAGCGCGCTATTAAGGCTGGAGCGATAGTGGGCGAGTCAATCAATTTTACTCGTGACCTGGCAAACGAGCCTGGTGCCTACATGACGCCCACCGATATGGCTGAACGAGCTCGCGACATCGCGAACGAGTTTGGATTGAGTATCGACGTGCTCGACGAAGCACGAATGGAACAAGAGGGCATGGGCTCCTTGCTAAGCGTCACACGTGGCTCGGAACAGCCTGCGAAACTCATCATTCTGAAGTACACACCGGCAAATCCGCCCGCCAATAATGACGAGTTACTTGCTTTTGTCGGCAAAGGCGTGACTTTCGACTCCGGCGGCATTTCACTCAAACCCGGCGAAAACATGGAGTTGATGAAGTACGACATGACGGGCGGTGCAACCGTGATGGGAGCGATGCGCGCCATCGCCCAACTGAAACCGCCGATTCCGATTCTGGGCGTTGCCCCATGTACTGAAAACCTGCCATCCGGAAAAGCAACCAAGCCCGGCGACGTTGTGAAAGCGATGACGGGCAAGACTATCGAGATCATCAACACTGACGCAGAAGGTCGTCTGATTCTCGCTGACGCAATCGCCTACGCCAAAAAACTCGGTGCCACAAAAGTAATCGACATGGCGACTTTGACTGGCGCGGTGTCAATAGCTCTCGGCGACGTGAATGCAGCCGTGCTGGGCACCGATCAGGAACTGATCGATGAGATCATTACGGCCGGCAGGGAAGTCGGCGAGAAGTACTGGCAATTGCCGCTGGACAAGGAGTATTCGAAGCAGATCAGGTCAGACATTGCGGATATTAAGAACGTCGGCGGTCGAAAAGCGGGAACAATTACGGCCGCCGCGTTTCTAAAAGAATTTGCAGATGGACTTTCGTGGGCTCACCTGGATATAGCAGGCACTGCCTGGGGCGACGACGCGAAGCCTTATCGATCTAAAGGACCAACGGGAATCGCAGTGAGAACGCTTTTGCGGATCGTGGATCGGGCCAGTCGCAATTAACAGGCGCAGACACCAGGGGCAGGCATCAGGAGCAGGACTGCTGCACCTGCATTCTGCTCCTGAAACTGACAGTGAGTGTCGTCGGCCGTAGACAGCCACTGTCCTCTACCGTATACACTTTTATTGTATGTATTAAGAAATGGCCGTTTTTTGCTGGGGTTTTTGAAAACTGGGGAATGGCATGGCGGTTGTAAAGCAAAGGACAACTAGCCAAAGGGTGCGAGTCGCCTTATTCATACGTCCTCGCCCCCTCGAATGCCGCTCGAGGTATTTTACCCGGCTCCCCTTTGGCACCCCCCAATCCTAATCGAACATCTCAGTAGCGCTGAAACGACCCGTAAAATACTTGCGCACGGTGGTATACTTTTCAGGCGAGTGACGCGGTGTCCTCAGGCAGCCCTGGCATCCATCGCTGGCTTTCGGAGTTCAGATAAGCACAGTGATTGACTACTACAGAATCTTGGGCGTCAAGCCGAATGCGTCTCAGACCGAAATCAAATCGGCCTATCGGAAACTTGCGCGCAAAAGTCATCCTGATCTGAACCCCAACTCCGAAGCAGGAAAGCAGTTTGCACTTCTCTCCAAGGCCTATCACACGCTCAACGATCCACAGGAACGCGTCTATTACGACGAACAGTTGAAGGCACAGAAGAACCGCAGCTATTCCATTCTCAACTCGGATAATCCACACGCCAAGCGCGCCAGGAATCTGGCGGTGCAGGCAAAGTGGGATCGTCTGGTTGACGAGGTTTTGGAACGAGATCGTTTGGAGAACCGTGAGCGTCAGCGCGCGGTCTTCACAACTGTTTCATTGTTCCTCTCGACCTTTTTCCTGGCGATGATGCGACCGCAGTTATGGCACGTGTTTTCGACGATGGGCCGAGTAATTGTGCTGACATTGTTTGTGATCGGCGTCTGGCACCTTGCCAATCGGCTGCGCGAATACATTACCCATTACACATATAAACCCAAGCCGATTCAGGGATCGATCATCAGTCAGGAGTCGGAGCCTGAACAGCCGTTTACGCGCTTCTCAGCGTACACGTTTCTGCTCGTTGGTTATGCGCTCAGTGTGGGTATCGGGTTGTACATCGGTTGGCATACACAGGACTTTTTCAATGACTTGACCCTCCTGTTCAGACATCGTGTGGCTTCAGTGCAGTCGAGCATGGTCCTCGATCTGATCTTCTACCCGCCTATTGCCGTGCTCATAGTTGATACTGTGCACGGGCTTGCTTCTCGGATTGATTAGTAGACAGGATTAGCAGGATTTTTCAGGATTTACAGGATGAGAATCTTGTAAATCATGTTAATCCTGTCTAAATTCGTGTATATTGTCACCCCGCGAATAGCCCCAAGTTACAGGCAAAGGAGCACGAAAATGGCCAATAATGTGAATCCACGCCAGTTTCTTGCCTTGAAACTCGAGGCTTTGAGTGAGGCTGAAGTAGGCGAGGTTTTGGATTACGTCTCCACAATGGAATCCAAAAGACGAGCCATGATGGCGCCTTCAGTTTCGGAAGACGAACTTTTAGCAAGCCTCGCTGATGCCCAGGAAAATCGTCGCGCCCGCCAGGCTTACGAATGGGAAGCAGTGCGACGCAAAGCAGAAAAACGAGCCGCAGCACGAGTAGGCACATACGTTTGAAGCGCATTGAACCTAAAAGCATTTGTGCCCTCGTTGCCTTTTTGTTGCTTTGCTGCGCACTGGTGGCGGCGCGGGAAACTCAAAATCTCACGCCTGTTCAACTCGAAATCGAAAAACAGCAGCGACGTTTAAGTTCAAGCGACGTTGAGGAACGACGCGACGCGGTAATGCGACTCGGCTCACTGCGCCGGGCTGCCGCATCGCGCGCAGTCGTGCCGGCGCTACAGGACACCGAGCCGATCATACGTGCGACCGCGGCGAAGGCGATCCTCTCAACCGGCAATGATGAGAGCGCCGGTCTTCTTATTCCACTTCTTAACGACAAAGACGAATTTGTGCGCCGCGAGACGGCTTACGCGCTCGGCCTGACTCACAGCAGATCGGCAACCGCGGCATTGAGCGATCGATTGTTGAATGACAAGGAAGACGGCGTGAGAGGTGCGGCTGCAGTTGCGCTGGGCCATATTCAAGATGAAGCGGCTGTTATTGCGCTGGTAGGAACGCTCGCTCCGGAGCTCTCAGCACCCGCAAATAAGACACGAAAGCGGGAGGCGAATGTTTTTGTGCTTCGCTCAGCAGCAGTTGCGCTCGGACAGATCAGGAGTCGTGCCGGAACCGCGGCCCTGGTCTCTGCCTTGAATAATGAAAAGCTTCCTTCAGATGTGCGCCGCGAAGCAGCGCGCTCACTTGGTCTAATCGGAGATCCGTCCGCCTCTTCGGCTTTGAAAGACGCAACAACCGCAGCGGATCCCTTCTTGTCTGAAATCGCTCACGCTGCGCTGAAGAAGCTCGATCACAAATAAAAAAACACGGACTGAAACATTCGTCTCAATCCGTGTTCTTTGATCCGTATTATCTGTGGTTAATTCTCTGCCTTCTCTCCGCGTCCGTGTCCCTTCTTGGCGGCTTTAGAAGCAGCCGGGATCGGCAACCCGACTCCGCCCGATAATGTTTCAGTTGAATCTTCGGAGCCGTCAGGATTTTCCGCCATCTCATGGATTAGCGCACCGCCGGAGCTCTTCGAGAACACCAGCCGATTGCGAATTCCATCAACGTCGACGTGGACGAGATCTCCCAATCCAATCTGACCTGTGGCCACGAGATTCGACAGCGGATAGACGAGAAATCTCTCAACCGCTCTCTTCAAGTGGCGAGCGCCGTATTTGTAATCCAGACCTTCCTTCAGCAGCATGTCTTTCGCTGTTTCAGAGCACTGGAAAACGAACTTGGTGCCGGCCGACTGCATGATCCGATCCTGAACTGCCTGAAGTTCGAGATCGAGAATCTGACGCAGGTGGTGTTCTTTCAACGAACGGAACACGACCACCTTGTCGATCCGGTTCATAAACTCCGGCGAGAACTTGCGCCGTGCAGCTTCGACAGCCGTGCGATAAATCTTCTGGTCCACTTCAGTGTCGTTCGGTGATTTCGAACCTTTTCCGGGCGCGAAACCAATACCACCGGAAATTAGTTCCGACATCTCGCGCGCACCGAGGTTCGACGTCATGATCACCATCGACTTCGAGAAGTCGACACGGCGGTTGTCACCCAGCGTCAACGTGGCTTTGTCGAGAATTCCGAGCAGCAGTTGCCACAAGCTGTCAGAAGCCTTTTCGATTTCGTCGAACAGCACGAGAGACACTTTCATGTCGTCGGTGTGCATTCGATCGAGATTCTCCTGGGTAAGCATCGGCGAAGTCTCACGATGACCCAGGTATCCCGGAGGTGAGCCGATAAGTTTGGCAATCTCGTGCGAGTGCTGAAACTCCGCGCAGTCGATCTTCACGACCGCATTCGGATCGCCGTAAAGGACTTCAGCAGCAGCTTCGATAACGCGAGTTTTGCCGGAGCCTGTCGGACCCAGAAAAAGCATGGTGCCGATCGGGCGGTTGGGCGGATTCATGCCTGCCAGAAAAATCTGATACAGGCCACTCATTCGTCTCACAGCGCGTTCCTGACCCACGATTCGCGACGTCAGGCGCTCCTCGAAGTCCTGCGCGCGCGGGCTCTTTTGATCGGGATCAAGAAAAACTGTACCTGTATTGTTCATGTTCGTTGTCTTTGTCACTTCACACTCAGCTAACATCGGCTCTTCTCCTTGCCAGTCAATCCGGCGACTGCGCAGGACCTAAATCCTCTGGCCCAGTAGCGTACTTGCAAGGAACGATCCGCACATCAAATTGATGCGTGTCGAAGAGTTTAGGGTTTCCCAACCAGCATTTTCACGCCTGAAACGGCAGGCAACCCGAAGCTATATATACAAGTCCGCATAAATTGTCACCACATTTATAGTGTCGGGGAACGTGAAAACGTCACAGGTGAGGAAATGTTAGGCGCTGCATGACATTTCCTGTCAAGACTCGACTGACAATAAATTGCACGTTTTGAGTCACGGATATACGGATTAATACGGCTAATGCAGGAGCAGACAGCAGGACAGGAATGCAACCTGCACCTGCTGTCTGCTCCTGAAAACTAGTCGTAGTACTCAAGCCCAAGGTGGGTGATCAGATCTTCGCCGCGTAGGTGACGAAGTGTGTTCTTGAGTTTCATCAATTGAATGAAGATGTCGTGCTCGGGATACAAACCGGGAGCGGTTTGCGGCGACTTGAAGTAGAAAGAGAGCCACTCCTGCACGCCTTTCATTCCCGCTCGCTGTGCAAGATCCAGGAACAACGCCAGGTCGAGAACAATCGGTGCGGCCAGGATTGAGTCACGACAGAGAAAGTCGATCTTGATCTGCATCGGATAACCGAGCCAGCCAAAAATGTCGATGTTGTCCCAGCCCTCTTTATTGTCGCCGCGTGGTGGGTAGTAGTTGATACGAACGACGTGTGAGAAGTCCTTATAAAGGTCCGGATAAACCTCGGGCTGAAGAATGTATTCGAGCACTGACAGCTTCGACTCTTCTTTTGTCTTGAACGAATCCGGATCGTCGAGCACTTCGCCATCGCGGTTACCGAGAATGTTGGTCGAGTACCAGCCATGGAGACCAAGCATGCGCGACTTCAGTCCCGGTGCGATGATGGTCTTCATCAAAGTTTGGCCGGTCTTAAAATCCTTACCGCAAATGGCCAGCTTGTTCTTGTCGGCGAGAGACCTGAGAGCGGGAACGTCCACCGTGAGATTGGGGGCGCCATTCGCAAAGGGAATTCCCGACTTAAGAGCTGCGTAGGCGTAGATCATCGACGGCGCGATCGCTTTGTGGTTATCACGCATCGCCTGCTCAAACGAGTCGATAGTCTTGTGTACCGCGTGCGGCTTCAGGAAAATTTCAGTCGACGCCGCCCAGACCATCACGAGTCTTGAACATCTATTTTTCTTTTTCCATTCCGCAATCTCATCGATGAGTTGTTGTGCGAGCTCAAACTTGTTCTTACCTGTTTTGACGTTCGTACCGCTGAGACGTTTCACATACATCTGATCGAACACAGCCTTCATCGGTTTGATCTTGCGCAGCGGTTCTTTCAGTTGGGCCAGAAGTTCTTTTTCGAGGACGCCGGCGTTCAAAGCGGCATCGTATGCAGAATCGGGAAAGATGTCCCACGCTCCAAATACCAGATCCTTGAGTTGAGCGAGGGGAACGAAGTCTTTGATCAGCGGCACACGATTGTCGGTTCGTTTTCCGAGTCGAATGGTGCCCATTTGCGTGAGGCTCCCGATCGGTTGCGCAAAACCTTTCTTGATGGCTTCAACGCCGGCGATGAACGTAGTACTAACGGCGCCCAGACCGACGAGTAAAACTCCGAGCTTTCCTTCTGCCGGACTGATCTCTGCTTGTTTTTCGACTGGCATTCACTGTTCTCCTGAAAGTTTTACAGGAATGATAAGGGGCGAGCGGAGATTTGAACCGACGAATCTTGCGCATTATTGGCGACGCATTGCGCCATCGTTGTTCCGCGTGACGAGTCCCTGGCGAAATTCACGCGGAGTTGTGCCCGTTGCGGTGCGGAACGCTTTCGTGAAGTGGCTGCCGCTCAGATACCCGACACGCGTGCCGATGTCAGCGATGGAGAGATCTGTTTCTGCGAGTAACAACTGAGCACGAGTGGCACGAATACCGGCCAGATAGTTGTGCGGAGACAAGCCAGTGAGTTTTTTGAATAGTCGGGCGAAGTGAAAAGGTGAAAGATAAGACGCCGCTGCGAGTGCTTTCAGTGTGAGATCCTGATCGAGTTGCGTATGCATCAGCTCAACTGAGCGACGAATGCGTCTGTCGACCAGGCCGACGCGAGAGAGCTCGAGTTCTTCTGAGAGTTTCGGAATGGCGTAGCTTCTTAATATGTGGACCAGCGCTTGTTCGACAAGGGCTCGCAGCAGGATCTCCTTGCCGGGTTTTTCGGTTGCGAGCTCGGAGACAAAGTCCGCGAGTAATGTTTCCAGCTTTTGATCGTCGCGCATGGCGTCGCGTGAGAACGTGACGATCGATTTCGGTGGGATTAGTCGCATCGCAGCAGCGTGCTGGATCACTAGAGAAGCAGAGAACGTGAGGTAGAGAAGTTCGACTTGCCGGCCTTTCGCGGTGACGGTTGTGTTCGGCTCGAGCATTACCGACTCGGAACGCTCGAGTGTTTTTTGCTTGTTATCGACGATGTAATCGAGTTTGCCGGTTAGAGTCGCCAGCAGCGAATAACCTGAAGTCGCTTGATTCTGCCAGGCGAGTTGTTTAGCTCTGCGGAAATATACGGAAAAGTCCGGCGAGACGAAGAAGCGGTTAAGCATCAACCAAGATTAAACCACAAAGATCTCGGAACGTACTGTAGGGGCGGCCCTCCGTGGCCGCCCCTTCGTTGAATCGAAGCGGTCAATCGAACGAGTCGCTGCCTCTCATGTGGCACAGACCAATTTGGGAGATCTTGACGTCCGGCAAGGGGCGGCCACGAAGGGCCGCCCCTACAGAACGAATTTTGCGGGGTTGTTGGTGATTAGGGCGTCGATGCCGATGGACCGGGCGCGTTCGAGCCATGCAGGATCGTCCACCGTCCACACGGCGACGTGCATTCCCGCGTCTCGAGCTTTTTGAACGAGACTGCGACGCGCGAGACGGTGATGCAATGCAAGTGCGATGGCGCCGACATCCGTGGCATTGTTGATAATGCTCTGATCTGACAAGAGCGATGGTGAAATCGACGGCTCAAAGAGCGCCACCGTCTTTATACCCGAATCGATGTCGCGGACAACTCCAAGAGCCGGCAAATGGAAGCACTCGATCATCACTCGTTCCTTTAAACCATGCTCCGCAATCAAACGGCAGCAAGCTTCTGCGAGTGGTGCGTACTCCTTCGGCGAGTCGCACTTCATCTCGAGATACAGTGTCGAATTGTTTGACTGGAACAGTGTGAACAACTCCGCGAGGCTCGGAACAGTCTCGTTTGCGAAAGATCCGGAAAACCAACTCCCAACGTCGATCTTTGCGAGTTCCGCCCACGTTACATCCGCGATCCGCTGCGACAAACCACCAGTACGTCGCAGCGAACTGTCGTGAATAACAACCGGAACACCGTCGCGCGTCAGCCGAACGTCAAACTCAACGCCATCCGCCCCGACAGCAATAGCTTCACGAAAAGCCGCGAGGGTATTTTCAGGCGCGACAGCAGATGCACCGCGATGACCAATAATCAGTGGCGTATTCATTTACCGGGCGCTGCCGGTTCGGTGGGATTGACGATTCGCTTGAGCTTGATATCAAACGTGCCGTAGTCGGTTTTTACACGACCACCGACCGGAATGTGACGCGCATCGTCAGTGATCCAGATCGAAAACTCACCTTTCTCATCGTCGATCAGACGATCGTGTCCAAAGAGTTCAGGCTGGACGTGGAGCACCTCAACGCGACCCAGAACGGTCTTCATGCGTTTCTTCTCGATGACTTTCACCGGGATTGTGTAAACACGTCCGCCATCACCAATAAAGACGTCGAACGTCTTGCCGACTTCGAGCGGTTGCGTGCGAATGAAATAGATTGCGGACAGAACGTCCTGCAACTGTCCGGTAAAATCTGTGACTGCATGGCGCGGTTCCGCGGAGGGATTGTTCGGATCGCGCGACGTCCAGGTCATGACCCCTTTTGTACGATCGAACGTAGTCTCCGTTGTTCGCACTCGTTTGCCACTCTCGTCGAGAATCTTCGACTTCTCAACTGTGAACGTTACGGGCTCGACTGTTGATTCGACCCGCTCGCGAAAACTCAGATTGAAGAGGCGTGCAAAGAAACCTTTGCTGGTGACGTCGGCGTTGAACGTCAAAGCGTAAGGTGTTTTTGAATCACTGGTCTGGTCGAGAGGCGTGCGTGTCGCGCGAAACTTTAGATCGGCTACATCTATCTTGCGCAAAAGTGCTCGAGAGAATTCCGCTTCGAAGTGAAGCTCTTCACCGAGCTCAAAGCGTCTGGTTCCCGCATGCGACTGAACTCGCTGTGCATTGACAAACTGAACAGGGGCTGCGGTGCTTAATGCGAGAGCAGCGACGAGGAAAACGAAAGCGAGTGCCTTAAAAACTTTCACTGGGTTAGAAGTAATAAGTCTTAATCAACAAGAGTCCCCAGGCGATCACCAGCCCGAGCGCGGCTCGGTACTCCCGGTATCGCAAATAAAGACTACCATCGAACCTGTTTACCGCCGACTCATTTTGTCGGAACGGCGTCAGCCGCGGAAAAAACAGCGGCACCGCCTGCCGGTACGTCTCAAACTCTTTGCCAAAAAGCTCGGCGAGATGCGTGGCTTCGACGCGCATCACCGGTAAATAGATGCCAAGAAAAAGAGCTGCAAACAAAACGCCGAGCAACCAACGACCCGAAGCGATCGTGAAGCCAAGCCCGAGCAAAAAGCTTCCGAGATAGAGCGGATTGCGCGTGAACGCATACGGACCGGACGTGGCGAGCTGTGCATTTTTTCGGATGTGTCCCGCTGCCCATGCACGAACGGCCAATCCCAGTAGTGACACTGACGCGCCTATGAGCAACATGCGAGGCGTCGGTCGCGCGAAAAAGATGAACGCCGCACCGCATAGAAAACCAAGCGGCACTCGCCAGCGTTGTATCCAGGTTCCGCCTCTTCTACCCATAAAGACGCAAAAAGCACGAACTGAGTTAACCGTTCGTTTTGTGGTTTCTCAATCTTCTATCTACTGCTTCCAGCACGCGGCCAACTTCAATATCCATACAGATCCATTTTGAACAGGAACGGCGGTGGCAGTCCACACGACAATCGATATCATTTCGTTCAATGCAGATGTCTTCGGGTCGCGGACTGCCATTGCGCCACCACTCGGTTGGTCCGAATAATCCGACAATTGGTGTACCGGCAGCCACCGCGACATGCATCGGACCGGTATCTCCGCCGACGTAAACACTAGCTCCACGGGCTAGCGAATAGTATCCCTTCAACGACAGTCCAACCGGTTGAGCATGGCCTGAGACAGATGATTGGCGAACGTTTTCTGCTAATTCGAGTTCACCACCCGGACCGTAAGTTACGAGCGAGTGAATACCGTAATTGGACCACAAAAGGTCGGCCAGTTTTCCGAATCGCTCGACGCTCCACAGCTTCGTCGGCCAACCGCCGGCTGGATTCAGAATCGCATACCTGCCGCCGGTATTAGCCGCTGCTTCACGTGCTTCCGCCTCATGTTCTGGGTTGACGTGAATCGGAAATGAGAGTTCTTCCGGTTCAGGAATACCTAAAGCACCTTGAAGCAGTAGCAGGGATTTTCGAATAATGTGAGTCTGGCGCGGGACGGCAATTGTTTTTGAGAGCAAAAGGGCACTCGCCGGTTCGCGCAACCCGGCGCGAGAGAAGCCAAAAATACGACGCGCGCCCGACAGGCGCGCGATTGAAGCGGATTTGAGTAGTCCCTGGAAGTCTAAAGCTACATCGAAGGCCGAGGCGCGTAACCGACGTAACTGCTGGCGCGGTGCCCGCAGCGTCTCCCCAGACATCAGCCCACGCCTCAGCGCCTTCGTGTCGACTTCGATGAGACGATCTACAAGCGGGTTGTCTCTTAAAATTTCAGAAGATCGGCGTTCGACGACCCATGAAATCTCGGCATGGGGCATAGCTGCACGGAGAGCTGCGAGGGACGGCAGCGTGTGAACGATGTCGCCGATACTGCTGAGCTTAACTATGAGAATTCTCATGTACCGCCAAAATAAACAAACTTCAGTTTAGCTTCAGCCGCCTTCTTGCCGCCGCGAAACTTCGTCAGAGTTCCTTCAAGAACGGGTGTTTCATCGTCCAGAATTCCTGATGAATAGACGCCGCCCTTGAGAAATCTTCCAGAAAAACTATAAGAAACGCCAGCGACTGTCATGGTGGTGAACGTAAATCTCTCTTGTTTGACGTTGAGAGTTTTGAAGCGGTACCGCGTGCCTTTGTTGGTTTCCAGACCGGGTTGGGGAAGATTGCGGGATCTCTTTGCGTTCAGATTAATGCCGCTGAACTCCGAAAAATCGTCTGGCGGTGCGCCGTGTAGCCAAAATGAGCCATCAGGATCGAAACGGGCGGGACGTTGGCTGAACGTCGGGGATGAGATCAGTGGCAAGAGAAAAAGCGCTGCAAAAATTCTTCTCATCTTAACCATTCACACCTCCAAGGCGAGCAATGATGGCTGAAGTCGAATGATCTTTCGGATCCCCGACGATAGCGACCTGGCCGCCGTAGGATCGTACCACGTCCCGTTCAGGTACGGTTTCGGTAGTGTAGTCGGTGCCTTTGGCATGGACATCCGGCTTGAGCGCGAGCAAGAGCTGTTCGACTGTCGGCTCATCGAAAATCGTGACGTAAGTGACCGATTCAAGCGCCGCCACAATTTCGGCGCGTTCCGTCGCCGGCAAGACAGGCCGGCCCGTTCCTTTTTGAATGGCGACTTGTTCATCGGAGTTGACGCCGACGACAAGAACGTCGCCCAACTCTCTGGCGCCCGCGAGATATCGGACGTGGCCGACATGCAGCACGTCGAAGCAGCCGTTCGCAAAAACAATTCGCGCTCCGGATTCGCGGGCCGCTGCCACATGCTCGATCAGTTCGTCGCGGTTTAGGATTGAAGGCATAAATGGACAGGATTACAGGATATTCAAGATTAACAAGATGGTCCTGCTAATCGTGTAATCCTGTTATAGCGTGCTCCAGTTCGTCGGCGCTGATAGTTGCCGTACCTCTCTTCATCACCACCAGGCCGCCCGCGTAGTTCGCCAGGTGCGCAGCTTCAACAAACGTAGCGCCGGATGCCAGCGCGAGCGAGAACGTTGCGATGACAGTGTCGCCTGCGCCTGTTACGTCCACCGCTTGTTGCGCTCCGACCGCAGGAATATGAAGCGGCGCGTTCTCGCCTTCGAGGAGTGTCATGCCCTGAGCTCCGCGGGTAACGAGCAGAGCGCGATGGCCCAGCTTCTTCTTCAGTTCATCTGCGTCGATTTTGCCAATTAGATTCTCGACTTCTTCCTCGTTTGGAGTCGCGGCAGTAAAGCCCGTGAAGTCGAGTAATCGAAAACGCGAATCAACCAGCACGGGAACGTCAGTCGTTTTGCGAATCAGTTCGGCGGCAGCCCTGTCGATCACGCCATAGTTGTAATCGGAGATCACGACGGCTTTTGATTCGGCGATTGCTTGTTCGAGCTCCTTGAGAATCGCTGTGCGAATTTCTTCGTCGCTGAGTGGCGCACCTTCGTAGTCGATTCTGATTACCTGTTGCTTATTGGAGTGTGAATGACCAGCGAGAATTCTTACTTTTGTTGTAGTTTGAACTCTTTTGGAGACGATCACGCCTTTGGTATCGATTCCGGCAGATTGTAGTCTTGCGCGAAGCTCGGTGCCCGATTCGTCGTCGCCTGTCACTGAAATCAACGAGACATTAGCGCCCAGTGCGACGAGATTCATCGCGCAATTTGCCGCACCACCGGGCAGCGTTTGCGTTTGTTCGTGTCGCAGAATAAAGACCGGCGCCTCACGTGACACTCGACTGATCGAGCCGTGCACAAACTTATCCGCGATCGCGTCGCCGACAATCACGACTTTCTGACCGGCAAAACGCCGGACAATTTCAACCAACCGTTCTTTGATCTCTGCTTGCATCTTTGTAGGGGCGGCCCTCCGTGGCCGCCCCTTGTGGGATTCCTCCAATTCCGAGAAGACCTTCTCCAAACAAGGGGCGGCCACAGAGTGCCGCCCCTACCAGGCATTCAGGCATTCACAATCATCTTCACTGCTTCAAGCAGCGTTTCACAAACAAGCTCGGGCTCGTGCTTCCAACCCTGTCGCTGATACTCCCACTCGCCGCGGCCGTATCCACTGAGCACAAACGCTGAATGAAGCCTGGCATTTTGTGCCAGCTCCACATCTCCATATCGGTCGCCGACCATCCAGCTTGCCCCGAGATCAATCTCAAAGTCTTTTGCCGCACGATCGATCAGTCCAGTCTTCGGCTTGCGACAGTCGCAGTCAAACCGGTACGGCGGCTCGCCCACCGTTGGGTGATGCGCGCAGTAGTAGATTGCATCGAGCTGGGCGTTTTCGAGATCTCGTTTGAGCTGATCGTGAACCTTAACGATCACATCCTCAGAAAAGTAACCACGCGCCACACCCGCTTGATTAGTAATCAGAATTGCCAGCCAGCCATTGTTGTTCAGAATTCGAATCGCTTCGGATGAATATGGGAACAGACGAAATCTCGAAGGATGATTAACGTAACCAACCTCCTCGGAAATCGTTCCATCACGATCGATGAAAACTGCGGGTCGCTTCATCCGATATTCACGCAACTGAGTCGCACAGGCTCCTTACTGTTTTTGCGAAACTGCCGCGCTTCAACAACGATTGTGAGTGCTCAAATACTTCATCCACCGTGATGGCCGTCATGCATCGATGGTCGATCGGGCAGTCGCGCAGCATGCACGGCGCACAGTCCGGCGGATGTCTCAGGATCTCTGCCTCTGGCGCGAAGGGACGAGTCGTCAACGGATTTGTTGGACCGAAGATAACGATGGTTGGCCGTCCGAGTGCCGCGGCTATGTGCGCCGGGCCGGTATCGTTCGTCACAACCAAGTCTGCCCGGTCGAGCACTGCTGTAATCTGATCAAGACTCGTCTTACCCGTCAGAACTACGGGCCGGTTACGCATCTGTTGCGTCACACTCTCGGTGACGTCCAACTCATCCTTCGAACCAATCACCAAAACCTGCCGGTGCGAATCGAGCAGACGATCAGCCAATGCTGCGAACGACTCCGCAGGCCAACGCTTTGCGCGACTATTTATCGAACCCGGACAAATCACGACAACCGAATCGTCCTCTGTCACACCGTAACCGCGAAGCAAATCGCGCGCATCATTCTTTCTGCTCTCCGAAATCTGTATGCTGGCATCCGGCTCACTCTCACAAATCGTGCTCTTTCCAAACAACATCTGCTCCAGCGCCGTGATCAGATACAAATAATAAAAGACTTCATGTCTCGACGAACGCCAGTCAGGCAATGCAAGGGGGTGCGTCAACAACGCCTGTCGAGACTCTGTCGCATACCCGAGTCTAACGGGCACGCCGGCAAGGAAGGGAATCAACGCCGCTTCGAAAGCATTCTGAAACAACACGGCGAGGTGAAAATCTCTACGTTTCCACTCGCGGATCTGCGGGATTACCGAGAATGCTCCCTTTCTCTCGTAGACGAGCAGGTCGTCGATGTAGTCGGCTTCGGAGAATATTCCTTTCGGGCCTGGACGAACTACGAGTGTGACTTTCGCATCAGGCAAGACGCGTCTGAGTGCGCGCAGCGCGGGAACGGTCATGACGGAGTCACCAACCCAATTTGTGCCCCGCACCACGACTCGTTTAATACTTTCAGCCTTCAACCTTGTCATCTAAAGAATCGTTCTCAGTCCGTCGTCAATACCAGTCCACGGACGCCAGCTCAGGTCCTTACTAACGCGCGTGATGTTGGAAACGTAACGCAAAGGCACCGGAGCCGGCATAGCCACTTCCTCGATTACCGGTTCGATCTCGATCATTTCCCCGACACGTCTAAGAATATCGCGCAAACTTGTTGCATTGTTGGGACCACCCCCAAGGTTGTAAAGCCCAAACTCAATTCCCGACCCGATAAAGAACTGGCACGCTTGTGCGAAGTCGTCGACATACAAAATATCGCGAACCGGATCGACACCGGCAGGTAATCGAATCGGTGTTCGATGCTTAATCGATTCAACGTAGTGTGTGATGACGCCGTTGGCATTGTCAGGTGTGGACCGGGCATAGACCGTCGACAACCGGAAGATGCATGCACGAACCTTGTGTTGCCTCGCGTAGTATTCAACGTAACGTTCGCCGATGAGTTTGGACCATTCGAATGCAGATTGCCCGCAGTAGTCCGTGCTTACGTCTTCGGCTACTTCATCAAGACCCTCGGCGTGGCTGCCATAAACGTCTTTCGTTGACGCGTAGATAAACGCAGCGCCGGGTCTCATGTTACGAATCACATTCGCAGTGCCGGTCGCGTTTGTGCGAAAGCACTCCAACGCCCCGGCAGGACGCTTGTCGAAGTGCGCGGCCAGGTGAATGACGGCGTCGTATTCTTTAATGCCCTCGACCGCCTGTTCGTAGCGGACGTCGAATCCGGACCTCCGGGAAAAATCGTCGGCTGTGAAATACTGCCGGACAAACGTACCGAGATAACCGCTGCCACCAGTGACCAGAACCTTCATCTTGTCTCCGCCTCGGTAGCACGTGGCTGCGTCACTCGGCCGCGAGCAAGTGCGTTCAATCGTGTCAATGACTCCGCGTTGCCGATAGCTATCAGCATGTCGCCGCTTTCGATCCTTGTTTCGCCACTCGGATTGAAGATTATTTCTCCGTTGTTCCGACGAATACTCACCACGACTATGTTCAACTCGGATCTAATAACTGTCTCACTGAGTTTACGGCCTACTAAAGAGGAGACTGGATCGACCTCAAGCTGTTCAAAGCCAAGTTCGAGATGATTCGCCGTGACGGAGTCGAGAAAGTCGCCCACCGCAGGCTTTGTCAACGCCATTGCCATGCGATGGCCACCGATGATCGTCGGTGCGACAACACGATTGGCGCCCGCTCGGATTAACTTACTCTCCGCCTGTTCCGCCGCGGCACGAGCAACGATGTGAATGCCCGGGTTCAGATCCCGCGCAGTGAGGACGACGTAGACGTTGTCAGCATCATCGGGCAGACAAGTAGCAAGACCCCGCGCGTGTTCAACTCCCGCCTCGACCAGGCTCGTTTCCAGCGTCGCGTCTCTCAGGAGGACTGGCACGCCTGCATCCATCAGGGCTTCGACCTTTTTCTGATCGCTTTCGATCACCAGAAAAGCTCCCTCAACCGCACGTAAACTCTGGATCAAATGCGATCCGACACGGCCTGCGCCGCAGATGATAAAATGATTCCGCAGTTTGCTCATTTTTCGTGAATGACCATACCGGGCAAACAGTTCTGAGTGAACGATCGTCTGTACGGTACTGGTCAAAGCATAAAGCACAACGCCCACGCCTGCCATCATGAACAAGGTGGCGAACGTGCGTCCCAGAGTCGTTCGGGGCGTCAAGTCGCCAAAGCCGACAGTAGTGAGCGTCTGGACAGTAACGTAAAGACTATCAAGTATAGACCAGCCTTCCACGAGGTGAAACACGACGGTACCCACGGCAATTGCACTCAAAACCGCCAGTAAAACAATGCGGATTCGAGCACGGCTGGGAAGAAGGAAACGCGGAAGGGATGTTAGACTCATACGAGACGAGTGGCATCAAAGTCCAGCGAGGGCAGCCACGTTAGCGAATGCGGCCAGCCCTGTCAAACTGACCGTCGACAGAACCGTGCGCAGAATGTTACGTAATACGTGAAAGCGGTTTAAGAGAGGGTCGGACGAGTCAATCGCTTTTTATGCCAGTACGCTATCCACCAGACGACAAGCAATATCCCCGCACAACGAATCGTGATCTCCGTAAGCCACGCGTGGTGTCGTACGTGGAGTCGAGGCCGAGTTTTCCGCGCCGGGTGCTGCGGCGAATATTCAGTGCGCCCGTAATTATCCCCCTCGTGTTTGTGAGTGCGATTGTACTCGGAGTGTTGATCTATTACTGGACGATCTTTTCGGGACGCATCGACAATCTACTGGCCGGCGAAGTTTACACACGAACAGCCGGCATCTATGCAGCGCCAAAACAGCTACGTGTCAATGAATCGATCTCGCAGGCAGACGTCATCGCGTTTCTAAAGCGCGCTGGCTACGTTGAGAAAACACAGCAGGCAGATACTGCTCGCGGGCGTTATTCAGTAACTGGAATGGCTCTGGAGATCGAACCGAGCAGTGCTTCAAGTGTTGACGGCACAAAGCAGTTTCAGAGCGTCAGAGTGCAGTTTTCAGGTTCGGGAAAAGCAATCAACTCGTTGACTGATCTCGAGGGACGCGGCTCGCTACAGACTGTTTGGCTCGAGCCTGAATTGATCAGTTCGGTGACCGGAACCGAGCGTGCGAAACGAAAGGTTATCGGTTACAGCGATCTTCCCCCATACCTCGTGAAGGCCATCACGGTTACCGAGGATCGTTCGTTCTTCGAGCACTACGGCGTCAACGTTCGTGGTATCGTCCGCGCTTTTATTCGCCGATACGATTCGGATCCTAACTCGCCGATTGCACGCCAGGGCGGTTCCAGCATTACGCAACAACTCGTCAAGAATCTGCTGCTTTCACCGGAGCAAACGTGGCGGCGGAAAGTCAGTGAAGCTTACATGTCGGTGATTCTTGAGACGCGGCTGAGCAAGGAGAAGATCTTCGAGCTCTACTGCAATCAGGTTTACATGGGACAGCAGGCGGGGTTCTCGATCAACGGTTTTGGCGAAGCCTCGAGCGCCTACTTCAACAAGGACGTCACAAACCTGACGCTCCCAGAGTCGGCATTTCTTGCGGCACTTATTCGCAGTCCAAATCGTTACAACCCGTACACAAAGATCGAAACAGCGACCGCGCGTCGCAATCAGGTTCTGGATTCGATGGCCGAAGCCGGTGCGATTACGCAGGCGGAAGCAGCGACGGCTAAAGCGACTCCGCTTCAGGTAGTGCCGTCAAGAGGACGAATCGACGTCTCAGACGCGCCCTATTTCGCCGACTACGTGCAGAACCAACTTGGCGACATGATTGCCAGCAATGGCGGCGCCGATCACCTGCGCATCTACACGACGATCGACATGGATCTCCAACGCGCCGCATACGCCGCTGTAACGAAGCAGATGGCAGCGCTCGACAAGATCCAATCGAAACGCTTTGAGCCGGGAACGCTGCAGGCCGCGCTTATCGCGATGAATGCAAAGACCGGTGAGATCGTCGCGATGGTTGGTGGCCGTGATTATTCGAAGAGCCAGTTGAATCGTGCCACAGATGCGTTTCGTCAACCGGGTTCAGTATTCAAGCCCTTCGTCTATGCAACCGCGTTGAATACGGCATTCGATCCGATACCACCCTTGATCACTCCGGCAACAACCTACATGGATGAACCGAAGACGTTCACCTACGACAACCAGGAGTACACACCCGGAAACTTTGGTGAGAGTTACTCGCATGAGCCGGTAACGCTGCGAGATGGTCTGGTCCATAGTCTCAACGTTGTCACGGTTGAAGTGGCGATGGAGGTGACGATCGGACGCGTGATGAATCTCGCCGCCAAGGCCGGACTGCCGAAGCCGCCGCGCGCATATCCCGCAATGGCATTGGGAACGAATGAAGCAACGCCATTACAGATTGCTTCGGCATACACTGCGTTTGCAAATCTCGGAAGCCGCACGACTCCCATCGCAATTAACCGCATAACGACGGGCGATGGCGTCACCGTCGCCGCGCCAACGACGCAAAAGAGCGAAGTGCTTCGTCCCGAAGTGGCTTACGTGATGACGTCTTTTATGAAAGACGTCATTAATCGCGGCACCGCCTCGAAGGTGCGCGCGCGCGGTTTGAAATCAGTTTTGGCGGGTAAGACCGGAACCTCTCGTGACGGGTGGTTTGCGGGTTACACGCCGAATCTCGTTTGCGCTGTGTGGGTTGGTTTTGACGATGGTTCTCAACTCGGTTTGACTGGCGCGAATTCGGCGTTGCCGATTTGGTCCGACTTCATGTCGGTGGCCTTGGCAGAGCATCCTGAATGGGAAGGCGATTGGGACAAGCCCGCCGGGATTGAGGAAGTCTACATCAATCCAAAGACTGGTAAACCGACTGCGCCGGAAGATACTGAGAAGCGAGTTGAGTACTTTATCAACGGCACAGGTCCGAACGACGCCGAGTTGCCACAGGAAGAAGCTTCGCCGGTGGAATTGCCATCGCCTTCGCCGATTGAGCCATACGAAGAGGCGCCCATACCATCACCTTCGCCGTCACCATCGTCCCGAAAAGCGCCTTCATTACCTGACAGCGGACTCGAGGGCACGATCACTTTGGATATCGACCCGACGACAGGACTGATCGCGGTTGAGACCTGTCCGGTGATTCGTACCAAGACATTCGTGCTCGGCACGGAACCAAAGAAGTACTGTGGTCCCAAATATCACCAGCACAACACAATCGAACCCGCCGCCCGCCCACGCGTCGTCGGCACGCCACAAAACAAATAGATCAGCCACAAAAAGGCACAAAAAGCACGAAAGAGAAATCCGTCATCAATCCGTGTTTATCTGTGGCTCAGTGCAGCGTTGAGTGTTTCGATCGCCAGGGCTGCTGCGTGATGTTTTCGAGAAGGAAGGCCGCCGATGGCGTCGAGCAGATCAGCACGTGTCAGTTGCTTCGCCTCCTCGGTTGTCTTTCCATTGATCAATTCAGTTAACACCGATCCACAGACGAGCGTGGGCGGACAACCGTACGCGAGGAAACGCACCGCTTCGATGCGGTCGTCTCTAATTATCAACGACAGCCGCAACCGATCACCACAAATCGGGTTCGTTTCGTCTGCGATCGCGTTTGCCTCAGGCAGTTCACCCGCGTTGCGAGGATGGGCGAGATGTTCCTTGAATTTGGCGGAGTAAGACAAATTATCAGTGGCCGACCAGCGCCAACGGCGAGAGCGCCCGCAGTCTCTCAACGGCGCGCGCCAGCACCTCGACGGCGTAGTCAACCTCAGCCTCAGTGTTATCTTTCCCAAAACTAAATCGAATCGAACCGCGCGCAAGCTCGTCATCAACTCCGAGTGCGCGAATCACAGGCGATGGCTCGAGTGTTCCCGACGAACACGCCGAACCGGTCGAAACCGCGACTCCCTCGAGATCGAGATTTATCAACAAGCCTTCACCTTCAATGAAGCGAAACGAGATGTTTGAAAGATGGCTCAGACGCCGCTCACGATCGCCATTCATAACCACGTCTTGAATACGCTCATTAACTGCCTCCTCAAACCTGTCGCGCAACATTCGATCGTGAAGCGATCGTTGCTCAAACTCTTCACGCGCGAGCCTTGCTGCTTCACCAAAAGCAACAATGCCCGGAACGTTTTCAGTGCCGGCACGTCGCTCTCGCTCCTGATGTCCACCGACATTTTGCCCGTGCAGTCTTACACCGCGCCTGACGTAGAGCGCTCCAACACCTTTCGGCGCATACAGCTTGTGCCCCGACATCGTTAGCAGATCGCAACCCAGCTCTTCGACATTCAAACGCAGTCTGCCGGCGGCTTGAACGGCGTCAGTATGAAACCAGAGATGTTTTTGACCGGAAGCTCGCTTTTCGCGAACGAGCGAACCGATTTCAGTTACTGGTTGGATCGTTCCAATCTCGTTGTTGGCGAGCATCACCGTAATAAGGACCGTGTCTGATCGAATCGACGCAGCGACGTCCTCGATTCTCACGATTCCGTTTCCGTAGACAGGGAGGCGCGTAACTTCCCAACCTCGTTTTTCCATCTCTGCGCAGACGCCGGCAACAGACGGATGCTCGATCAAGGAGGTGATGATGTGCCGGCCATGAGCGGCTGCGGCTTCACAAACTCCTCGAATGGCGAGATTGTTCGACTCAGTGCCGCCGGACGTGAAGACGATCTCATTTTGTCTTGCGCCGAGCAGTGTCGCGACCTCGCGCCGGGCCCGGTCAATTGCCGCCCGCGCCTGTTGCCCAAAGCCGTGGACGCTCGACGCATTGCCAAAGGTCTCGACCACGGCACGGGCCATGGCAGCCACGACGCGCGGATCGACCGGCGTAGTGGCGCTGTTATCGAGATAAACACGGCGAAGTGGCATCAAATTCAACTCCTAAGGCATCTGAGTCGCAGTTTGCCACAAAGATGCACAAAAAGCATAAAGTGAGGTTTGTTTGACCCCCTGACTCCCATCTTTCTTTTGAGACTTTTGTGCCTTTTTGCGGCGATTTTTGATAGCATTCGTGCGTTACGAGGTTGGCTCTCCCGGACAGGACAAAATATGAATTATCTCAAGCTTCCCCTGGTAGTTTTAGTGAGCATCGCCATTACTGGTTTGCTTGCCATCGTTCCCGCAGGCGCGCAAGGCACGACGGCGCTGGAACGTGGTTATCGAACAGGTTATTCCGACGGCTACACCGCAGGATTCAAAGACGTTTCCGACCATGCTGCCCGTGATTTCAAAAACAAAGAGGACTATCAACAGGCAGACCGTTCCTTTAACGAAGCCTGGGGACCCATCGAGGATTATCGCGACGGTTACCAGCAGGGTTTCGAAGCCGGTTACACAGCGGGCTTCGATCGCCAGCAGTTCAATTCGGCTCTTCCCACCGGGTTACGCAGACGACAGAATCCGGCCACCATTCCGGTCGAGGTGAACAATACGTCCGGCACCGCTCCTGCGGAGACTAACGTCGACAATACAACGACGGCGACAACAAGCGGTTCACTGTCAATCCCGCGCAACACGATCCTGAACCTCGAATTGATGAACGGCGTTTCGACAGACGCGAGTCAGCGCGGCGACCGCATTCAGGCACGCGTTATCGAACCGGCGCAATACGCGAATTACATCGTTGAAGGCAGAGTTGCGCAGGTCAAGCGGCCCGGAAAAGTAAAGGGAGTCGCTGAACTGCAGCTCGCATTCGATCAGATTCGTTCACCTGACAACCGAACTGCGACGCTTCATGCGGAGCTTATTGAGATCGGTCCGATGCACGGCGACGATCCGAGTGTCGATGCTGAGGGCGGCGTTAAGGGGCAGGATTCGACGAAGGATGATGCAGCGAAAGTCGGCGCGGCATCGGGTATCGGAGCAATCATCGGAGCCATCGCGGGAGGCGGCAAGGGTGCGGCGATCGGTGCGATTATCGGCGGCGGCGCAGGTGCGGCAGGTACTATGACGCAACGCGGCAAAGACATTCGACTCGAACGCGGCCAAACCGTGAAGATTCGCACGTCAACTGACACGAGCGTTCTGTGAAGACTGAACGTGTGAGGCATGAAACGGGGAGCGAGGGCAGATTGCCCGGGCTCCCCGTTATTACTTTACTCACCGATTTCGGGACGGCAGATTATTTCGTCGGCGCCGTGAAAGGCGCGATTCTTTCCGTCAACTCAAACGTCTGCATTGTTGACATCACGCATGAAATTCCGGCGCAGGATATTGAAGCCGGTGCGTTCATGCTGCTCGCCGCGTACAAGACATTTCCTCGCGGAACGATTCACATCGGGGTTGTCGATCCCGGTGTGGGATCAGCGCGACGGCCAATCATTGTCACGGCGAATGACCAGTTTTTCGTTGGCCCGGATAACGGAATCTTTAGTTACATCAGCGCACATAGAACATTTCACGTAACCGCCACAGAATACTTTCGACCCGATCCGAGTTCGACGTTCCACGGCCGTGACATCTTCGCGCCGGTTGCGGCGGCGCTTTCTACAGGTGTTGCGCCGGAGCAGTTTGGGGCGGAGATTAATGATGATGTTCGGCTTCCTTCGCTTGAAACGCCGCTAAGGATTATTCACATCGATCGCTTTGGTAATTGTGTGACGAACATCCGTCGTGAGACGTTTGAGGGGAACAGTCTTAAGATTAATGGAAAGACGATCAGCGCGGTACGAAACTTCTACGGCGAAGCGTCGGCGGGAGAGCTGTTTGCGATCTGGGGGAGTGCCGGGTTTCTTGAGATCTCGATCAATGGTGGGTCGGCGGCTCAAATTCTGGGTGCGAAACGCGGTGATTCGGTTAGTTTCACATGATTACAGGATTAACAAGATTTACAAGATTCATCTTGTTAATCCTGCAAATCTTGTTAATTCTGTGAAACGGCTTCCTTCGGCACCGTAGACGACATGTAATATCCCTGCCGTGCGCTCACCTGGAGCTTTCGAGTCTTTCCTTTTTCATCCTGCGCTTTGACCCGAACCTCGAGATTGTGCATGCGGCCGTCGTCGACCTCATCTTCAGCCAGCGCAAAGCCGAGACTGTAACGTGCGGTCAGGTTGCCGATGATTCTCGACAAGCCGGCGCCGTAGTCTTTCACACGCGCCACCTTGACTGCCTCGCCACCAGATCTCTGCGCGAGATATTTTGCACTCCCGTACAAACTCAGCCCCATCCAACTGGTAAGTGGCTTAGCCATGGGCACGAGGAACTTGAACAACGTGCGCATATCCACCGTCAACGAGTTGAATATCACGTTGTCGCGGATCAGGATCTGTTCCGTCGCATCACGATCTTCAAAGAAAATCGGCGCGATGCCGTCCGATACCCAAACGACGGAGACCTGTGAGTTAGGTCTTGTCTCAGCCGCTTTGCGCGTGGCATCTTTCACCGCCGCAGCCATATCGTAGACATCACCCAACTCGATCGTCATCTTCCCATCCTTGTTTGTGCGCGTCACATTAACGCTGCCATCACGGTGCGTCTTGCGTATTATGGTTGCGCCATTCTTCCCCCGGATGGTCTCGGTTTCGATGATGTCATCCGGTTTACCTTCAGCCGTTGTCGCGGCAGTATCAGCAGGCTTCTCTTTCACCTGCACAGCTCCTTCTGGTAATTGCCCTTCGTGCGACACACTAAGCGCCGGCACGCGGGCCAGAGCCGCGGCAAGTTTCGTGCGATCGTTGGTGAACTCAGTCAACCAGAATCTCTCTTCGTTTTCATTCGTGTCCATCGCCATGATCGCGACTTCATCGCCCGGCGGCAGCTTTGCCAGCTCGTCTTCCATCGACTTAAGAATTTCCGGACGCTTCATAAACCTGCCGGCACCATCTTCACGGAGATCCAGAATCAGAATCAGTGCGAGCGGTTTGCGTGCCTGACCTTCGCGCGAAAAATAAGTGATGTTGCGCGTCTTGCCATTGTCGAGGACTTCAAAGTTTGCCGTAGTCAGCTCTGAAATCGGGAGGTTGGTCTTTTTATCTTTCACGAGCGCATCCAGAAACACGACGCGCGTTTTGATCTTGATGGTGTCTTCAACTTCCTGGGCGCGAACAGGAAACGAAGCGAGGGCAGCGAGGACGATAAGTAGAAAAAGGATTCTGTGCATGATCTACTCCTGATCGATGAGAGTTGCTTCTTCAGTGATCGCTTTGCCTGTACCTTCCGGATCTTTCAAGAGGAGAGCGAGATTCTTCTGCGAGAGAGTTACCTGGACCACTGTCGCGTCGCGTTCGTCTATCGTGACGACGAGGACGTTGGTTTTGTCGCCGGCGTCTCTCAGAAAAATGTAGGTCTGTTCTTCACCGGCGGCAGAAAGTGTTTGAATCAGGGGCATCCACGTAGCATGCAGGGCCTGGTTCAACGAACTGCGGAATTTCGCGAAATCGCCGTTAAATTTCTGGTCCTCAAACACGGCGAGCTTGATGCTGCCCGCTTCTGCCAGGCGTCTCGCTGTACCGCCTTTGATGCGAGCAGCCGTGGTCGCCACCTTCATCCCGGCTTTCGCGAGAAACGGAATCCCGACGTGCTTCACGTTGTAAAACTCTTCAATCATCTTAACGACTGAATTGAAGTCGTCACCCTTCCCATGCACGACAGGCGCAGATGCCAAACACATGACGAAGACGGCGATGAAGATTTTGGTAGCAATCGTTTTCATCGCTCACCTCACTGCTCGTTGGTCTTCTTCTTCGGCTTTGGCGACTCGATTCCCAGATCAGGAATTCCCATCTGTCCTTCGAGCTCGGCGAGTTTGTCGAGATTAACTGGTCCAACGATGTTCACGACGGTGAGCTCCTTGTCGTCGGTGTGAAGCACCGCAAGCCCATTGATCATTTCGCCGGCGAATTGCAGGTAGACCTCGACATTTCCTTCCTTCTTGCTGACGACATTGACCATGCGCGTCCATCCGGCTCCGCGAAGCTGTGCGCGAATCGGTTCCAGATCGGCGGCGCCAAACTGTCCTTCGGTTTCAAACTCGAAGCTCTTGACGTAGATGCCTTTGAGTCCCTCGATCAGTTTTTTGACCTCTCGTTCATCTTCATCTTTGTCTGAGAAGAGCCTGGCGGCCAGCTTCATCAATCGTTCGTCGACATTGACGTCGACGGTCTGGCTCGCCTTCGCAGCGAGATGATCGAGGCTGCTCATCTGAATTCGCGTGTCCTGAGCTTTCGCCACCAAGGCGGGCGCCACGATTAGCAGCAGTGTAATAAGCGATGTGTTAAATGTTGATTTCATGATTGCTCCATCATCCCACGCGGTGTTGGTTCTTGATTTGATTCGCAGGATTCGTGTTTTGAGTCTTCTTATGAACCAGGCTCAGCTTTTCAGTGGTGAGTCGCAGGGCAAGCATGACTTGTTCTTTAGCCATGAGTGCCTCTTCGCGCTCGTGTTTTGAGAGAACCGGTGTTGGGACCCTTGGTCGATGTCTATTGATTGCTATGACCTCTTTTCGAGAATCAGGTCTCCGCTCCGGAGCTTTGGACTCAACCGGTGCCGGTGACTTTTCTTCAATCACTGGCGGCGGCGTGACCTCCGCCTGGCGTTGTGGTATCTCGCGGCTTGAGCGCGTGCTGAGCCAAATACCTCCGGCGAGTAGCGCCAGCAATAACCCTGCGGCGATGGCGAGCCAGGGAACGTAGTTTCTTCGTCGCGGCAGTGGCAGATCCTCAGGAATCTCGAGCTGCTTAGGCTGGTATCGCAGAGTGCCGAGGATCTCTTCCAGTTGTTGAATCTGCGGATCTGGCTCGCCCGTCTTGTCCCACAAGTAGTCGTCTTTCATAAGCCCTCCATAAATCCGAGCTGCTCACGCAGCAGCTTCATACCGCGATGCAGGTTCACTCGCACTGAGGCAGCAGTGAGTCCTGTGCGTACTGCGATCTCGGGGCCCGTCATACCCTCGACCAGTCGCAGCACCAACGTTTCGCGGTAAGCTTCGGGGAGATTGCGGATCAGTTCCAGGATTTCTGTGGCTCTCGAATCCTGTGTATTGCTGCCGCGCAGTTCATCGTTGATCTCCACTGTCTCATGCTTTCGGCGATGGAAATCCACCGCCCGATTGCGGGCTATCATTGCGATCCATGGCCCGAACGACGAGCTTTCGCGCAATGTGTGAAGCTTTTTGAAAGCGTGGAGAAAGATGTCCTGGACGAGATCGTCAACTTCCGCTCGCGGCACACGAGCCAGCAGGATGCCGTGCACCAAAGGAGCGTACAGATCATAAAGCCGCGTAAAGCCGTCGCGGTCGCCTTCCAAAACTGCTTTGACCAGCACCACCTCGATCGCCGTCTCGTGCGCCATCTCGGACGTTGGGTCGGCGGCGGGGGCTTGGGCATTGGTCAGAAACATGTCGGCGGTGGCGTACATCGTGCTGTCTCAATTGTGTTGCGGGTCTGGTCTTTGGTCCTGGGTCGGTGAATTTCGAGAGAGCGGTCGCGATTTCCAAAGACCCAAGTCCAAAGACCGGAGACCTACTGTCCCAACAACACCGATTAAGACGGGAGAGTGGTGAAGACTGTTAACAGGCGCTCAATTCAAACTGCGTCGCTGCGAAGGCTTAGTACGGGTTCGACGGTGACAGGGTTCTCTTCCGAAGTCATCTTAACTAGCTCGGGAGTGGCGGAAATCAGCGATGTGCGCCACAGAAACACCGTCACGAGGGTGAGTGCAATGGTGCAGGCGACGCCGCCCTCAATGCCGTAGGTGCCGCCAGTCAGCCACTTGGGTCCCAACTCTTCGCCCCGCAAAAGGGGAGTGGAAACAAGATTGATACCGCTGATCGGGAGCCCAAAGAACCAGCCGAGCGCCCAATTCCACGACCAGTGAACCCCCAATGGAAGCCAGAGACTTCGCGTCCGCAGGTACGCGGCTGCAAGCCAGATTCCTGCGAGTGCGGTGTTAGCAAATGTAACGACTGGCACCACGTTGGGATTTGAAAGATGAGCCAGACCAAATGGAACCGACGTCAGGAGCACGCCGAGCCACGCCAGCTTCGCACGCGACAACGTCTGCAATCCATAGCCTCTAAACATTGCTTCTTCGGCGAGTGCGGCGGCAAATAACAACACCAGCGATGCGATCAGGGACCTGACAGTCGGCATCAGTCCGGCTGGTGTAATTGAAAAGCGAAGTCCTCGCGACGCGATTGCCACCGCAATCACGAGCGAGCCAAAACCGACGGCAAACCCGATCACGAGATCACGAAACCAGCCCGTGTGGAATGTCAGACCGAGTGAGCGCCACGGCAGGCCTTCGAGAAATCTGGTGCAGAGATATCCGGCTCCGAGCGCGGCTCCCAGTAGACCTGCCCTGAAGATGACATCTCCAACAAACTCCGAATGGGGAATTGGCGGCGCAAAAGCAGTCACAACGGCGTAAGCAGCGCGCAGGACAGTTGCGATCAGATACGAGAGGGCGATGAAAGCGAAGACGAAGATCAGCACTCGCCATCCACTGCGAAGCCTCCCGACGTCATTGAGGAAGATGTTGCGCATTCGGGTGACGCATTGTAGCAGATGCCTCTTTGGAGTGCGGCGGCCTGGCGCCGCTTTGGCCTCGATCTGAACTGATCGATAACAAAGCGGCGCCAGGCCGCCGCACTCCAAAGATGCGTGTGCTAAACTTTTGTTCAATTAATGAACGACAATCGCGACAACATGACCCCGGAGCGCAGGGAACGAATCCGTCGCCGGCGCCGCATTTTGCTGTGGGTCCTGGGCGGCACTGTGTTGTTGCTGCTCGGGAATATCGTCTCGCAACAGCTCTGGCTCTGGACTGTCGTCCGGCCTGACACCACCTCGGACGCACTGGTCCTTTATGCACTCTCGACACTCAACTTTGTCGCCTTCGTTGTCTTCTTATTTATCTTTGTCCGCAACCTCCTGAAGCTGCGTCGTGAACGCAAGGAACGCCAACTCGGTTCAAAAGTCAAAACGCGACTCCTGGTCTATTTCGTCTCGATCAGCTTCCTGCCCATCACGGCAATGGCCGTCTTTTCTTATCTGTTTCTCAATCGCTCACTCGAAAAGTGGTTCAATCCTTTCCCGGATGAGATTGTTCAGCAGGCCACTGAGGTTAAGCGTCTGACACTTTCAAGTCAGGATCAGACGCTGCGTGATACCGCGTCGCTGCTAGTGATGCTGTTGGCCCCGCAGACACCGGATGAACGGCAGGTGACGATGGACCAGATCGTGGCTTCGGGGCAATTGGTCGGTATCAAGGTGATCGGAAACGACGGTGCGGTTGTGAATCAGAGTCGCGCGAATCTGTCGCCTTCTGATTCGGAAGAGCTCGAAAAACTTTTCACCGACGCGCACGAGTTTGGTGGCCCCACCGGCTCGAACCTCGTCGACGGCAAAGACTTCGATGCGCTTGCTGTTCCTTTAACCCACTCCGAGATGCTGATCATCGCGCCGCAGAAGCGCGCCACAAACGACCTCACCGATCTTGTTACGGCATCTGAGCGCGACTACCAGGATCTGGTACGCAAGCAACGTCGCGTGCGCCTGCTGGGTCTTTCGACGCTCGGATTGATGACGCTGATCCTGCTCTTTGTTTCGAGCTGGGTGGCGATTTACCTGGCGCGCGGTATTGCGACGCCGATCAAAGCCCTGGCCGAGGCGTCAAACGAGATTGCGCGCGGCAATCTTGGACATCGTGTCACCACCATCGCTGACGATGAGCTGGCGTTACTGGCCGAATCCTTCAATCAGATGACCGCGCAGCTCGAGGAGAATCGCAGCCGCATTGAAGCGGGTGCCGCGGAGCTGCGCGACAAGAACATGGCGCTGCGCGAACGGCGCAACTACATCGAAACAGTGTTGCAGTCGCTCTCAACCGGCGTGATTTCGATCGACGAAAACGATTGTGTTACGACCTTGAATGCCGCGGCGGTCCGCATGTTAGCCCTCGCTGATAAAACTGAAGAAAACCCAAAACTCAGCCACATGATTGGGAGTGAAGACTGGCTGGTCATCGATCGACTCTTGCGTCGCGCTCGGCGTACCGGACACGCCACCGAACAAACACAACTCGCAGGTGCTACGGTTAGTAATGGTCCATTGCCGGTGTCGATGACAGCCACCGCTTTGCGCGACTCGAAAGGGCCGCGACGAGGAGTGGTTCTGGTTATCGAGGATCTTTCAGAGCTATTGTCAGCACAGCGTGCCGCAGCGTGGAGTGAAGTTGCCCAGCGGATGGCCCACGAAATCAAGAATCCGCTCACGCCGATTCAACTTTCAGCCGAGCGGATTGCGAAGAGCTACCGGCGTTCGACAGCTAACGGCAACGGATCGAGTAACGGGCTTGAGGAACGGTTGGATGAAAAACGCGTCGCGGCAGTGATCAGTGAGTGCACCGAAACGATCACGCGTGAAGTTGCGGGTTTGAAGGCGATGGTCGACGAGTTTTCTCGCTTTGCGCGTTTGCCTGCGACGCGACCGGAACTTGCGAGCCTCAATGAGGTAGTCACGCAGGCTGCCAGTCTCTACGAAGAACGACTTGATGGCGTCGCCATGGTGCTCGAACTCGATGGCGAGCTTCCGCCGGCGATGCTTGACGTCGAACAAATCAAACGCGTGTTTGTTAACCTGATTGACAATGCTCTTGACGCGCTGTCTCAAATGCCGGATGAGAAACAGATCAAGATCGTCACCAGGCTTGATGCAGACAGGAGTTTGCTACGCGCTGAAGTTGCAGACACGGGGCGGGGAATCGATCCCGGAGATTTTCGTAGATTGTTTGAGCCTTATTTTTCCAGACGCGATAGTGGCACGGGGCTTGGATTAGCGATTGTTCAAAGAACAATACTGGAACATGGTGGGCAGATTCGCGCGGAGAGAAATTACCCGCGTGGTGCACGGTTTGTGATTGAATTACCTACTATTGGGTGATCTTGTAAATCCTGCAAATCCTGTAATCTTTGTCTGACATTCTTTCAGGATTTCAGGATTTACAAGATTTACCAGATGCATGGACTCTATTCTCATAGTTGACGACGAGCGGGGTATTCGTGACACGCTGCGGGCGGTGATGGAGGACGAGGGATTCGTCGCCGATGCCGTCGGTACGGGCGAGGAGTGTCTCAAAGCGCTCGGCCGGCGAGCGTATGGCTGCATTCTGCTTGACGTGTGGCTGCCCGGCATCGATGGACTCGAGACGCTCAAACAATTACGCGAAGCGGGTTCGGACGCGGCAGTCGTGATCATTTCGGGTCACGGCAACATCGAAACCGCAGTGCGCGCGACGAAACTCGGCGCCTTTGACTTCATCGAGAAACCGCTTTCAATCGAGAAGACTGTCCTCACGGTCCGCAACGCGCTGCGTCAACAACGGCTGGAGTTGATCAATGCCGG